>Ga0256405_10000251_pt1 | contig 180930 bp, 134 predicted proteins | sample RumenRJG_02DNA_FD_189096 | JGI IMG/M metagenome (GOLD analysis project Ga0256405, IMG submission 189096) | Bovine rumen microbial communities from Lethbridge, Alberta, Canada - RJG_02 | ecosystem: Host-associated > Mammals > Digestive system > Stomach > Rumen | place: Canada: Alberta... | reverse complement strand
TCACACATTGACATCGAAGAACAACAAGCTAATAAGAATAGAATTGTTGATGTTCTGTGGAACTTTGGAGTTGTTGTGTCTACTATTAAAGCGAGTGTTGGGCCAAGAGTTACACTATATGAGATAATGCTTGCTCCTGGCGTGAATGCCTCAAAGTTGAAAGGATTAGAGGATGATATTGCTTTAGCACTGAGTTCTCATGATGTTCATTTTCTAATTCCTATACCAGAAAAAGGAGCCATTGGAATAGAAGTGCCAAACACACGATCTTCTATCGTTTCGTTGGAAAGTATTCTTAACACTAAACAATTCCAAGAAACAACGATGGAGTTGCCTTGTGCAATAGGTAAAACCATTACCAATGAGGTTTTTATGTTCGACTTAACTAAAGCGCCTCACATTCTTATGGCAGGCTCAACAGGTCAGGGTAAATCGGTAGCGTTAAATGCGATGATTTTGTCCTTACTCTATAAGAAACATCCAGCAGAATTAAAACTTGTACTCATGGACCCTTATGGAGTGGAGTTTGGCATGTATGCTCAAATTGCTAATCATTTCTTGGCTTCGTTGCCTGATGAACCTGTAGTTGTGTCTAATAGTAGTCAGGCAGTTAGTACGCTGAACAGTTTATGCAAGGAGATGGAAGCTCGTTACGATTTGCTGAAAATGGCATGTGTTAGGAATGTCCAAGAATATAACAACAAATTTGTGAATCGTCAGTTAAATCCCGAAATTGGGCATAGATTCATACCTTATATCGTTGTTGCTATTGATGAATATGGTGACTTTATTGAAGAAAGGGGACAAGATTTCGAGTCCCCAATAGTTCAATTGGCTCAATATGCTCGTGCAGTTGGCATTCACATGATTATTTCAACGAAACGTCCTACTAACGATATTATCACAGGAGCAATCAAGGCTAATTTCCCTACACGTATTGCTTTTAGACTGCCAGAACGGATAGATTCTCAGGTCATTCTAGATTGTGATGGAGCAGAAGAATTGTTAGGGAATGGTGATATGTTGTTTAGAGCGGGTAAAAGCATTGATTGTATAAGAGTCCAATGTGCTTTTGTGGATACAACAGAAGTGGAACGTGTTAATGAGTTTATTTCCTGTCAGGAAGGTTATACCAGTTCTTATGAATTGCCTAATCCTTATTATAATGAAGAAGATTATTATGTGAATGATGTTGATATGACTCATTTAGATCCATTGTTTGAAGATGCAGCACGTTTAATCGTCATGAACCAAGATGGTTCAACAAGTCTAATTCAAAGAAAGTTCGCAATTGGTTATAATCGTGCAGGCAGATTAATGGACCAATTAGAAAAGGCGGGTATAGTCGGTGCTGCTCATGGTAGCAGACCTCGTGAGGTGTTAATTATGGATGATATGAGTCTTGAGAACCTTTTATCCCAATGGAGGTATCAGTAACTAATTTAATATTGTAGATGGCAAAAACAATAGTATCAAATGTCGTTATATTTTTAGGCAATGGCTTTGATTTAGATCTCGGTTTGCCTACAAAATATTCTAATTTTGCTAGTGAGACAAACATAGAATGGCTTGAATTGACAAAGAATTTCGAGCAACTATATTCTCAATTGTATAAAGAAGAAACAATAAACGCCTCGTTATTAACTCAATTAATCGAAGTTTCAAGAAATGATTATTGGTTTGATGTCGAAAAAGAGATATACAAATATGTCTTGAATCATAAGAGACCGACACCTGAATTAATTGGGCTTGTCAGAAATCAGTATGAAAGGTTTAAATATTATTTTTCAAACTATCTGAATCGTATAATATCATCTACGATTATAAACCCCCAGTCGCTAGCAAATGTCCTTTTCAATAGACTTGTTAAATCAAATATCTGTTCTACTATCTGTACATTCAATTATACCGATTGTTTTGATTTATGTAGTTGCCATAAAAGGGATGGCTTAAAATATATGCCAATACATGGTTCCCTAAAAAACAATAATATTATACTAGGATGTAGAGCTCCTCATAACCAAATAGAATATGCGTTTGATTTCTTGTCTAAATCTACTGAGGTTCCTTCAAACCTTTTACAGATTAGCACAAACTATACGATAGCAAATGAGGTAATTGTTTTTGGACATTCATTAAACTTAATGGATTCTTGCTATTTCTCAGAATTATTTGACGCAAATAACAATAATTCTGATAAAAACTTAACGATAATTTGCAAGAATACGGAGTCAGAAAGATTAATTGTTGAGAACATTAACGAATGGAGTAATTTCAGCGAAACTCACATCGATTGTGATGTACAATTCATTCATACCGATGGATGGTACAAAAATGAAGAACAAGAGAACAAAGCATTTAAAGACTTATGTAATCGATTAAAAATTTGATTACAATTGATAATAATTTAAAGTTCTATTATATGGCAAGCAATGAACCTGGATACGTTTATATATTAACAAACCCCAGTTTTCGTGAGGATTGGGTGAAGATTGGTAAAAGCAGTCGCCCTGTAGACGTGCGCTCTAAAGAACTGGACAATACTGCTGTGCCTTTGCCCTTTGAGATTTATGCCACGATGAAGACAGTGAAGTATAACGAGGCAGAAAAACTGGTACATCGTTATATAGAACGTTTTACAAATCTGCGCATCCGCAACAATCGAGAGTTTTTCAACGTGAAGCCAGAAGAGGCTTTAGAGATATTCTATGAGGTAGCTAGTCTTTTGGATGATGCAATAATCTGTGAACGATATAAAGGCGCTAAGGGGCAAATAGAGCATCAGTTTACGAAAGAGAATTTAAACAAAGTAAATGAGACCGATAGAGGGAATAGGGTCTGGCTTATACCATATAATAAAAAATATTTTGATTTGAAAGGCTGTTACGACAAATTTGGTGAGGTATATTGGACACAACATTGCCGTTTTAAGGTTGGTGATACTGGGTATATCTATGGTTCTGCTCCTGAGAGTGCCATTCGTTTCAGCTTCAAGGTGGTTGAAGCCGATATGCCTTATGACCCAATTATGGATCGAGAAAACGAATTTGTTATGAGTAATGGCGCGTCTAATTTTGGGAAAAGCAACACCTTCTTTGCCCATATGATACTGACAGGTGAGACCACAAACAGGAGGCTTTCGTTAGCAAACCTGTTAGAACGAGGACTGAAGTCTGCACCTATGGGAGCAATGGATATTTCTAAGACAGAATATAAAGAGTTGCAAGTTTATATTAACAAGAACTTATAACACAAATTGCTTTATGAAAGTCATATTGAGCAGAAAAGGATTTGATAGTTCATGTGGAGGCCAAGCTAGTCCGATATTGCCCGATGGGACTTTATTGTCACTACCTATCCCTTCTAATGACGTACATAAATATAGTGAACTCTCATGGGGATGTTTAAGTTATTTCGACATTATCAAACAATTAAAATACAAAACCACACTGAATGAGGGTAGTCATTGCCATCTTGATCCTGATTTGAGAGCTACTACATTGTTAAGAACAAAAGGGTGGAAACCTGCTTTTGGCCAAACAGGAAGTTCATTGACAGAGTTAAGGGATAACGGAGTTAAGGAAGGAGACTTGTTCCTGTTTTTTGGATGGTTCAAAAAAACGGAGTACCATAATGGTCAGCTGCGCTATATACCTAAATCACCAAATTTGCATGTGATTTATGGCTATATGCAGATTGGAAATATAGTAGATTTGGTTAGCCAGATTCCAAAATGGTTGAAATATCATCCTCATGCCAATCTCAATAATTATAAAGAAGCGTGGGAAAAAAAGCAGAACGCCATATATCTGCCTTCAGAAAGATTGTCTTTTGCATCAGAATTGTCTGGAAGCGGCATATTCACCTATAGACAGGAACTCGTATTAACAAAAAATGGTTATAGTCGCAGTCGATGGGAATTTCCAGCATCTATGCACGGAACGCCCATATCACATAATCCTAACGGATGGAAATCAGACTATTTCCAATCGGCGGCACGTGGACAGGAATTTATTATGGATGGTTCTCCTGCTGTCATGGATTGGGTAAGAAGAGTTATTAATATCTAACCTTATTACTATATATGGAAAAAATAGCAAGACTATGTTGGAACACTAATGAATGGAGACGCCCTTCTGGAAGAATGGGTAAATCAAAGTCTAATGATGCCTATGAAAATGAAATGGGATTTGGTCATGAGGAGTGGTTGTTAGATGACTCTAAAATAATGCCAGATGGTTATCACTATGGCTTCCTTGAACCAATGAGGGTAAAAAGCGATAAACATTTTGGAAAGGTCTATGACATTTATCTGTTCACAATAAGTCCAAACAAACAGAAAGTTTATATCGGCTGCTTGAGAAATGCAATTGGCGTATCTTCTGAAGAAAGTCAAACTGTATACAATTTCTACCAAAAGAAAGGCTGGTTAAATGAAATGCGTCAAGATGTTCTTTATGTAGGAGGAACTGCCAAGGATTTTACCCCTTCTTTTATGTTTAACATTAAATTTAGATTTGAGGATGCCGAGATAAACTATTCAAATCAACCAATTATAAAACCTGACAGTGTTTGGCATAGGTATAATCTAATGGACAAGAATGGACCATTTGAGTTTGAAAAAGACGAAGATGGAAACACTAAGATGTTAGATACCAGTATATTTGAACGTATTTTAGAAGGTGGTAAGATTCTCATAGACCCTTTGCATAAGAAAATACAAAATGCTGTAGTCGATTTGCTAAAAAAAGACTACAATAGTATTCAAGTAGAATCTGGTGCTCTAGATAGTATAAAGCAAAGAGTTGATATTAAGGGTTTTTCAAAGAATGAGCAAGAGTGGCATTTCTTTGAAGTCAAAACCATGTCCGCAAAAAGGAGTATCCGTGAGGCATTAGGACAAATATTAGAATATGCTCATTACCCCAATGTTCAATTGGCAGAAAAACTATTTATAATTAGTCCTGAGAAGCCAGACGAAAAAGATAAAGCATATATGAAACTTCTTCGGGATAAATACAATCTATCTATTTGGTTTCGTTGGTATTCATTCTCAGAGAACAAACTGTATGAAGGTGTATAATAATCAATAGAAAATGGCATGAAACAATCGCTGAAAGAGCTTATAAATGGACTTGATCATCCTAAGGATAGTGGACTGAGGTTTAGAAATGACACCAATCAGTTCATTAAAGAAGCCAAAAGGGGAAACAATTGGTCAACGTGGCAGAAGAATGTCTTTGAGCAATTCTTCGAGAAAAATCTTAATTGTGTAGCAAAATTGGGAAATGGCCAGATGACTACTGCAGAAAAGACATCCATTAAAGAACATTGGATGGAATTAGCTCCGCATTTGAAAGCGATTGCTGAAAGTCAGAATATTCCGTTGTGGAACGAATACAATGAAATAAGGAACATTATTAGGAAATATACTAAAAGAAATCTGAATGTTGCAACCAATAGATTATTAGCAGGGCTGCAACCCCAGTTACTTTGTACAGAATGCGATATTACCCGTATCAATAAACTTGTTGACTATTTGCGGAGAAATACCGATGAACCATTGTCGGGATATGACCCAATGAATTGGGAGAAGGCAAGCTATTATCTCTACACCCTTTTCAAAAGGACATCCGATGAAAAAGATTATTGGAAGCTTAGCTATATTCCATACATATTATTAGATAGATGCGAAGAGCGATTTGGAGCCCTACCACAAAAATGGCTTGTTTTTGCTAATAGGAGCATGTGGCACCATACAGAGGCCTTACATGAAATAGGTTTTATAAGTTGGACTATGCATAGAACAAACTTTTCTATTGGTGATGAAGTATATTTGTTTATGTCAGATGAGCGTCGTATTAGATTCCTCACAAAAGTGGTGGAGGATAATTGTGTAAGAGGAGATGAAAAATATAGGGTGGATAGGAAGAAAACAAATCATCTTACTTACAAACTGAAATACATAGCAGAATCTCTCAATGATGGCTTGAAAGAAGATAACTTGAAACTTCATGGATTTAATGGAGGACGAAGTATTCAAACTCCTATGCATAACAATCCAGAACTATTTGAATATATCTCACCTTTTTTTCTCAATCAAAGTATTCCTGACTATGACGAAATAATCAATCCGGAAACGGTTTTTGAAGGAGCGAAAAAGGAGATAATAGTTAACAGGTATGAACGTAATCGAGAAGCCAGAGAAAAGTGTATAGCCGTTCATGGATGTAAATGTGCAGTCTGTGGCATAGACTTTGAAAAAGCATATGGAGAAATAGGGCGTGGCTTTATTCATGTTCATCACAAAGTACCCCTTTCATCAATTGGCAAGGAGTATGAGTTAAATCCGATAAAAGACCTTGTACCTGTTTGCCCTAATTGTCATGCAATGCTACATAGGAAGGATCCTCCATACGATGTGAATGACCTAAAAGAATTAGGTAAATTCTAATAATACTTTGATATTTATTTGTAATTTTGCAAACGATATAAATATGGACGAGAAAACAATAAAAGAGACTTTGCTGAAAGGTGAGCGAGTAATACTTGAATGCAAGAAAGCGAAGGCTGAGGTGCCAAAATCTATATGGCAGACGTATTCGGCTTTTGCCAATACCATAGGCGGACTGATTCTGCTTGGCGTAAATGAAGACATGCAGGAGAAGGACATTCGGAAGTGTTATCAGATAATAGGCGTAGATGAGTCGACAATAACATTTTCTAAATCATCAAAATTTTCTGTTGCAAATACATAAAATGATAGAGAATTAGGCATAACCCCAAATAGTACCCTTTATATCTATAAAAAGCATTATCATGTGTCGCATAGCTGCAGAACAGATTAAGGCATCAGTAATAGATTGGCTAATCAATAATTATTCTGGTGTAATAATAGGAAATGAAATAATGTATGGTACAAGTCGAAAAATGGTTGATTTGCTAGCCATTTTCGACAATAGAACTATTGCTTTTGAAATAAAAAGTTCCATGGACACTTTAACACGCTTACCAGAACAAATAAATGAATACAAGAAAGTTTTTGATGAAATAAATGTTGTTTCTGCTACATCCCATCTTACAGGAATTAAGAGAATTATATCACCATCAATTGGATTATTTAGCATTGAACAAGAATTGAAAGAACTTCAAAAAGCAAAGGAAAACAGCAAAACAGTAAAACTTGAAATGCTGTATTCTATCAGTTCTTCTTATCTTAAAAAGGTATTTCCTAATTACAGGAACCTTAATTCCGATTTACTAAGACAGAAAATAAGTAGAGAGAATAAAAATACAATTCATAATATTCTTATTGATTTTTATAAGAAACGCCTTTCTGAGAAATATAGATTATTTCTCAGTGATAGAGGCGAACAAACTCTCATAGACGATATTCCGACACTTTCGTCATTCACCACTATTGATCAGTTGTAATCTGCGGATTTGGTTCTCGATGTGAATGTTCATCCTTACAGAAATCCAATGTGAAGGCTGGGCCGACGGGGGGGTCATCGTGCAATCTATAATTTGGTTAATCCCCCAGATAGAAAGGGTTCTTGGAAACTTCCGATCACTGACCATTCTTGTGGCCACGGTCTTATAAGTATCTGTATAAGAGGCACCTTGTCTGCGTTTTCTGTAATAAAATACTTTATTTTCTAAAGGCACATCAATTCTGGGAATCCACCCACGAGCCATTGTTATGGTATCATTGCGTATTGGGTTAACACACCCATAGTCCCCGTAAGCAACATCTTTAAATATCGCATCAACTTTACTATGTATGTCAACTTCTGCAAGCCTAAACTCATCATATTCCATGCCGCCAATTTCGTTGATGTTGTTAGGATAAGACGTAGCGCAAAATGCTAACTTGCAACGATTATCTATAATCTTTTCCTTAAAATTTCTTATACGAGCTATGAGTCTTTCAGAGACATTGCTTTCCATTGCTTGAGGCGTATATCCACAATCAATTAAGATGAGTAATTTTTTTTCTTGTGGCAAGATTTCTAATATAAAAGGAATATCAGTATAGCAATATTCGTCAACAATAGAGTCCCTATACATAAGCATATCAAAATCCTCGCACAGGTTCTCTATTTCTTTTCTCAAATTATCCTCATAATCAGGATCGTCAAAGTTCTGTAATAATGCAGGAACAATACTTTTGAAACAATCTTCATCTTTGAGTCCTTTCAAGAAATCTCGCCAGTTCCGATATCCATTTTCATAGATGAACATGTGATTAACTTCTGCACAACTGAGTTGCTCGTCACTGGTAACATCCATCACGATGTCCATTCCTTGGAAAGCTCTCTTCAATCTCTCCAACCGAGTGTCAAATGGATGGGTCTCAACTTTGTCCACCATTTTTTTCCTGCCTCTGGTCAGCTCAATAATTGGAGTAAGAAGTTCTAATGATTCCCGCGCAGTATTTTCAACAGCTTTTACTTCCGCCTGACCAGTCTTTACAACCAAATAATAATCTTTAGTCATTTTGTTTTAGTTTATATCCTAATTCAACAACTCTTGCTTTCATTGCTGGTGAAGACACCCCGAATCTATCAGCCAAAGCTCCGATATTACGCATACCGTCATTTACGGCTTCCCTAACCCTGCTTTCTGGCATTAGCAATAAAGCTGCAAATGAATTCGCTGCATATTCCATATTATCTTTTTCAACTGCTCTAAAAAATACCTTGTCTTCAAACAAAGCCGACTTATTTCTATGAAGCATAAAATGTCCTAGTTCATGAGCAATAGTAAACCGTTGTCTTTTGCTATTATGTTTATTATTTACTTTTATTAGCCAAATTCCGTTATCATATTCCAACACGCCAGAAATAGATGAATCCATTGGAATATAGTTAACAGAGACTGTCTCATTTGCAGCTTGTCCTACCATCTTTACAACTTTCTCAATATTGAGTTTATCTCCGTCGTAGCAACTTTTATCAGCCGCCTGTCTTAGCAACTGTTCAACATTTGTCATTAACGTAGGCTCTGTATAAGCCGTTGTTTCTGTTACTGATCTATTTCCTTTTCTGCCCATAATTATTCTGTTTCTTCTGCAGCAGCAACTGCTTCTAATTCGTCATTTTGTTCATCATCGATAAAAGTATTAGAGTCTATATCTTCTCTTATTTCATCAATGTAGGATATAAGCAAATCAATATACTCACCATGTTCTTTTATCTCGCTACTAAGTGTTGTTATATCATCATGAGAAGCAAGCACATCGTCCACTTCACTTTTTAGCGATGACACTACACGAGAACGGAAATCTGATGAATCCTTCAGATATTCTTTCAGAGTAATTTCCAGACTCTTCCTTATTTCCTCTTTGTCAGATTCATATTGCTGTTTAAAACGTCTATTAACAACGATATAGCTTAAAAAAGTAAAAATAGCAAACAGCGCAATCAGTACATCGATAAGTTTGTCATAGTAGCCTGTAATTTTCTCTGACATTTCGTCTGGAGTCATTAACCTACCCGCTCTGTGTTCTACTCGGAAAATACTGTCTCTTATTGCAAAAAAAACACAAGAATCTATTCGAGAGGAAAGCCTCAAAACATTTTGACTATCTACTTGTAATTGGCTCCAATCGACAATCCCCTTTCTTCGTTCAATATCCTTTACGATGGAACCATCTATAAGACTTGTTGAACATAATTGAGGTCTAGAACAATTATGAAGGAAAACCAAGCATAAAAAGCCAAAAACTATCCAAAGGGAAACAGCAGAAAATGCTCCCCAGAAATTCGGTTTCGTCTTATCGTTATACCAATTGAACATATCAAATCGTCTTTCTGTTGCAAAGGTAGTAATTATTTGTTATATTATGACTCATTTTACGATTTTTATGTATTCTCTAACAATCTATGATTGGAACTCTTTCCTAAGATAGCACAAATGCACTTGATTAAGCAAGCAAATCTGCTATTAGTTTTGTGAAATCCGTAATATCGCCCTCAATGCTGGCCTTCTCCAATGCTTGCATATAATAGTCTCGTCTTTTTACTGGAATAATCGTCCATGAATAGCCCCCAGTGGAAAGCATCGTGTTCATGATGAAGCGACTCATTCTGCCATTCCCATCATTATAGGGGTGTATAAAACTAAACAGGAAATGCCCAAGGATGGCCCTGACGGCTGAATGCTTTTCTTCTCGTAGCAAACGGAAGTACTCAGGCATAGCATCACGAACAGCTTCATAATTCATAGGTGTATGTCGTGAACCTCGGATATACACAGGACGATTGCGGTAGCCAACAATGGCTGACGGTTTAAAAAGACCTGCGGCTACCATTGGTTGCCACATTTCAAAATACCAGTTTCCGTGGTCATTGTCAACTGCTGTTCCTGCAACTGTTCCTTCTACAATCTTTGCAATGGTGTTTTTTACGGCTTGGAATGCCTGATAATAACCTCTGGCTACCAGGGCATTATGAGCCTCTTTGTCTTCTTCTTTAGGATTCCATTTGCCACTTTTTACTTTCTCTATCAGTTCATCAGACACTCTATAACCTTCGATTGACAAAGAATGATAGGCATCCTCTGTATATTTGTCATCCAGTTGCTTAAGTAATTGGTTAATATTGATAGGCTCTGAAGATGGGGATGGGAAATTGCTGATAATCGTTTGTCGCATTTTGCTCCACATGAGCGATATCCGTGCAACGTATGGTGAAATGGGGAAGGGAGAAATGCTCTCCACCTTATCCTCGAAAGGGTCTTCTTCACGCACGTCGTATCCCAGACGTTTCATAAGCCCAAGGATGTTATTTGCTATTTTATCTCTGCCTATATTACGAAAAGCTCCGACAAGACGTCCAGCACGGGTGCTTGCTCCTTCGTCAGCAAGAATTCCGCATATTTCTGATTCGTCTTTCACCATTTGAAGACAGGTCCTTGCAGAAATTGGGTTCTGACGGAAATAGGTAGGTGACACAAAAACTAGTGCTTCTGCTAAAGTGTACATTTGTACACCAAATTCAGAATGGGTGTATATGGAGGATGGCAATTTTGCTTTTAGGTTGAACAAACTTGTACCATATAGTAATGATGTGACGTTGTTGTTCCCGTCCGGATTACGTATGATGGTCTGTATAGGAACCGTTGTGTTGCCTGAATGAAGGTCAAGTGACTGTTCTGCAGTCAGGCTCCAGTTTTTGCCAAAACGTGAAGCACAATACTTGGACATGAACGCCCAGAAGGAGGTGTACCAGTCTGTGGTGTCACCCTCCATGCCTGGACGTGAGGCTATATACCATCCTTTTACAACTTCTTTTAACCACCCTTCACGCAATAGACGGGTCAAGTGTACCCTGCTCAGTTGTTCTGTTCCGTGAAGAACAACAAAGTTTTCCGTATCTTGGAGTTGTTTCAGTTGTTCTAGGGACTCTGCTACTTTTTCTACTATTGTTGCCATTTCGACTTATGTTTTATTACACGCTGTTTTTTGAAGTGGAACCGCACGTCTTTTCCTTCCGTGCCTTTACACGTCTTTTCTCTGCGTTCAGTTACACGTTATTTTGTGCAAAGATACAAATTTTCTATAAAATAAACAAAATGTAAGAAAGAAAATGGCAAAAAAGTATATAAAAACGCACTCAATCCAGTTCGTGGATGTTTTTTACTCACGAAAGCAAGAGAGGGGGCCAATGTAGTGTCTGATCCGCTATAGTCATCTATTGTTAGGGACAATCCAAATGTCAGCAGGAATGAAAGGCTGCTAAGACAGGGGGTAAAGACATCTAAAAGCACATCAATAAAAAAAGAGATAGACCTGATAATTCTATCGCGGCAACATGTACTGGACATTGGGAAATATTAGGAAATAGTAGAACAACAAAAACATATAACCGATAAGTTTGGCTAATTCAAAAGGAATGATTACCTTTGCACCCGATGATGAGCCATAGTACGGCTGGTGGCACATCATCGGGTGTTCATTGAGTGCATTTCATAGCAGAATGTGGAATTGAGTACGGTTGCCAATTCGTAACCCAGTTTTTCCTCAATCCTCCAGTCAGCCTTTATACAAAGAAAAGCTGAGAATTCTTACAAAGTTACGAAAAAACGAATGAAAAGCCAAATATATTTGAGCTTTTCTGAGTGCTAAGTAAGTTCGGCGAAGCCAAAGTTACGAAAAAACGAGAGAAATGCAAAAAGAATGCTTGCATTTTTCCCCGTTTTTCACTTTTTTGCTACCTTTGCACCCATGAACGAACTGAACCTGCCAGCCTACGACGTCAAGCTCAGAGGTACGCGCCAGCAACCCGAGATCTTCGACTTCCTGCGCCAGCGCTTTGTGGCGCTGACCCCCGAGGAGTGGGTGCGCCAGCACTTCACCCACTGGCTGGTCCATCACAAGGGCTACCCCAAGGGTCTTTTGGGCAACGAGATTGCGCTCCAGTGTGGCGACAAGACGGTACGCTGCGACTCCATCCTCTATCATCAGGACGCCACGCCCCAGATGATCATCGAGTACAAGGCCCCCACCGTCCCCGTCTCCCAGCGCGTCTTCACCCAGATTTCGGCCTACAACCTCCTACTCCACGTCGATTACCTGGTCGTAACCAACGGTCTCCAGCACTACTGCTGCCGCATGGACTACGAGGCCCGCACCTACCACTTCCTGCCGGAAGTCCCCGACTACCCCGCCCTGCGCTGAGTGCACAGCGGCACCTTTGTGCCAAAGAGCGATGACACTCATGCTGTGGCGACGATTAAGGTTCGTCAGAAATGGGAGGACGGCTCGTTCGACGAAAACAGCGATATTGAGGAGCACAAGCTGTACATGGAGAAGGTGGACGGCCAATGGCTGATGTCAGATTTTGACGACCATAAGAAGGAGATGAAATTAGATTAGAGATATTGTCTATCTAAGAGATCTGTAGCAAAAACCGGCCTCGCCACTGGTGGCAAGGCTATCGGGGGCAGCCAGCAACAGGGCTGGCGCCAGGAAAATCAGAAGGAGGCTACACAACAAACTGGGGGGGGGGACAAATTTTGTAAATACCCTCTCGGTCAGCCGATTATGTAGCAGATTGTGCATGGTTAGCTTCGTTTACTTATTTTAATCTGTCGGCAAAGATAATGAAAAATCAGGAAACAGCAAAACAAAAGTCAAAAAGTTTTTTCTCCCAAAATCAACGTTTTGACGTTTTGACGTTTTGACGTTTTGATATATTTTTATTTCATTGGCGATGATTTTGATGAGGGGACTGGCAAGGAAGGGAAAGAGAATAAAATTCTATTAATATATTTTAATGATTATATATAATATATATATTATATATAATCATTGGTTTCGTATTTGCAAAATTGAAAACATCAAAACATCAAAACATCAAAACGTCAAAACGTCAAAACGTCAAAAGTCAAAATCTCCTCCGTTTTTTTTCTTGCAAAATTAGCCCGAAAAATACCCCTTAAAAATGTAGGGTTTTGCCTTCTTAATTTGCGCGACGCCTAAAAAAGCTGTACCTTTGCAATAGAAAATCAAAAGAAAGCCTAAAACAGAAAAATCTGTTAAAGAGAATCTGAAAACCGTTAAAGAAAAAAGCACATATTATATGTATAATTTCGGAGGTAAGGGGGTGCGAGATGAGTGATAAGTGATAAGTGATAAGTGATAAAAAAAATCCGCACGGGGTGTGAGCCTCGTGCGGATTTGTGTTGAAGGAAGAATGAGGGATTATGCCTCTTCCTCGGGGATGGTGTCGATTTCGGGCTCCTCGACCTTCTTGACGGTCTTGCGGATGGCACGCTTGCGGGTCTTCTTCTCCTCGACGACGGGAGCGGCAATCTTGACACCGGCCAACTCGGGGTCGATGAGGATGCGGCCGCAGTACTCGCAGACGATGATCTTCTTGTGCATCTTGATGTCGAGCTGGCGCTGGGGCGGAATCTTGTTGAAGCAGCCACCGCAGGCGTCACGCTGCACATAGACGACGCCGAGACCGTTGCGGGCGTTCTTGCGGATGCGCTTGAAGGAGGCCAGCAGACGCGGCTCGATCTTCACCTCGAGTTCCTTGACCTTGGCCTTGAGTTTCTCCTCCTCGGAACGGGTTTCTTCCATGATCTCGTCGAGCTCGCTCTTCTTGAGGTCCAGGGCCTGGCGACGGTCGTCGATGATCTCCTGGTTCTGCGAGAGTTCGGCCTTCTTCTCCTCGATACGGTAGTTGGCTTCCTTGATCTTCTTATTGCAGAGCTCGATTTCCAGACTCTGGAACTCGATCTCCTTGGACAGCGTGTCGTACTCGCGGTTGTTCTTCACGTCGTTGAGCTGGGTCTTATAGCGCTCTACGCTGGCCTTGGCGTTCTCGATCTCGCCTTTCTTCTGGTTGACGGCACGCTCGTAGTCGGCGATGTCGGCCAGGATTTTCTCGATGCGGATGGAGAGGCCTTCAATCTCGTCCTCGAGGTCTTGTACTTCCAGAGGCAGCTCACCTCTGAGGGCACGCTTCTCGTCGATGGCGGAGAGCGTGGTTTGCAGTTGATAGAGGGTCTTCAGACGCTCTTCTACTGACAGGTCTGTAGGATCTTTCTTTGCCATAATTCTGATTTACTATTTGACTATTTACTATTTGACTATTTACTATTTGACTATTTATATATACAAGATTGGATTTGTATTTGTCTCTGCTATCTCCGTGCGTACGCCCGGGCACTCCTGGCGGATGACGTCGCGGAAGAGCTGGCTGGTGTATTGCTCGCTCTGGTAGTGGCCGATGACGCAGATCTGGATGCGCTGCTCGTAGCCGAAGTACTGGTGGTAGTGCATCTCGCCGGTGATGAAGGCGTCGGCGTGCTGGGCGACGGCCTCGTCGAGCAGGAAGTCGCCGGCACCGCCACAGATGGCGACGGTCTGGACGGGACGCTGCAGGAGTTCGTTGCACTGGGCGCACGCCACGTGGAAGCGCTCCTTGACGAGGGCGATGAAGTCGGCAGCAGCCAGGGGCTCGGCCAGTCGGGCCAAGACGAGGGGCTGTCGCTCGCCGTCGGCGGGGGCGTTGAGGACGGTGGCACCGAGCCGTTCGGCTATCTTCCAGTTGACGCCGCCCCGGGCATTGTCCATATTGGTATGCATGGAGACGACGACGATGTCGTGCTTGAGGGCACGGATAACGGTGCGCTGCACGTAGTCGGCATCGGTAATCTGCTTGAGGCCCTTGAAGAGCAGGGGATGGTGACTGACGACGAGGTTGCAGTCCTTGCGGATAGCCTCGTCGATGATCTGTTCGTTGACGTCCAGACACAATAATGCCCCTGAAACCTCCGCCTCCGTCAGTCCCAGTTGCAGACCAGCATTATCCCAGCTTTCCTGCAAGGGCAGAGGCGCGAACTGTTCAAGGGCGCTCAGCACTTGCTTGATTTTCACGCTTCAAAATGTTATTTCGGTGTGCAAAGGTACGAAAAAAAAGTGGATAGCCATGCAAAAATCAGAAAAATTATGTCCTTCGGGTAAAAAAATCGACATTTTTCTTGGCAGAAAGAAATATTATCGCTACTTTTGTCGGCGAAAAGTAAACTAAACGCATCATTCACATGACAAGAACAGCAAACTATTGGTGGTGGCGCAACTCAAGGTTCAACAGATCGTGAGAAGATAGCCGCGTACCTATTAGTTTGTTATAGAGATACTCCGGAGGCCTGTCGTTCTTGCGACGGGCCAATTTTTTTCTATATAAGAGATCATACACAAAAACAATATAATATATGAACAATTATCAAGTTGACGAGAAAGGATTTTACGGAGAGTTTGGCGGTGCCTACGTGCCCGAGATACTCTACAAGTGCGTTCACGACCTGCAGGAGGCTTATCTGCCCATCATCGAGAGCGAGGAGTTCAAGCAGGAGTACCACGCCCTGCTGAAGGACTATGTGGGCCGTCCCAGTCCGCTGTACTATGCACGGCGCATGAGCGAGGAGTACGGTTGCCAGCTGTACCTGAAGCGTGAGGACCTGAACCATACGGGGGCGCACAAGATCAACAACACCATCGGACAGATTCTGCTGGCCAAGAAGATGGGTAAGACGCGCATCATCGCCGAGACGGGTGCCGGACAGCACGGTGTGGCCACGGCTACGGTGTGTGCGCTGATGAACATGAAGTGTGAGGTCTTTATGGGTGCCACGGACGTGGAGCGCCAGCACACCAACGTGGAAAGGATGAAGATGCTGGGTGCCACGGTAAACCCCGTGCGCACGGGTAACATGACGCTGAGCGACGCCTGCAGCGCCGCTATCCGCGACTGGTGCTGTCATCCCAGCGACACCTACTATCTGGTGGGCTCGACGATGGGTCCGCACCCCTACCCTGACCTGGTGGCCAAGATGCAGAGCGTCATCTCGGAGGAGATCAAGTGGCAGCTGGAGGAGAAGGTGGGTCGCGACTATCCCGACTACCTCATCGCCTGCATCGGCGGAGGCTCGAATGCCGCGGGTACCATCTACCACTATATGGACGACGAGCGCGTGAAAATCGTGCTGGCCGAGGCTGGTGGTCACGGCTGGCAGACGGACCATACGGCAGCGACCATCCACAAGGGTACGACGGGTATCCTGCACGGTGCCAAGATGCTGGTGATGCAGAACGAGGACGGACAGATCCAGGAGGCCTTCACCATCTCGGCAGGTCTGGACTACCCGGGTGTGGGGCCCATGCACTGTAACATGGCCAAGAAGGGTCGTACCCAGGTGCTGAGCATCAACGACGACGAGGCCATCTACGGTGGCTACGAACTGACCCGCATGGAGGGTATCATCCCCGCCATCGAGAGTGCCCACGCCATCGCGGCGCTGAAGAAGTTGACGTTCAAGCCATCAGACGTGGTGGTGCTGACCGTTAGTGGTCGTGGCGACAAGGACGTGGAGACGTACTTGAAGAACAAGGCCATGGCGAAGGAGTACGGGAGTTTTTAATTGAGAATTGAGAATTGACAATTGATAATGATGAGTACATTCAATTATACAACGGCATCGAAGACCATCCTGGCGGACCTCTATACGCCGGTGGGCGTCTATATGCGACTGAGAGACCTGTATCCGCAGAGTGCGCTGATGGAGAGTTCGGACTATCACGACGCCAACAACTCGCACTCGTTTATCGGCATCAACCCCATCGCCAGCGTGGCTATCGGTCACGGTATCGTGACCATCGGTTTCCCCGACGGCAGCACCGAGAGCAAGCCCCTAAGCAAGGACTTCGGTTCTGCTGAAGCCATCCACGAACTGATAGACCGCATACACGTGGAGGGCGACGATGCCCAGGTGTGCGGACTGTTTGGCTATACCTCGTTTAATGCCGTGCGCTACTTCGAGGACATCAACGTGAAGGACGAGACACAGGCCAAGAACGATGCGCCGGACGTGCTGTACATACTGTATAAGACGGTCATCGTGTTCGACCATCACAACAACATGCTGAAGGTGGTAACGTTGCGGGCTAACACCCTAAATGAGAACGGAGAAATGATAAATGATAATGGCTCCGCAGAGATCGACGGCGTGATGAGGGCGATGAACAAAGACAATGTGAAGGCGTACGACTTCCACCCGGTGGGCGATGTGCGCTCTACGCTGACCGACGATGAGCACCGCGAGAACATCCGCCGCGGCATCAAGCACTGTCTGCGGGGCGACGTGTTCCAGATTGTGCTCTCACGACGTTTCATCCAGAGGTATGAGGGCGACGACTTTAAGCTGTATCGTGCCCTGCGCTCAATCAACCCCTCACCCTACCTGTTCTATTTTGACTTCGGCGGATTCCGCATCTTCGGCTCCAGTCCCGAGACCCACTGTCGCATTGAGCTGGCTAAAGCCCTAAATGGTAACGGACAAATGATGAATGATAAATTCCGCGCCTACATCGACCCCATCGCAGGAACCACCAAGCGTACGGGCAATGCCGAGGCCGACCGCCAGGGTGCTGAGTATCTGCGCAACGACCCCAAGGAGAACGCCGAGCACGTGATGCTGGTCGATTTGGCTCGCAACGACCTGTCGAGAAACTGCCACGGCGTGAAGGTGGACTTCTACAAGGACCTGCAGTACTACTCGCACGTCATCCACCTGGTGAGCCGTGTATCAGGTGAACTGGACGAGGGTGCCGACCCCATCAAGGCCTTTATCGACACGTTCCCTGCCGGCACACTGAGCGGAGCACCCAAGGTGCGCGCCATGCAACTCATCTCGGAGTACGAGCCCCACAACCGTGGTGCCTACGGCGGGTGCATCGGCATCATCGGACTGGACGGAAGCCTGAACCAGGCCATCACGATACGAACATTTGTGAGCCGTAACGGCGAGCTGTGGTTCCAGGCCGGTGGCGGCATCGTGGCCAAGAGCGACGTGGAGTATGAGCTGCAGGAAGTAAACAACAAACTGGGAGCCCTGCGCAAGGCCATCGAGACTGCGGAGAAGATTTGAAACAACGAATTTAACAAATTTCACGAATTATGAAGATTGTTATTATCGATAATTACGACTCGTTTACCTATAACTTGAGTCATTTGGTGAAGGAACTGGGTGCAGAGGTGACGGTGCTGCGTAACGACCAGTTTGAACTGCAGGACCTGGAGCCTTACAGCAAGATCATCCTGAGTCCGGGTCCGGGCATACCCAGCGAGGCAGGACTGCTGCTGGACGTCATCAAGACGTATGCCGGACGGAAACCCATCCTGGGCGTCTGTCTGGGACATCAGGCCATCGGCGAGGCTTTCGGCGGTAAGCTGGAGAACCTCTCGGACGTATTCCACGGGGTGGCGACGCCCTGTCATCTCGTGGCCGACGACCCCATCTTCAGCGGACTGCCCACCGACATCACCATCGGGCGCTACCACTCGTGGGTGGTCTCGCGCCAGGGACTGCCCGACTGTCTGGAGGTGACTGCGGTATCGGACGAGGGACAAATCATGGCGCTGCGCCATCGCGAACTGAACATCCGCGGCATACAGTTCCACCCCGAGAGCGTACTGACACCCGACGGCAAGAAGATGCTGCAAAACTGGATGTTTCTGTAAATAGTCAAATTGTAAATAGTCAAATTGTAAATAGTCAAATAGTCAAATAACATCATGGCACAGACAATGAAAGACATCCTGAACAGGATGCTGAACCACGAGGAACTGACTCGTGAGGAGATGAAGAATATCCTGGTAGGTATCACACAGAGTGAATACCCCAACGAACAGATTACGGCCCTGCTGACAGCCCTGCAGATGCGCGGCGTGACAGTCGATGAACTGCTGGGCTTCCGCGACGGTATCCTGGAGACGGGCGTTCCCGCCATTCTGGACGCCGACCGATACATCGACGTGGTGGGAACGGGTGGCGACCGCAAGAACACGTTTAACATCTCGACCACCTCGTGCTTCGTGATAGCCGGTGCCGGCTACAAGGTGGCTAAGCACGGCAACTACGCTGCCACGAGCGTGAGCGGAGCGTCGAACGTCATCCAGCACCACGGCATCAAGTTTACGGACGATCTGGACAAGCTGAACCGCTCGTTGAACGAGGCCGGCATCGTGTATCTGCACGCCCAACTGTTTGCCAAGGCCATGAAGTTTGTGGGTCCCATCCGCAAGGCCCTGCAGTTTCCCACCATCTTCAACCTGCTGGGTCCGCTGGTGAATCCCTCGCAGCCCCAGTGTCAGCTGCTGGGTGTGGCGAACCTGGACCAGATGCGACTGTATCATCAGGTGTATCAGAAACTGGGTATCGACTACGGCATCGTGAACTCTATCGACGGATATGACGAGATCTCGCTGACGGGCGACTTCAAGGTGACCACGAAGGACTATGAGCGCATCTTCTCGCCCAAGGACCTGGGATTCGACATCGCCAAACCCGAGGAACTGGTGGGCGGTGCCACCGAGGAGGAGGCCGCACAGATCTTCGACAGCGTGCTGGAGAACCGTGCGCTGCCTGCCCAGAAGAACATCGTGCTGGCCAATGCCGCCTTCGGCATCCAGGTGCTGGAGAAGGGTCAGAAGAGCATCGAGGAGTGCGTAGAGATAGCCCGCGAGAGCATCGACAGCGGAAGCGCCCTGCGTACGTTCAAGAAGTTCGTCGAACTCAACAGTTGAAATTCAGCAAAAAGATAAGAACATGGATATACTGCAACAGATTATTGAGACAAAGCGCGAGGAGATAGAGCAGCTTTGCGCGAAGAAGGCCTCCCTGCGCCAGGCCCTGCTGGAGAGCGAGACGGGCATCATCGCCGAGTTTAAGCGCCGCTCACCGTCGAAGGGCTGGATCAAGGAAGAGGGCCGCGCCGACATCATTCCGCTTAGTTATCAGCAGCATGGTGCCGCAGCGCTGAGCATCCTCACCGACGAGCACTACTTCGGCGGGTCTGACGACTTCATCCGCACGGCCCGTCAGAGCGGTGTCACGCTACCCATCCTCTACAAGAACTTCGTCATCGACGAGGCACAGCTCTATGCCGCCGCCCTGTGTGGGGCCAGCGCTGTGCTGCTCATCGCCGCCTGTCTGAGTAAGCAACAGTGCGCCACACTGCTGAGGAAAGCCCACGAGCTGGGCCTGGAGGTGCTGCTGGAGATGCACTCGGAACAGGAACTGGAGTATGCCGACCTGGAGCCCGACGTCTGTGGCATCAACAACCGCAACCTGGGGTCGTTTGTGACGGACGTCGAGAACTCGTTCCGGCTGGCGGAGCTGTTGCCGCAGGACGCCGTGAAGGTCAGCGAGAGCGGCATCAGCGACCCCGCCACCGTCAGCGCCCTGCGCGAGGCGGGATTCCGCGGGTTCCTCATCGGCGAGAACTTCATGAAGACGCCCGACCCAGGACTGGCACTCCGTGAATTTATTTTAGCGTCGCTACGCTAGTGAATAGTGAATAGTGAATAGTGAATAGTGAACAGTGAACAGTGATAAGTGATAAGTGATAAGTAAAAAAGTCCTTAAGTCCTGTAGTCCTTGCAAAAAAATTACGACTATGAAAATAAAGGTTTGTGGCATGCGCGAGGCCGACAACATCCGCGAGGTAGAACGACTGGGTTTCGACCTGATGGGTCTGATCTTCTGGCCCCAGTCGAGCAGATATGTGAGCGAGAAGCCCGACTATCTGCCTATGCACTGTCAGCGCGTGGGGGTCTTTGTCGATGAGGACATCGAACGGGTGAATAGCATCGCCGACGAGTACGCCCTCGACTACATCCAGTTGCACGGCCACGAAAGTAGCGAATATTGCGCTCAGTTGCAGGGGCTTCATCTTATCAAGGCCATCAGCGTAAGTGGGCGCGATGATATTGCCACATACAAGCAGTACGAGGGATTGGTGGATTACTTCCTCTTCGACACTAAGTGCCCCTCGGTAGGCGGTAGTGGTCAGCAGTTCGACTGGACAGTCCTCTCTGCCTACGATGGCAACACGCCATTCTTGCTCAGTGGAGGCATAGGCCCCGACGACGCAGAGCGTGTAAAAGCCTTCCGCCACGAGAAGTGCATCGGCATCGACCTGAACTCACGCTTCGAGACAGCCCCTGGCTTGAAGGACATCGACTCTCTACGCCGTTTTCTTACCCATTTATCCCATTCATCCCATCAAACCCATTAACCCCATTAACCCCATTACAGCAATGAATAAAATCAATCAACTCTTTGCCCAGCGCGGCGACAAGAAATTCCTCTCGCTCTACTTCTGTGCCGGATGTCCGACACTCGACAGCACGGGCGACGTCATCCTGACCATGCAACGCCGCGGCATCGACTTCATCGAGGTGGGCATCCCCTTCAGCGACCCCCTGGCCGACGGTCCCGTCATCCAGAGCGCTGCCACACAGGCCCTGAAGAACGGCATGAGTCTGCAACGGCTCTTCGACCAGTTGAAGAAAATCAAGGACCAGGTGGAGATACCCCTCATCCTCATGGGCTATCTGAACCCCATCCTGCACTACGGCATCGAGAAGTTTTGCCAGTCGTGCGTAGAGGCTGGCGTGAGCGGTGCCATCATCCCCGACCTGCCTTTCGACGACTACCTGAACCTCGTGAAACCCATCGCCGACCGTTACGACCTGCGCATCATCATGCTCATCACCCCCGAGACCAGCGAGGAGCGCATCCGCTTCATCGACCAGCATACGGACGGATTCATATACATGGTCAGTTCGGCATCCATCACGGGTACGCAGAAGAGTTTTGACGAACAGAAACAGGAATACTTCCGTCGCATCAACGCCATGAACCTGCGCAACCCGCGCATGATAGGCTTCGGCATCAGCAACAAACAGACACTGGAGGCGGCACAGCAGAATGCCGCAGGTGCCATCATCGGCTCGAAATTCGTCACCCTACTGAACGAAAAACAGGGGGACGCGGAGGCCGCCCTTGACGCACTTTTTGAGGCCCTGAAAAAATAAATTCGTCATTTATTGATGAGCGAAACAGTTTTTTTTCTTACCTTTGCACCCGAAAAATAAATAGGAAAAAAGTATGTGTGGAATAGTTGGATACATTGGAAAGCAAGAGGCTTATCCTATTCTGATTAAAGGACTTCGTAGGTTGGAGTATCGTGGCTACGACTCCGCCGGTGTGGCACTCATCAACCAGCAGAACGAACTGAACGTCTATAAGGCGAAGGGAAAGGTGGACAACCTGACGGAATATTGCGCCGACAAGGACGTCACGGGATGTATAGGTATTGCCCATACGCGCTGGGCCACCCACGGTGAGCCGTCGGCACGCAACGCACACCCCCACTACTCGCAGAGCCACAACCTGGCCATCATCCACAACGGCATCATCGAGAACTATGCCGACATCAAGCATAAGTTGCAGCAGAAGGGCGTGGAGTTCAAGAGCGACACCGATACGGAGGTGCTGGTACAGCTGGTGGAGTATATCATGGTCAAGAAGAAACTGTCCCTGCTCGAAGCCGTACAGGTCGCCCTGTTCCAGGTCATCGGCGCCTACGCCATCGCCATCGTCGATAAGCGCGACCCCAGCCAGATCATCGCTGCCCGCAAGCAGAGCCCGCTGGTGGTGGGCATCGGCGACAACGAGTTCTTCCTGGGCTCTGACGCCAGTCCCATCATCGAATATACCGACAAGGTGGTTTATCTGGAGGATGGCATGATAGCCGTCATCCGTCTGGGCGAGGAGATGAAGGTCGTCAGCATCCTGGGTGAGGAACAGGAACTGAAGGTCAAGAAGGTGGACATAGACCTCGGACAGATTGAGAAGGGTGGCTACGACCACTTCATGCTGAAGGAGATATTCGAACAGCCCCAGTGTCTGACCAACTGCATGCGCGGACGCATCAATGTCGAGGCCAACCACGTCACACTCTCCGCACTCATCGACTACCGGCGCCAACTGCTCGACGCCAAGCGCATCGTCATCGTGGCCTGCGGAACGTCGTGGCACGCTGGACTCATCGGCAAGCAACTCATCGAGTCGTTCTGTCGCATACCGTGCGAGGTGGAGTACGCCTCGGAGTTCCGCTACCGCAACCCCGTGGTCTCGAAGGACGACGTCGTCATCGCCATCTCACAGAGTGGTGAGACGGCCGACACGCTGGCGGCCATCCAACTGGCCAAGGAGAAGGGTGCCTTCATCTATGGCATCTGTAACGCCATCGGCTCGAGCATTCCCCGAGCTACGGATACAGGTACCTACATCCACGTAGGACCGGAAATCGGTGTCGCCTCTACCAAGGCCTTCACGGGTCAGGTGACGGTGCTCACCATGTTTGCGCTGGCACTGGGCGAGGCCAAGGGTACCATCGACCGCGACGAGTACCTGAAAGTCGTCAAGGAACTGAACCGCATCCCGAAGACCATCGAGGAGGTGCTAAAGACCAACGACAAGGTCCGTGACCTGGCTCGTACCTTCACCTACGCCCACAACTTCCTGTACCTGGGACGTGGATACTCCTACCCCGTGGCCCTGGAAGGTGCGCTGAAACTGAAGGAGATCAGCTACATCCATGCGGAGGGTTACCCCGCAGCAGAGATGAAGCACGGACCTATCGCACTCATTGACAGCGACATGCCCGTCGTGGTCATTGCCACCCATAACGCCATGTACGAGAAGGTGCTCTCCAACATTCAGGAGATCAAGGCCCGTCAGGGACGCGTCATCGCACTGGTCACCAAGGGTGACACCACCATCGCGAAGATTGCCGACGAGGTCATCGAACTCCCCGACGTCATGGAGTGTCTCGAACCGCTGGTGGCCACCATCCCCCTGCAGATGCTGGCCTACCACGTAGCCGTCTGCAAGGGCAAGAACGTGGACCAGCCCCGCAACCTGGCGAAGTCAGTGACGGTAGAATAACGACACGTGTCAAGACCAGATACGAAGAGAGCGCCCTCCTCATGGAGAGCGCTCTCTACTTTATCGTTGGCTATCGTCAGAATCCGAAGACTTCCTGGATGTGACAGTAGCTGGTACCGTCGAAACAGTGTGTGCAGACGCGTTCCTTCGGCAGACCGATGGACTCGATGAGGTCCTCGAGCGACGCAAACTTCAGACTGGTCAGTCCCAGACGACGGGCTATCTCCTGGACCATGCGCTCGTACTCTGGCGTACCGGTCTTGGCATACTCCGCGAGGTTCTTCTTGTCGTCACCCTCGAAATCCTTGATGATGCGACGGGTGATGAGCTCCAGGTCGCTCTTCGACGTGGTGAAGCCGATATACGGACAACCATAGACCAGCGGGGGACAGGAGATGCGCACATGCACCTCGCGGGCTCCGTTCTCGAAGAAGGTGCGCACATTGTCGCGCAACTGGGTGCCACGGACGATGGAGTCGTCACAGAAGACGATGCGCTGGTCTTTCAGCACGGCAGGATTGGGGATGAGCTTCATCTTGGCCACCAGGTCACGACGGTTCTGATTGCCGGGGGTGAAGGAGCGGGGCCATGTGGGGGTGTACTTCACGACGGCACGCTTGTAGGGTATCTTCTTACCGTCCGAATAGCCCAGCGCCATGCCGACACCAGAGTCGGGAATGCCACAGACGATGTCGGCCTCCACGGGGTCTTTCTCACCCAACAGGCGTCCGTTCTTCTCACGGACATACTCGGTATTGATGCCTTCGTAGTCGCTGGCGGGGAATCCGTAATACACCCACAGGAAGGAACAGATCTGACAGCGCGAGAAGGGCTTCTGCAGGACTTCCAAACCATCGGGCGTCAGACGGACAATCTCGCCGGGACCGATGTCGCGCAGCACCTTATAGTCCAGATTGGGGAAACTGGTGGTCTCGCTACTGACGGCATAGGCCTGGATGAACTCGTCGGTACCTAAGGGCGACAGGCGGTGAATCTCTTTCTTGCCGATGACGATGGGGGTACGCCCCAGGAAGTCGCGGGCGGCAATGATGCCATTCTCCGTCAGGATGAGCATCGAACAGGAACCCTCAATCTTCTGATAGACCTTGTTGATGCCCTCGACGAAACTGTCACCCGTATTGATGAGCAGGGCGACGAGTTCGGTCTGGTTGATGGTGTTGGCCGACATCTCGCTGAGGTGCATGCGCTGCTTCAGCAGCTCGTCGGCTATCTCGCGCAGGTTGTTGATCTTCGCCACCGTGACGACGGCATAGCGTCCCAGGTGGGAGTTGACGATGATAGGCTGCGGATCAGTGTCGCTGATGACACCCAGTCCGGCATGACCCTTAAACGAGTCCAGCTCGTCCTCGAAGCGCGAACGGAAATAATTACGCTCCAACGAGTGGATGGAGCGATGAAATCCGCTTTCCTGGTCGTAGGTCACCAGTCCGGCGCGTTTGGTTCCTAAGTGCGAGTTGTAGTCGGTGCCGTAAAACAAGTCGTTTACGCAGTCCTTTTTTGAGATTGTGCCAAAGAAGCCACCCATAATGTCTTTTTACCTATTAAGTTTTTGCAGCCGCAAAGGTACAAAAAAAATAGCAACTACAAAACGTCGTCGCCATTTTTTTTGTGTTCGCCCACATTTTTTTATTTTTCATCAATCTATCCACACCACCAGGAGTCCCAAGGCAAGCAGCAAGAGCCACAGTCGCCACTGGGCTTTCAGGGGCAGCAGGGCACGCAGCAGGGCGTGACGGTAGTAGGGCCAATGGGCCTGCCAATCGGTGGCGCCGTTGCCCAGCAGGTACTCGCGCAGCGAACCATGGTCGGCCAGGTCTTTGCGATAGGCGTTGACGCCACGCCGCCAGGCGTAATAGCCTTTCCAGGCGATGACGGCCAGAAGCAGGAGGAGATAGAGGGTCTTCATAGGCTGATCTGGATATGGGCGATTCTACTGTTGACGGTCAGGATGGTGGCACCCCGCGCTGCGGCCTCACACAAGAGACTGTCCACGGTGTCTTGTTCCTCAGCGGAGAGGGGACGGTCGGCCTCATCGACAAAGAGCAGCGACTTCCCGCTGGCTACGGCCTGTCGGCAGCGCTCCACATAGTCGGGGATGGCGTCATAGCCCTCGGGGGCCGACAACCACTGAGGCACGTAGGCCGTCATCCGGCGAAACCAGGGTGCTGACTGGGGCGTCATGAGTTCGCCATCGATACAAATGTGTCCTCCGTCGATGGCCAGAAAACCCAGCGCAGCCCTGAGCAGGGTGCTCTTGCCGGCATCGGGGGAACCGTTGATGCTCGCTATCTGACCCTCGCGGACGATGGCCGAGAGGTTGCTGATGCGCTGTCCTATCGTGACGTGATGTAGTTCTATCATCATTGCAGCTGCAAAGTTACGCATTATTTTTCATTTTTCATCTTTAATTTTTCATTTTTCATTTTTCATTTTTCATTTTCTTTGTACCTTTGCAACATGAAAACACCAAAACGACGCATGCCGGCCGAATGGGAGCCGCAAAGTCAGGTACAACTGACGTGGCCACACGAAGAGACGGACTGGGCACCCATCCTGCCCGAAATCACTGCCGTCTATGAGGAGATGGCCCGCGAGATCAGGAAGCGTGAGCCCTTGTTGATCGTCGATAGCATCCCCCATAACGACACGTGGGCCAGAGACCACGGATTCATCACCGTGGTCGAAGAGCAAGACAAGATTCTTCTGGATTTCCAGTTCAACGGCTGGGGCGAGAAATTCGAGGCCACGCTCGACAACGAGATCAACCGGCATCTCTATGAGCAAGGACTGGTCAAGGGGCAATACGAAGGCCATCTGGACTTTGTCCTGGAGGGCGGCAGCATCGAGAGCGACGGCCAGGGCACCATCTTCACCACGGAGTGCTGTCTGATGGCTCCCCACCGCAACCAGCCACTGACCCGCCAGCAGATTGAGGAGCGCCTGAAGAGCTGGCTGGGTGCCGAACGCATCGTCTGGCTACAACACGGCAGCCTCATCGGCGACGACACTGACGGACATATCGATACGCTGGTGCGCATCTGTCCTGACGACACCTTATTATATACGGGTGGCGACGACGACCATCCCGACCTCCTGCTCATGGAACAGGAACTGCAGGCCCTGCACACCCTGGAGGGCAAGCCCTACCGACTGCTGCGCCTACCCCTGCCCCGCCCCATCTATGAGGAAGGGGAAGGAACGGAGGAGCGTGGCGAGAGGCTCCCTGCAACGTATGCCAACTACCTCGTCATCAATGGTGCCGTCCTGGTGCCTACCTACGAGCAGGCTGACCTCGATCAGGAAGCCATGCGCATCATCGGCGAGGCTTTCCCCGACAGGGACATCGTAGGCATCGACTGCCGGGCCGTCATCCGCCAGCACGGTTCGCTGCACTGCTGCACCATGCAGTACTACTAAAGGCATTACACAGCACATCAAATAAAAAACGAATATCACTGTCACACTTAAATCCTTGAAAATGGGAATGTTAAGTGTGACATTCGTTTTTCCCGTCCCTCAAAAAACAACATTATCCGCAGAACCATTCCCATACTCAAAAACCATAAATTCCGTTTTCTTTACAACCGTGCGACGAAGGTCGAAAGGTTGTGCGACGGAGGTCGCAAGGTCGTGCTACGGAGGTCGAAAGGTCGTGCGACGAAGGTCGCACGATGCCTCAAAAAACCGAGAAAAAGTGAGACTATACAGAATAGCGAAAACATAGTGTCACACTTAAATACGTATGTTTCAAATAGTTATACTCAATTGTGACATTCGTTTTCATCGTTGTTTATTATAGAAACACCTTTAATCGTACAAACTTAATCTCTCGTTCGTGCTGTAGAGACAAGCATTATTTCCTCAACCTCCAAACTTTTAAGGAAAAAAATAACATATTCTGCTGTTATTCTGCTTATAATTCCAAAACTTTTCGTACCTTTGCAGATACAAACGGAATTGAGAACTGGATTGCGGAAGCACATTTTGCACCTTCATGTTGCTAGAACCGATACATTTTCCGTTCAGCCAAATTGCGAAAGGTATGAGTACAACAATAGACCCCAGCAGAATATTCACGAGGCAGCAGGTAGATGATTTGTTGACTGCAGCAATCAATAAAACATTATTGCAGGTTGACAATGCAAAACTCTTTGCACATCACGAAGGACGTGACAAAGTGAAGGGTATCGCAGGTGATATCATAGAAGAGTCTGTTCTTGGTTGTAAGAAGGATAGCAAGCAAGAACCAGACATCCTTGTTGATGGTGTCCTGACGGAGTTGAAAACTACCGGCATGATTGAGCCTAAGAAGAAAGACTCTCCCTATGTCTATGAGTATGTAGTCACGATGATATTTATGCGTACCTCAACCAATGACAACCAGCATAGTCTTCAAGGAACTCAGTTTCCGTGTACCAGTCATAACTGTTTTCTCTCGTATGGCCAATCATATTCCTCTTTGAGTCATAAACAACCCAATGTGTTGAAGTCAAAAAGCCATTGCAAAGCCACAAATTATACTCATGCTCATGATTGGCATCATTCTTTAAATTTTCGAGCATCTGCTCTGTCGTAATCCATTTCTTTTCCATAACTTTTTTCTGCAAAGGTCGGAGATCAAAATGAAACGAGCAAATGTTTTAGATCAAGTTAGATCAAACCAAATAGTAATTAAGAAACATTAGATCAATAGCTAAGGATATGGCAAAACAAAGTGTATATAAGTTGGAAGGTAAGTCGCCTGAACAGGTGAAACAATCGTTTGTTCACTACATGGGCGATAAGAACGCTACGTCCAAGCAGATAAAGGATGCTGCTAATAGTAGATATGTGAAGATAGATACCATTAGTGTTGTCCGTAACATCTGCAAGAAAAAGTTTAGTGTGGACAACATATACGCGATAACAGATGCTGGACGCATATCTGATGTGAGTGATGCTCTGACTTGGCTCATCAATGCTGGAGGTGATGAAGGTGAGGTTAAGGAACTGAAGAACACTCGCAGCTATGTCAACAAGTATCGTGATTTCCTGACATATTGTGCCAACCTAAGTGAAGAGGCTTTGGATTCCACAACTCCATACGACTTTACAGAAGACCCAGATAAACCATTCATCGCGGAGGAGAAGTTCAATGAAATTGTGGAACTGCTGTTCCGTAAGAAGAACATCATTTTGCAAGGGGCGCCAGGTGTTGGTAAGACTTTCCTGGCAAAGAAGATTGCATATCAGTTGATTGGCATGAAGAAGGACGAGAATATCGAAACCATTCAGTTCCATCAGTCATACAGCTATGAGGACTTCATTCAAGGCATCCGTCCCACGACTACAGGCGAATTCAAGGTTCGCAACGGCATCTTCTACAACTTCTGCGAGAATGCAAAGGAGCATCCTGAAGATACTTTCGTGTTCATTATCGACGAGATAAACCGAGGCAATCTGAGTAAGATATTTGGCGAGCTGATGATGCTTATAGAGTACGACAAGCGATCGCCTCGATATGCGCTAAAACTGACTTACAGCGAAGAGAACAGTCCGCGTTTCTATGTACCTGAAAACGTCTATATCATCGGCTGCATGAATACGGCAGACCGTTCAATTGCTATCGTGGATTATGCCCTGCGCCGAAGATTTGCTTTTTGTGATGTGGAGCCCGAGTTTGGCGAGACGTTCCAGAACTATCTTGGTACGGCTCTGAGCAAGGGTTTCGTTGATGAGATTTGCAAGAAGGTGAATCGTGTCAACGAAATCATTCGCACCTCTTCTTCTCTTGGCAAAGGCTTGGAAATTGGGCACAGCTATTTCTGTCAGCTCAGTTCTGTAGATGATGAACAGGAGTGGTGGAAGTCAATTTGCAAATACGAGTTGTTCCCATATCTGCGTGAGATTTGCTTCGACAACGAAGAACTCTGCGGCGAGTTGTGTCACATATTAAGCGACTAAGACAATATGCGCCAGATACCCATACAAAACATGTACTACATCCTGTGCTATGCATGGGGTATGGGTAAAATGCGCGGCAAGGTGAATGTTGGCGTTGAGCGATGCGATTCTATAGCCGACCTGCTCGTGCATGTGTTGCTAAATGCGATAGACGATTTGCTGAAGCGTGGGTTATCGCAGGGCTATACGGTCTATGGAGCAGAGATGGACGGTATCAAGGGCAAAATCAATATTGGTGAGACGCTGAAACTTGGCAGGTATAGGCAGGGTAGAATGTATTGCAATTACGATGAACTATCATCAAACATTCTTGTCAATCAGATTATTTACTCTACGTTGCGTGATGCCTTGAAGATTAGCAATTTGTCTAAAAAGAACGAATGTAGGCTACTGACCACGATTCGCAGGATGCCTCAGATGAAACGGATACAACTATCGGATAGCGTGTTTAAGTCAGTAAGGTTGCATCGCAACAACACATACTATCAGTTCGCTATCAACATCTGCCACCTGCTTCATCAGTCGATGTTGCCAAATGAAAGCCTTATTGGAAAGTGGGACTTTATGGACTTGATGGATGACGAACGGGCTATGAATCGCATTTTCGAGAAATTCCTAATGAACTTCTACAAGCAGGAATGCCGTGAAGACTATCCTGATGTCGGGCGTTCCCATATACGCTTTCAACTGACTCCATTCGGCATGACATTCGCCAAGAGTACCGATGAAGCCTACCGTTTGTTGCCTGTGATGGAAACTGACGTGACCTTATATAATTCTCACACGAAGAAGAAAATCATTCTTGATGCTAAGTACTATAAAGAAACGTTGGTTTCGAGGTACGGCGAAGGAGGTAAGATACGGCGCGAACATCTTTCGCAGATTCTGACATATGTGATGAATCAAGAGAACGACGCAGCACCGTATACGAAGGACACCAAGGGCATATTGGTATATCCGACGATTGATACAGAGTTGGATGTTTCGTATGTCTATAAGGACACGAACCACGTTATCCGTGTCAGCACGATCAACCTGAACCAAGATTGGCAGTTGATAGAACAGAGGCTGAAATATATTATACAAGAAAAAAAGCAATAACGATATATGGCAAAGAAAAGCAAGAAGAAAGAGGACGAGACTAAGAAGGTGGTCGCAAAATGCGACAACCCTGACGAGGTTATTGCAAATTGCGAGAACCCCCAAGAAACCGCTCTCAGCCAATATGATATTGAGAAGCTGATAGTTACAGTCCGAGGCGAACAAGTACTTATAGACCAAGATATTGCAAGGATTTATGGAGTAACGACAGGCCGACTAAATCAGCAGGCCAAACGTAATATTGCAAGGTTCCCAGAGTCTTTCCGTTTCCAATTAACAAAGGAAGAACGTGACGAGGTTGTTGCAAATTGTGATAACCTCCGATCCCTAAAGTTCTATCCATCCTTGCCGTATGCTTATACGGAGCAGGGTATAGGCCAACTTTCAACCGTTGTACATAGCAAAATTGCGATAGAAAGGAGCATTATGATTATGAATGCTTTCGTGGCTATGCGGCGGTTTATGGTCCAGAATGCTGGCATCCTGATGCGAATTGCCCATTTGGAAAAACACCAGATAGAAACGGACCAGAAGATGGACATGCTTCTAGACAGGATGGACAAACAGTCGCCGAAACTTTTGCCAGAGCAGATTTTTGCTACAGGATGCGTTTGGGATGCATGGACATACGTGTCAGACTTGGTAAGAAGTGCTAAGCAGCGGATTGTGTTGATTGACAACTTCGTGGATGACCGTGTACTGTCGCTTTTAGATAAGCGAGCAGATAATGTGGAAGCTACGATTCACAGTCGATACTACGAGTCTTTCCAAACAGACTTGAAGAAACATAATGAGCAGTATCGCGAAATCAAATTCATACAACTGCCACAAAAGAACCACGATAGGTTTTTGATTATTGACGATGATGTCTATCTGCTTGGAGCCAGCGTGAAAGATATGGGTGTCGGTATGTGTGCAGTCACAAAGATGCAGGTTTCGCCAGAAACGGTATTGCAATTATTAAAGTGATAATACTAGATGATATAAAATTGTGAAGAAAGACAACGAGGATTACTTCTTAAGAGAAGAGCCTACTAAGATATATTACACAGGCCCTTCTGGAACATTCCCTTCTACGATTGCTCTCAACAAGCTTTATTACTTCATGCCGTATATCAAGGGAAAGGGAGTGAGTGGCCTCTATCTGATTCGCGTGGCTCGTGTGGGTACAAAGGCAGAGGTACATCCTGAGTCGGAAGACGAAAGACAGCGCTTGATATTCGAACTGGAGTATTTGGAGTCACTACCTCACAATCGGTGGGTTCGTCTTGACAAAGATACAGACTTTGCGTTTAAAGATACGCTGTTAGGAAGGATTATCAAAGACTGAATACAAGTACACACTGGCTCGCAACGCCACGAGTACACAAAAGGAGTCCCCTTTGTGTATACAAAGATAACTAAATATTGGCAACCTTCCAATTTTTTGCCGTATTTTAGGTTTTGTTTTAACGATTATTTGCAGATGCGATTATTAAACAGATAACCATAAGAATATCTGTTTCATGCTGAGTACACAGCGGGTCGGTTCCGCTGTGTACTCATGATATGTGAGGTTTTTTAATGCGAAATTTGCGGGATTAGGATAAATATAGTACCTTTGCACGAAATTTATTGGAGTGACGATGAAGATTGGAATCATACAACAGCATAACACCGCAGACCGCGAGGACAACAAACGGCGACTGGCGGAGAAGATACGGCTGGTGGCCGGACAGGGTGCGGAACTCGTAGTGCTGCAGGAATTGCACAACGGACTGTACTTCTGTCAGGAAGAACAGGTTGACATCTTCGACCAGGCAGAACCCATCCCGGGACCCTCCACGCAGTACTATGGTGCGCTGGCCAAGGAACTCGGCATCGTCATCGTGACGTCGCTGTTTGAGCGCCGTGCCCCCGGCCTGTACCACAACACCGCCGTGGTGCTGGAGAAAGACGGTACGATAGCCGGTACCTACCGCAAGATGCACATCCCCGACGACCCGGGCTATTACGAGAAGTTCTACTTCACTCCGGGAGACCTGGGCTTCAAGCCCATCCAGACCAGTGTCGGCCTGTTGGGCGTGCTCGTCTGCTGGGACCAGTGGTATCCTGAGGCCGCGCGACTGATGGCCCTCCAGGGAGCCCAACTGCTCATCTACCCCACCGCCATCGGCTACGACCCTCACGACACCCGCGAGGAACAGGAGCGCCAGCGCATGGCGTGGCAGACGGTACAGCGCGGACATGCCGTCGCCAACGGATTGCCCGTCGTCACCGTCAACCGTGTGGGCGAAGAAGACGGAGTACCTTTCTGGGGCACCTCGTTTGTTGCCGGTCCGCAGGGCGAACTGCTCTATGAGGCCCCGACGGACCAGGAGGCCACCCAGGTGGTGGATGTCGATATGCAGCGCTCCGAACAGGTACGCCGTTGGTGGCCCTTCCTGAGAGACCGTCGCATCGACGCCTATCAAGACTTAACGAAACGCTTTATTGATTAACCACATTATTTTATGAGAAAGACCATTTACCTGATAGTGATGCTGCTGACCAGCGTGGCACTCCATGCCCAGCAGATACAACCCACGTTCAGCGTCGATATGGTGAGCCACTATATGAACCGTGGCCAGGACCTGGGCAATGTCTCCCTGCAGCCCAAGTTAGGACTACAGTGGCGGGGGCTGAGCATCTCGCTGGAGGGCAATACCGGCTTCACCCACCAAGACTACGAAGAGATGGACATCATCCTCAACTACGAATACAAAGGCTTTAAGATTGGCCTGCTCGACGAGTGGGGAGAAGATGGTGCCAGCACCCGCTATTTCTACTACGGTCGCTCCACCAACCACCAGTTCAGCGCCCATCTGGGCTACGAGTGCAGCCACTTCTCGATAGACACCTACACCTTCTTTGCCGGTGCCGACTACAAGGCCGACGGCAGTCGCGCCTACTCCACCTATATCGAGGTCGGCGTGCCCTTCCGGTGGCTCGACCTGGAGTGGGAAGCCAAGGTGGGCTTCACGCCCTATGAGAGCGGTGGCATCAAGACGCAAGACCCCGACACCGCCATCGACTTCTTCGAGTACTCCTTTGCCGACCACGCCGCCGTCAACATGATATCGCTCCGTGCCACCAAGGAGATTACGGTGGGCACCTACCAGTTGCCCGTCTTCATCGAGGCCCACAGCAATCCCTTCACCCAGAACGCCCGTATCTATGTGGGCGCCACCCTCTTTAGACTATAACACAATACCCGCACTAAACATATGGCAAACAACTTAAGATTTCAGGTCGTCGAGGAAGCTTTCAAGAAGCGTGCCCTCGACGTCGAGGCTCCCGCAGAGCGTCCGTCAGAGTATTTCGGCAAGTATGTCTTCAACAAGGAGAAGATGTACCGCTACCTGCCGAAGAAGATCTATGACGCCATGATAGACGTGATGGACAATGGGGCCAGCCTGGACCGTTCTATCGCCGACGCCGTGGCAGCAGGTATGAAACAGTGGGCCATGGAACTGGGCGTCACCCACTACACCCACTGGTTCCAGCCCCTGACGGAAGGTACTGCCGAGAAGCACGATGCCTTTGTGGAACACGACGGCAAGGGCGGTATGATCGAGAAGTTCTCGGGCAAGCTGCTCGTCCAGCAGGAACCCGACGCCTCCAGCTTCCCCAATGGTGGCATCCGCAACACCTTCGAGGCTCGCGGATACTCGGCCTGGGACCCCACGAGTCCGGTGTTCATCATCGACGACACGCTGTGTATCCCTACCATCTTCATCGCCTACACCGGTGAGGCCCTCGACTACAAGGCCCCCCTGCTGCGCTCGCTGCACGCCGTGGGCAAGGCGGCCACGGAGGTATGCCGCTATTTCTATGATGACGTCACGAAGGTACAGGTGAACCTCGGCTGGGAACAGGAGTACTTCCTCGTCGATGAGGGACTCTATTCCGCCCGTCCCGACCTGCTGATGACGGGACGTACGCTGATGGGCCACGAGAGTGCCAAGAACCAACAGATGGACGACCACTACTTCGGCACCATCCCCGACCGTGTGCAGGCCTTCATGAAAGACCTGGAGATACAGGCCCTGGAGCTGGCCATCCCCGTCAAGACACGCCATAACGAGGTCGCCCCCAACCAGTTTGAGTTGGCTCCCATCTTCGAGGAGTGCAACCTCGCCGTGGACCATAACATGCTCCTCATGTCGCTCATGAAGAAGGTGGCCCGCAACCACGGCTTCCGCGTCCTGCTGCATGAGAAACCTTTCGACGGCATCAACGGCAGTGGCAAGCACCAGAACTGGAGTCTCTCGGCCGATAATGGCGTACTGCTTCACGCCCCCGGCACCACTCCGGAGGAGAACCTGCGTTTCATCACCTTCATCGTCGAGACGCTGATGGCCGTCTATCGCCATAACGGCCTCTTGAAGGCCAGCATCATGTCGGCCACCAATGCCCACCGTCTGGGAGGCAACGAGGCACCCCCTGCCATCATCTCCTCCTTCCTAGGCACCCAGCTGACCGAGCTCCTCGACCAGATAGAGAGAGGCGAGCGCTCTGAGGTGCGAGGCAAGAAGAACATGGTGATAGACATTCCCCAGATTCCCGACCTCGTCGTCGATAATACCGACCGCAACCGCACATCGCCCTTCGCCTTTACGGGCAACCGTTTTGAGTTTCGTGCCCCTGGCAGCAGCGTCAACTGCGCTAGTGCCATGATTGCACTGAATGCCGCCATGGCCGAGGCCCTCGAATCGTTCAAGACGCGCGTTGACCAGAAGATGGCCAATGGGGAGAACAAACTGCACGCCATCCTGGAAGTCCTGAAGGATGACATCAAGACCTGCAAACCCATCCGTTTCGACGGCAACGGCTACAGCGACGAATGGGTGCAGGAAGCCGCCCGTCGCGGCCTGGACGTCGAGAAGTCGTGTCCCGTCATCTTCGAGCACTACCTCGACGAGTCGAGTGTCCAGATGTTTGAGAGCACCAAGGTCATGAACCGCAAGGAACTCCTGGCCCGCAACGAGGTGAAATGGGAGACATACGTCAAGACCGTACAGATAGAGGCTCGCGTACTGGGCGACCTGGCCATGAACCACATCATCCCCGTCGCCACCCACTACCAGTCGAAGCTCATCAAGAACGTGCAGGGCATGAAGGACATCTTCTCACGAGACCGTGCCGAGCGTCTGTCGGTCCGTAACATGAAACTCATTGAGGAGATTGCCGAGCGTACGGAGACCATCGAGCGACTGGCCGAGGAACTCACCGATGCCCGCCGTGTGGCCAACCGCATCGCCGACATCCACCAGCGCGCCATCGCCTATCACGACACCGTATGTCCGAAAATGGAGGACATACGCCACGAGATTGACAAGTTGGAGATGATTGTCGAGGACGGGCTTTGGACGCTGCCCAAATACCGCGAACTGCTGTTTATCAGATAAGTGATGAGTGATGAGTGATGAGTGATAAGTGATAAGTGATAAGTGATGAGTGATAAACGAAGAGACTACTTCTCGAAGTGCTGGTAGTCCTTGAGGGTACGCCAGTCGCCGCCCCAGCGGAAGCCATGCTGCGTAAACAGGCGATAACAGAGGTCGCGCTTCGTAATCTGATATTTAAACGTCCTGCTACGGTCCACATACGGTCGGGCCGTAGCAGGTTGTATTTGTAGGGTACCGTCCTTCAGTATCAGCATCGGCGACTGCGGTGAATCATGGTTTTTACCTTATTATTATAGCGCGACGCAGCCAACAACTGTTCGATGGTGACGTGCATGCGGTACTGCCAGCGATTGCTGGGGTCGCTGGGCGAGTTGATGCGTTCCGTCTGGGGCTGTTTCGAGCGCAACTCCGCATCCATCGCCAACCAGTCCTGCAACTGCAGGATGCAGAGCATGGAGGGACAATAGAGGTGGCGCGCAATAATCTCCTCAGCCATGTGGGGAGGCAACTGCTCGGGGGCCCTACCCTCCTTCTGCAACATGGTGACGTAGTAGCGCTGACGGCGCTCGGGATTCTCCTGCCACCAAAGTCGCAAGGGGGCCATGTCGTGCGTCGTGATGGTACACACGCTACGAATGGGGTTGGCCTCCAGATGGGCATATTCGAAACCATACTGCTTGGGCATCTGCTGCAGTTCGAGCGTCAGGATGCGCAACTCGTCGAGGACGGGTGCCACACAGTCGGGCAACATCCCCAGGTCCTCGGCACATACCAGCAGCTGTTCGTCGCCCAACATGGCAGGCAGACGGCGCAGGGCCTGTTGGCCCCAGAAGAACGAGTGGCGCTGGTAGAAGTAGTTGTGGTAGAGGCGCTGGTAGGCATCCTTCTCCTCGGGCGACAGGGCATCGAACACGGGTTCGTTGGTGGCACCGATGCGCGGATGGTACATACCTGCCTGTCGCGAGTCCTCCACAAACAGCACGTTGGCGATGAGTCGCAACAGACCATCCCTGATCCAGAGGCTGTTTTCGTCGCGACGACCCTCGAACTGGGCAGCGACACGGCGCTGTGTCGAGAAGTCATCCTTCAAATCGTAGAAATTGTAGGCCTTACGCACGAGGAAGTGGTCGCGCACATAGTCGGCATGGATGCCGAAGAGGCGGTCTATGAGCGCATCGTTGATCAACGGACGCGTCATCATCTCCTTGCGGAAGGGCAGTCCGAAATATTCTATCTCGTTGGGGGTCAGCGGCAAAGCAGGCGAGAAGTGGCCCAGCAGTCCCTGAAGGGCCTCGTAGGGGATTTCCCAGATGCGGAAATAGCCCAGCACATGGTCTATGCGGATGGCGTCGAAATAGCGTGCCAGGTGATGGATGCGCTGGCGGAACCATGTCGTGACACCCTCCTTGCCATCGGCAGCAGCATCCCAGTTGTAGGTCGGGAAACCCCAGTTTTGACCGAGGTTGGAGTAGTAGTCGGGCGGCGAACCCGTCTGGGAGTCCAGGTGGAAGTATTCGGGGTGCTGGCGCACATCGACGCTGTTGCGGCAGATGCCGACGGGCAGGTCGCCCTTCAGTGCCACACCCTGCTGGCGGGCATAGTCGGCAGCTGCCGACAGTTGCTGGTGGAGCAGGTATTGCACGTAGATGACAAACGCTTGCGTGAAGGTTTGGGGTTGGGTAGTGAGGATATATTCGGCATAGGGCACCAACCACGCCTCGTTCTCTTGGACAAAGGCCTTGTAGTCCTTCTGTTCCTGCACCTTGCGGCCTTGTTCGGCAAACAGCTGTTGCAGATACTCCATCTTCACACGTTCCACAGCCTCATAGTCGCTGTACGGCAGGGCGTTGAGCTCCTGGCGACGGCGCAGGAACTGCGTCATCTGCTGTTTGGAGCGCAGCGTACCAGCAGCCTCGAGGTCCACATAGTGAGGATGCAGCGCAAAGGCACTGATGATGTTGTAAGGACAAGAGTCTGCCCAGTTGTGGTGGATGGTGGTATCGTTGACGGGCAACAGTTGGATGACCTTCATACCCGTCTCAACCGCCCAGTCGATGAAGCGGCGCAGGTCGCCGAAGTCGCCCACACCATAGCTATGCTCACTGCGCAGCGAAAAAACGGGCACCGCCACACCGGCAATGCGCCATGGTTCCTCGCATAGGCGCAGCATGTCGCCATAGAGCGTGAGCACCTCGCCGTCTTTCAACTCATCCTCGATGACGCGGTTGTCACCGTCCTCCCAGCGCTCCACGGTGTGGCTCTTCTCATCGACCACCACATACTTGTACTCGATGGGGTTCAGCCAGCCGACAGCATTGACGGAGAGCATCCACTCGTGACAGCCCACAGGTTGCATGAGCAGATAGTGCTGCGTGTTCCACGAGCCAAGGGCCGGATGACTGCCACAGACAGCTATCGCCTGACCTTCCTTCAGCTGGGGGGCTGACACACGGAAGATGATGGTACGGCGGAACAGCGGAAGACGTGTCGCCTCGACGCGTTCACCGTGCGGAGCATGCATCGTGGTGAGATAGGCGTTGCTATACAGGTGGTACGCCAGCGGACGGACACGCCACTGGTCGGGGAAGATATAGTCCTGCGAGGCATCGAAATGGTAGATACGCGGTATGAGGTCCCACTCCTGACGGAGTACATGGCCCTCGGCATCCTCCACCTGATAGCGATAGACGATGTGCGACAGGGGGTGCTGGCGACTCATCAGGGCCGCCGTCTCCAGGGTCCACTGTTCGCCGTCGTCGGTCTGCATCTGCCAGTGGTGATGCTTCACGGTGCCGTCCTGACTATAGAACCGCATGTCAACAAACAGGCTCTCGCCCCACGAGGTGCGGTATTTGATACGGAATGTTAGCTTCATCTGAGTCAATTATTTCTGCAAAGGTACAAAATAATTCTAAAATAATAATTCTTAATTCTTATTTTATTTGTAACTTTGCGCCGTCAACAAAAAAGCTACCATGAAGTCATTCAATGCACGTACCTATTTATATATTGCCGGCGGTGGCATCCTGCTCATGCTGGCACTGGCCCTCTACTCTGTGATGTCTCCCGTCTCCAAGTCGGAACAGACGGAGTATCTTTACATCGACGAGGACGACACGCAGGACTCTGTGATGGTGAAGATCGGAGCCTTCTCGCATACGGCAGGCACCACCGGACTGAGCATGCTGATACGCCATAGCGACTATGGCAACCACATCCGTACGGGACGCTACGCCATAGAACCCCACGAGGGTGCCGTCATGGTGTTTCGCCACCTGCGCAACGGCCAGCAGAAGAGCATGCACCTGACGATTCCTGAATTTCGCACCATGGACCGTCTCGCCGCCTACCTGTCCAGTAAGCTGATGATGGACTCGACAGCGGTGATGGACGCGCTGACCGATAGTGCCGTCTGCAGTCGCCTGGGCTATACGCCCACGACCATCCCCGCCTTGTTTGTTCCCAATACCTATGACGTCTGGTGGAACGTCAGCGTTGACCACTTCCTGCAGCGCATGCAGCGCGAGCACGACCAGTTCTGGCGCGGCGACCGTGAGGAGAAAGCTGCAGCCATCGGTTTGTCACCCGTCGAGGTATGTACGCTGGCCAGTATCATCGACGAAGAGACCTCCAACCAGGCCGAGAAGCCCATGATTGCCGGCATGTACATGAACCGCCTGAAGGCTGGCATGCCCCTACAGGCCGACCCCACCATCAAGTTTGCCCTCCGGCAGTTTGAACTGAAGCGTATCTACCACAAACTGCTGGATACCGACAGTCCCTTCAACACCTATCGCCATACGGGACTACCCCCGGGTCCTATCAAGATTGCCTCTGTCAAGGGCATCGACGGCGTCCTCAACCTGGTGGAGCACAACTACCTGTATATGTGTGCGAAGGAAGACTTCTCGGGAACACACAACTTTGCGCGCACCTATCAGGAACACCTCAAGAATGCGGCCCGCTACTCGAAGGCACTCAACGAGAGAGGGATTAAGTGAATAGTGAATAGTGAATAGGGAATAGTGAATAGGGAGGGTATAAAAAAGCAGAAACCCCTCACTTCACAGTGAAGAGTATTCTCTTAATTAGGTATTAGTCTCTTTAAGGTAAAAAGATTGTATTCAGGATAACGAGTGCAAAGTTAATTGATATAAATCAATTTTGCAAATTATTTTTCATGTTTTATAACATCTTTTACACAAAAGACAAATAAATTTGGTTTTTCGCATTCTATTTTGTAATTTTGCAGGCAAATTATACATTATTTATAAATATGGAAGAAAAAAAGATAACGACAGGTGAGGAGAAGAAAAGTCTCAGCTTTGTTGAACAGTTTGTCAAGGAAGACTTAGAGGCCGGCAAGAACGGAGGTCGCTTACAGACCCGTTTCCCGCCAGAGCCCAACGGATATATCCATATCGGTCACGCCAAGGCCATCTGCATGGACTTCGGCGTGTCGGAGAAGTTCGGCGGCGTATGTAACCTGCGCTTCGACGACACCAATCCGACAAAGGAGAACACCGAGTATGTGGAGAACATCATGAGCGACATCAAGTGGCTGGGCTTCCACTGGGAGCACATCTACTACGCCTCGGACTATTTCGAGAAGCTGTGGGACTTTGCCGTATGGCTCATCAAGAAGGGGCTGGCGTATGTCGATGAGCAGACCTCTGAGCAGATTGCCGAGCAGAAGGGTACCCCCACACAACCGGGTCGCCCCAGTCCGTTCCGCGACCGCCCCATCGAGGAGAACCTGCGCCTCTTTGAGCAGATGAACACCCCCGAGGCCGTAGAGGGTTCCATGGTGCTGCGCGCCAAACTGGACATGGCCAATCCCAACATGCACTTCCGCGACCCCATCATCTACCGCATCATCCAGATACCCCACCACCGCACCGGCACCAAGTGGCATTGCTACCCCATGTACGACTTTGCCCACGGTCAGAGCGACTACTTTGAGGGTGTCACCCACTCCATCTGTACCTTGGAGTTCGTGCCTCACCGTCCACTGTACGACAAGTTTGTGGACCTGTTGCGCGAATACATCCGTGAACTGAAGGCCGAGGGTAAGGCTGGTGATTTCAATGCCGACATTGTGAGCGACACCTACGACGGTACGCGCCAGATAGAGTTCAACCGTCTGAACATCACCTATAACGTGATGTCAAAGCGCAAGCTGAAGGCCCTGGTCGATGAGCATCTGGTGAATGGTTGGGACGATCCCCGCATGCCCACCGTCTGTGGTATGCGCCGCCGCGGATTCTCCTCGCAGAGCCTCCGCAACTTCATCGACGCTATCGGCTATACCAAGTTCGACGCCATGAACGACTATGCCCTGCTCGAGGCCTCCGTACGTGAGGATCTCAACAAGAAGGCATGCCGCGTCTCGGCCGTGCTCGATCCCATACGTCTCGTCCTCACCAACTACCCCGAGGGTAAGACCGAGGAACTCACAGCCATCAACAATCCTGAGAACGAGGCCGACGGCACGCATACCATCACCTTCAGTCGCGAATTGTGGATTGAGCGTGACGACTTCATGGAGGTCGCCGAGAAGAAGTTCCAGCGCCTGGCACCCGGCAAGGAGGTGCGCCTGAAGAACGCCTATATCATCAAGTGCGACGAGGAGCACCCCTGCGACAAGGACGCCGAGGGCCGCATCACCACCGTCTATGCCACCTACGACCCAGAGACCCGCAGCGGAATGCCTGGTGCCGACCGTAAGATCAAGGGCAAGACGCTCCACTGGCTCAACTGTCAGGATGCCGTCCAGGCTGAGGTACGCCTGTACGACCGTCTGTTCAGCGTAGAGAATGTCGATGCCGACGGGCGCGACTTCCGTGACCTGCTGAACCCGCAGTCCCTCACTGTGCTCAACAATTGTGTTGTCGAGCCTTACCTCAAGGAGAAACAGGCCGGCGACTTCCTGCAGTTCCAGCGCATCGGCTACTTCACCCCCGACCTCGACAGCACCCCCGAGCACCTGGTATTCAACAAGACCGTGGGTCTCAAGGACACGTGGAAAAAATAAGCATTAAGAATTAAGCATTAAGAATTAAGCATTAATAAAGGTGCAGTACGACACAGCATATTTCGACAGCGAGGAGTTCCAGGAACTGTTCCACAGTTTTGAGACTGCGGAGGCCAATGGCGAACACCCCTTCCTGGATGCCGACGACCTGGTGGACATTGCCGACTATTACAACTATAACGGCAATTACGACAAGGCTGTCAGCGTGGTCGACTATGCGCTGGACCTCTACCCCAATGCCACGCTGCCCAACGTCTTCAAGGCCCGCGAGGCCTTGGTGGAGGGCAACTTCGCAGAGGCACGTCGCTATGCCGGTGCCATCGAGGAGACCGACGACCCCGACTACCACTACCTGGTGGCCGAGATTCTGATTGCCGAGCAGCACCTCGACGAGGCCGCGCGCTATCTGCACGACTACAGTCTCACCGTCGAGGCCGACGAGTATGAGGACTTCCTCTGCGACTGTGCCGACCTCTACATGTACTACGGCCAATACAAGGAGGTGCAGCAATACTACAACGAATTGCTGGACCGCGACCCCTACTCCACCACCTGGTGGAACGCGCTGGCCTCGGCACAGTATCTGAACGAGCAGTTCGGTGATGCCGTCACCAGCAGCGAGTATGCGCTGGCCATCAATCCGAAGGACTCTGAGGCTCTGGCCATCAAGGGCAGCGCACTCATCCAACTGGGCAATATCGAGGAGGCCGTCATCTTCCTGCGCCGCTATGTGGAGATTGTCCCCGACGACTATCCCTTCATGGCAGCCTGCTGCTACGAGCTCGACTATCCCGAAGAGTTTCTCTACTACCTCCAGATAGCCTGCCAGTACGACCCCGAGGGCACCCGTCAGGCCCTGGGACGCCTGTTTCCAGAGGACATGGAGGTGGGCGACTACTACCAGTATATGGTTGAACAACTGAATCAAGTCAAGAACTAACACCATGCATTTCATAGACAGTATCATCGCATCCGTTGGCTGGTATCCGGCAGTATTCATCCTCATGACGCTGGAGAGTACCGTCGTACCCGTACCCTCCGAGTTTGTGGTTGCCCCCGCCGCCTACTACGCTGCCAGCGGTGACCCTAACGTGTGGCTGGTCATCCTCTTTGCCACCCTCGGTGCCGACCTGGGTGCCAGTATTAACTATGGCGTGGCCTACTACGTGGGGCGCCCCGTCATCTATAAGTTTGCCAACAGCCGATGGGGCCACATGTGTCTGCTCAACCAGGAGAAGGTGGAGAAGTCCGAGCGCTACTTTGACGACCACGGTGTCGTAGCCACCCTCACGGGACGCCTCATCCCGGGCATCCGCCACCTCATCAGCATCCCCGCAGGACTGGCTCGCATGAACTACTGGAAATTTCTGTTCTACACCACCATCGGTGCCGGCGCATGGCACGCCATCCTCGCCGGACTGGGCTGGTATCTGCACTCTTTCATTCCCAAGGAGGAACTGGAGGCCACCATCGGAGCGTATGCCGAGTACATCAAACTCGTCATCATCGCCCTGGTCATCGCCGCCATCCTTTGGTTCGTCATCAAGAAAATCATTAAAAAACAATAGCCTTATGTCAAGTATCAACAATCATCTCGTGATTATGGCAGGCGGCGTAGGTAGCCGCTTCTGGCCGATGAGTACAGCAGAGAAACCCAAGCAGTTCATCGACGTGCTGGGTGTTGGAAAATCCTTATTACAGCTCACCGTAGAGCGTTTCGAGACCATCGTGGACCCCCAGAACGTATGGGTGGTCACCAACAAGAACTATGTCGACATCGTGGCCCAGCAGTTGCCCGATATGCCGACAGACCATATCCTCTGCGAACCGTGTCGCCGCAATACGGCCCCCTGCATTGCCTACGTCTCGTGGCGCATCAAGTCGCGTGACCCCAAAGCCAACATCGTGGTGTCGCCCAGCGACCATATCGTGCTGAACATCGACGAGTTCCGTCGCATCATCAAGAGCTGCATGCAGTTTACCAGCGACAGCGACGCCATCGTCACACTGGGCATGAAACCCTCACGACCTGAGACGGGCTATGGATATATCGAGGCCAACCTCTCGTCGCCCTCGCTGCGCAACAAGGGCATCTTCCGCGTTGACTCGTTCCGCGAGAAACCCGACCTCGACACCGCCAAGCAGTATATCTCCAAGAACAACTACTTCTGGAATGCCGGCATCTTCATCTGGAACGTATCGACTATCGTCAACGCTTTCCGCATCTACCAGCCCCAGATGGCCAAACTCTTCGAGTCGCTGCTGCCCGTCTATGGCACCCCCGAGGAACAGGCCCGCGTGGACGAGTTGTTCCCCGAGTGTGAGAACATCTCCGTGGACTATGCCATCATGGAGAAGGCCGAGGAAATCTTTGTCTGTCCCGCAGACTTCGGCTGGAGCGACCTCGGCACGTGGGGTTCCCTGCAGCAGCAGTCCAAGAAGGACCTCTACGGCAATGCCTGCATCGGTCCCGACATCAGTGTCTATGAGTCGCACAACTGCATCATCCACACCACCCAGGAGAAGAAGGTCGTCGTCCAGGGTCTCGATGGCTATATCGTCGCCGAGAACGATGGCACCCTGCTCATCTGCAAGCTCTCGGAAGAACAACGCATCAAGCAGTTCTCCGGACAAGACAAGTGAGCTCAATAAACAATAAACAATAAACAATAACCAATAAACAATAACTAATAACCTTAATACTATACTATGCACACTATTAAAACCCTGAACGACATGATTGTCTTCCTGCAGCAGCGGGGAGACCGTCGTCGTGTGGCCGTGGTCTGTCCTAATGATGCCAGCACGCGCTATGCAGTAGAGAAAGGCCAGGAGATGGGATTCATCGAACCCATCTACGTCGATGGCGACGACAAAGAAGAGTGTGCCCGGCGCGCCGTGGCCCTCTGTAAGAGCGGCGAGGCCGACATTCTCATGAAGGGCCTCATCAATACCGACGTCATCCTGCGCGCCATTCTCGACAAGGAGACGGGCATCATCCGTCCTGGTCACGTACTGACCCATGTGGCCATGGCCGAGATTCCACGCTACGAGAAACTGCTCTTCTTCACCGATGCCGCCGTCATCCCCGTTCCTACGCCCCAACAGCGTCGCCAGCAGATTTACTATATGAACTACGTCTGCCACGCCCTGGGCATCGAGGAGCCCCGCATCTCGCTCATCCATTGCGCCGAGAAGGTGTCGGCCAAGACATTCCCCTATACCGTGGACTACCTGGAAATCATCGCCGAGGCCCAGAAGGGTGCCTTCGGACGCTGCATCATCGATGGTCCCCTGGACCTGAAGACGTCGCTCGACAGCGTCTCGCTGCGCGAGAAGGGCATCAAGAGTGTCATCGACGGCCAGGCCGACGTACTCATCTTCCCCGATATCGTGGCAGGCAACGTGTTCTACAAGACCATCACCTTCTTCGGCTATGCCAAGACTGCCGGCGTCCTCCAAGGCACCGAGTGCTGCTGTGTGCTACCCTCTCGGGCCGACAGTCCCGACTCCAAATACTACTCGCTGGCCCTCGCCGCCATCTAACAAGCCTACATACCATGAAAATACTAGTCATCAATCCTGGTTCCACCAGCACCAAGATGGCCGTCTATGAGAACGAACAGCCCATCTTGCTGCGCAATATTACCCACTCCGCCGAACAGTTGGCTCCTTTCGGCAACATCACCGAACAGCAGGATTTCCGGCGCCAGGTGGTACTCGACGAGCTCCGTGCCGCCGACATCCCCCTGGAGTTCGATGCCGTCATCGGACGCGGCGGCCTCGTCAAGCCCATCAGTGGTGGTGTCTATGAGATCAACCAGCGCATGCTCGACGACACGTTGCACGGCTGTGTCATGCATAGCCACGCCTGCAACCTGGGGTGCCTCATCGCCCATGAGATAGCAGCCAGCATACCGGGGTGTCGCGCCTTCATCGCCGACCCCGGTGTCGTCGATGAACTGTCGCCCCTGGCACGCATCAGCGGGTCGCCACTCATGCCGCGCATCTGCATCTGGCACGCTCTCAACCAGCGCGCCATCGCGCGCCGCTTCGCACGAGGCATCGGCCGTGAATATGAAGACCTGAACCTCATCATCTGCCACCTTGGGGGCGGCATCTCCGTGGCAGCCCACGAAAAGGGCCGTGCCGTCGATGCCAACAATGCTTTGGACGGCGAGGGGCCTTTCTCTCCCGAACGTGCAGGCAGTCTGCCGGCTGCCGACCTCATCCGTCTCTGCTTCAGTGGTAAGTACAGCGAACAGCAACTCCTCAAGCGCATTGCCGGCAAGGCGGGCCTCAACGCCCACCTGGGTACCAACGACATGCGCGAGATTCTGCAGCGCATCCAGCAGGGTGACGACCATGCACGACTCATCGTCGATGCCATGATCTACCATGTCGCTAAGAATATCGCCTCCGAGGCTGCCGTACTGTGCGGAAAGATTGATGCCATCCTGCTGACTGGCGGACTGGCCCATTCCGAATACATCATCAGTCGTCTGCGCGAGCGCATCGGCTTCCTGGCTCCCGTCTATACCTTCCCTGGCGAAGACGAGATGGAGGCGCTGGCTCTCAACGCCCTCGCAGTACTCCTGGGTCGCCGCGAAGCGAAAATCTACGACTGAGGTTACTCCTCCCTACTCCTCTCCGATGGTCCTGTCAAACTGGTAGGCCCAGTTTCCCTGTGTGTCACGCAGGTTGCCGCGCGGACCATGCAGGTTGCCGCTCTTCATGCGGTCGCCATTGACGGCATAGCGCACCTTGCATCCTGCGGGCGACTGCGTACAACGGATACGGACGGTCTTGCCGTCCAGGGAAACCGTGTCTATGATGTCCTGGTTCTGTGGGTTGATGACGCTGAAACCATAGTGGGCGGCTTTGCGAACCTGTATGGTGTCGATGGCCAGTCCTGTTGCCGGCGTGTCGAAGTGTACCACCACCGTCTCATTCTCTTGTTCCACCATCATGGGAATCACTCCGCGGAACCGCGGGGCTCCGTCCAGGATGCCCCTCACGGCCCGTGCTGCCAGCCGACCTATGGCTTGTTGGCCAGCAGCGTCGATATGTATCTTCTCACCCACGCAGTGGTACGGATAGGTCGGACCACTGGCCCAGCACCACGACTCCTCGCTGAGCAAGTTGACGAAGGCCTGCGGCACACCCGTCTCACGACATGTGAAACGGTCAGCCTGGAACTGAGGGGCACGCGTCAGCGAGTTGGCCTGGTAACACACGAAACGTACGGTATCCCGTTGGTGCGTCAGCTGTCGGATGTCGTGGTCCATATCGCGCCACATCTGCGTCAGTTTCTTCTGATAGTCGCCCTCGGGATAGTCCACGATGTCCGACTCTCCCTGCATCCAACAGACGGCAGGCACCACGAAGTCCCAGCCCCTGTCGGCAGCCTCTTGGCAGGCCGTGGCGAGGTGTTCCATAAACAATGCATAGGGCTGTGTGCCTTTCTTCAGGTTGGCAATCTCGGTGGCTCCCCGTCCTCCCGGGAAGATGCACAACAGCGTGTCACTACCCGTCTGGTCCGCCAACTGGCGGGCCATCTCATAGACAGACAGTTCGAAGGAGCGCTTCCGGTAGTTCACCAGGCGCTTCAACCACATCTTCCGGACGTTGTTATCAAAAAATCCGAAGCGGTGGTCCAGTTGGTGCGTGACGATACGCCCGTCGGCATAGGCAGCCAGCGAGTCGAAATCGGTGAGACGCTCGGCCTCCTCGCCCAGCGCCAGACTCTGTCCATAGACGGGTATGCACACCACCGTGCGGTGGTCGTTCTCTTGTGTTCCACAAGCCGTGACAAGCACGAGAACCAGCATGATGAGGAAGGTTTTCAAATGCTTCATGTGTTGACGATATTGAGTGCTTGCAGGTATTTCTCCGAGAAGGTGTCCTTGTCAAAGTCCCAGCTGCGCTCCACGGCGCGACGGGCCATGGTGCGGGCCTCCTCCGGATGGTCATAGACGTGCTGGATGGCCTCGGCGATGTGATGCTCGGCATCGTCACGGCTGATGAGTTGTGCACAGCCCTCACAAATCTCCGGGATACCCCCGCAGCGAGTGGCTATCAGCGGTACGCCGGCAGCCATGGCCTCCAGGACTGTCAGTCCGAAGGGTTCCTCCCACATCGAGGGTACCACGATGACATCGGCCATCTTCAGGTACGACGGCATCTGCTGGTAATCGACGAAACCCGTGAACACCACCTGGTCGCGGATGGCCTCAGCCTCCTGCTGAATCTCCTGCATAAAGGGTGTCGCGGCACGGTCCTTACCATAGAAGCTGGCACCGGCGATGACCAGACGCAGACGCGGTATGCCGTGGAGACTGCGGACGGCACGTATCAGTTCCACGATACCCTTCTCCCGGGTCAGTCGTCCGCTGAAGAACACCACGAAGTCGTCCTTTGTCAGTCCCAACACGCTCCTGTCGGCAGCCTTGGCATGGACGAAGCGTCCGATGTCGATGCCGTTGTGTACCGTCACCACGGGCGTCTGCGTGCTGCTGACCACCTGACTGGCGCGACTGTTCAGGTAGTCTGAACAGGTGATGACCAGCCGTGCCGCCTCCTTGATGTCGCGGGCCTTGCGCGTGGCAGGCTGCAGGTAGTCGTTGTTGATCTGAATGACCACGGGCGTCTGCGTCACCTTCTTCAGCGACAGGATATACCCTGGTCTGTTGGCCAGGATGATGCAGTCGTAGTGGCGCCTCCTGATGTCACGCATGCAGCGCCACAGGAAGAACTCGATCTCGTTGTCGTAGTAGGCCTCGCGGTTCACCCAACTGTACACCTTACGACCTATCTTGGCCCACAGTGTCTGCATGTCGTAGTGTATGTAGTGGTTCTCGGCCGTATTCTTGTCCACGGGTTTGTCGGGTTTTACGCTGTACACCGTGATGTCGTGCACGTGGTGTTCCGCATTATAGTCCAGCGTATAGTCCAGTTTCGTCTCCACGGCACCGCCCTTCGTCGCCGGCACCGGCAGTCGTCCCGATGTGATAATCGCTATCTTCATTTTAGTGAATGTTGAATGTTTATTGTTTATTGGTTATTGTTTATTGGTTATTGTTTATTGTTTATTGGTTATTGTTTTCTCCAATACTCTTCCGTGCTCTCCCCATTGGCAAAGTGGTAGAAGTCCGTAACCACTGAGAAATCCCCGTCCTGTAACTGTTGGTCGCGGTGGCGGATGAAGCACAGGGGTACCTCTCCGATGAACGATGCCCATCGGCTGTAGGTGCTCCATGGTCCTATGATGCGGTCACAGAGCGACAGCGTGTGCAGGTCCAGGATGTCTCCCGAGGGTTCCTTGCCGAAGCGATAGCAGCGACACCCCGTAAACTGGTCTGTCGAGAACGCCTCGTTGCTGCTGATGAAAAAGGCCACGCGCTGGTTACTATACACCCGTTGCAGTTGCAGCATAAAGCCGTGAAACTCCTCCAGCGAGTAGTAGTGCCTTCCATTGCGCCAGGTACGATAGTCGCCGTGGCGGATGTGCACCCCCACCACCAGGTCGGCCTCGCGGCGGATGTCACGCATCATGGTCTCGGCGCGCTCCGTGATGTCTTTTCTGGGGCGGAACACCTCCTGCAGCTGTGGTTTCACCTGTGCCAGATAGCGCGTGTCGTCCATCGTCTGCCACCCCTTTCTGAATCCCAGCAGGTGGAATACTTGGTCCCACCGCTTGCTGTGTGTCACCTTCCACGTCAGTCCCTTGTAGTTGTTCCAGCCGTTGCCGCGCTCCAAGTACCACTTCTGCCATAGCGGGAAGTAGATAAACGGCGCGCCCAGCAGGTGGGGGAAGTCCTCGATGGTCCAGTCATAGAAGATGATGACCATCCGCCGCCGCTCAGCTATACACCGCGCCACCGACGTCACATACGTCCACAGCCTGTTGCAGGTCTGTCCCGGAGCATCGCATATCACTCTCATAGTGTTCTCATGATTTCTTGTTGATGGTGCAAAAATACACATTTTTTTGCAGAGAAAAATATTTTCATGCAAGAAAATTCGCAAGACCCAACCCATTTTTCGACTTAAGCCATTGATTATAAACGCAATAGCCCATTTCTAGACCTCAAGTGCACACGGGGTTCCGCAGTGAACACAGAGTTCTCTGAGAAAGACGCTCGCCTGTCCCTACTGTCCCTTAAGCATCCAACATCTTGGTATCGTCAAGGAGCTCATAGATTCCCATCAGAACAATACCCTGATCATCCCGTCGTAGTTTCATGCGTTCGCCCACTATCACAATCTTCTTGAACGAATCACTAATCTGTTGCAGCGAACGCTTTTCCTGCTGCATTTTCTCTTCATCGGGCAACTTGTAGGCCGACTGCAGATAATATCGGCGCGAGCCGAGGTTGCAGACGAAGTCCACCTCCAGAGTCACACGCTGCCAGTTGCCGTTCTCATCCTTCACACGGACATACACATTACCCACATCCACAAGGAATCCACGATGGCGCATCTCATTATAGATAACGTTCTCCATCAGATGGTTCTCCTCTATCTGGCGAAATGAAAGAATGGCATTTCGAAGGCCCAAGTCTTTGAAGTAGTATTTAGGCGTTGTGCCAATATACTTACGGCCTTTGATATCGTATCGTTCAGACTTCTCAATCATAAAAGCATCTTCGAGATAACCTATATATGTCTCAATAGTCTTGTCTGTGATGCTGTTCAAGCGCTTTACGCTCTTAAAAGTATTGGCCAGATTGGTGGGATTGACGGGACTGCCCACACTTGATGCCAATATACGTACCAGTTCCTCGAACTCGGTCTTGTTCTCGATGTTGTGACGCTCGTAGATGTCACTCAGATAGACAGTCCTATATAGGTTTCTCAGATAAGTCGCTTTTTTGTCATCGCCCTTGATAGAAAGAATTTTGGGCAGTCCACCGTATGTGTAATAATCCTGCCAACCATCCACGATGTCGCCCTCGTAGGCCGTCATGTATTCTTTAAAGGTAAGCGGCCAAACATGAATCTCGTCGCCACGACCACGGAACTCGGTAGCGATGTCACTTGACAGGAAATGAGAGTTGGAACCTGTCACATACACATCGACATTCTCCTTAATCACCAGTGAGCCCAGCATCTCCACAAAATCGTTGACCTTCTGAACCTCGTCGATGATGATATAGTACTGCTCGTCATCTTTCATTTGTTCATCTACCCAATTCAAAAGGTAATCTGGGTCACAGAATGCCTTCTGTCTCCTATCTTCCAAGTCAATGATAAGGATATGGCTCTTACTGACCTTTTCTGCCAAAAGATATTCCTTAAACAGCGTTTTCAGCAGATACGACTTACCAACGCGCCTCAGTCCAGTCACTATCTTTATCAGCCCATTGTCTTTAGAATCAATGAGCTGCTGCATATATATCGGTCTTTATATCTTCATGAATATCAGTTGTTTAAATCAAATTAAACACGTTTTTATTACGGATTTTTGGCAATATGGCCACAAATCCGTTATTGCTCTTCAAACATACGTTTTGCGAATTCCTCTTCTGTGAGCACTACCTTCCAGTGGTCTTCATCGCGTTTCAGGTACCACTTCTGCCATAGCGGGAAGTAGATAAACGGCGCGCCCAGCAGGTGGGGGAAGTCCTCTATCGTCCAGTCATAGAAGATGATGACCATCCGCCGCCGCTCAGCTATACACCGCGCCACCGACGTCACATACGTCCACAGCCTGTTGCAGGTCTGTCCCGGAGCATCGCATATCACTCTCATAGTGTTCTCATGATTTCTTGTTGATGGTGCAAAAATACACATTTTTTTGCAGAGAAAAATATTTTCATGCAAGAAAATTCGCAAGACACAACTATTTTTCGACTTAAGCTATTGATTATAAATACAATAGCCCGTTTTAAGACCTAACTAAGACCTCACTAAAACTTAACTGAGACCTAACCTAGACCTCAAGTGCACACGGGGTTCCGCAGTGAACACAGAGTTCTCTGAGAAAGACGCTCGCCTGTCCCTACTGTCCTCAGACCTCGCGCATTTTAGCGTGTTACTATTTTCCCAGATGCCATAGGGACGGGTGACTGACATCTGAAGTCTGATGGAAGATAAATGAGGGCTGATGGAAGATGGATGAATAAATAGTTGCTCCAAAATTTGGAGGTAATAAAATAATTACCTATCTTTGCAGCGGTAATGCAATGATTGAGTGATATGCCGACAGTATTTACGCTATTAGGTTTTAGATTTTGGTTCTATGGGAACGACCATACCCCCATCCATATTCACGTAAAGAAAGGTGGAGCGGTGGCAAAATATAACATCCTGCCCATTTCATTGGTTTATAATCATGGTTTCAAACCGTCTGAACTGAAAATGATAGAGGCAATCTTGGAGGACAACGAAGAGATTATAGCCCAGCATTGGAATACGTTTTTTAATAATGCAAAATAAAAAGGAGGTAATTATGGAGAAGATTGAGAAGATTTGGCTAACTGACGATGCGGTTTGGATTAGAACAGCTGACGGACGTGAGGCATGCGAGAAGTTCGCTGACTATCCCAGACTAAGATATGCTACCAAAGAACAACGTGCCAATTATGAGGCTGATGAGTACGGGCTGCATTGGGAGGACATTGATGAGGATTTGAGCTTTGAGGGATTCTTTGACAAGCGGGAGACGACTCAACTCTACAAAGTCTTTATGGCTCACCCAGAGTTGAATGTATCGGCTATTGCACGCCGTTTGGGGATTTCTCAGAGTCTGATGGCGCAGTATATTAGTGGTAAGAAGAACGCGAGTGAAGCAAGGGTCACGCTGATTCTTGACACAGTCCGCGAAATAGGACAAGAATTGATAGCGGTATAACCGACCGTCTTCGTCTGCCACCTCTACTGTATCGTGGGGCCAGACCCCGTGATACATGGGGTTGCTTTATCATATATCAACTTTTTATACTACCATCCCTCCGGCAAAACGATATTTTCAACATCGTGCGCCTTCTCGAACAGCGGAGCAATTTCCTCGTCCGTGAATCCGGCGATGCCGCAACCGATGCGCGTCACGAGGAACGTCAGTTCCGGATGCTCCTTGGCGAACGCAATAAACTCGTCCACATACGGACGGATGGTTTCCACCCCACCCTGCATCGTCGGGATACCGTAGCTCTGCCCTTGCAGTCCTACTCCCTGTCCCATGATGGCTCCAAACTTGCGGTAGGCGATATAAGCCGCTCCACCGCCGTGCATTCCCTTCAGGTTGCTGCCGAATACGAATATCTCGTTGGGCTGCAGTTCTGTAATAAACTCTGGTGTCGTACGTTTCTGTTCCATTTTGTGTCAAGGGACAGGTGAGTGACATACTATTTTCCCATTGTGAATATAGAGGCCCTTTTGGGTTGGTTTCCCTTGCAGGCGTCGTCCTTGCAGGTCGTAGTAGGGAGCATCCAGGTTGCTGTCCAGCGTGCGAATGCCGTCGATAGCTGTTACGCCCTGAGGTGTCACCTTAGTGCCCATCTTGACGGTGACATCCAGCAGGTAATCGCCTAAAAAGAATCCGGCATAATCGGGATATACCATGATGTGTGCGTCTTTCTGCACATCCACTTTGTGTAAGATAGCATCCAAGGCCAGTGGGAGCAGTTGGAGAATCTGCCCCGTTGGTATGGGGTCATACGATATGCCCTTCACAGGCGTCTCTGCCCCTTCCATGTCCGCCAGCATGATAATGCTGTTGGGCCTCTGCCATGTGCGTGTGTCGTTGTTCTTGATGTAGAACTCGGCATCTAGGGTCCTGTTATCCAGATATTCTATCTTGTAGTCCACCATCTGAAGGTCGTAGAAGTGCGGACTGTTCTCCACGGTGACTTTGGCTTTGTCGTGAGTTACCAACCCTAAGAAATACTCTAACTCGACATTTATGTCTCCTTGACAGGGTATGGTCATGGGATAGGTCAAAGTGATGCGCTCACCAGGATAGATTTCGGTAGGACGCAAGGTCGTCTTGATGTCCAGTGCCGACAAGGACTTTCCTTGTTTCGACTTGCCGGTAACGTTGAGTCTGGTGACTGTGCTGACTTCCTCTTCGTCCTGGTTCTCAACGACAACTACCAGCGTGTTCTCCTCCAGCGGTGTCGGTGTTGTTTCAAAGTGGGCATCTACGATTTTCAATTTCATGGAACGACGAAGGGTCGGCTTCGCATCCTTTACATCCACATAGAAGCACTGTCCCTGCTCAGAAAATGTCTGCCATGTTGCAGTGGCATCGTCGGCCTCGCGGGCTATCGGCCAGAGTGCATAGCTACCGTCGGCCAGCGAAAGTTTCTCGGTCTTGTATAACTGACCGGCAATAGCCCCATTTGAATACTTGGTGGTCGTATCGTTCTTCAATACGGGAACGAAAGTGCCGTCATCATTCCTGATGCCTATGCCCATATAATAGGCCGCATTCTCTAAGTTGAAATCGGTGTATGCCGCCTGATAAGCCATGACAGAATCGGCTGTGATCAGTTCGTTGTAAAGAGTCAGTTTCTTGACGACTTCCGGCACTTCCGTCTCCTGTCCGGTGCTTTTCTCCATACCGAGGATAATCTGCTGGTTGGTAGCAAAGCCAAGGTCTGTGCTGGAGGCTGACCCCACGCTGGTGTTGTCCTTAGGATTCAGCACGTTAATGGCGAAATAGCCGTCGTTCTTCCCTGCCCATCCCCAATTGACGTGGAACATGCCATTGCCGTCATAGCCGTCAATGACAAACTCATGGCCACCGCTGGAGCTCTGTCCACCGAAACACACAGGGCGCTTGTGGTTCAGCTCGTTCCATATCACCTGCTTCCATCCCTCGATGGTATATCCGGAACGGTTGACGTTATGGGTGGCTTGTGAATAGCCAAAATAGCGTCGCAAGGCATTGACAATGAACTCATGTTGCGTACCCGACGCTTCTGGCGTATAGGTCATCTTGACGGCCTGTCCGCAGTAGCGCATCAGTTCGGCAACAGCCATACGCTGAGCCTCAGTACCAGGCTGTTCTGTGGTATAGTTGGGCAGCATCTGGTCCCACTTGAACGTGGTGGCAGGCAGTTCTGGCAGCGTACACGGTTCTTTTTCATTGTACATGAAGGTGTAGGATGGTATCGTGGTCGTGGCATCCTGAGGCCATCGGTGGTAGTACATGACCTGAGCCATTGCCGTAGCCACACATCCCGTGGCGCTGTGCTTGCCTTTCCAGCTGCTTTTCTCCGTGCCTTCATAGACGGGTGTCATCAGGTCATAGGGATTCACCTGATACCATGTAGTATGGAGCAACGGAGTAATGGGTGCCAACCCGGTGTCTTCGGTCTGCTGAAAGGCTGTGTAGCTTTTGCTGAGACGGCAAATGTCGTCGGCATAGCTCTGAAGCCACGAGCGCATATTGTCGGGCATGTCGTCGGTGTCAATACTTCCCGTCAGACTATAGCCCAGGATAGGTATGGTACGGTCGTCGCCAGAGGCTATGACATATCCCCCACCCTCTATATTAAAAGCATAGAGCAGCTGTGTACCGGCATCGGTTTGCTGCATATTGAGGGAAAGCTGTGCGCGATGCATCGCTTTTGAGCCGCCTTGGCGTTTTTGCATGAAGGCACGAGCCTTTTCCATCGCTTCCTGCTGGCTGACTTCCGCAGCGAACAGGGTCATTCCAGAAATAAGAATGATAAATAATGATACGAGTCGTTTCATAGATTCCAAGCTTTTATTTGGGTGCATTTCTCCACCACATTCTTCCATTTCTGGTAAGCGGCGAGGTACTCGTCGCGGTGGGCGGCATCGGGCTGGATGACGTCCAGACGCTCCAAGGAGGCGAAGGCCTCGTCGGCATCACGGTAGATGCCGGCACCGATTCCCGCACCCTTGGCGGCACCCACGGCACCGTCCGTCTCGTAGAGTTCGATGGTGGCACCGCTGACGCTGGCCAGTGTCTGGCGGAACAGCGGCGAGAGGAACATGTTGGCGCGGCCGGCATGAATCTTACGGATGTCCATGCCCATCTGCTGCATGATCTCCATACCGTAGCAGAAGGAGAAGACAATGCCCTCCTGGGCAGCCCTTACCACGTGGGCACGGGAGTGCTTGTTGAAGTTCAGGCCGTGGATGGAGCAGCCCACCTCGCGGTTCTCCAGGACGCGCTCGGCACCATTGCCGAAGGGCACCACCACGACGCCGTCGCTGCCGATGGGTGCCTGCGCTGCCAGGTCGTTCATCTCGGCATAGCCCATGTCGAACGTCACGTTGCGGTGCATCCAGGCGTTGAGGATGCCCGTGCCGTTGATGCAGAGTAACACGCCGAGGCGAGTCTGGGGGCTGGGGGATGAAGGCTGAGGACTGAGGTGGTTGACGTGGGCAAAGGTGTTGACACGACTCTTGGGGTCGTAGCCCACCTCGCCGAGGACGCCATAGACAACACCGCTGGTACCTGCCGTGGCAGCTATCTCGCCGGGGTTCATCACGTTGAGCGACAGGGCGTTGTTGGGCTGGTCGCCACCGCGGTAGGCGATGGGTGTGCCTGCCTTCAGGCCCAGCAGGTCGGCAGCCTCGGCAGAGACCTCACCCTGCAGGCCGAACGAGGGTACGATGTCGGCGATGAGTGAGGCGTCGATGCCGTAGTAGTCGAGCAGGAACTGGGCCACCTGGTTGTCCTGGAAGTCCCAGAACATACCCTCGGAGAGTCCGCTGACGGTGGTATTGGCAACACCCGAGAGGCGCATGGCCAGGTAGTCGCCGGGCAGCATTACCTTATATATCTGACGGAAGATGTCGGGTTCGTTGTCCTTGACCCATGCCAGTTTGGCTGCGGTGAAGTTGCCGGGCGAGTTGAGCAGGTGGGAGAGACAGCGCTCGCTGCCCAGGTCGCGGAAGGCCCGTTCGCCATAGGGCACGGCCCGCGAGTCGCACCAGATGATGGCGGGACGCAGGACGCGCAACTGGCGGTCCACACACACCAGACCGTGCATCTGGTAGGAGATGCCGATGGCCTTAATGTCGGCCCCCTGGGCTCCGGCCTCGGCCATCACCAGGCGCAGGGCCTCACGGGCGTTGGTCCACCACATCTCGGGGTCCTGCTCGGCCCATCCGTCGCGTAGCGCCGTGATGGGCGCCTCCGTCTTGGGATAGAAAGCTGATGCCACACACTTGCCACTGGCCGCATCGACCAGCGAGGCCTTGACAGAAGAGGTTCCTACGTCGAAACCCAACAGTAATCCGTTTTGCATATTTAGGAAAAACTTAGTAATAATGTTACGATTTGCTCCTGCAAATATCACACTTTTTTCCTGATAAAACAAACAATTTTGCAATTTTTCATCATTTTTTTTACCTTTTGTTAGCTACATTTCAAATTATTTCTTTACCTTTGCAGGTCAGAAGACTATATTTTACTGCCTTAAGGTTTATTTCATATATGAAAAAGAAGATACTAATACTTGATGACAAAGAGACCATTGCCAAGGTGCTCTCTATCTATCTGATGAGTGACTACGACGTCCAGTGGCTGCCCGACGGCCTGCAGGGCGTGAAGTGGCTGCAGTCGGGCAACACCCCCGACCTCATCATCAGCGACATCCGTATGCCGGGTATGCGCGGCGACGACTTCCTGGAGTGGATCAAGCAGAACGAGCTGTTCCGCCACATCCCCGTCATCATGTTGTCGAGCGAGGACTCCACCAGCGAGCGCATCCGTCTGCTGGAGATTGGCGCCGTTGACTACATCGTCAAGCCCTTCAACCCCATGGAGCTGAAGATCCGCGTCAAGAAGATACTGCCCAACTAACCCTGCGAAAACACATTATTATTAATTATGATAGGTGTTGTTTACTTAGGCAGCAATCCTAAGACACAGGAACGTCTGAAGTACATCCCTGGCCAATTGGTCCGCATGACCAATGCCTACAAGGACTGTGCCCAGATATGCACCCCCCATGTGGCCAACGAGCACTTCCTGGTGTTCTATGAGCGTGGAGTGCGCGCAGAGGACATCACCGCCATCACCTATCTGCGCAAGAAGTGTCCCCGCGTCTATATCGTCTTGATGACCAGCGACATGCAGAGCGATGACCGCGCCATCTATGTGAAGTGTGGCGTCAATGACACCATCCAACAGGAGGCCTCGGTGACGGAGCTCAACAAGAAGATACAGTTCATCGCCGAGCGCGAGAAGGTGCTCTTCGACGACAAGGCCCCGCAGTACGGCATCCTGAAGTTCAAGATACCCCTGTGGAAGCGCCTCTTCGACATCGTCTTCTCCACCGTGGCCATCATCATCACCTCGCCCATCTTCATCATCACGGCCCTGGCTATCCGCCTGGAGAGTCCCGGTCCCATCCTCTTCAAATCGAAGCGCGTGGGTACCAACTATGCCGTCTTTGACTTCCTGAAGTTCCGCAGCATGTATATCGATGCCGAGCAGCGCCTCAAGGAGTTGAGCAAGGGCCACAACCAGTATGCCGAGCATACGGAGGAGCCTCAGAAGACCATCAAGGCCCCCTTGGGCGACCTGGCCGAACAGCAGATGAGGAACATGGGTATGGAGTCGGAGATGATGATCAGCGACGAGGAGATCATGCTCGTCGGCGACGACTTCGTGGTGGCCGAGAGCGACTTCCAGAAGCAGAAGGAAGAGGAGAACAACAATGCGTTCATCAAGATAGAGAACGACCCGCGCATCACCAAGGTGGGCCGCTTCATCCGCAAGTACAGCATCGACGAGCTGCCCCAGCTCTTCAACATCCTCAAAGGCGACATGTCGATTGTCGGCAACCGTCCCCTGCCGCTCTACGAGGCCGAGAAACTCACCGTCGATTCCAGCATCGACCGCTTCATGGCTCCCGCCGGACTGACGGGACTCTGGCAGGTGGAGGAGCGCGGCAAGGGCGGCAATATGTCTGCTGAGGAGCGCAAGCAGTTGGACATCGTCTATGCCCAGAACTATAGCTTCTGGATGGACATGAAGATCATCCTGCGCACGTTCCGACATTTCATCCAGAAAGAAAACGTGTAGGAAGAAGTGACAAGTGAGAAGTGAGAAGTGATAAGTGATAAGTGATAAACGATGAGTGAGAAGTGAGAAGTGAAATGACATATCGGCTGAAAGAGAAGGTAAAGGCATGGCTCGTGCTTTTACCCTTTGTGCTTTTTGTAACCCTACCCCTTCAGGCACAGTATGTCAACAGCGGCATCAGCGCCGGATTCTTCGACTCCAGCGAGAGCAACACCATCAATTTCAGCGACTTCCACCTGCCACCATTGGCCGTACTCTACGAGAACGCCAAGCAGAACCCGCAGATTCTCTCGCTGGCCAAGGCCGAGGAGATTGCACAGGCCGAGGTGGCCAAGCAGAAACGCCACATCTTCTCCTACATCAAGGGACATGCCAGCTACAGCTACGGCAAGACCGACATGTGGGGCAACAACAGCTCGACAGACAGCTATACCACCATCTACCAGTTTCAGGGTAGCGAACAGAGCTATTGGAACGTGGGTGTCAACCTGTCGGTACCTCTGGAGGACATCCTCGACTTGCAGGCTGCCGTCAGACGCAAGAGACTGGAGGTGGAGAGCGTACGCATCAAGAAAGACCTCGCCTTCGACGAGCTGAAGCTGCAGATTGCCACGCTCTACGTCAAAATCACCAACAACCTCGTGTCGCTGAAGACCGCCAGCGAGGCCGCCGCCATCTACCAGGGTGCCGGTTCGCTGAACCAGGAGGACTTCCACCAGGGCAACATGACCATCGAGTCGTTTGCCAACACCAAGCTCCACGAGATCTCCGTCGTCAACCAGTACCAGCAGATGCAGTCGTCCATCACGACCGACATCATCACCCTGGAGATTCTGACGCATACGCCTATCCTCACCAACAGCACCACCGACATCACGCTGGACGATACACACCAGCTCACTGCCAAGCAGCTGAAGAAGGAGAACAAGGCCATGCAGAAGAGTCTGAGGCGCAGCATCGCCCAGGACGACAAGACGCTCCGCAAGCTGGAGCAGGCCGAGAGAAGGGCCCAGAAGCGCGCCAAGAAGCAGAAGGACCAGAAGGAGCCCAAGGAGCAGAACAACTAACATCCTAACAGAAGCATATACCGGTTTTATATGGACCTATTTAGATATTTAGTACGATTCCTCTATAAGATCAGATGGTACCTGGTCATCCTGCCTGTCATCGCCGTGGTGATAGCCTGGATGTCGACGCGCAACATGCAGCGCGTCTATGACACCAATACCACCATCTATACCGGTATGATCACGGGCTACAACATCGAGGGCGGAACAGGTGCGGCAGGTGGTAACTCGCAGACCAACATCACCAACCTGATGCTGATCATCACTACCGACAACACCATCCACGAGGTGTCGCTCCGACTCTTTGCACGCTGCATGATGTACGGTAACCAGAACAAGGACAACAACTACATCTCGGCAGAGCACTTCCGTCAGCTCAACGCCACCGTGCCCCCCGACGTGAAGGCACTCATCAACCATAACAGCGAGGCCGCGACCTACGCCAACCTGAAAGCCTATGAGAAGCCGTCGCAGGACAACTTCCTCTTCGGACTGCTCAACTTCCACCCCTATTTCGGCATCAACAACATCACCTCGCGCCTGAAGGTGATGCAGCTGAACCGAAGCGACATCATCGACATCGGCTACTCGGCCAACGACGCCGGTATCGCCTATAACACGCTGGACATCCTGAACGAGGTCTTCGCCCGACAGTACCAGATGCTGCGCTTCGGCGAGACCAACAACGTCATCAAGTTCTTTGAGCGCGAGGTGGCACGACTCTACCGTGTGCTATCGAACGCCGAGGACGACCTGATACGCTACAACGTCTCGAAGCGCATCATCAACTACGGCGAACAGACCAAGCAGCTCACCGTGCTGGAGATGCAGCAGCAGAACTTCCGCAACGACCAGCTGATGAACTACACCACCGCCAAGGCGCTGATGGACTACCTGGAGCGACAGTTGGGCAACAGAGCACAGATTATCCGCTCGAACCGCGAGTTCACCAGCCGCGTCCGTGACATCTCCCGTCTGCAGTCGCGCATCTCGAACCTCCGACTGATGAACAGCGAGGGAGGCACCAACAACCACGACTCGCAGGAGGAGCTGCAGCGCGCCGAACGTGACCTGCAGGTCGCCACAGGTCGTGTGACGGAACTGACCAGAGACATCGAGGCCTCCACGTTCAGTACGGAGACGGGCGTCAAGGCCAACGACATGCTGGGCAAGTGGCTGGAACAGCTCCTGCTGCTGGAGAAGACCAAGGCCGAGATGACGGCTACCGACATCATGAAGAACAACCTGGAACAGCAGTACCTCTTCTATGCGCCCATCGGTGCCACCATCGACCGTAAGGACCGACATATCGCCTTCATCGAGGGCAACTACATGGAGATGCTGAAGGCACTGAACGCCGCCCGCATGCGCCAGCGTAACCTGCAGATGTCAACGGCCACGCTGCGCGTGCTGAACCCGCCGATGTTCCCGCTGAACGCTCAGCCCACCAACCGCATGATGATACTCCTGGGAGCCTTCATGCTGACCTTCGTACTCACAGCCCTCTACTTCCTGGTCATCGAGATGCTCGACCGTACGCTGCGCGACCGCCTGCGCTCGGAACGCATCACCGACATACGCGTCATGGGCTGCTTCCCCAAGGAGAGCAACCTGCGCTACCGTCGCTTCAACAAGACCATCGAGGACATGGCGCTCAAACAGCTCAGCAAGGCCATGCTGCCCCACTTCAGGGAGGGTCAGCAGAACGTCCTCAACCTGTTGTCCACCGACTCGGGCAACGGCAAGAGCTACATCGCCCAGGAACTGGAGAACTACTGGATATCCCTGGGTCTGCAGGTGCGCCGACTGACCTACGACGAAGACTTCCTGGCGGAAGACAGCAAGTTCATCCTGGCCAAGGACATCAAGGACCTCTGTCCCGACATCCTGCCCGAGGAGATTGCCATCATCGAATATCCCAACCTGGACGACTACTCCATCTCGCCGGCCCTGCTCAACATGGGTACCATCAACCTCATGGTGACACGCGCCAACCGTACCTGGAAGGACATCGACCAGAAAGCCCTCAAGGAGGTGCAGGCCATGCTCGACGAGGAGCACCAGAACTCCATCTACATGTATCTCACGGAAGCCAGCCGCTATGCCGTCGAGGAGTTTGTGGGTCAGCTGCCTCCCTACACGAAGTTCAAGAACTTCGTCTATCGCTTGTCACAGCTCGGACTGACAGCTACTGAAAACGAACACGCGAAGTAAATGGCTAACACGTCATTCAGAGAATACACTGAGCAACATGGAGGAAGAGTGATCGTACTCTTTCTCCTGTTTTTGCTTGCCATGCACCTGCTGACAACGTCAGGACTGCCGGCATTCGCTGCGCTCTGTCTGTCGCCCCTGCTCATCTTCGTCGTCGTGTTCACCTTCGGCAGACAGATGATGGTGTTCTGGTCGCTGGTAGTCATCAACTACATCATCATGTGGAAGAACGTCAGCCTGCCCATACCCACCTCGATACCCAACGAGATGCTGGAACTCCTGCTGCTCGTGCTGGCCATCCTCAACATCAAGGAGAGCCGTTTCGAGCGCGCGGGTAACGTCATGTTCCTGTCGCTGTCCATCTGGTGCGCCTTCTGCACCCTGGAGGTACTCAACGACACCTGCGGCATCGGCATCGACGTCGCGGCATGGTACGCGGGAGCCCGACTGATGGCTTTCCAGCTGATGTACGGATTCCTGGTGTTCACCCTCTATATCAGCAACGCCAAGACGCTGAAGAACTACCTCGTCCTGTGGGCCATCCTGTCGCTGTTTGCCGTCATCTGGGTGTGGAAACAGAAAACCTTCGGATTCACCGAGGCCGAGAACGCCTGGATACAGACCCGCGGACGCACCACGCACATCATTGCGGGTGGCTCGCTGATACGCTACTTCTCCATCTTCAACGACGCCGCCAGCTTCGGCATCGGCATCGCCGCGTCGGCAGTAGCCTTCCTCATCTTCGGATTCACCAGCAGGGTCAAGAAGTTCAAATACCTGTTCCTCGCGGCGGGACTGGGCTGCTCATGGGCCATCTTCCCCTCGGGAACGCGTACCGCCATCGTCTGTCTCATGGCTGGCATCATGGTCTATGTCTTCCTCTCGAAGTCGTTCAAGATAGCCGTACCCATCACCATCGTCGGCGCCATCATGGCCTTCCTGCTGATCTTCACCACCGTCGGCGACGGCAACCAGCAGATCAGGCGCATGCGCTCGGCATTCGACAAGGACGACGCCTCGGCCAACCAGCGCTCCATCAACCAGGAGGCCATGAAGAAATATATGAAGGAAGCCCCGTGGGGCATCAGTCTGGCGGTGGGCTACCAGAACGCACCGGCCAACAACAAATATACCTTCATGGCCAAGGTGCCGCCCGACTCGGAGTATGTGTTCATCTGGATCCATACGGGTGTCATCGGCATCACCATCTTCCTCATCACCACGCTCATCATGTGGGCGGGAGCCTGCTGGATAGTGCTCTTCCGACTGAAGAGCCCGTCGCTCACTGGCATCGGGGCGGGCTTCTGCAGTGCCTTCGTGGCCATGCAGCTGGGAGGCTACGGCAACCAGGTGCTCATGCAGTTCCCCAACTGTCTGCTGTTCTACGGTGGACTGGCCATCGTCTATGTACTGCCCTACCTGGAGGAGGAATGGATAAGCTTCGAAGAGGAGCAACTGGCCATCGAGGCCGAAAAGCAACGCATCAAAGAAGAGAAGAAACGTGCAAAGAGATTGTCGTGAACTGTCCGTCATCACCATCAACTACAACGGGTTGGAAGACACCTGTGCGCTGATGGAGACCTTGCCCCTGGAGGACGAGGTCCTGGAGGTCATCGTGGTCGATAACGCCTCCCGCGAGGACGAGGCGTCGCTCATCAAGCAGCGCTATCCTCAGGTGCACGTCATCCGCAGCGAACAGAACCTGGGCTTTGCCGGTGGTAACAACCTGGGCATCCAAGCAGCCCACGGCAAGTACCTGCTGTTTATCAACAACGATACGCTGGTAGAGGGGAGAGGTGCGAAGCCAGGGGCAAGAGACATCTTCGGTCCTCTGATGGACCGTCTGGCGTCAGACCCCCGCATCGGCATGGTGTGTCCGAAGATACGCTTTGCCTGGGATGACAAGCCCATCCAGTTTGCCGGCTATACCCCACTCTCCGCCGTTACCATGCGCAACCGCTCCATCGGCTTCGGCGAGGCAGACCGCGGCCAGTATGACGAGGCCCACGAGACCCCCTACGCCCATGGTGCTGCCATGATGGTGAAGCGCGAGGCCATCGACAAGGGCGGCATGATGCCGGAGTGCTACTTCCTCTACTACGAGGAACTGGACTGGTCGCTGATGCTGCGCCGCGCGGGCTACACCATCTGGTACGAGCCGGCATGCACCATCTACCACAAGGAGAGCAGGAGCACAGGACAGCACAGTCCCTTGCGTACCTATTATATTACGCGTAACAGGCTGCTCTTCGTACGCCGCAATACGCCCCGTCCCGCACGCTACCTGTCGTGGTTCTACCTGATAGGCGTCGTGGCCCTCAAGGACGTGCTGCTGTTTACCCTGCGACGCCGCACAGACCTCGCCAAGGCCGTGGTACGCGGCATTTGTCACTTCTTTAAAACACCTGCATCATGACATACTGGGAGATTATAGACATCATTGACCTCATACTCTTCGTCTTCGTATCGCTGACGGTGGCCTACATGGGCATCTTCGCACTGGCCTCCATGTTCAGCCAGCATACGGAGGTTCCGAAGGCCAAGAAGCAGAACCGCTTCATCGTCCTCGTACCGGCCTACAAGAACGGAAAGGCCACGGTGAAAACGGTGCGCTCCATCCTGGGACAGGACTATCCGCAGCGACTCTTCGACGTCACCGTCATCTCCGACCAACTGGACGAGATGAGCAATTTCCGACTGGCCCAACAGCCGGTGACGCTGCTGACGCCCAACTTCAAGAAGAGCTCCAGAGCCAAGTCTTACCAGTTGGCTATCAACAACTTACCGCAGTTCAAACTCTATGACGTCGCCGTCATCCTCTATCCGGGAAACATCGTCGATACGAATTTCCTCACCCAGATGAACGACGCCTACGAGTCGGCAGGCACCAAGGCCATCCAGGCCCATCTGCTGTCCCAGAACCGCGATACGGCACCGGCCTTCCTGAGTGCCGTCTTCGAGGAGATCAACAACTCCATCTTCCGCCGCGGACACATCACCCTCGGCCTGTCGTCGGCATCAGCCGGTACGGCCATAGCCTTCGACTTCGAGTGGTTCAAGAAGAACATCAAGGAGCTGTCCAATGTCGGCGAGGACAAGGAATTGGAAATCAGACTGTTGCGCCAGCATATCTACATCGACTACTTCGACAACATCCTCGTCTTCGCCGAGAAATACCGCAAGGCCGAAGAGTTCAACAGCCAGCACGGACGCTGGTATCGGTCGCAGCTGACAGCACCCCTGCGCAACATCCAGTACCTTCCGCAGGCGCTCATCGAACGCCAGTACGACATCATCGACAAGATCTTCCAATGGATGCTGCTGCCCCGTACGATGATGATGACGTTCATCTTCCTGATGGGACTCGTCATGCCCTTCATCTACTTCACCCTGGCCGTCAAGTGGTGGCTGCTGTTTGCCACCGTGCTGTTCATCTTCGCACTGGCCACCCCCAACTACCTGGTCGATGACAAGTGGGACCGCGCCTTCTTCAAGGTGCCGGTCATGTTCCTCAACGTCCTACTGTCGAAGACACACCTGGGACCGAGACTGAAAGCATTTATCAACCAAAAGCTATAATGGAACTATGATCCTACAACTGTTACACATCCTCGAGATTCTGCTCTGGATTCTGCTGGCCCTCTCGGGCAGCTACATCCTCTTCTTCGCACTGGTGTCACTGCTGTGGAAGAAACCCGTATCACCGCTGACCACCTACCTGTCGGACCGCGTCAGGGCCATACAGAAAGACCAGTACTACTCGTTTCTGGTGCTCTACCCGGCCTACAACGAGGACCGCGTCATCGTGTCGTCGGTCAGCAAGTTCCTGAGCCAGTTCTATCCCTTCGATAACTTCCACGTGGTGGTCATCTCCGACCACATGCGCCCGGAGACCAACGAGGCCCTCAGCAAACTGGACGTCACGCTGCTGCAGCCCGTCTTCGAGAAGAGCAGCAAGGCCAAGGCCATGCAGTATGCGATGACCTATCTCGAGGAGCATGGCGCCAAGGGACGCGGACGCACCACCTACGACTACGTCGTCATCCTCGATGCCGACAACGTGGTGATGCCCGACTTCCTGGAACAGCTCAACGAGTCGTGCAAGAAGGGCTACAAGGCCATCCAGTGTCACCGCTGTGCCAAGAACGACGACAACAACATCGCCGTACTCGATGGTGTCAGCGAGGAGATCAACAACACCATCTTCCGCAAGGCCCACAACCGCGTGGGACTGTCGTCGGCACTCATCGGCTCGGGCATGTGCTTCGACTTCCAGTGGTTCAAGGAGAACGTCTTCCGCCTCACCACAGCCGGTGAGGACCGCGAACTGGAGGCCCTCTTGCTGCGCCAGAAGATATTCATCCGCTACGAGCCGGACATCCACGTGTTCGACGAGAAGGTCTCCAACAAGGACAACTTCCAGAAGCAGCGTCTGCGCTGGATGACGGCACAGATACAGAGTCTGATGAGTCTGCTGCCCTACATCCCCAAGGCCATCATGACGGGTAACATCGACTACATCGACAAGACCTTCCAGCAGTCGCTCATCCCCCGCTCCATGCTCATCGTCATTACCTTCATGCTGACCGTCCTCTTCACACTGCTGTCGATGCTCATCCCCGCCATTCCGAAGGTGTGGTGCGTCAAGTGGTGGCTGCTGTTCCTCTTCATCTGTCTGTCGCTCTACGTCTCCACGCCGCGACGCCTGCGCAGCCACTCGGTATTCGGCAAACTGCTGTCGCTGCCCATGCTGGTATGGCGCATGGTGCTCAACATCCTGAAGATAGACCACAAGAATACGGACTTCATCCATACTGAACACGGAGAAGTGAAAGAGAAGTGATAAGGGATGAGTGAACGGGTACATAGAAGTGTGATGAATGTCAAGGTGGGCATGGTGTTCTACGTGCTCTCCCTGGTGCTCTCGTTCTTCTCACGCAAGGTGTTCCTCGACTGCCTGGGCACCGAGTTCATCGGACTGACGGGCATGCTGATGAACATCATGTCGTTTCTCAGCGTAGCAGAACTGGGCATCGGCACCAGCATCATCTACTTCCTCTACAAACCCCTCCAGGAGGATAACCACCAGAAAATCAGCGAGGTCATGTCCATGCTGGCATTCCTCTACCGATGCATCGGCGGACTCATCGCCTCCTGCGGCATCATCATCAGCCTCTTCTTCCCCTGGTGGTTCAACCACCTGACGGTGGGACTGCCACTGGTCTATTTCGCCTTCTACTCGTTCCTCGCCATGTCGGTGGCGGGCTACATCTTCAACTATAAGCACCTGCTGGTCTCGGCCAACCAGAAGCAGTACCTGGTCAACGCCTACTTCCAGACCATCGCCATCCTGCAGAGCCTGACACAGATCCTGCTGGCGTGGTACTACCGCAACCTGTGGCTGTGGGTGGTCGTAGGACTGGTGTTCACCATCGTGGGCATCATCGTCTTCAACATCCGCATCCGACAGCTCTATCCCTGGCTCACCATCAGCCTCAGCGAGGGACGGCGCCTGCTCAAGGAGTCTCCCGAGGTGCTGCGCAAGACGCGCCAGATCTTCGTACAGAAAATCAAGAACTTCATCCTCTACCGCAGCGACGAACTGCTGGTGGGTATGTTTGTCAGCGTCGTACAGGTGGCGTTCTACGGTAACTACACCATCATCACCAACAAGCTCAACTTCCTGGTCAACATCCTCAGCGACGGCATGAATGCCGGCATCGGCAACCTCGTGGCCGAGGGTGACATCCAGCACACCATGCGGGTGTTCTGGGAACTCACCGCCATCCGTTTCCTCATCACGGGCATCGTCTGCTTCGGACTGCTGTTGTTCCTTCAGCCTTTCGTAACCTGCTGGTTTGGAACGCAATACCGTCTCAGCGACGTCATCGTCCTGTTGCTTATCTTCAACATCTTCATCTACCTCTCAAGGGGTGTCGTGGAGATGTATATCTCGGCCCACGGACTCTATTCCGACGTGTGGACGGCCTGGACGGAACTGGCGCTCAACATCGGTGTCACGCTCTGTCTGGCTCCCTTCTTCGGCATCGTCGGTATCCTGTTGGGCAAGATTCTGAGCGTCTTCTTCATCGCCATGTTCTGGAAACCCTACTTCCTCTTCCGTCAGGGACTCCACCAGCCCGTGGCCGACTACTGGCGCGGCATGGCGACCTACTATCTGGTGTTTGCCCTCTTCTGCGGGGTGACGCTGGTGCTCCGTCAGTGGGTCGTAGATCCCGAGGCCACGACGATGGTACGGCTGTTGGGACTGGCTGTGCTGACCTATCCGCTACTCATCGTCATCTACTTCCTCGCGCTCTTCGCCGCCACGCAAGGCATGAAACACTTCGTGGCCCGCAAGCCGGGAATATACAAGTGGTTGAAAGTGATAAGTGATAAGTGATAAGTGATGAGTGATAAGTGATAAGTGATAAGTGATAAACGGATGAGGGGAATCATCATCTTTATTATGGTACTGCTGACGGGAGTGAACGTCAGCGCCCACCAGACGGCAGACCGGAAGGTGTCTCCCTGGCTGCGCCAAGCCATCAACCAGCAGCAGGTCACACGCCGCACGGCGGGTGGCCAGGAGCCCCTCACCGTGGTGTTTCTGCAAACGGCCACCCCACTCTCGGACGACCTGCTGACTCAGCACCAGGCCCGTCGCTATGCCCAATTGGATGACATCGCCATCGTCATGCTGCCCCTCAGCGAGGTCGATGCCCTGTCGGCAGAACCAGACGTGCTCCACATCGAGGCCAACGAGCAGGCTCACCCCACACTCGACTTGGTGAGCGGTCAGGTCAACGTATCGCCCATCTACCAGCAAACCGCTCAGCACCAGGCCTTTACGGGCGACGGCGTCGTCATGGGCGTGATGGATGTGGGATTCGACCTCACCCACCCCAACTGGTTTCACGACGGACAATACCGCATCGGTGCCTTCTGGGACATGCTGGCTCCTACCACGGATGCCGACCGACTTCCCGTGGGGTCTGATTTCGTCGGGGCTCAAGACATCCTGGCACGTGGCTGTGCCACGGACGGACGCCAGCAGAACCACGGCACCCATACGCTGGGCATCGCGGGCGGCGGGGGCTACCTGACGCCCTATCGCGGCATGGCCTACGAGAGCGACCTCTGCATTGTCAGCAATGCCGTCTCCGCAGACACCGTATTCATTGCCGCTGACGACTACTACAAATACACCACGGCGACGGACGCCCTGGGTTTCAAATACCTCTTCGACTATGCCGAACGCCAGCAGAAACCCTGCGTGGTATCGTTCAGCGAGGGCTACTCGCCCTATATCGACCGCGACGACTCGCTGTTTGCCGCCTTCCTGGGTAAGTTGCAAGGCCCGGGGCGCATCCTGGTAGCCTCGGCGGGTAACGTCGGCAACGACCTCACCTACGTCGGAAAACAGAAGGGTACGGAGGCTGCGGGGGCTTTCATCCACTGCACCCGCAAGACAGCGGCCTACCGTGTCAAGGCCGACGGTCCCGTAGTCATCCGCCTGTTGGGCTATGAGGACCAGAGCGCCACACCGACCCGCCAGTTGGACCTCTCGCTACAGGGTCGCGCCCTCAACGACACGCTCCGTGCAGCACTATCGTTGGGAGACCACCAGTTGCAGGCCGAACTCTTCCGCTACCCCATGGCTACCGAAGTCCGCGACACGCTCTACATCCTGCAGCTGAAGGCTTCCGTAGCCCTCAGCCAGCTGCCTCCCGTGGCGCTGACCCTCGTGGGTACCGACTGCCGTGCGGAACTCTACGGCACCTCGGCGTCGGCGCTGAAGAATGCCGATACCGACCCGCGGTGGAACCATGCCGAGAGCAGCCACAATATCCTGGCGCCAGGCTGTTTCCCCACCGTACTCTGCGTGGGAGCCACCACCCATCGCCAGCAGTATGTCAACCAGGCGGGACAGACCGTCACCCTCCCCTATCCTGCCGACGACCGGTTGGCCGACTACTCTTCGACGGGCCCGGCCCTCAACGGCGTCGGCAAGCCCGACGTGACGGCTCCCGGCACCTACGTCATCTCGTCGTACAGCAGCTACTACTTGGAGGAGCACCCCACCCATAACGCTTGCGACATCGTCTATAGCGACGTTGACGGGCGCCGCTATCCGTGGTCCATCAACAGTGGCACATCGATGTCCACACCCGTCGTGGCAGGCACCATCGCCCTGTGGCTGCAGGCCCGTCCCACGCTGACACCCGACGACGTCCGGGGCCTCCTCAGCCGTACGTGCAGCCATCCGGACGGCGACCTCACCTACCCCAACAACCACTACGGCTTCGGCGAGATAGACGGCTACCGCGGACTGCTTGACATCCTGGGACTCACCGACATTCCCGAACTGAGTCACCACGAGGCCCACAGCGTCCGCATCGTCTTTGATGACGGACTGCTCCGCCTCCGCTTCGACGGCGTGCCCACAGCCCCCATCGACCTGCGCCTCTACTCCCTGGCTGGCCAGCAGGTCTTCCAAACCCGTCTGCAGCCCGCCTCTTCCGACGTCTCCGTCCCTCTTCCTCCGCTGCCTGCTGCCCTCTATGCTGTCCAACTCACGGCCCCCGGCACCAACCTTTCTGGCTCACAGCTGGTACGCATCCCTCAGCCCTGAGTGATGACAAAAGACCATCCCGTCCGTCTTTATTAAGCATAAAAAGGTTAAAATATTTGGCAGAATCAGCAGAAATGCCTATCTTTGCCCAAAACAAGGAAGCAAGTAACTATATACTTGATAATACAAAGAAGATGATATCATGGATAGAAGAACTGCTTTGAACTATGACGAGGCCCTAAATTTAGTGAAGGCTTTCAAGGAAGTCATCAAGAGTCGTTATCACAGTGAGCCTAAGGTGATAATGTACGGGTCATATGCCAAAGGAATGGCGCATCCAGACAGTGATATTGATGTGGCTGTTATTGTTCCGGCAGGTGAAATCACCAATAGATGGGAACAGTGGGCCGATTTATGGGGAGACATTCGGAAAGTCAGTGTGCTGATTGAGCCTGTTCTGCTGGAAGATGAAGAAGACTCCATGCTCTACCGCGAAGTAATGCGTACAGGTGTGGCTGCTTGACGAACTTAAGAATTAACAAACAACTTTTATATAATCCACTCTAATTATTAACTAAAAACAAACGCTTATGAAGAAAAAATTATCGTTAGTAATGATTGCTCTCATGGCTATTGCGGCATTCGCAGGGCTACGGAGAGCAGCTGAACCTGTCACCATCACGTGGGACTTCTCGGAGGATGTTTTTGCCAATGCTGACAACCCTGATGTCAAAGACACTTTGGAGATTGGTGCCGAGGGTTATGACTATCGTGGCATGATTCTGCACATGTTGTTTACCAAAAACTCTGGTGGCAAAGATTTTGTTACAAAGAAATACGGATTCCGCCCCAACGGATCTAGTTCCACAAGTAATCGCTACATCCAGTACACTCCAGAGTACGATGGTCAATTAAAGGTCTACTATGCCTCTAATAACACTTCGGCAACAGACCGTATCGTTGCAGTAGGTACAGCCATCAAGACATTTAAGCAAGCTGCCATTACTTCATCTGAAGTTCCTACAGAGGTTGTAGCCTATGGTTTGACCGATGGAGGTACTGTTTTAAATTTTGATGCAAATCTTACAAAGGGCACCACGTACTATATTTATATGGCTGATGGTGGTTCCCGTATTACTAAGTTAGAGTTCACCTATACTCCTGCCGAGGAGGAGGAGGAGCCCGCAGGTGAAGAGACTTCCTATTCCATCACGTTCAACGACAATGGAGTCGGACAAGGTGACGGAACCGCAGAAAAGAGTACTGTCGCAGACCTCATTGCAAATGGTGCCGACTACGTTTCTGCAATTAACGATGCATCCAAGGTTTACCTGGGCAAGGAAGGCTATGGCATCAAACTGAGTTCTTCCAAGGCTGACGGATCTTTTACTATGACCCTGGCTAATGCTGTAAAGCCCACTAAGATTGTTGTCAATGCTGCTGCATGGGTTAATAGTCAAGCTACTGTAGATGCTGCAAAAATTGCTATTAATGGTGCCGATGCGCAGAGTATTACCCAAGAGTTTGCAAACTACACTTTCAACTTTGATGGCAATACAGAGATTAATTCTATTACCATTGCTGCTACCAAGCGTGCTTACGTCACGAGTGTTACGGTCTATTATATGAAGGCTGCCGAGCCTGCCAACCCCATCAAGAAGGTACAGCTTGCTGGTCCATTCAGCAGTTGGGGTCTTGAGACTGCCGTGACGCTGACAGCCGACGAGAGTGATGACAAGAAGTTTACCGGCGTGCTCGACCTGTCAAGCACCAAGGAGCAGCAGGACTTCAAGCTCGTCATCAACGAGGCTGCATGGCTGGGCGAGAAGGCCGTCACTGTTGATGCTCCCGCTGGCTGGGGCTGGTTCAACAACACGAAAGCAGATGACAATGCAGCTATGTCGCTCTACAACACCTATACTGGCTACAAGACCTATAACATCACAGCCACATGGGCTGGCGGCGACGATGTCAATGCCGGCTGGACGCTGAAGATTGAGGGTAAAGACGCTCGCTACGACGTTCCTCAGGATGCCGTATGGTTTGGCCTTCTCAACGAATGGACTGAAGACATTGCCGTTGACAAGTCTAAGTTCGAGAACCTAGCTGCCGGCGACGAGCTGGTCATGAACATTATCGACATCTTCCAGAAGGGCACCGATGGTGACGAGTATCCTGATTGGGTTGCTCAGATTAAGGTCAGCCTCGATGGCAAGGAGATTGTTGCTTATGGCGTTGGCAAGGAGACCGCTCCCGTGGTAAAGAGCATCATGGTTGCCGACGGTATCGACGTGAAGACCATTCAGGAGAAGGGTCTCACGCTGGAGGGCCAGAAGGTTGCTGCCTACATCTCTATCAAGAAGGCTACGACTCCCGCTGCCGAATCGTCCGTCTGGATTGGCGAGAAGACTGCTGTAGCTGACGGCGAAAACTGGGGCTGGGCTGCTTTCGAAGAGCCGTTCACAGTGAAGGGCGCTACCGTAGCAGAAGGCCAGATTATCAAGGTTAAGGCTACCGAGGCTGTAGCTTCAGCAAGATCTAACAGAGCCATTGCTGCCAACGAACTCGTGATTAAGATTAAGGACAACCAAGACGTATGGCAGGATGCCGATGTTACTATTGAGCCCACCGCTGATGGTTTCCAGTTTGCAGTCAATGCCGAGCAGGCAGCCAGCATCAACGCCAAGGGCTTTGCTGTCTCTAACGCCAAGACCCTCACTTACACCGAGATCGACATTGAGGAAGCTCCCGCTGTTGACGTAACTATCGAGGCTGCCGACATCACCGAAGGTAACATCACTGCAGCTCTGACTGCTGCTACCGAGGGTAAGAAGGTGAAGAACATCACCATCAATCTGGCTGCAGAGACCGCCTACACGGTGACTGCCCCGATTGAGGCTCCTGCATCTCTGTTTATCAACGGTAACGGTGCTACCATTACTGCTGCTACGACATTGATCACCACACCTGCTGGTGACCTGGCTGAGTGGATGGATGGCAACCTCATCGTGAAGGATGCTACCATCGACCTGGGTGCTAACGCATTCTATGTAAGTGCCGGCAAGAACTACCTGTACAACGACTTCAAGATTGAGAACTGCGTTGTCAAGAGTTCTGCAAGCATTGTGTTCGACTTCCGCAAGGGTGGCGTGGCCAAGGTCTTCACCATCGACAAGTCGACTGTTTACTCTCCGACTGCTACCACCAACTCCATCTACTCGTCTCAGAGTGCTCAGAAGGGAACCGAGGCTCCTGGCGTAACTGTCCAGACCTTCGCCATCACCAACTCGACGCTGTACAACTTTGCTTATGGAAAGAACTTCTTCACGCACCGTCAGTCTAACCAGACATGGCTGGCCTACAATGTGGAGAACAGCATCTTCGTAAACTGCGGTAAGAGCGGTCAGTTCATCAAGGGTATGAATGGTGGACAGGGCGGTGCAAACCCGACCTGGATCGTTGATGGCAACATCTTCAACTTCGACGGTGTGGATACCAGTGCCAGTGAGTCTACTGGTGACTCTGACCATACTGGTGACGAAGTTCCTGGTTTGAACGAGACTGTCCAGAACAGCATCGCCGGTGTCGTAACATTCACCAACGCTACTGAGGGCGACTTCAACGCACAGCTGGCTGTAGGACTGGCTCCTGCAACTCCGACTGTTGCAGTAGGTGACCCGCGCTGGACCATCACTGCCAAGCAGGTTCCGACTGCTGTTGTGATTAACGCTGCCGACATCACCGAGGGTGACATCACGACAGCTGTTACTACCAAGACCGCAGCTCTTACAACTGCCGGCTATCTGGTTGGTGACATCACCATCAATCTGGCTGCTGAGACCGCCTACACGGTGACTGCCCCGATTGTTGCTCCTGCATCTCTGACTATCAACGGTAACGGTGCTACCATCGATGCAAGCAATTGTGTTTCTGGTGAACCTGCTGCTGCCGCTCCCCTGATCACCACGCCTGCTGGTGACCTGGCTGAGTGGATGGACGGCAACCTCATCGTGAAGGATGCTACCATCGACCTGGGTGCTAACGCATTCTATGTAAGTGCCGGCAAGAACTACCTGTACAACGACTTCAAGATTGAGAACTGCGTTGTCAAGAGTTCTGCAAGCATTGTGTTCGACTTCCGCAAGGGTGGCGTGGCCAAGGTCTTCACCATCGACAAGTCGACTGTTTACTCTCCGACTGCTACCACCAACTCCATCTACTCGTCTCAGAGTGCTCAGAAGGGAACCGAGGCTCCTGGCGTAACTGTCCAGACCTTCGCCATCACCAACTCGACGCTGTACAACTTTGCTTATGGAAAGAACTTCTTCACGCACCGTCAGTCTAACCAGACATGGCTGGCCTACAATGTGGAGAACAGCATCTTCGTAAACTGCGGTAAGAGCGGTCAGTTCATCAAGGGTATGAATGGTGGACAGGGCGGTGCAAACCCGACCTGGATCGTTGATGGCAACATCTTCAACTTCGACGGTGTGGATACCAGTGCCAGTGAGTCTACTGGTGACTCTGACCATACTGGTGACGAAGTTCCTGGTTTGAACGAGACTGTCCAGAACAGCATCGCCGGTGTCGTAACATTCACTGATGCTGCCAATGGTAACTTCGCAGGTAATGTCGAGATGCCGTTCGGTGCTACCGAGCCCACCACGAAGCCTGGTGATCCTCGCTGGACGCTGACCTACAGCAACGCTCCTCAGAAGTACGCCATCACCGTTGCTGAGACAACGAATGGTACGGCTGTAGCCGACAAGAAGGAGGCTGCCGAGGGTGAGAAGGTGACCATCACCGTAACTCCCGCCGAGGGCTTCGAGCTCGATGCCATCACTGGCGTTAATGCTACGGCTGTTGAGGGTCAGGAAGGTAAGTACGAGTTCACGATGCCTGCTGAGGCCGTGACCGTCACCGTGACCTTCAAGCAGACTACTGGTATCCAGAGCGTGAAGGCTGCTGACCTGAACGACGCTGTGATCTACAACCTCAACGGTGCTCGCGTCAGCAAGGCCGGCAAGGGTCTGTACATCATCAACGGCAAAAAGGTGGTCATTAAGTAACCGTTCTGTACGATGAGGTTTTGCCTCATCCACAAATAACTAACAATCGTGGCGGAGCTCTTTGCGAGCCCCGCCACTTTTTTGCGCCTTTATTTGGCGGATTGGAAAATAGTGCTTACCTTTGCATGGTATATGGAATACATGTCACAAGAGGGCTACGACAAGCTCGTAGCAGAACTCTACCAGTTAGAGAACGTGGAGCTGCCGCAGGTGCGGGAGGCCATTGCCGAGGCGCGCGACAAGGGCGACCTCAGCGAGAACTTCGAGTACCATGCCGCCAAGCGTGAGCAGGGGCGCCTTCTGGGGCGCATCCGCTTCAAGCAGCGCGTCCTGGAGCACGCCCGTGTCATCGACACCTCGCGCCTATCCGGCGACAGCGTAGGTCTGCTGTCACGCGTCACCATGACCAACGTCGCCAACCAGGCCCAGATGACCTACACCATCGCCAGTCCCCACGAGGCCAACCTCCGCGAGGGCAAGATCTCCATCAAGTCGCCCATTGCCCAGGCCCTGTTGGGCAAACGGGTCGGCGACATCGTCGAGGTCCGCGTACCCGCCGGCACCGTCCGCCTCCGCCTCGACAGCATCACGCTGTAGAGTGCATAAGTAGGGTTATACCCTGCACAACTCATCTCACGAATGTCACACTTAGCCATAATGCGGTCAGTACCAGCAGGTTATGTGTGACATTCGTTTTTTTGAGACCTACAAGTGGCCATGCACGACTGAGCATCCTATAGTTTTATCCTGCTTGACAGCATTTATCCTCCTTATTACCAACCTCTTAGGCTCTTCATTTATCTCCTTTCCCGGAGCGTGCGACGAAGGTCGCACGAGCTTGCGACCCGGGTCGCAAGCTCATCCCACGCCGTCGCAAGACTTCACTTTCACCGGCACTGCTGCCGTAATCAGAATCCAAAAACGAATGTCACACTTAAACGGCTGTAAATAAGAATGTTACACGTGACAGTGACAGACAAAAATCTGTCATTTAATATATAAAGACTATACTCCGATACGTCAAGTGCACACTAGGGTCTTCGACCTGAAGGTGCGAAGTGTGGCTCCGCAATCCGCTGTGCACTTTATTCTTCCGATTCCAGGAACATGGTGTCGTCCATATCGGCGAGGGGACGCTTCTTCTTGTTCTCCTTGGCGCCGGCCTTCAGCAGGTTGCGGGCGGCTGTGATGATGCTGGGGCCACTGTCGGCGGTGGTGATTTTCAGCTTGGCCATGCGCTTGAGGGTGTCCTCCATGCTCTGCTCGACGTCGGAGAAGCGCTGGCCGAAGTCCTGCACGCGGTCGATGACGGTGTTGGCGGCGTCCATCATGGCCTGCTGGTTAGTGAGCTGGCGCACCTGGGTCCACATCATCTCCAGCACGCGGAGGTTCATGTACATGGTTTGGGGCCCGAGAATCATGACACCCTCGTCGTAGGCCTCGCGCCAGAGAGTGGTATCGTTGAGCAGGGCGAGGTTCAGCGCGCCCTCGATGGGTACGTACATGATGGCGAAGTTGAGGCGGTTGTAGCCCTCGGGCAGGTAGCGGGTGTATTCCTTGCGGGCCAGCCGCTTCACCTGCTGACGCACGCTGTCGAGGTGGGCCTTCAGGTAGGCGGCCTTCTCGGGGGTGCCATCCTCGGCATTCATATAGCGCTCGTAGTCGGTGAGCGACATCTTGGCATCGACCACGACGTGGCGGTTGTTGGGGAAGTGCAGGATGAAGTCGGGCACCAGTCCGCGGCCGTCGTCGCCCCGGAGAGCCTTGCCGCCCTTGTCCCGCAGCGTCTCCTGGGTGTCGAACTGCTCACCCTCCTTGAGTTCGAGGTCTTCGAGCAGTTGCTTGAGTTTCAGCTCGCCGAAGTTGCCCTGTACCTTCACCTCGCCCGTCAGGGCGCGCGTCAGGCGGTCGGCGGTCTCGCCGATGGCCTGGCTCTTCTGCATATTGATGCGGATGCTCTCGTCCAGGCGGGTCAGCGCCTCGGCCTGCTGCTGCTTGCTCTTGTCGAGTGCCTCGCGCATGTCCTTGAGGCTCTGCTGCAGGGGGTCGATGATTTTCGACACCTGCTGGCGGTTCTCGTCGCCCAGTTCCTGCTGGCGCTCCTTGAGCACCTTCTCGGAGGTGGTCTGCATCTGCTGGCGGATCAGTTCCAGCTGTGCCTTGACCTGTTCGTCGAAGAGGGTCTTCTGCGCCTTCACCTGTTCGTCGTACAGCTGGCACTGGGTCTCCAACTGCGTCTCGTACTGCGTCTTCTGGGCTGCCAGCTGTCCCTCGTACTGCGCCTTCTGGGCTTCCTGTTGTGCGTCATGCTGCACCTGCTGCGTCTCCAGCCGTTGCTGCAGGTTGTCGGCCTTGGTCTGCCACACGTCGCGCTCGGCCTTCATCCGGGCCGCGTAGTAGCCCAGAGCAGCCAATGCCGCTACGGCCACTACCAGGATTATCATCGCTTCCATCACCTTATCTCAATTTTTCATCTTTCATTTTTCATCTTTCATCTCCTTCCGCTGTCCGTCACCATCGTGCGTATCATCTCGTTGAAGTCATCGGCCTGGAGCAGTTGTTCGAGCGTCAGGTGCATTCGCCAGCGCCAGTAGTGGCGCGGATTGGCGGGAATGTTGATACGCTCGGCAAAGGCGTCGGGGTTGCGCAGGCGCTCGTCCATGCTCAGCCAGTCTTGCAACGACAGCAGACAGAGCATGGAGGGCGACGTAAGCTGTCGGCTGACAATCTCCTTGGCCAGCCACCCGGGCAGGGGGTGCGGTGCCGTGCCGCTGCGGCGCAGGGGTATGTTGTAGTACTGCTGGGCGCGCTCCTCGTCCTCGTCCCACCACTGGCGCAGGGGTGCCATGTCGTGGGTGGAGAAGGTGCAGACGCTGCGGTAGGGGTTGTGCGACAGTTTGCCGAAGCGGATGTTGGGTTCCTTGGGCATGGTCTGAATCTCGAGCGACAGGATGCGCAGTTCCTGCATGACCCACGCCACGCAGTCGGGCACCATGCCCAGGTCCTCGGCACAGCAGAGCATGCGTGTGGCCTGTGTCAAGAGGGGCAGCTTCTTCATGGCCTCGCGGTACCAAAACTGGTTGTTGCGCTCGTAGAAGTAGTCGTTATAGAGCTTGTTGAACTTGAACTTCTCGTCGTCGGTGAGTCGCTTATAGACCTCCTGATACTGTACGGCGATGCGCGGGTGCCAACGGTCGGAGCGCTTGTGGTCCACCACGAAAAGCTCGTCGTGGTCCTTGATGCCGTAGCCCTCGATCTCCGCACGGCTCAGTCCGAGGGCGGGTGAGAACTGGCCCTCGAGGCCTGACGTCTGGGGCACAGGGATCTCCCAGATGCGGAAGAAGCCCAGCACGTGGTCGATGCGGTAGGCATCGAAGTACTCCGCCATCTTGCGGAACCTACGGACCCACCACTGGCAGCCGTCCTTCAGCATCTCGTCCCAGTTGTAGGTGGGGAATCCCCAGTTCTGACCGTCGGTGGCAAAGGCGTCGGGCGGAGCACCGGCCTGTCCGTTCATATTGAAGTAGCGCGGCTCTATCCATGCCTCCACGCCGTCGCGCGAGATACCGATGGGGATGTCGCCCTTGAGCACCACGCGGTGCTGGCGGGCATAGTCGTGGGCCGAGCGCATCTGCTGGTCGAGCACGTACTGCACCCAGAACCAGAAGCGCACCTCCTTGGAGGCCATGAGCGACGGGTGGGTCGTCAGGTAGCGGCAGGTGGCGTTCTTAGGCCACTCCTGGAAGTGTGGCGTGCCGTACTTGTCGCGGTAGTAGCAGAAGGCGGCATAGGGCAGCAGCCACTGCTTGTTCTGCTCGTAGAAGTCCTTGTAGTCCTGGCGGCGGCTCACCTTCGTCCACTCCTGGTGGAACAGCAGGCGCAGCCAGTGCATCTTCAGCTCCATCATACGCTCGTAGTCAATCTGGGGCAGCGCATTCAGCTCCTGGCGCTGCTCCTCCAGGTGGCGCGCCATCACCTCGTCCTTCAGGGGCGGCAACTGGCGCAGGTCCACATACTGCGGGTGCAGGGCATAGATGCTGATGCTGTTGTAGGGATAGCTGTCCTGCCAGGTGTGGGTCATCGTCGTATCGTTGATGGGCAGCACCTGCAGCACGCGCTGCTGGGTCTTGTCGGCCCAATCGACCAGCATCTTCAGGTCGCCCAGGTCGCCCACGCCACAGCTGCCCTCGCTACGCAGCGAGAAGATGGGGATGACCGTTCCGGCACCCTTCCACGGATAGACGGGGAACTGGGCCTGGGGCAGTTCGCAGACCATCACCTCGCCATCGGCCAGCTGGGGCACGCGGAAGCGGCGGTTCTCGCCCTGCTCCCAGATAGCGGTCTGGTCGGCGGAGCCACCCATGATGATGAACTTCATCTCCAGCTCCACGTCCTTCGGCAACTGGTCGGCATCGAGGCTCACCACCCATTCGTGGTACTCGTGCTCAGCCATCGCCACGGCGTCTCTCACGCTCCACTGGCCCAACAGGGCGTCGCCACCCGTCAGGGCCAGCCTCTCGCCTACCCTCAGCTGGGGCGCCCTGACCTTCAGACGCAGCGTCCGCCGATACTCCGTGGGGGCGCTGAGCTGTCGCTCGCGGCGCATGACACACTCCGTCAGGGCCGAACTGTACATGTACGAATCCTCCGGAATGTCTATCCAGTGGTCCCACACGGTGTAGCGCTCCACCTGCTGGGCGCTGAACTCCAGGCGGTGGGGCTCCACGAGCCACTCGGTGCGCTCCGTCTCGTCGCCGCGCTGCACGCTGTAGTAGTAGTCCACGTAGGCGCTGGCCTTGACGTTTCTCATTACCTCACACTGCCAATGGCTGCCGCCGTCGTTGGAGTGCATCTTGTAGGTTGTCACGTGTGCGTCCTCGTCCGTCCCGCGGCGTATGTTCACGGCCAGGTTCTCGCCGAAGCTCGCCTGATATTCCAGATTGAATTGTATTTTCATTGCTTTTTACCGGTTGTTTTAGCGTTAAGTATTGTTTCGTAGTGGCAAAGGTAAGAAAATTACCTCACACCACAAAACGAAACAGCAAAAAAGTGAAGGGACGGCTTGTGGCCGCCCCTTCTGGTTGTGCTTTTCTTAGTAGATAGATAAAGTGGTTAAGTGAATCTTTTACTTCACGACCTTACGGCCATTGACGATGTAGAGACCGTGAGGCAGCGTCGTGATGTCGGTGCCCACGAAGCGTCCGTCGAGGGTATAGACGGCAGTCTTGGCAGCGACGGGGCGGACGGTCTGGATGGCCGTCACGGCATTGGGATCAGTGACGATGACCTCGTCGAGGAAGAAGCGGCTCTTCTTGGTCTGGTTCGACTGGAAGGTGACACGCACGCTACCGGTACCAGTGAGTTTGACCTGATAGTCCTTGAAGTTGGCACGTTCGAGGGTCACGGCGTTCTGGCTGATGGTGCAGCCCGTAGCCGAGAGTTTCAGCGTGGTAGCTTCCTTGCTGTTGTTCCAGGCGCCGGCACGGAACGTCAGCGTGGCCTCGCCATTGATGGTGAAGGACGGCGTAACGGCCTTGCCTGCGGAACTGCTGGAGCCGAACTTGGCACACATGTTGGCACCCTTGCCATTGGTAAGGGTCCATCCCTGGTTGTCGGTCTTCAAAGTACCATTGGCAATCTGGTTGTCCCACAAGTCATCATTTCCGCCCTTGCCGTCACACTGGTCGAAGGACTCGTAGAACAGGGCACCCTCGACAGAGGGCTTCACATAGGGGTCGTCACCGCCGCCCTGCGAGGAAGAGCCGCCATAGTTGGCCACATAGTTAAAGGCGATGGTGCCGTTGGCATTCTGAGTAATCTGCTCCACCGAGGAACCCAGATAGTAAGTGTTGTCGGAGTTCTTGTTGTAGAGCTTGGCCATGGTGCCGAAGTCCTTGTTGAAAGCATTGGTGGAACCATAGGGGAAGGGGTCGTTCTCAATACCGGTGACATCATAGTACTTACTGCCGTCATAGGTCTCGTACTGGTATTTCTTGTCGGCAGGAATCCACGTCATGCGCTGGCGAGAGGCCACATCGTTGGGCTTGTTCTGCTCCCAGATGGAGGCATCGTAGTCCACGTGGAGGATGAGCAGGCCATTGCCGGGCAGCGAGGCATCCCAGCCGTCCAGCTGGCGGTTCTCCAGCAGGAAGTACTCGTTCTGGTTGCGACGGTTGTACATGATGTAGAACTCACCGCCATCCTGGAGGGACTTCATGTTGGTGATCTGCTGGTCGTCGTCCTTCAGTTCGATGGGCTCCTCCCAACCGGCAAACCAGCGCTCGTAGCTGGTGTAGCCTGCGGGCTGATAGCCGTCGCCATTGTAGGAACCGCTGTCCATGAGGTCCCAGAGGCACATGCCCTGACCACCGCTGTAGTCGGTGTCATAGAAGTCGGGATAGCCCAGGCAGTGGCTGTACTCGTGGCACATGGTACCGATACCGGCCACAGAACCGGTCTGTCCGTTGAGCTCGCCACCGCAGGCATAGCTGTCAACCTTGAGGTTGTCGCCCACGGTGACAGGACCTGAACCGTCGCCATAGGACTTGGCGTCGCTCAGTGAGAAGGCATGCGGCCAGATGGTGTTCTCGGCACCGCCGTCGGCCTCGCCCTTACCGGCATAGACCACATAAACCTGATCGACATAGCCGTCACCGTCCCAGTCGTAGGGCGTCCAGTCGGAGACCTGCTGCATGGCCAGGTTGACGGCCTCGATGACCATCACGCCAGGGTGCTCGTCGTTGTCGTCACTGTCGTTATTTCCATAGTAGGAGGCTTTATTCGCTACGGTGACAGGACCGACGACGTCGAACTCCAGTTCGAACTTGCCGCGCGACTGGGCCTTGAAGTAGTCGGCCATGGAGCCCTTGAACTTGCCTTCGGTGAAGTTCTCCTGGTTGGCTATCTTCTGGTAGAGGGCATTGTCGTTGCTGCTCTTGAACTTGGTATCCTGAAACTCGGCCAGGATGATGATGGCACGCTTCTTGCCCAGGATGGTAGTGGGGTGGCCGAACGTGCGGCGCTGGACGCGCTGGGCGTTGACCTTGTTGCGGCGCACCTTAGCCTTGGCTGCTACCTGCTGTGCATCGACAGACTCATAGGCGTCACCACGCAGGATATAGGTCTGTCCGTCCTCTGCACGCCAGAAGTGGCCGTGCTCGTCGCCGACGAGGGTGGCACGCACCTCTGTGCCGTCAGAGAGGTTAATCGTCTTCCAAATACCGCGCTTGGCGGGTACTGCCATGACAACCATCACGGTCATCAGCAGCGAAAGGGTTAAAAGTGTTTTTTTCATGTTTTGTCTGATACTTATTATAAATAATGTGTGTTTATGCAGGAAAAATGATTAAGGAATCATGACCTTCTTGCCATCGACGATATACATGCCGTGCGACGGACGGGCCACGCGCTCGTTGGGTCCCTGTGCGAACGCCATACCGGATGATAGCGATAAGGCTGCCAGAAGCTGCAGATGTTTTGTTTTCATGATCGTTAGATAGTATTTGTTGCAAGTTTTTGAAATCCGAAAAGGGTTGCAAAGTTATACAATAACTTTCAACCGCGCAACGGAATTAACACATTTAACAATGCGTCATGACCTCGAGAACACTTTTATGGTGGTATGGTGGATTTTTAGTCAAAGAACCCTCACGAGGGTGAGAATCCCTGCAGCGAAACGTTAGTGGAGCTGGAGGGAATCGAACCCTCGTCCAAACAGGGAAACCATACGCTTTCTACATGCTTATTCCAGCCTTCATTTTCGTGATGCAGCAAGACCTGGACCACCAACTGCACCCTTATCCTCTAAAGTTTCATCCCCCAGCCGAGGCTTCCGTGAGACTATTTCCGATTTTCCTGCACCGCTGAGTCCTCAGATTCGGAACCAGATCCTTGGAGCGATGTCTCGTTCTCTCACCTGGTGAGAGAATAAAGCCAGTAATCTACTGTACTTCGATTAGGCAGCGAGAGCGTAACGTGTTTCGCCAATTAATTGTTCGACCGAATGGATTATGGAGTTTACAGCCGTCACTCCGCATGCTTACGTACCATCTCGGCCTGCTGTCAAATCCAGTCAACCCCAAGAATCGTCGTAGTTACAAACTGCAAAGATACACGATTACCACGAAACCGCCAAATAAAATGGCGTATTTTTTCATTTTTTCTTGTATTAGCGTTTTATTCTTAAAAATATTGTGTACCTTTGCAACAATTTTGCGATTTCTGAGTTATTACTACATATATATAATATAATGTATAAACACCGAGTTAACTGAATATATGAAGAAAGCGTTTATCGTGATATGGATACTGATGCTGGCAGCTGGCAGCATCAACGCCCAGTCGTCCATGACCGACGACCAGGTATTGAGATTTGTGATGAAAGAGCAGCAGGCCGGCTCGTCGCAGCAGCAGATTGTCACCAAGCTGATGCAGAAAGGCGTGGACATCGAACAGATACGCCGCATCCGCAAAAAACAGGAACGCATGCAGAAGAACGAGGGCTTGGGCACCGTGGACCAGAGCATGACGGAAGATGAACAGATTGACGCCCGCCTGCGCCGCAACAATGCCAAGTCGAAGGACCAGCTTTCGACCACCGAGAAGCTGAAGGACGAAAGACTCCTCCAGCAGCGCAACAAGCAGGGAAAGAACAAGCGCTATATCGCGGAAGACGAGAGACAGATAAAGAGTGAGTTGGACGACATGCTGCCCGACTCTTTGGACATCTACGACCGACAGGTCATCAAGAACTACCTGAAACAGAAAGGCGAAGACAGCAAGAAGGTCTTCGGCCGCGACATCTTCAACAACGAAGAACTGACCTTTGAGCCCAACATGAACATCGCCACTCCCGACAACTATGTGCTGGGCGCCGGCGATGCCGTATTCATCGATATCTATGGGGCCTCGCAGAAAAGCGTTCAGGCCACCATCACGCCCGACGGCTTTGTGGTCGTCGAGAACTTCGGCCCCATTCAGGTGGGTGGTCTGACCGTCAAGCAGGCCAACGAAGAGGTGCGCCGCAAGTTGGGTGCCCGCTACAGCAGTTCGAAGGTACGTCTCTCGTTAGGTCAGACGCGTACCATCGTCGTCAACGTGATGGGTGAAGTCAAGGCTCCCGGCACCTATTCGCTGTCGGCCTTTGCCTCGGTCTTCCACGCCCTCTACATGGCCGGTGGTCCCAACAAGATTGGTACGCTGCGCAACATCAAGGTATATCGCAACAACCGCCTGGTGACGACGGTCGATGTCTATGACTACATCCTCAACGGCCGCATGAGCGGCAACGTCCGTCTGGGCGACAACGACGTCATCGTGGTGGGTGCCTACGACTGCCTGGTCAACGTGACGGGTAAGGTGAAGCGCCCCATGTACTACGAGATGAAGAGGGACGAGAGCGTCGGCACGCTCATCAACTATGCCGGCGGCTTCAGCGGCGACGCCTACCGCAAGTCGGTACGCGTGGTGCGCAAGTCGGGGTCGCAGTACTCAGTTCACAGCGTCGGCGAGTTTGACATGGGTTCGTTCCTGCTGGCCGACAACGACTCGGTGAGCGTTGATTCCATCCTGCCCCGCTATTCGAACATGGTGGAGATCAAGGGTGCCGTATTCCGTCCGGGCATGTACCAGGTGGGTGACGATATCTACAGCGTCAAGACTTTACTGGAGCATGCCGAGGGAGTCACCGAGGACGCCTTTACGACCCATGCCGTGATGCACCGCCTGAAGGCCGACCGTACCCTGGAGGTCGTATCGGTTGACGTGGAGGGCATCATGAACGGCACCGTGCCCGACATACCCCTGAAGAATGAGGACGTGCTCTTCATCCCCACCCGCCTGGAGTCACATGTCCAGCAGACCATCGCCATCCACGGCGAGGTGGCCTTCCCCGGAACCTATAAATATGCTGACAATGAGACCCTGGAGGACTTCGTGCTGCAGGCCGGCGGACTACTGGAATCGGCATCGATGCACAACGTGATGGTGTCGCGCCGCGTCAGCAATCCCCATGCGCTGACGGCCGACTCGGTACTGGCGCAGACCTTCAACTTCTCGCTGAAGGACGGCTTCGTCATTGACGGCCAGGCGTCGTTCAAGCTGATGCCCTTCGACGAGGTCTATGTGCGCAAGAGCCCCGGCTACTACGAGCAGCAGAACGTCACCATCACTGGTGAGGTGGCGTTTGCAGGCACCTACACCCTGGCCAAGAGAAACGAGCGACTGAGCGACCTCTTCCGTCGTGCCGGCGGTGCTACCGACCTGGGATATATCGAGGGAGCACGACTGGTGCGCAAGGTCAACGAAGCCGAGCGCATCCGCCTGGAGGAGATAGCCCGCATGCGCAAAGACGAGAAGGAACGCCTCATCCAGGAGATGGCCATCAACAACAACCGCTCCATCGCCGAGATGAACGCTGCCATCCAGCAGAACCAGCAGTCGGAGGACGGTGGATTCGTCATCCCCGACACCTACCCCGTCGGCATCGAGCTGGACAAGGCCATCGCCAACCCCGGGAGTGACGCCGACATCGTGCTGCGCGAGGGCGACGAGATCTTCATTCCCCGATTCAACGGTACCGTCAAGATCAACGGCGAGGTGATGTATCCCAACTCCGTAGCCTACAACGAGGGTAAGAGTGCCAAGTACTACATCAAGCAGGCTGGTGGCTATAACCGTTATGCCAAGAAGAACCAGGCATACGTCATCTACATGAACGGCACCGTAGCGAAGGTCAGCGACGGCGCCAAGATCCGTCCGGGCTGCGAGATCGTCGTACCGCAGAAGGCCATCAACCGCAAGATGACCACGGCTGAATACATGGCCATCGGTAGTACCGCCGCCGCCATCGCCACCATGATTGCCACCATTGCTAACCTGACGAAGTAAACGGATATGGAAGAGAAGAAAGATATCATCAAGATAGACTTCGCTGAAGTTGCCAAGACACTATGGAGCAAGAAGAAACTGTTCTTCAAGGTATGGGCAGTCACCTTTGTCCTGGCCTGTCTGTGGATATTCCCACAGCCCCGCTATTATAAGAGCCAGATTTCCATTGCTCCGGAAAACGCGACTGCCTCTGGCGGTTCATTAGCATCAATGGCCTCCAATTTCGGCTTTGACGTCGGCAATATGGTGGGTTCCGATGCCATCTATCCGCAACTTTACCCTGAGGTTCTGGGATCTACACAGTTTATCGTGGAACTTTTCGACATCAAGGTAAAAACCCTGAAAGGCGACATCGAGACCGACTATTACACGTACCTGCTCAAGCACCAGAAGGAAAGTTTCTGGAACTATCCCAAGAACCAGTTTGCCCAACTCATGGAAAAGTTGTTCCCCCCCAAACAGCCCAAAATAGCGCCCGCGCCAGGAGGTAAAAGGTTCAATCCTTTCCAGCTCAGCAAGAAGACCCACGACATTGTCGCCTTAGTGGGGGACAACATCTCGACGACCTACAGCAAGAAGACCGAGGTGGTCACCCTGACCGTTAAGGACCAGGACCCGCTGGTCTGCGCCTTGCTGGCAGACAGCATCATGAATCGTCTGCAGCAGTACATCACGGACTACAGAACGAAGAAAGCCCGCATCGACTACGAACACTACAAGCAACTGACGGCCACTGCCAAGCACAATTACGAAATGGCCCGCAACCGCTATGGCAGATTTGCAGACTCCAACGAGGGGCTGGTGCTGGAAAGCGTGAGGGGAAAACTGGAAGACCTGGAGAACGACATGCAGTTGAAATACAACATATACACGGCCATGAACACCCGCTTGGAGACCGCCCAGGCCAAGGTACAGGAGAAGACCCCTGCGTTCACTACCCTGCAGAATGCGACAGTGCCCGTCAAGCCTGCCGGACCAAAACGGATGCTTTTCGTCTTAGCCATGCTTTTCCTGGCCACCATCGGTACGGCATTTTTCATTTATAGGAAGAACATCATCTCTGAGCTCACGGAGGCCAAGGCGTCATGACACCATCCACCAGAATCATAGTCAACACCATCGCCCAGTACTGTCGTTCCGTGATAACGATGGCACTGGCCTTTGTGACGACGAGGGTCGTCTTCAGAGGACTGGGTGTGGTGGACTATGGTATCTTCTCCGTGGTGGCCGGACTGGTTACCATGTTGGGTTTCATCACCAATGCGCTGGTCATCACGACGCAGAGATACATCTCCTACGCTCATGGCTATGGCGAGAAGTCAGAAATACACCGGATCTTCATCAACAGCCTCCTCATCCATGTCGTCATCGCTGCCGTGTTGACAGTGGCGCTGCTCTTGTTCAAGGGCACTTTCGTGGAGCACTGGTTGAACATCCCGGCAGAAAGGGTCGGTGCCGCCAGTACCGTCTATATCATCATGGTCATCTTGCTGGCACTCACGGTGCTGGAGGCTCCCTTCAGAGCCCTGTTTGTGGCCAGGGAAAACATCGTGTTCATTTCCTGCGTGGAAATCCTCGACGCCGTGGTGAAACTCACCATGGTGGTGATGTCCTTCCAAATAGCCGGCATAGACAAGTTGATAGCCTACTCAAACGTCATGGCCCTGGTGATGCTCATCAATTTCATCGTGTTTTCCGGGTATGCCATGTGGAAATACGAGGAATGTACACTGATCATCAAGCGTGAGGATATCAGAAAGAAGTACATCCTGGGACTCACCCATTTTGCCGGCTGGACAACAGTAGATACCGCATCAGCAGTACTGCGCAGTCAGGGTATTGCCGTCATACTGAACAACTTCATGGGAGCCGTGATCAATGCGGCCTTTGGCATCGCCATGCAAATAAAAACCGCCTCTTCATTCATCTTTACCTCGGTCATGAATGCCATGATACCCCAGATCATGAAGGCCGAAGGTGCGGGAAACAGGGAAAGGATGCTGCAACTCTCTGCCATGATGAGCAAGTACTCCACCTCGCTGATGATACTGAGCGTGTTCCCCATTCTCTTCGAACTGCCCTCGCTGTTGACCATTTGGTTGGGCAGCGAACCTGAGCATGCGACGATGTTCTGCGTGTTTCTGATTGTGGCTTTTCTGATTGACGGTGTCAGCCTGGGACTCCACGTGGCCAACCAGGCACTCGGTAGCATTGGTCTCTATACACTCGCCATGAATATACCCAAGATACTTAGTCTTGCACTTGTTTGGTTGGTGTTGGAATGGAACTATTCCGTAGAGAGTGTCATGTGGATTTACCTGATTGTAGAGACGCTGGTATCACTCTACCGCATTCCATTCACGGCTCGCAGGGCCGGGCTGTCCATGCTTGACTATACGAAAAGCGTGGTCTTCCCACTCGTGGCTCTCACTGCAGCCATTACCGTTTGCTGTGAACTGATCATACATCTGTTCGACTTCCAACTGAGGTTCATCCTCACCTATGGAACAGCAGTAGTGACAGGAGTCGTTTTCATGTGGACATGCCTATTGAAAGAACAGGAGAAGGCTTTTATCAAAGAAAAGCTGCACAGGACAAGCCATGCAAATTGAGATTGACAAAAACCTAGTAAGTTGGATATTGCTTTGCGGAGGAATGAGTCTGTTTTTCTTCGCCGACCTGCATCCCTGGTTTTTGTGGCCGGTGGAAGCACTGATGATGCCCGCTGGTGCCTTATTGTGTTTTCTGTCAATCATCATCTCACGTAGCACCGAAGCACCTTTGTATGAAAGGCAAGACTTCTTCCACGCGTTTCTTTTCTCTTCCCTATTATATGTCTATAGCATGCTGACAGGCCAAGTGACGCTGGGCAGTCTCGTCGTTTCATTTTCGGGAGTTGTGGCATTCTATTGTCTGCTGAGGTTATCGCCGACAAATGCAGAGCGGCTGATAGACATATTGACGATGTTCTATGGTACGCTGATGCTGATTTCGGTAGGTGCCTTCCTCATGGTACTAATAGGGTTTGACCTTCCTTTTACTGATGCGGAATACCAAGATGGCAACTACCACTACCTGAATTATCGGTTCTTCATGATCAGCATCTTGGACATGCAGGAGGAGATGCCCCGTTTCTGTTCTTATTTCATAGAACCGAGTCATTTAGGTACCACCGCCGATTTCCTGCTCTTAGCCCAATGGGGTAAATGGCGCAAGTGGTATAACATCCCCATCATTTTAGCCATATTCTGTTCTCTTTCTCTAGCTGCATATATCCTCTTCCCTATTATTATATTCTTGGGCTTATGGATTGACGGGAAAAGAATCTTACCAAAGGTAGTCATCCTGCTGGGCATGGTCGTTGTATTCTTTGTGGGAGTGATGACTTACGAGGGAGGCGACAACGTGCTTTATGACCGTGTTATTGATCGATTAACCATTGAAGACGGAGGACTGAAAGGCAACAACCGTGTGGATGCAGACTTCAACAATGAACTGATGGACATGCTGGATTCACCAGACATCTTGATGGGACGTGACGCCAGTCAATTGGACTGGGGTAATTCCGGTGCAACTGTATTCCTCTATGATAATGGTATCATCGGAATGATATTAGTACTTTTGATGTATTTCTTCTCTCTCCTGATGGGAAAAGAGAAAAGAAGGATAATTTCAGCAGCCTTCGTCATATTCATTATATTCCTGGTCGATGGCCATGCTACTTGGTTCTGCTATTTTATACCCATTTATTGCGCAGCAGTTAGGATTTCTAAAGAACCTCAAGAAGTAATTCCTGCATAAACTTTGCAATGGTACACAATTTTGTGGTCCACAAATTTGTGTACCAAATTATTTATTCGTATCTTTGCACCATAATTACGAACAACCAGTCTAATTCTATATGGAAAAAGCTTTTGTATATGGCATGTCAGTAGAAGGGGTCAACTTTACCGACAGGACAAAAGAGACCAAGCGCCTGAAGCTGAACTTTGAGAACGGGATGAACGTCATTCTTATTTCTCCCCGACGGATGGGTAAGAGTTCTATCGTCAAGAAAGTCAAAGCGGAAATCACACGTCCAGACATCAAGGTGGTGTATATGGATATTTACGACTGTCGGAACGAATACGACTTCTACAATCGCTTTGCCACAGCTCTCATGAAGCAAACTGCCACCAAAGCCGAGCAAATCATAGAGAACGTCAAGCGCTTCCTTGTGCGTTTGACTCCCAAGATAGGTTTTTCGCCAGAGCCCACTTCCGAATTCACATTCTCATTGGGCATCACTCCACAGAACTATCAGCCAGAAGAGATTCTCCAACTCCCAGAACTCATTGCCCAAACGCAAAACGTCCACATCGTCATCTGCATTGACGAATTCCAGCAAATAGGCGAGATGTCCGACTCATTGGCCATTCAGAAACGGCTTCGCGGAGTTTGGCAGCACCAACGTAACGTGTCATATTGCCTTTTTGGCAGTAAGAAGCATTTGATGACCAAACTATTCCAGAACAAGCGCATGCCTTTCTATCAGTTTGGAGAAATGATGTATTTGGGTAAGATTCCTACTGAGGACTGGATACCATTCATCTGTTCACGTTTTGAAAGCCAAGGGAAGCATATCAGTGAGCAACTGGCACGTAGGATTTGTGATACTGTCGAGAACAACTCATCGTATGTACAGCAACTGGCATGGAACATCCTGGCAGAGACGGAAGAGTCCGCCACAGAGGATGACTTCAACGATGGCTTCGAGGCACTGCTCGCACAGAGTTCTGGGCTCTTTGAACAACAAATGCAAGGTCTCAGTTCTTACCAAATGAACTTCATTCGTGCTATTTGTTGTGGTGTACATACCGATTTTGGCAGCAAGGCCATCTTGGAGGAATACCATTTAGGGAGCAAGTCGAATATATCACGCATCAAAACGGCACTACGCGATCGTGAATTGATTGTCATAGAGGAAGACGGTGTTTACTTGGAAGACCCCATCTTTCAGAAATGGTTTACAAAAGAAATGGCAAAACGATAGTCCAAAGAACCATGAGAATCCTCTATATATCATCCACCAACTCCTTATCCGGGAGTAGCATGGCCCTTCTCAATATCATCAAAAACATGAAGAGCCTTGGGCACGAAACCTTTGTCGTTACCTCTCGTGAAGACGGATACTTCATAGATCAGCTGAAAGAAATCAAATGCGGATATAAACGGCTGAACCTTACCTTGGACACCTATCCACTTAGGAAAGACATCATCCTATATATCCCCAGAATTATATGGATGCTGATACGCCACTTTCGTGGAGTAAGGACTATCGTTAATACCATCCAAGAGTTTCATCCGGATATTGTACACACCAATGTCGGTCCATTAAGCATTGGTTACGAAGCATGTCGCCAAACAGGCACCAAACACATCTGGCACCAGAGGGAATACCAGGACAAAGATTTCGGAATGCATTTCTTTCCGAATATACGCTCTTTCATGAGGAAAAGCCATGATGACAACAACTTCAACATCTGCATCACCAATGGCATCTTTAACTACCGCCATTTCAGAGAGGATAAGGACGTTGTCATTTACGATGGTGTGATGTCAGAGAAAAACATCGCCCTGCTGCCCCCTCGTCATGAAGAGGATTATATCCTTTTCGTAGGAAGAATAGAGGAAGCGAAAGGATTGTACGATGTACTGTTAGCTTTTGGGGAATACCAGAAGACAAATAGCCACACAGTTCTCAAAGTGGTTGGCGATACGCCAAAGCATGCCACCGCCTACGCCAAGAAATGTCACGATTTTGTCGAGACGAACCACTTTCAGGAGAAAGTCATCTTTGTGGGTCAGAGCAAAGACGTGTTCACGTTTATGGCACATGCCAAGATGATGATTGTTGCCAGTCAATTTGAAGGATTCGGATTTATCACAGCCGAAGCCATGTTCAACGGTTGTCCTGTTATTGGCAGAGACACGGGTGGAACTAAGGAACAGTTCGACAATGGGCAGAAACTGACAGGTAAGGAAATCGGCATCCGTTTTACCACCCACGACGAACTGGTGCAAGCCATGGAATATGCCACAAACAACGATATGACAGATATGTGTCAAAGGGCAAAGGATACCGTTACCCAATTGTACACAGTTGAAAAGAACGTCAAAAGAGTTGAAGCCTTTTACTTAAGAGTTCTCAACGCCGGATTGTAAAAAATTAAAGATTAGATATTTCCTATGAAACCAAGAATAATTGCCTTTTATCTACCACAATACCACCCCACCCCGCACAACGACGAGTGGTGGGGAAAAGGATTTACGGAGTGGACCAATGTAGTCAGGGCCAAAAAGCTCTTTCCTGGTCATTACCAGCCAAAAATCCCTGCCGACTTGGGGTTCTACGATTTGCGGGTGCCGGAAGTTCGCGAACAACAGGCCCAACTGGCGCGAGAAGCCGGCATCGAAGGATTCTGCTATTACGAATATTGGTTTGGCAACGGACACGAAGAACTGGAACGCCCCTTTAAGGAGGTGGTGGAGTCAGGAGAACCGGACTTCCCCTTCTGTCTTTGCTGGGCCAATGAGTCATGGAAGAAGAAGTCATGGAGCAAGGACGGAGCCATCTTTGACAGCAAATTGCTTGCCGAGCAGACTTATCCCGGCGAAGAAGATTATATCAAGCACTTCCTTGCCCGATTAGACGCCTTTAAAGACCCTCGCTACATGAAGTATGAAGGCAAACTGATCTATATGGTTTACAAGCCATTGGAGTTGCCAGACACCAGGGTATTCATGGAAACATGGCAACGCCTGGCTAAAGAAAACGGACTTCCAGAATTTTACTTCTTAGGATTCGAATTCCTCGCCGATTTACACGGAGAGGACATCTTAAAGTTGGGCTACGACGCTGTTGTATCCTGCAGGAACAGCAAGGACCATCTTTTCAGCTTATGGTATCTTATCAGACGTTCCACCTATTTTATTAATCTGCCACGAATCAATTCCTATAAGAAGATGTGGCCTAAATTGGTTACCCATCTTGAAAAGACCAATGACCAATACATACCGGTCCTAATGCCGAACTGGGATCATACGCCCAGGAGTGGAGCCCGAGGAGACCTGTTTCAGGGTGCGACACCAGAAGAGTTTGAAAAGCATTGTAAAGATGCCCTCACTGCCGTGGCTCAGAAAAAGAATCCCCTTTGCTTTGTCAAGTCCTGGAATGAATGGGGCGAAGGCAACTACATGGAGCCAGACTTGAAATACGGCAAGGGATATATTGAAGCATTACGCAGCGTTTTAGACCATCTATAGAATGAGAATCGCTATTGACTGCCGATTGATAGGCCAGAGTGGTATCGGTACATTCATTGAGAATGTGGTTTACCATATGGTCAACACACCCGACATGCATTTTGTGCTGGTGGGTGACAAGAAGAGGCTGGAGCCTTACGCCCTTCGTGAGAATTGTACCATCGTAGAGTGCAACTATAAGAGTTTCAGTCTGAAGGAGCTGTTCTGCTTCCCGACCAAAGAGGTGAACCGCTGCGACGCTTTCTTCACCCCTTTCTTCAACATTCCGCTGGGCATCCGCATACCCATCTTCTCCATGGTACACGATGTGGTTTTCTTTGACGTGGAAGGCATCTGCTCACCCATGGGGCAATTCATCCGCCGTCTCTTTATCCAACGGGCATTGAACATCTCCACGACCGTCTTCACGGTCAGTGACTTCTCCCGTCAAAGGATACAGAAACATTTTCACACTTCCCACCCCATCGTGGTGGTTCCCAACGGTTTGAGCAAGGAACTGCTGGACTACAAAGCCGCGCATCCTTTGGTCAAGGAGCGCTCGGGAATGGTATATCTGGGGAATATCAAGCGCCACAAAGGGCTTCTTGTCCTCTGGAAAGCCTATGAAAGACTCCTCCTGGAGAACCCTGACGCACCCACACTGACCATCATCGGACACATTGATTTCCGGACGAAGGATTCCGAGATGATGGAGACCATAAAGGCCAACAAGGACAAGATACGCCTATTGACTAATGCGTCTAATCTGGAGGTTTATGATACGTTATCCCATGCTGCCTGTCTGGTATCGCCTTCCTTGTATGAAGGTTTCGGCATCCCCCCATTGGAGGCCATGAGTCTGGGGACACCCGTCATTCTGTCTGACATACCTGTCTATCAGGAAATCTATGGAGATTTCCCCGTGACGTTCTTTAAGACAGGGCAGGCAGACGACTTGTACCATCATCTGCAGAAACTGCCTGCATCGCCTATTTACATCGACGAGCAGATTTCCTCCACCTATCACTATCAGGACACGGCCAAAATCATCCTCAACGAGTTCCAAAAAATGTAGTCACTTTTTCACCTGTTTTTATATAATAAAACAGGTTATGGGGCGTTATCATAATATATGAAGGTAGCAATCATACAGGAGTGGCTTGTAACGGTCGGAGGGGCTGACAAGGTTGTTAAAGCAATCTTTGATGTTTTTCCCGATGCAGACATCTATACCTTAGTGGCCAAAAAGGAGATCTGCGACGAACTCGGCATTCCCTGGGACAGGGTACACACTTCCTTTGTACAGAAGATGCCTTTCAGCAGGAACAAGCACAGGATGTACCTGCCGTTTTTCCCGTTTGCCATAGAACAATTTGACTTAAGGGGATATGATGTCATCATCTCCTCATCCCATTGCGTGGCAAAGGGCGTCTTGAAGAAAGAAAGCCAACTCCATATTTGCTATTGCCATTCTCCCATTCGATATGTGTGGGATATGTATCATGAGTATCTGGAAGAATCCGGCCTGAACAAGGGTGTCAAGAGCTGGCTGGCCAGGTACTTGTTGCACCGTATCAGGCAATGGGACCTGCTGAGCAGTTTCAGAGTGGACTATTTCGTCAGCAACTCGGACTATGTGGGCAGAAGAATCAGGGAGACGTACAGAAGGGAATCCCAAACGATTCATCCCAATATAGACATCTCACGTTTCGAACTTTGCGAGGAGAAGCAAGATTACTACCTGGCATGCAGCCGACTGGTATCCTATAAGAAGATTGACCTGATTATAGAGGCGTTCAATCAGATGCCAGACAAGAAGCTGGTTGTCATTGGTGGGGGACCAGACCTGGAAACCTACAGGAAACTGGCCAAGTCCAATATCGAGCTGATGGGCTATCAGCCCCTGGATGTCCTGACAGAGAGAATGCAGCATGCAAAGGCCTTCGTCTTTGCTGCTGACGAGGACTTTGGCATGATACCTATCGAGGCGGCGAGTTGTGGTACCCCGGTCATCGCCTACGGCCATGGCGGATCCTTGGAGACCGTGAGCGACGGCAAGACAGGGCTGTTCTTCAAGGAACAAACCGTGGGAGCCGTCATGGAGGCCGTGAATCGCTTTGAGAGCCTTGGCGAACAGCCTTTCTCCCCCCGCGCTTGCCGCCAGTGGGCAGAGGGTTTCTCGGAAGAGCGTTTCAAACAAGAAATCAAGGAATTTGTAGAACAGAAGTACAAAGAGTTTAATTCGTTGCAATAGCATGTACAGATATATCAAAAGACTGTTTGACATCATATTGTCCCTTATCGGACTCATCATTCTCATACCCATCTGCATCGTGGTAAAAATCAGTTTCCTATGCAAGGGGGACAAAAAAAGTATCTTCTTCAAACATATGCGCATCGGCAAGGACGGTAAGCCGTTTATGATGTATAAGTTCCGTTCTATGGTTCACAATGCCGAAGAGCTGCTGGAGGAATTGCTGAAAGAAGAGCAGTACAGGAAAGAATGGGCAGAGAACCAGAAGATCGAGAAAGACCCCCGTGTCACGACCATCGGTTCTATCCTGAGGAAATCGTCCATGGACGAGTTACCCCAGTTGCTGAATGTGCTGAAGGGAGACATGTCTCTCGTTGGCCCCCGCCCTCTGGTGGATGGTGAACTGGAGGAGCACGGAGGTACCAAGATTTACTGGCAGGTAAAACCCGGCATCACCGGATGGTGGGGTTCCCACGGCAGGTCTGATGTTGACTACGACCAGCGCCTGCAGATGGAATACTATTATATCCAGAACATCTCGTTCAAGTTAGATGTCATTTGCCTCTTCAAAACAATCACTGCTGTTGTCAAACACGAAGGAGCCCTGTAGTCATGAAACGCATCATAGATATTCTCTTGTCGGCACTCTGTCTGTTGGTGTTCTCTCCGCTGATACTGATCATCTATCTGTCAATCAAGATTGGTGGGGGTCCTGCCATCTACCAACAAGAGCGCATCGGCAAGGGCGGACGTCCGTTCTATATCTACAAGTTCCGCAGCATGAAGGTGGATGCGGAGAAGGAGGGTGCCGAACTGCTCCAACAGGAAGACGACCCAAGGCTGACCAGGATTGGACGCTTTCTTCGCAAGCACCACCTGGACGAGCTGCCCCAACTGTGGAACGTGTTCATCGGCGACATGGCTTTTGTGGGCTATCGTCCCGAACGGAAATACTTCATCGACCAGATTATGCAGCATAACCCCCGTTATGCGGAACTCTACCAGATACGTCCGGGAGTGACCAGCTATGCCACTTTGTATAACGGATATACGGACACCATGGAGAAGATGTTGCGCCGTCTGGAACTCGACCTCTACTATCTGGAGCACCGCTCTCTTTGGACGGATGTCCAGATTCTGTACCGCACCTTCATCACCATCATTTCCGGGAAGGCTTTCTAAACGCTTATGGGATTCATCATCAAAGACAGACTCCGCCTCCTGCTGCTGACGGCCATGGTGCTGGGAGGAACTGGCGGAGTCCACGCACAACCCACAGAAACGGAGACGCGGGATACGGAGCAGGCACATGTGGACTTTGCGGTGACCACCGAGGCCGCCGTGGGTACAGGTGACTTCACAGCCTACCAACTGGTCAGCAACCGCTACCACTCGCTGGCCACACGCCCCAATACCGCCCTGCTGCGCACCGCCGTGACTGCCGAACAGCCTCTGGGCAATGGTTTCGCCCTATCTGGGGCCGTCGATGTCATCGGCAGCGTCCATGCCGACCATCGGTTGTATCTCCAACAGTGCTATGCCCGTCTGTCCTGGAAGGACTGGTTTTTCCTGGAGGCCGGCAGCCGTGAGTTGAAACCCGCACTGCGCGACGTGGAGCTCTCCTCGGGAGTCTTCATCAACGGTTGTAACAGCAAACCCATCCCACAGGTGCATATCGGCACTCAGGGCTTCTGGACAGTACCCTTCACCCGCGGATGGCTGCAGATAGATGCCGACTTCGGCTACGGAAAATTCATGGACAGCCAATACCGTGAGGACCGGTTCCGACAGACCAATGGTACCACCAGCCCCTTCAGCGGCGTCAACAAGGGCTATGCCACGGGGTCTTACTATCACCAGAAACACCTTTATTTCCGCAGCAATCCCGAGAAGCGCTTTTTCGTTGTGGCTGGTATGGACCATGCCGTCCAACTGGCAGGAACCAACTACCTCGTCGTCAACGGCCAACTGGTCGAGAAGCAGAAATCCGCCAATCTCAAGGCCCTCTGGAATGTCGTGCTCCCCTTGGGCGACAGCCACTACTATGAGAATGAGAGCATGGAGGACTGGGTCTATGGCAACCATATTGGTTCGATGACCGTACAGATAGGCTGGAACATCAACAAGCAGCACCTCGTACAGGCCTACCACGACCGCATCTTCGAGGACGGCTCCGGCATGCGACTGGGCAATGGGTGGGACGGTCTGTGGGGTCTGCAGTACACCAACAAGGCGACAGGCCGCCAGTATGTGCGTGGAGCCGTCGTAGAGTACTACCAGACCACCAACCAGTCGGGTCCCCTGCACTGGGATGCGGGTGACTATCCGGAACCGGCACGCAGTCAGATTACAGAACTCGTGGTGGGCAACGACGACTACTACAACCACCTCTACTACTTCGGCTACAGCCACTATGGCATGACGCCGGGCAACCCGCTCATCACCTCACCTATTTATAATAAGGACGGCTACCACATGTACAGGGACAACCGCGTCAAGGCGTGGCACCTGGCGGTGGAGGGTGAACTGACGGACCGTCTGGCGTATCTCGTCAAGGGTTCCTACCGTGAGGGATGGGGCACCTACAACGTACCGCTGCTCCACAAGCACCACAGCTTCGACGGACTCCTCGAGGGGCGTTACCACTGCGGTCCCTGGAAACTGGGTGCCGCCTACGGTTTCGATGTGGGCAATATCTACGGCGACTGTTCCACCTTATATATCAAGATAGGTTATCATGGCAAGATACTTTAAACAGTTCATAGTTCTCGTCTCGCTTCTGATGGCATCGTGTCAGGAGGGTGGCGATGCCGGCGACCTGCAGGGGCAGTGGCGCGCGACGGACTGCGCCACGAAGTCTGTCAGTTTCTCGGGGTCTATCGTCCTGTTTCGCAGCACCGATGAAGGCCAGGTGTTTGGCAACTGCCATCACGTGGGCGACAGCCTGTTCATCGAGTGTGTCTCCCCCACCGCTATTCAGAGCGACACCGCCCTGGTGGAACAGGGTTTCGGCATGAAGCCTTTCACCAACGTCCGTCTGCATATCGATGTCCTCGACGGCGACCGCCTCATCCTCAGCAAGGACGGCCAGCTGTGGAGCTATGAGAAATGGTAAGGAACTGACAGTCCACCAACCAAATAGGGATTTCCCCCGCAGAGTTTAGGGGAAATCCTTTTCTTTTGCCTTGTTTTCTTCTTAATTTTGCAGCGTAAACCAATAAATACTCACGAATATGAAGAAGATGATGATAGCCCTGATGATGCTGGCGATAGCCACTACGGGCAAGGCAATGAGTTACCAGCAGGCACGCAACGAGGCCCTGTTCCTGACCGACAAGATGGCTTACGAGCTGAACCTCACGGAAGAGCAGTACGAAGCCGCTTATGAGATCAACCTCGACTACCTGATGGGAGTGACGAGTACGGATGATGTCTATGGAACCTATTGGGAGCGCCGCAACCAGGACCTGAGCTACGTGCTGCATGCCGCCCAGTGGACGGCCTTCCTGGCTGCCAGCTATTTCTACCGCCCACTCTACTGGGATGGAGGCTACTGGCACTTCGGCATCTACGCCCGCTATCCGCACCGCGACTACTTCTACTACGGACGTCCCGCATTCTACGCCACCTATCGGGGGCACCACGCCTGGCATGTCGTCGGTGGCAGAGGCTACTACCACGGACGTCGTGACCACTATGGCCCCAGCGGTCGTCCCATGGTGCGCCACCACGCAGGCACCCACTCACCGGGTTTCCGTATCAGCTCCACGCGTACCACCGTCCATCACAACCGTCCCGCCAGCGGAGGACACCATAGCTACAGCATTGGCGGCAGCAACTACGGTGGTCATCGCCACCACGGAGGCAGCAGTAGCTATAACGGTGGACACAGCGGCGGCGGTAGTTTCAGCGGCGGACACAGCGGCGGCGGCTCTTTCAGCGGTGGACATAGCGGCGGCGGCTCTTTCAGCGGTGGACATAGCGGCGGCGGCTCTTTCAGCGGTAGCACCCATCGCAGCAGCGGTTCATTCAGCGGAAGCCACAGTGGCAGCAGCCACCGCAGCAGCGGATCATTCAGCGGAAGCCACGGTGGTGGCTCGTCCAGAAGCCACGGTGGTGGCGGACGTTCTTTCGGCGGACGTCGTTAAGATGCGCACCTCACAGTTCATCATGCGCTGCACCTCACGCATAGAACACCCGGCATAGACAGCCAGTACGGCTTTGTTGACGATGCCATGACCTACGGCCACCACCCGTTGTCCCGGGTAGGTGGTCGTTATATACAATAAAAAGGTACGTGCGCGTAGCAGCAACTGCTCTTCGCTTTCGATGTCGTCAGGCCACACCTCGCCCCGCAGGTCGGGAATGTAGCGTCCCGTAAAGCCACCCCAGTCGCGTTCCCGCAGCAACGGGGTCGTCACTACCGGCAAGCCGTGGGGCTCCGCGAGAATCTCGGCCGTCTGGACGGCACGCTGCAAGTCGCTGCTCACGATGGCATCAAAGTATTCCGCAGCCAGTCGCACGGCAACCTCCCGGGCCTGCCTCCTACCCTGTTCGGTCAGCGTTCCCTGGGTCTGTCCCTGCATGATTTGGCGGACGTTATCCACCGTCTCGCCGTGGCGCACCAGAAAAATTGTTGTATCCATGCGTGCAAAGATACGAATTATTTTCGTATCTTTGCACGCAAAACAGATAATTATCAATAGGAAATCTTAACAACCCAGGCATCCGTAGAGGGAGCTTCCGTTACAGATAAAACAGGTACATCAAACGACAAGCCATCAGCACGTTGTTTCCATTTGACATGTTTACCACTCCCTAATAATTCAACATTCTTCACACGTGGTAGTCCAAATATCGTCAGATGACGTGGCTGCAAATCAGTTAGAAGTACATAGCAGGCTGCGTCTTTCTTCGTATAAGAAACTCCTTCAAAGCGATTCTTCATAGGCATATCCACCCATTGCTGCGAACCATAGATGGCCTCACCATTAACACTCAGCCAGTCTCCAAGTTGTAAAAGGCGTTCCTGCATGATGACTGGTATACGCCCGTCAGCCGTCGGTCCCACATTGAGCAATAGGTTGCCACCACGTGATACCTTTTCTATCAGCAGGTGTATCAATTGCCGTGTTGACGCATAGTTCTCGATATTCTCTCCACGGTTATATCCGAACGAGCCACCTATACCGCGGCATTCCTCCCAGGGATGAGTAAACACCTGTCCACGCGAATCGGTATCATGTACCAGATCATATTCCGTCGTATAGAATCCACCATGACATCCTCGCGTTTCCTTACCCCAACGGTCGTTGACCACAACGCGGTCTGCAACGGGCGAGTCATTGTACAGCCATTGCAGGAACTCCTCGGCGCGCCAGACACTACTGGTATGTTCCCACTCTCCATCTGTCCATATTATATCTGGTTGATAGCGGATAGTCAAGTCACGCAACTGTGGAAGCATGTGTTCATCCACATATTGTATCACGTTATTCTTATACATCGGGTGATACCATTCGTAAAGTGAATAATAAAATCCCATGTGTAATCCTTTCTTTCTCACAGCCTCCGTCAACTCTCCGCAGAGGTCACGATGAGGACCTATATCCACAGCATTCCAGTTTACACTCTGTGCCGATGGCCACAGGGCAAAGCCCTCATGATGTTTAGACGTAAGCACCACATACCGAGCCCCCGAACGTTGGAACAGGTCGGCCCATTGCTCTGGGCAAAACAGTTCCGCCTTAAACTGGGAGGCGAAATCTTGATAGTGCGCTTTGTCACCATACATTTCCTTATGAAACTTGACAAAGTCAATACCTTCGTGAGTACCCTCCTGGATACGATGCCAATACCACTCTGCGTAGCGCGTATATACCTCCTCGGAATTAGGAGCCCAGGCAGGAACGGAATAGACGCCCCAATGGACGAAAATTCCAAATTTCGCATCCTGGTACCAGGCTGGTACAGGACGCTTGTCCAATGATTCCCAGTTGGCTTCATATGTCTTTTGCGCCAGTACGGCATTCATCCAGCAAAAGACCCAAGCCAAGAACATATATTTTTTCATGATGTCTCGTATTTTATGAATATAAAGCTAATAGCCTGCACAAGGCCTCCACATAATAGTAGTCACCATAACTCAGCGGCACGTCAATCTCCGAATGTGCAGGATAGTTGCCTACCCCATGCATTAGGATAAAGCCCTGATGCGTGCCACAAGGAGCTGTATAGCGCGGTGAGGACAACTCCTTCAACTGCCGAACCGCAGTCTGACGGTATGTCGCTGCCTGTTCATCCGCGCTATAGCCTGCCAGTTCCAACAACGCTGATGCCATTACTGCTGCAGAAGAAGAGTCCTTATAGTCATGTCGGGAGAAATCCCAATATGGAATCATGTCAGAAGGCATATTAGGATGGGATATCAGATGCGAGGCTATCTGTTGCGCCTGTTGGAGATAGCGGAATTCATGGGTGTACCGGTACATCAGAGTATAGCCATACAAGCCCCAAGCCTGACCGCGAGCCCAGGAAGAACTGTCTGATGCTCCTTGGTTTGTGCCCTGGAACTCCACTTCCCCATTATCTTTCCGATAAGAGACGACATGAAAACAACTCTTGTCCTCTCGATAATGACACTGCATGGTACGGTCGGCGTGGCGGATTGCCATCTCACGAAACTGTGTATTGCCTCCATGTTCTGCAGCCCATAGGAGCAGTTCCAGATTCATCATATTGTCAATAATCACAGGGAACTGCCACCAGTTCCAGGGGTCCCACGACTGGATACACCCTACTACCGGATGAAATCGGGATGCCAAGGAAGCAGCACCATTCAGTAGCACCTGCTCATACTCTTCAGAGGGTTCTATGCGCTCAGCCTGTCCATAGCTACAATAGAGCATGAAACCCAAATCATGAGTCGTCTTGTTCCACTGCTGGGATGCTAACTGACGCGTGAGGGCTAAGGCATGGTCATGCAACGTCTGACGGCCCGTAACATCATATAATTGCCACAACACGCCTGCATAGAAACCACTACACCACCATTCCGCATGGCTCGTCGTCAGTCTTCCCAGGGAATCCAGCGAGCGAGGAAAATGTCCCTCCCCCAAACTGTCTAAACGACCACACATCAGTTCTGCCTGATTAGCAGCATGCCGCAGAGCCTTCTTACACCAGCGCGGAGGAGCAGCTACGGCGCAAATGGTGACACATGCCACCAGTATCGTTAGAATTTTCTTCATTGATGGGCGTATAAATACTTCTCAACAATTTTCATCTGAGGTCTGTCAAGACCTTTGGTGGGAGAGATGCGCAACTTATAGTTACCCCAGCGGTTACCCCCGGCCCAATACGTAGCATTGACACCATTCGCCTGCAGATATTCCAAAAAGCGATCCAGCGTCTCCAACCAGCGTTCGTCATTATCTGGAACACCATACTCCCCTACAAAACCGTTCAACTGGTTTTGCTTCAGCCATTCGACGAAGGGACGTACACGTTTCACTCCTGTTTCAACCGTACATCCAGAGTCATCATAGCTCTCACGATAAGTCCCTGAAGCATCACGGTCAAAATACACATGAGCTTCGAACATCAACATGCGAGCCGGATCATAAAGCAGGCGGAGGTTATCACTATATTCCAGCCAGCGCTCTGCAGAGCTCCAGCAGTCTCCCCCAACAATAACTGAATGAGCCATGTCCTGCTGACGAATCGCCAGAATAGCTTCCTGAGCCATCATAAACCAACTGACCGCATGATTGTCTATGTCATGAGGTTCATTCATCAGCCCATAGCCGTAGATATTTTTGTACTGTCGCAGCGCAGCAGACAGACGAGACCAGAAATTCGAGAAATGGGATGTTGTCAGTTGTTCTGTACCTATGAGATACTTTTCACCGTCAACTATCCGACGTGCATAATTATGGAGATCGACGATAACCTGCATGCCACGTTCTCCTGCTTGGACTATCACGTTCTTCAGGCGTTGTAACTCCTCAACATCCAGCTCACCCATAGGACGAGGTTGCATCCGCTCCCACTTGAAAGGAATACGAATCAGTGACAGCCCCTTGGAATGGTAATAATCCATATCCTCTATTGTTGGATATTGATAGTCATGGCCATATTCTCCAGGAAGGTGTGCCTCAGCAAATTCTGCTCCAGCCAAATTAACACCAAATGGTTTGTCGGCCAATATCGGTTTTTCATCCGCATCCATCTCGTAAGGAAGTTGCCAGACGTTCAGCCCGTCCTTATCGCAGAAATACAGGTGCGATGGTGACAACTTATCCGCATCGCCATCTGCCCAAAATCCATAGAACTGAGGGTGAGCATTCAGCGGTCTGCGCACGTAAGAGTGGTTGTATGTACTCTGACGAGTCAACAATCTTTCGCGCTGCCAACTGAATCCATTGTCACGGCTACGCCACAGGGCTATTTCACCTCCCGTTCCATAATGCTGAGGACCTGGCTCTGTAGGACCGATAATCCGCCAGTCATAGCCCTCTACATAGAGCGAGCCCATATCATAGTTATGGGTTGACGTACACACCACCCGTTTATCCCACTTGCCCCGATTATATCTGTAGAGAGTCCATTCACGTGGATTTCCCTGCGGCCCAGGCTGATAGTGGCGACTGACAACTGCCAGAACGGCAGGATTCCCATCCTGATCGAAATTCATATCGTTCAGGTATAACAGTTTCCCGTCTTTCTGCAAATCATCAACCAACGCTGGATTATGAGCATCAGTCAAAGGAGTCTCCAATTCTTTCCCATCCACAGTAGTCCAGGTCTTGCCCATATCCTCTGTCTGCATCACATAAAGGTTTGTCCTGGTGTCTGCAGAACCTTTGGGATGGTAGTTAAAAGCCGTTACGATATGGTTTCCGTGCTGTACACTAATCTGATAATGCCCCTCTATGGCAGCAATCTTTTGGGGAGCACTCCACTTTTTCCCGTCCTGGCTGGTGATGCAATACAATTCGCGGCCACGAGTCTTTGGCGCAGTATATTGTGTAAACAGCAGGAGGAATCCCTTTCCTTCTATATAATAAGGTTGAGGATAGGTAAATACTCCTTGGTACACCTCTTCAAAGTCACTGATATCGTATGGCTTTCGGCTGCGGAATATCTGTCCTAAGCGAGTCACATTTCTCCCACTGACAAAGACCCAGATGTGACCGTCGGGAGTGATGCATAACGATCCGTTGTCGTGTGGATCATCTACGCCTTTTTTGTCACAGACGACAACAGGGCGTGATACCACATTCTTCCGATGATCAAAACTCCCTATGCATATCTGCAGATGGCGCTCTTCCGCCTTGGGCGTACCTCCATAGAGGAAGAAAGTCTTTTCTACCTCAGAGACATAGGCCGCCGTGGGCGTATGGTCTGCCGTATAGGTACCTAGGCCGCCAGAATACTTATCGCCATAGGCGGAGAATTGTCCTAAAGAGTACCATATACCACGGTAGCCGTCTGCTGTCTGCGACTGAGCCTGCAGGAAAAGACACTGCATACAAATGCTCAGTATCAAAAGAGTCTTCTTCATGGCTTACCACATTTTCATTCGCTTCATACTGATAGTCATTCCGGCACGTGTCTCCGTGGCTGCATTCACATATAGATAGGCACGGTAGCGACCATCGGACGTCTCCATCCATGCACCACCTTTGACAGGCAGATTGATGATATAATCCGGAGCCTTGTCAAAACTCTTGGTCTGGAAATCTATGTCATCGACAAATACGCCATATTCATCACGTGCCAACTGCTGGTCACAACTGCCATAGGTACGTACCATCCGTGTACTATTTGACAGTCCTGCTGGCAAGGAAACAGATTTCAGGAACTCCCCTAGGTTAGCTGCCGTCGGAGACACCAAAGCATGACGGAATATCACACCGCGCAATGCTTGGTAAGAATAGACAAAGTCCACTTTCTCGGGATTGGCGGTAGCCTCTGCGGCAGTCAACACACGCATATCCGTCAAAGAGAAGCAGTCACGGTTCTTCAGGACGATATCCAGCGCCATGTCCATATTAGAGACCTGATAAGGTCCCATTCCCCGGCTAACAACCTTTCCTGTGCTGGAAGTTGCTGTGAACATGAATGAGACCTGCTTTCCGCGAGCCTCTTCAGGTACCACATAATGGTAGCGCAAAGTTGCAGCACAAGTGTCACGCGCAAAGGTCACCTTGGTCCTATTTTCTATATTCTCACAGGGATTACCTATCACGACACCTTGGTCAAAGCCACTGCCATCCGTATGGTAGGAAATGTTTTCCAACGTGGTACCTGCAGCACCTGGGAAAGTAGCCACTACCGTGGCCTCTATCCAGTGTCCTTCCGTCTTCGGCAGCGCCATTGCGTATGCAAACTCCATGGTTCCTCCTACCACGTTCGGTCCTTCCGAGCGTTTCAGACAATCATTGTTTTTCTCCTCTGATTCATCACTGCAGGAGTTCAACAGCAGCATGCCTGTCAGTAAGAACATGCATACATATAGGAATCTATTGTTTTTCATCATGTTCAGTTACGTTTTTGAATTGTCAAATATATAGTATAGACTTTACTTACCTGTCGGTTGCCCGATATTACCGTGTATTGTTTGGGGTGATCCAGGTCAGAGAAGTCTTCCCAGTCTGTAATCTTCGGGGACAACTTACAATCGACAGCCAAAGAAAACTGGGGCCACACGCGAGTCAGGTCTGTACCATAGAATACCTCTCCACGGATTTCCTGAGCCACCGTGTCAACGGTGACCGTATTCAATACAGAGCGATGGTCTATCCCTACGAGTTCAAAGCTGCCCACATAGCAGTCGCTGTGTGAGGTAATCAGCAGGTTATCCTCATCTATGGGCAGGTCACTGCATGACAGGACTGCAAGGGACATCATTAATAAATAGAATATCTTTTTCATATGATTATACTGTATATCGGGTTTATAGCCAAGGACGGTTCTGGGTCATATTGGCATTACGCTCTATTTCACTCTGTGGAATCTTGAAGATGTATGCCCGCTCCAGGTCGCGTGCTGTCGGATTGATAAACCAACCTTGTATTTTGCTACCATGTGAGTCAATGACATAGGTTCCGGCACCACCGACAGAAGCATTCCACACTTTCTCAACCATCCGCCAACGGCGCAAGTCAAAGGATCGCTTACCCTCTGCCATGAGTTCTATAAAGCGTTCCTGCTCGATGGCCTTGAAGAAATCATCTTTCGTAGCCGTCTTCGTAGCGGCCAGTGCTGGCAGGTTTCCTCTGCCTCTGACGCGGTTAACCAGACTGATGGCATAGCTTTGAGGGCCATTTATCTCGTTGTCAGCCTCAGCATACATCAGGAACACATCAGCCAGTCGCATGACAGGCCAGTTCATATCACCCTCGTCACGTTGCGCACCGCCATAGTTACGAACAAACTTACGGAAAAGATAGCCATAGGGATTGGAGTCATAGCGACAGGTATTATAGGTCTTGCCACCTATCGTCACCGTTCCGCCATTTTGTTTCTGGATGAAGACAACATCGTCAGTCGCTTGACCACTGTTGTCAATACCTGTCATGCGCTCATAGTCCCACAGCAAGGTAGCCTTCATACGATAGTCACGATTCTGATAACTTGCAGGATTCAAGGCAGAGTTCAGTGCTGTGCGTGCCGTCGGCTGGCTGTTGGGATTCATAGGAATAAGTGGAGCGCAATAGTCACCGGTCACCGTAGACTGGTAACGGTCTGCCACTTCGTAATAAGGGAAAACCCATGCCTGAGAATTGCCGACACTGCGACACCCAAAGTCACGCATCAACGCATCTCCCTGCCCTGTTCCGGGTCCGCCATGGGTAAAGTAGAAGATGTTCTCACCCTCCGTATTGGCATTGGCCGTAGCGGGAATGAACAGATAATAGTAGTTTGGTAACACGTCACATTGTCCCATGGTGCCCCACTCTCCAGGGGCTCCCCCACGGAAGAGGTCCAGACCATAGTCACTGATGACGCTCTTAAAGTCTTTAGCGGCCAGCTGATAAGCTTCTGCGGCTTTTGCGGCAGATGGAGTAAACGTATCCAGTTCGGGCCATCCGTTCTTATTCCATGATGCCCAATAGAGATAAGCCTTGCCACGAAAAGCCAGCGCCGCCGGTTTGCTGGCGCGTCCTTGCTCTGAGGCTTTAACCGGAAGATGTTCAAAAGCATACGTAAAGTCGGCGATACACTTTTCCTTGATGACCTCTATACCCACACGCGGTACGTCGATGACCTCACTATTTTCATTGATAACCTTGTCAATATAGGGAACGTCTCCCCACATGGATATCAGTCGCATATAGATCATACCACGAAGCATGCGTGCTTCTCCGATGACGCGTTCCAATTCTTTACGAATATCGTCCCTTGAGGTTTTCTCTAACAGTTTCTGAACATTTTCAATGACATAATTCGTGCGGTTGACACCTCCATAGCAGAATTTGTAGTAGTTGTCATACCTAGAACCATAACCCCACATCGGATCTGGGAAATACAATCCGCCCTGATAGGCACCACCACGTACGATGTTACCAGAACTGGTACTCATCGTGCCGCCACCGTCACGGACACGCAGCATATCGCTGTGTCCATCGAAATAGTAGTCACGGTCGAATAGGCCACGTACATGGTTGTAACAGCCAATGAGCGCATAGGTTGCATCCTCCTCCGTATTCCAGAACTGGTCATACGAAACTTCATAGGTAGATTTTTGATCCAGCAAGTTCTCGCCACAACGGACAAACAGTCCCACTACAACAGCAGACATCACAGCGAGAGATGTTATATATTTGATGGTATTCATATGCTATAACTCCAAATTTAATCCAAAAGTAAATGAACGTGTCAGCGGATAACCATCGTTTATATCACTCTTTTCCGGATCGAGTCCTTCGAATTTCGTAATCGTAAACAGGTTGTCTGTAGAAAAGTACACACGGAATGAGCTCAGGCCCGATTTTTTGACCCAAGGCTGGGAGAACCGATAGCCCAACTGCAGGTTTTTCATACGCAGATAGGCCAGGTTATTCAGGAAGAACGTCGAGCGACGGTTATTGTTGTTACCACCCATTCTAGGCAGTGCAGCTCCACGGTTTTCCAATGTCCATGTATCATCATACTGAGTCTTGGTTACAGCCGAACGTCCTTCGGACGACAGGTTTGAACTGTTGTTGACTGTCTGATAGAAGGTCTTTCTGCCTGCCGCTCCCTGAAACATCAGTGCCAGGTCGAAGCCTTTCCATTGAAAAGACGTGTTCAGGGCAAAGTTAGTCGTCGGACGGTCCTGCTGAACATTGCTATAGGCCCGCATATCGTTATCATCGATGCGTCCATCGCCGTTCAGATCTCGATAGAGGATGTCGCCTGGTTTGGCTCCCTGGGGCGTAGCGCGATAGACGTCTTCCCACGTCTGCGCGATACCAATGGCCTCATAAGCATACAGGTAAGCATAGGGCATGTCAATGAAAATCAAATAGTTGCCATTGTCATCATACTGATTGCGGCCCAGATACTCGTTCCACTTCTCCAACCTTGTACGATTGTAACTGATATTACCTTTGATGGTGTATTTCAGGTCCCCTATCTTGTCATTCCACGTGATGGAAGCCTCTACACCTCGGTTCCGCAGTTCGCCAACGTTGACACGCGGTGCAGTATAGGCGCCACTAAGATGAATAGACAGATCAGACGGGCGGTGCATGCCTGTAGTCAGACGGTCGTAATAGTCAAGTTCCAAACCTAGTCTTCCCGACAGGAGACGAAGGTCCAGTCCCAGATTGGTCACACGCGTCTCCTCCCAGGAGAAATCCGTATTGATCATCTTTTTATTGACCAAACCTTTCTGGATATTCCCATCTATCACATAGTTGGCAGCCGTCAATACCTGCTGCTGCTCAAATTTCTTTACACCGCTATTATTACCCAGCTTACCTCTTGAGGCACGGATCTTACCCATGGTAAGCCACTGTCCTGTCCATTGCTTTACAAAGGGTTCTTCCGAGAAGAACCAGCCTACAGAAACGGATGGGAACACACCATAACGGTGGCCTTCGGTAAACTTGGAAGAACCGTCGGCACGCATCGTCACCTCCAACAGATAACGGTTAAAGGCACTATAGTTCAGACGACCGATATAGGAAATCAGCCCCTCCCGGTCGCTAACGCCATCAATCGTTATCTTGTTCGGGTCCTTCAACGTGGCATTGATTTCCGTCAGCGTCTCGTATATCTTTTCGCCGCTATAGCTGTTCTGACTGCGGTTGTACCAATACTCGCGACTGTAAGCAGCCAGCAGTGTAAACTTGTGGTCCTTTGCAATATTGAAATCATAGGACAGGCGACCCGTAAACTGCGTCTTATAGCCTGTGTTCGTATAATTACCGACACCAGCATCACTAGATACGTATGCACGCGTTACCAGTCCCCGCTGAAAGTCATAGGCATCATTAGGGATGTCACTCTCCAGTCTGAACTGATTGTAATAGTTCAGTGCATATTCGGCACTGGCCGAGAGCCCCTTGATGGGTTTCCACTCAATGCGCATCATGCCGTTAGCCTCCTGACGGTCTTTATGAATAATCTGGTTATTGTATGTCGAGTACGGGTTAAAGGCCTGGGTATTTTCACCGTAGGCCATCACGCCGCCATAGTGTCCAGAAACCTCATCATAGGGTGTGATGCCAGGAACGGCATAACGCATGGCACGTGCATCGATAATACTGGAGTATGTACCACTGGTGCCATACTGCTGCTTCGACCAGTTGCCCGCAAAGCGAGCTCCTACTATCAGGTTGTCACGTAGTTTCGCCTCGTAATTGATACGGGCATTATACTGTTTGTAATCGTTGTTCATCACCATACCCCGTTCGTCAACGACACCCAGGGAGATGAAGTAGTTGGAGCGGTTGTTCACATTTCCTTGCACAGAGAGATTGTACTTCTGCAACTGATAGTTTCGCAGTACGACATCATACCAGTCCGTACTCGGATAGAGGAACGAGTCCGTCATAGACAATGCCAGCCACTCGTCAATCGTACCATTCTTATAACGGAAGTTGGTAGGAAGTGTATTTGTACTGGCGTTCCTATTGTGGAGAGCCATCGTACGGGCATAGTCCGTCATATACTCCCAAGCGTTGGTGGGCACGCCTATCGTCAGCGATGCCGAGGCATTGATCTTGGCCTTTTCACTCGTCTGTCCGTGCTTTGTGGTAATCAGGATGACACCGTTAGCAGCTCTGGATCCATACACAGAAGCTGATGCTGCATCCTTCAAGACAGAAATGCTCTCTACATCATCCATATTCAGGCGAGCCAGCGACACATCAGGCATACCGTCAACCACTACCAGCGGACTGGCATCGTTGACTGTACCCATACCACGTATCAACAGTTCCACGCCATTATCACCGGCCATACCCGAGTTCTGGCTGACGGCCAGGCCGGGAATCTTTCCCTGAAGAGCCATGGAGGGGTTGGCCATAGAGCGAGAATTGAGTTGCTCATCAATCTTCACATTCGACACAGCTCCTGTGACATCCACCTTACGCTGTACAGCATAACCCACTACTACCACTTCATCCTGCAATACGGCATCATCTTCCATGACGATGGCCATTTCCTGCTTTCCTTTCGTTTTCACCTCTACCGTCTTCATGCCAATGTACTTGACAACTAGTACGGCCTGCTGGGGTACACCTTTGATGGAGAAACGTCCATCCAAATCGGCAACGGTGGCCAGTTGCGTACCCTTTACCGTTACAGTAGCTCCTGTAAGAGGTTCACCATTTTGGTCGGTTATCTTTCCACGCACAACACTCTCTGACTGTTGTATCTCAGTCTGCTCTGGCAAGGCGTTGCCTGCCCAGACCATCGGTGCAAGAGATAACAAGACCCATAATCCCAATAATCTCATGATATCCGGTTTTTATCGTACCACTATCTTCTTGCCGTTTCTCACATAGAGTCCAGGTGTCACCTGGCGGCCGTTTACCTTGAAGCCCTGCAGGGTATAGAAGGGCATATCCGTACGACCGGCGGAGATATTGATGATACCTGCCGTAGCTGGCTCATCTACAAACTTGACGACACCGGCTGTATCCATATTATAATACACCTCCGTCTCATTGCTGCACCATACCATGCGCTTACGTCCTTGTCCGTCGTTATCGTTATCGACAATGGTCAAATCGAAACCCAGGCCCTCAGGCAGCGACAGAAACTTGTCCTTACTCATAAACTCCGCCTTGTCGTTCTTGAACTTGTCAAGTGGAATCTCATACTCCATGGAATAGCTCGTATAATCGGACTTCAATGCATAACACACCATAATCTGGTCACTCAGGTCACCATATAGCAGGCCTGTCAACAGATAGGGTGACTCATAGGCATCCTCTTCAAAATACGGAGCAACCTGATAGTGTCCCGGATCCATATAGCCGTTGAGATAAGCTGGGCTTTTGCCGTCTTTCAACACGTCGTTCACGTCGAAATACAGTTCCACCTTATCATAGATATGATGAACATCCTGTATCTTTTCATTGTCTGCCTTACCAACCCATGCCGGGAAATGGACATCGTCCTTGACATCCACATAGATGTACAGGAAGTCATCAGTATAGTACATCTTGAAATAAGCCTCAACGGTGGGCTCTTCATCGGCAAACTTACGAGTCACAGGGACTGCTGCCACTTTGCTCCAGATCTCATCGTCATCTGTACCATCCAGATAATCCAGATTCACACCTTTATAAATGTTCAACACTTGTGTCTGAGCCGCAGCCCAGTTAGCTGATGTCATAAAAAACATCAATGCCACGAATAGTTTTTTCATATGGTTATTATTTTTTAGTGATTTCATTCTGTAAAACGTTTTTAAAAAAGGCCCCTTGGCGTGGCGTGGGAGTTCCCTCATAGTCTTCGAGCAAGGCTGGAGCCCAGTCCGGGTCGAAGCACCAGATGGTGTAAGAGATGCCACGCTCCTTCAAAAAGTCCATAATGGCACGTCCATAGGTTTCATCGCCGATACAGGGCACATGCTCTCCCCGTTCACCTTTGACGACATAGCCCAGTTCTGTAGCAATGACCGGATAGACTGCAGCCACGTGACCGAAATCCTGTTGCCACATCTCCACCCAGGGCTGCTCCCGTTTCATGGGATAGGGATGGGTGACATAGGCAATTCCTGAGCGACGTATCGGATGGGTGACAACAGAATCCAGTTTATATGCCCAGTCCATGCCTGCCACGGCACATAAGCGGTTGCTGTCCACCGCACGGATGCTGTCCACCAGGCTCTCCATCAGCGGACGCCATTGCGACCACGTCAGGGCTGCGCCCTCCTCTTCCGGTTCGTTGAACAGTTCAAACAGAGCTACCGTTGTATTGCCTTTAAAGTGGCGTGCCATAGTTTTCCAGAAGCGACACGTCTCTTTCTTATTCGTCATGTAATTGAAGCCAGGCCAGGCATCAGCAACCATATTGCCGATGGTATGCCAATCCAAAATGACGTACATACCCGTCTGTCGGGCCCACTCTACTCCCTGGTCCAGCAAATGCAGATAGTCCTTTTCTCCTCTATAGCGCCAAGTATAGGTATGTATAGGCAGGCGAACCACGTTGCATCCCCAGCTTTTAGCCAGCTGGAAATATTCCAGGTTCCAATGGCCGGCGCGCTGCAACTTGTCGGGATCAGACAGCGATACGCCACACAGGCGCAGAGGTGAACCGTCTGTCCACAGTTCGTTGCCAGTAATAGTAACCTGTGAGAGCTTTCCGCTTTCAGTCTGTGACCATACGGCCACAGACTGTAAAGCGATCAGCAAACTAAACACAATCTTACTACTAACATATAATAAACTAACTAACTTACGCATCTCTATTATAAAACATGAGGAAAATTTACTTCGTTACCAGTATCTTCTTGCCGCCCTGGATATAGATTCCAGGAGCCAGTTTCTGCTGACTGGGCACCTTCACGCCTTGCAGCGTATAGATGGCATCAGTTCCTGCTACCTGAGGCTGACGAGTCACATTGCTGATGGAGGTAGGCAGTTCCTCACTCTCCACATTGAAATACTTGCTGAGCACGCGCATTTGAGCACGCTCCTGAGTGAAGTCCTTGACTGGCTGCACGCTGTTCACGTCGTTGGCATAACCGTTACCGGCCACCCAGTAAGTACCATAGATGCCGTTCTCCTTGAGCGTAGCACATATCTGGTCAAGCATCGACAGCCAACGAGCATCGGTACGGGGCACGCCAAACTCGCCCAAAATACCACGGTAGCCATTCTGCTTCACCCAGTTTACAAACGGATTGATGCGAGCAATGGTCGTAGCAGCATCCGTCACCTCACCATCGTAGCCGCCTTCTGCCTCATAGTGGCCGCTGCCGTCCTTGTCGAAATAGCAGTGGGCCTGCCAGATGATGTTGTTCGAGGGGTCTGCAATATTGTTTGCCAACTTGGCACCATGAGTCAGCCATGTGCGTGCCGAGGCATAGTTCTCACCTTCGATGACGATAGCTGTTTCTGTGTCCACCTCACGGATAGCGTTGACAGCAGCCTGAGCAGCCTGTGCCCATACACCGGGCGACAGCGAGTATGGCTCGTTCATGATGTCGTAGCCAAAGATGTTGTCATAGTCCTTGAAGACTGTGGCCAGCTTCTTCCATGCATCAGCAAAGTGTGCAATACTGAGTTTACTCTCGTCCTGACCGAACTTATAGGTAACACCGTTCACCTGACGACGACAGTAGTTGTGCATGTCGAGCATGACATAGATGCCCAGCCGTTGGCACTCCTCTACGATTTCCTTCATTTTAGCCACATCAAGCGCCATGTCCAGTTCACCGTTCAGGTCGTGCTGCACACGTTCCCAGGCAAACGGGAAGCGGAACAGGCGGACACCCTTGCTCTTAAAATACCACAGGTCTTCCATGGTAGGATAGAAGTAGTTAATGCCCAGTTCACCATGCTTGGTACCACCGCAGGCACTACCCAGATTGACACCAATCAGCGGCTGGTCAAGCGGGCACAGGTTGGCGGCCTCCTTAGCCTGCTCCCAGTCTACACTGATCAGACCTTCCTCGCCCAGCCCTTCGTAATATTCGCCCGAGAAGGCGTAGATATTGTCGAGATAGATGGTGCCGCTACCCTGTACCTGTACGCCGACCAACTGGGACGCATCAATGCCGGCAGCAGTCAGTTCACTCACGGGAATATTGACGTACGTCCAGTCCTTCACAGCCAGCTCGGGCTGAGTAGCCACTTCGGCATATGCTGTCATGTCAGCTGAACGGAAAGCCAGACGGGCAGTGCCGCCCTCAGCCTTGTTGAAGATGTTCAGATGCAGATATTCCTGATTAGCGATGTTGACAGGATTACCAGTCTTCACCGAGCCTTTGGTCAGCAGATCGAACTTGATGACGCGGTCGCCCTCTTCCACCTTCGGGAAGGTTATCTCAGTTTCACCGTCAGCAGCGTCAATCACCAGTCCGAAGGCATCGTCGTACTTGTCTGTCAGCATGCTGGTCACCTCGGGCTTGGGCATGATTGGCTCCGGCGACTGAGCAATCTCGTAGGTGATAACATCACCACTGGGAGAGCCCTTATAAGCATAGATATTGTCGAAATAGAGCTTGGAGATAGCAAAGCCCGTGGCGCAGAAAATGCGCAGAATGCTGGTTGCGGTCAGGTCGGCATCGTTCTCCTTCAGCAGAGCGGTGGGAATGTCAATGCTCTTCCAGCCACGCTGCAGATACTGCCACGGCGTACGTCCCTCGTGCTCACCACCGTCGCCCAAGCCGATGACAATCTTCGGATCGCTCAGGGCATAGACATCGAAGTGGATATAATCGTACTCATCTAAGTTGACAGTAGGTGTCATCTTCAGCAGACACCAGTTCATACTGCTCAGACGCAGGTAGTTTTCCTCGCCGACCGTGATAATCTTCATGTCACAGGTAGGCTGACCAGGATTGTCGAGCGTCAGCTCGGAAGCGGTCTCATAGACATCGCTGAAGAACGACAGCACCTTCGAAGCCTGATGGGGAGGCGTGGGCGCCGGTGTTGTGGGTGCCGACGGGTCGACGGCGCTTTCCTGAATGTCATCCTCGCCGTAAGCATAGATGTTGTCGAAGAAAATGTTGATGGGCTCACCATCGTTGTTCAGCGAGCGCAGCATGGTGACCACGCTGAGGTCCTGACCATCCTTGGTCATAGCGGCCAGCGGAATGTCGATGGCGTTCCAGCCCGGCTGCACGTCAACAGCATAGGACACACTGATGGACGAGTCGAACATAAACTTGATGATGCCCGGCTCCTCACCAAGGAAGTAGGTATCAATATGCAGATAGGTACGGTCTGACAGATCGACGGAAGCGAAACTCAGATCACACCAGAAGTTCAGTCCGTTCTCAATCTTAATGAGGCGCTCATTGGGCGATACGCTCAGCACCTTCAGCGTTCCCGTGTTCTGCGAAGTGATACCAGTCAGCGTAGTGGCCGACACATAGGCATCAGAGAAGATGCTCTTCACCTTAGTGTCGGGCTGGTCGGGCGCGGGAGCCATGGTTTTGGGCAGTTCCGGGTCGAGGACTTCAGCAGAAGCATCGCCGCTGACGTAGATGTTACTTATATATAAGGTACGCGCGTAACCGCCATTGTTAATCAGTCCCAGCTGGCTGAACTCGTTCAGGCTTGGTGGGGTCAGCGAGTTACGGAACTGCGAGAGGCTCAGCGTGACATGGTTCCAGCCTACCTCCAAACGCGGCTCTGCGACAACGGCCGTGGTACCCTCCTGCAGACGTGTCTTCAGTGCAAAGGGCGATGCCGGCAGATAGATGTCCATCTCCAGATTCTGATACTTGCTGATGTCTACAGCCGGCGAAAAGTTCAGGTTACACCAGCCGTTCAGACCTGTACCAATATACAGCATGGGCACAGTAGCGTTGCCTATCTTGATGTTGCGCACTTCACAGATATCGCCGGAACCGCTCTTTCCTGCAAATGTTGTAGCGGGAGTATAGTCCGACGAGAACAGAGCCAGCACCTTATCGGCAGGAGCCGTCGGGGCATCGGGCAGTGTCGTTGGGGCGTCAGCATAGCCTTCTGGGTCGGTGCCAGGCTCTTCGCCACCAGTGTCGTCTTTTAAGGCATAGACATTGCTGATGTAGATGTTGCGGACACCGCCGCCACCATTGATGAAGCCAATGCTGGTAACAGCATTCAAGTCGGCAGGCTTGGACAGCTCGCTATAGGGGAACAGTTCCGTGGAGATGTGGTTCCAGCCCTTTTCCAGATTGGGAGAGATGACTACGCCACTACTTTGGTCAAGGCGAATCTTCAGTTGGAAGCCTGTCTGGTCTTCAGGAACGAAGACATCCATCTCCAGCGTTTTGTAGGCCGAGAGATTCTGCGCCGTGGTCAGCGTCATCCAGCTCCACGACGACAAGCCTCCCTTGATGTAGGCCATCGGCTCCTCCAACACGTTGAGGACCTTGCTGTCTGCCGCTCCCGTACCAGTAAAGCCGCTGATGCCGACCGGCGATGCATAGGTGCTGCCAAGGATGGGCAGTACGTTCTCGGCATTTGGCGTCGGCGTAGCAGCCAGTACGGTCGGTGCATCGGTGCTGACAGAAGGCTCGGGATCAGTTCCCGGCTCCTCGCCGCCAGTCAGACCGCTTACATAGATGTTGTCAATATAGACAGGACGTGCGTTTCCGGTATGGTTGATAAAACCAATCTTGTCGACGGCTGAGAAATTGGGCTTAGTGGCTACGCTGGCAGCCAGATAGTCGGCTATGTCAAACTCAATACGGTTCCATCCGACTTGCAGCGTCTTGTCATAGTTTACTGATGAGCTTCCGCCAAAACGCACCTTGATGTTAAGGTCATCGGCAGTGGTATAAACATCCATGTGGAATTTCTGATACTTGGAGATGTCCACCGCATTCTGGAACTCTACATAGTCCCAGCTGTTCAGTCCACCGATGTAGAGCAAGTCACGGCCAGCCACCTGACGAACTTCCTTCGTAGCAGGCGTACCCGAGAAGCCCTTCACCTCGACGGCATTGGTATAGGCCGAGGAGAAGAAAGCCAACACTCCGCTGGCATCCGCTGTCGGAGCAGCAGGAAGCGTCGTGGGAGCATCGGGATAGGAAGGTTCAGGGGTTTCTCCACCGCCTTCGTCACCACCAGTCTTCTTGAAGTAGATATTGTCCACGAAATATGTGCGGTTGCCACCACCGTAGTCGAAGAACCAGATGCTCTTCAGCTTGGTGATGTCAGGTGCCGATGACAACTTGCCCACCAGCTCAGTGATAGAGATGTCATAAGAAGTCCATTCGCCCACCTTGGCAACGGCAACGGCTGCCTGATTGCCGGGAGTCGTACCACCGCCGCCATTGGCGTCGGCCAATGTCACACGGGGACGCAAACCGTTGGCACCTCCGGTAACGGCATACACGTCAATATGCAGGATGTCATAGTTGGTGGCGTCAATAGGCTGGGCAAACACAATGCCTTCCATCTTACCACCCTTCATGTCCTGCACGTAAAGCAGGTCATCGGCCTTGCCAAATTTATCCGTCTGGATATCGCCACCCGTTACTGTCGGGCCTAACGAGGCACCGATGGCGTTGGCATAGTGATTACTGAACACATTGATAATCTGATCTTCTGCATCCGTTGGAACAGGAGCCGCTGCTGTCAGATTGTCCAAGACTGAATTGTCAACGGCTCGTCTGACAAGTGTCTGAGCCATCAGCACAGCACATAGCCCGAGCAAGGAAATAATTAGTACAGAATGCTTCTTCATGTTGAAAACAAATTGGTTTATTATTAATAGTTTTTGTGTGATATTTATCCAGCCCAATCATCCGACAGTTCGTCAGGATCCTCTTCTATTTCATATTGTCTATTTACCTCTGAGCCACTCAGCAGCATGGTCTTCATATGATAATGAACGACTTCCTGTTTGGGAATTATATATGTCTTTTTCATAATTTTCATCTTTTTTATAATTGTTTTGACCACATTATTTAATGACGACCTTACGGCTGTTCTGTATGTACAGTCCTTTCGTAGGTTTTTCTACACGCTGACCGTTGAGGTTGTAATAAACGTGTTGGCTAGCTGTTGTCTCCTGCGTCTTACTGATGCCTGTCGTGTTGTCATCGTCAAACAGAATGCTCAGTCGGGCTTCAGGAGCATCAAGAGCTTTCAGGTAGGCGCGCATGGAACCGACACGCGTAGTAGCTTTGGCTTTGACGAAGCCGGAACCGTCAGCATCCAGCACGTAAGAACCCGTTATCTCTCCAGCAGCCGTAGGAGTCATCACTGCCGTAAAGACATAGCCATCAACAGCGTCAGATTCGCCAGGGGTCGTAACGGGAACGCTCACGCTGCTGGCCTCAAAAGTATATTCGCCACTTGATTCCACCTCTATCAGATAGGGTTGGTTGGCGGTCAAGGCATCGATTTTGGCAAATGTAACCTTGCCCTCTCCGATTCCGACAAACTGGCGTGCCGTGATGCCTGCAGGAATGTCAGTAACATCGAAGGGGGCCACAAACGAATATATACCCGCAGCAGAAAAGGTACGCTTCAGCTGGGCTACCGTAGCGGTGAATGCCGTGGGAGCATGGAAGCCATGCTGGGTATCGTCCTGCAATTCCAATGAAGCACAGGTGCCATCGATGATTTCGTTTTTACTGAGGCCTGTATGATTAGCGGCATATACCAAACAGTTGGTGTATTGAGGCAACAACCCCGATGCTATGCTGGTTGTTCCTGTAAGATCCATGCTGGTCAAACCAGCTGCATTCAACAAGGACACGACATTTTTCGTCACATGCCCATTCAGTGTCACATCGGTCAGTCCGGCCAGAGTTTCTGACGTAATCGTTACTGGTTCATCATTGACCAGCATCTTTCCGTCGGCTTTCTTGAAGTAGATATTGTCGAAGAACATGGTACGTGTCCCACCATCATTATCAAATATCCAGAATTTCTTAATAGCATTGATTGCAGACTTTTTTGATTGATTGTCAATTATCTCCTGTACCGAAATAGCATAGGTTGTCCATTTATTGTATGGAGCTTTCCCCAATTTATTCAACATTACTGTTTTTGTTGTTGAAGAACCTCCTCCACTCGCACTCTGGCTCTCATCCTCCATATATAGGCGGGGACGCAGGCCATTATCTCCGCCAGAACTAGAAAAAGGATATACATCCACATAAAGCGTGTCATATATACTTGCATCTACGGGTGTCTTGAATTTAATTCGGTTTTTATCTCCACCTGAGGAATTTTCTACATACAGAATAAAGTCCTTGGAACCGAATTTGCTGGTTACAATTCTTCGACAAACAACTGATCCGGAAACCGTCTCTATTGTTGCACCGACCGTCCCCGCATAGTACTCACTAAACACTGGCAAGACATCTTCTGCAGCAGCTTTAGGAGTCGGTGCCATAACGGACAAGTTATTCATTACGGCATCCTCCGTACTTTTTTTGAAGAGCAGATTATCGAGAAAGAAAGAGCGATTTCCATAATGATCAAACAGCCATATAGCTTTGATGCGCGTTCGATCTATGTTATCCCCCGCATCGTCCAACAAATCATAAATATTAGCCTGCCACGTACACCATGTATCTTGAACAGCCTTAAATCCGCTTGGGAATGCCCGATCTTTCGTCGTGACAACAGACTTACCATCGGCATCAATCAATTTGATACGTGGGCGAATACCGTTTTCACCTCCGTTAAGAGCATATAAGTCAAAACTGATGACATCAAATTCTGTCGTATTGACAGGCTCTGCAAAAATAATGCCTTGCGAATCATCTTTTATATCATTAATATATATAAAATAGTCTGTTTTAGTAGAGATCATTTTCGAGCAGATATCACCACCTTTAGATGTGATGGCAGTTCCTAACGAAACACCAATCTGATTATCGTACAAATCACTAAATACGCTGATTACATCGGCCTCATCACCTTTCACAGTAGGGGCGGTGTCGATTTTTGCAAGAGTATCATCATCGATAGCCTGCATCATAGTTGGCCATGACAAGAAAGCCACTACCAAATAGAATAATTTCGTTAATTGTTTTTTCATTTTGTTTATGTTTTAGTTAGCAATTTGCGTGAATTACACTGCAAAAATAGAGAGAATTCCATAAAGAGGATAAAACAATTTGGTGCAATAATATAAGAAACTAAAATGTATCATCATTACGTGAATAAATACTGACTGGGGCAATGGTATATCCATGAAAAATGTGTATATTTGCATCAGAAATCATTTTTATATCCTAAAACGCATGCACACAAGAACTATTCTCCGCATGGGACTGCTGGTCTGGCTGATGGCACACTCCATCTGCTGTCAGGCAGAGGGCAGAAACTACCAGATAGAAGACGGTCTGTCCTACAACAGCGTCTGGTGTCTGTGCCAGGACCACAAGGGATTCCTCTGGTTTGGTACTAACGAAGGTCTGAACCGTTTTGACGGCAACAACTTCAAGGTATATCAACGCCACCCCAACGCCCCCAAATCCCTTGGCAACAATTTTGTTCACGCCATCTACGAAACCTCCGACCGACGTTTATTAATAGGTACGCGTAAAGGACTGCTTCGCTATAACCGAGAGCAGGACGACTTCACCGCCATCCCACTGACAGACCATGCCAGTACAGAAATCAATGTCAATGACATCAAGGAAGACAATGCCGGCAACATCTGGATAGCCAGTCACGGCAACGGACTGTTCTGTCTCAGCCGACAGCTGAAAGTCACCCAGCACTTCATACAAGGAAAGGAGGCGGGCATGCTGCCTTCCAACTTCCTGTGGACCATCGCTATTGACGGGCACAACAACCTATGGATTGGCACTGCCGGTTCAGGCATCAGTCTGTGGGATGCTCACACCCGCAAATTTGTTAGCTACACGCAATGTGGCAACATTTCACTCAACGGACAATCCATCTACAGCATCTTCCCGGATAACGACGGGACATTATGGATAGGCACCTCATCGCTGGGACTGCTCCACTACAAACCTGTCGACAACATGGTGCGCAACATGCTGGTGAACACGCCCAACATCAAAGCCATACGTCACTATCGGCCACAACAGCTCGTCATGGGCACGGAGAACGGTCCAGTCCTGATAGACAAGCAAACTGGCAGCCTGCTGCCCATCGAGGGGTTGGAAGGCCAGGAAGAAAACTACAACTCGGTGTTTGACATTCTGAAGGACATGGACGGCGGCTTGTGGGTGGCCACCTACTTTTCCGGCGTCAACTACCTACTGCCACCCACCAATAAAGAGATACGCTCCATCGTGATGGATCACAAAGGGCCCGCCAATATGGTGGTCAGCAGTATCACGGAAACACCGCAAGGGCACATTCTCCTGGCTACGCACAACGACAATTGCATCTACCAGTACACGCCGTCTTCTGGAAAGGTAAGTCCCATATTCCAGGTAGAGTATGCGAATGTACAGGACATCGTCTGCCACCGCGGGGAACTGTATGTAGCCATGGCCGGAAGGGGTATAGACGTCTATGCCCTACCAACCTCTCAGAAGGTGCGTCACATCAAGCACAACCTGGCAGAAGGACTTTCCATGTTTCCCCTAGCGGGAGGAGCACTGGTCTTCGCACTGGAGGAAGGCGGAGCTATCTATCTGTCAGCGTCAAAAGAGGAGATGAAACTCAAGGAACTGGACAAGGTACTTATCAACGGGGTCATCCAGGATCAACGGGGTACCATCTGGTTCTCCACGTATAACAACGGACTCTTTACCTGGAGTAAGGATGGCCTTTGGCGCAACATCAAGACGCTACAACAGGGGAAGGAGACGATATCCCTATTTGGAATGACGGGCATCACCAACGTAGGCGACCAGCTATGGCTAGGAACAAAGGAACAGGGCATGCTGAAGGTGGATCTGGAGAAACTGGCCGTCGTCAAAAGCATTGATGCCTCTACGGGCCTCTTCTCGAACGCCATTTATTCCCTTACCCATGATGCAGCCGGCAACATTTGGGCTTGTACGAAGGACAACATTGTTAAGATAGAGCCGAAGAGCGATAAGCTGCGCTTCATGGGACATCAGGACCGAAACACTCCCTCGAACCTGCACCATTCGTTCTGTGCCTCCGACGGCATGCTGTATTTTGCCGGCACCAAAGGCTTCTACGTTGTCAATCCCCATCTGACAACAGAAAAGAAGCGCAACGGCTGCCTCATGCTGACCCGCTTTCTGGTAAACTACCACGAGGTACGCCCCGGTGGCACAGACTCGCCATTAGGTTCCTCCATAGAGGGATGTACAGAAGTGACGCTGAAAAACAATCAGAACAACTTCACCATAGAGTTTGCACTGCTGGACTTTACGAATCCCAAAGAGAATATCTATCGCTACCGCATGGATGGGCTAGACCAAGAATGGATATATACCCAGCACCCGATGGCCAACTACATGAACCTGCCAGCCGGCAGATACACCTTCCACGTCTGTGGCAGCAAGGGAGACGGCAACTGGAGCCAGGAACGGACATTGGTTTTCATCATCAAGCCTCCCTTCTGGCGCAGCACAACGATGCTCGTCATCTATTTGTTGCTGACAGTCATACTGACGGTACTAGGAATCTGGTACTACAACCATTACCTGAGGCAGCGCCAATTGGCCATGCAAAAAGAATTCCAGATAGCCCAGGAGCATGAACTCTACGAGCAGAAAATCAGCTTCTTTACCAATATTGCCCATGAGATTCGCACTCCCCTATCATTGATATCCGGCCCCTTGGAAAACATCCTCAGAAAGCAGGACATCTCGGAGCACACACGCCACCACCTGGAAACCATCCAGCGTAACACCACCCGGTTGCTGACGCTGGTCAGCCAACTGCTGGACTTCCGGAAAATCGAGAACGACATGTTCCAGCTCAACATCCGATACCAGAACATACAAGGTATCATCCAGCGCGTCTATGAGCAATACACTCCAGAGGCCGAGGCGAACGGCATCCGTCTCAGTCTGAAGATGCCCAAGGACAGCGTTTTGGCATTCGTTGATGCTGAGGCTCTGTACAAGATTGTGAGCAACCTGCTGTCGAATGCCCTGAAGTTCTGCAGTTCCGCCATACAGATAGAGATGACGACAGGCGAAAACCGTGTACACATCAGCGTGAGTGATGACGGGAAAGGCATCAAGGAAGAAGACAGGAAGAACATCTTTGAGCCTTTTTACCAGGCCAATGGCGTTGCCGACCAAAGAAGAGGCTCCGGACTGGGGCTGTCGTTGTCCAAGTCGCTGTCGCTGAAGATGAGAGGCGACCTGACCGTCAGCAATCTGTCTGCCGGCGGTGCCCACTTCATGCTAACGCTGCCTGCCATGATAGAACCAGAGCAAAGGTTCCAAAGTATAGTTGCGGAAGAGACTGCCAAGGGCAATCAGCAGCACGCAGACAAAGAACTACCGTGCATCCTGATAGTAGAGGACAACAAAGACCTCGCCGACTTCATCTCGGAAACCCTGTCCGAGACATATAGCGTGCTGACGGCAGAGAACGGCCAGGAGGCGCTGAAGATGGTGGAGCAGCATGATGTGGACATCATCATCTCCGACGTGATGATGCCCGTCATGGACGGTCTGGAACTTTGTAACAGGTTGCGCAACAACCACGACTACTCTCACCTGCCCATCATCCTGCTGTCGGCCAAGACCGATACGGAGACCAAGGTCAAAGGCATCAAGCAGGGCGCTGACGTCTATCTGGAAAAACCATTCTCCGTAGAGCAGCTCCGTGTCCAGGTGGAAACCATCCTTCAGAAGAGAGCCCAGCTGCAGCAGCGTTTCATCGAATCGCCCCTCGACTATTACAAGAAAGTCCCTAAAACCGATGAGAATGCTACCTTCATCGAAGAACTGAACAAAGAGATTCTGGAACATATGTCCGATCGCGACTTTAACGTAGAGGTGCTGGTCAGAATTTTTGCCACCAACCGCACCAATTTCCAGAAGAAGCTGAAAAGCATCACAGGTCTGACGCCCAACGACTACATCCGGCTCATCAGGCTGAACAAGAGTGCCGAGCTACTGGCGACAGGGAAATACCGTATCAACGAGGTCTGTGCCATCGTGGGGTTCAACTCACCCAGCTACTTTTCAAAATGCTTCAACGAACAATTCGGCAGACTACCAAAAGATTTTGTATAACTCATCAGAAATATGAAAAAGAGAATGTCCCATCACCTTATCACAATGATCTCCGTATGGACCCTGGCCGCAATGGCCACCCCCACTTATGGAGATACGGTCAGGCATGGACTGCCAAGTCCTGACGTCACCTTTACAGGAAGAACTGAGAACACCCACCGAGGGGTCAGCTATGACTGGGCCGGTGTCTATCTGGAAACACAGTTTACAGGAAAGAGCATCACCGTGGAGATAGCGGAGAGCGACACGTCCTATCATAACTTGTTCATTGATGGCAAATTCATACAGAAAATCAAGGTATTCGGCAAGCAGCCTCATCCTGTAAAACTGGCAGAACGGCTCTCCAAGGGTCCCCATACACTACGGCTGCAGAGGGCAACAGAAGGCATGTACAGCCTGACCACCATATCAGCCATCCTGACGGAGAAGAAGGGCGTGCTGGCACCCCTACCCCGCAGGAGCCGTTTCATAGAAATCTACGGCGATTCCTACACCTGCGGCTTCGGGACTGAGAGCAACCGTGCGGAAGATCCATTCCTCTTGGCCACAGAGAACTGTAACGATGCCTATGGATGTATGATAGCCCGCTACTTTGATGCCGACTATCAACTGGTGGCCCATTCCGGACAGGGCATTGTCCGGAACTATGGCGAGAAGAGCCAACAGTCAAAAGAGAACATGCTGACGCGCCATAATCAAGTGTATGACACACATAACCCAGCGGTGAAATATCAGTTTGAGCGCTGTCCCGACCTGGTTCTCATCAATTTAGGAACCAACGACTTCTCGACCATTATCTGTCCGACACCCCAGCAGTACACAGACAACTACCAGCAACTGATCGCCTCGCTGCGAAAGCACTACGGCAACATCCCCATCCTGTGCATTACGCCGCACAGTGCCTCCCCCTATCTTGAAGCCGCCTTGGCACTATTACGGAAACAATGTCAGTCAGACGCAGACATATACTTCTCACAACCCATGCCGGACATCATCCGCTATGGCCACGACCTAGGTTCCTCATGGCATCCTAATCGCCAGGGACAACGGAAGATTGCAATGGCTCTCATTCCTCAGATATCGTCCATCATGTCATGGCCATTGGAAGACAAGATTGTGAAATAAAAATGTCATCCATGAGTAGAGAAAAACGTATATGAAAAGAATCATTAGCTTCCTGCTTGCTATCTTCATCAGCATGACAGGAAGAGCAGCAGATGACATCGAACTGATCAGGAAGAGGTTTACCGATACCGCAAGGGAAGGAACTACTAACCTCATGCACGTCAAAAACCTCATGCAGACACTGCAGGACGATGGTACTTGGCCAGGGATAGACTACCACAACACAGGCAGGGAAGCCTTCCAGCACACGATTCACCTGGCTAATATGGTCAGCATGGCCAGAGCCTATTCACAGCAAGACGGTCTATTAAGGTATGACAAAAAGTTGAAGAAAAAACTTTTTACTGCCTTGGACTATTGGCTCGCCAATGACTTCAAGTGTGAGAACTGGTGGCACAATCAGATAGGGACGCCCACCGTCATGCTGAGCCTTCTCTACATGCTTGACAAACAGTTGTCATCACAACAGCAACAAGCCATGCTACGCATTGCCGAACGGGCAAACATGAACGCAGAAGGAGCACGTCCCAGTGGCGACCGCATCAGGATTGCGGGACTCCACGCCCGCAAAGCCCTGTGGCAACGCAACACCCAAGAGGTAGAAGAAGCACTACAAACCATCGAGAGCGAGATGGAGTTATATAACCTTTCCCGCTACCAAGCCAAGTTACGTCCTCACTATTTTGCGGGCGGACACTGCATGGAGGCTGACTTCAGCTTTCACCATCGGCCTGACAACGTGAATAATACTCTCACATACGGTGAGAGTTTTGCCGTGGCTTTTACGGAATGGGCCGTCAAAGTCGCTGACACTAAATACCGTTTCTCGGACAAATCCATCCGCATGCTGACAGACTACTATCTGGACGGTATGTGCAAGCAGATGGTGTTCGGCATCAGCACAGACCCCGGTGTCATGAACAGAGACATGGCAAGACAACAGGGAAGGAACAATCAGGCTGAGAACTTTATCCCCGAATCACTGCTCCACATCTCAGACTATAGAAGCCTGGAACTGCGACAGTTATTACAAATACGCCAAGGCAATACGGCAGAGAGACCCTCATTTGCGAAAATGTTCTGGAACACCGATCATTTCGTATTTCAGCGTCCTTCATACTACACCTCGGTAAGAATGTACTCCAGACGCTGTGCCAACATGGAAGAGCCCTACAACGGTGAGGGATTCACCAACCACTTCCGAGCCGATGGGGCCAATTATCTCTCAATCACTGGAGAAGAATATACAGATATCTATCCCACCTTTGACTTCCATCAAGTCCCTGGAGCAACCATTTTGCAGGAGGTGGGCATGCCCGCCGAATCAGCGTTACAGCGTTGGGGGGTCACGACATTTGTAGGAGGAGTCACCGACAGCCTCTATGGTGCAGCAGCCTTCGACTTCATTAGTCCACACAATCTGCTAAGAGCCAAAAAGGCCTGGTTCTTTTTCGACCATCAATACGTATGCCTGGGAACTGACATTGGATGCTATGCCGACAATCCGGTATATACCACCATCAATCAATGCTATCTGCAAGGAGACGTCACCATGCAAGCCACTCAGGAAGACCGAAAGATACTACCCCTTGGAGTCAGGACGGTCAGCCAGACCTGTTGGGTGCACCATCACAAGACGGGATACCTATCCCTGGACAGTACCCAGCGCTTTGGCATTGCCAACCGACAGGTTATAGGGTCATGGAGGAACGTTAACCGCCAGACCATTATAAGCGACACACCCGTCAGCAACAACATATTCACCTTATGGATAGACCATGGCCGACGACTTCGCAACGGTGGTAGCTATGCCTATATGGTACTACCAGGAGCCGATGTAGAGGAAACTGCCCGTCAGGCAGCTTACCCGGAAGTCAACATCCTGGCCAACACTTCTGCCATACAAGCAGTTGAACACCCTGGCTGTGGAATAGCCTATATAGTCTTCTATGAGGCGGGAAGTATCACCATCAACAAAAAGATCACCATTAGATCCGAGACGCCTGCTCTCCTGCTGGTCAAATACCACGATGGACAGATTGATCGCATCACGGCTGCCGACCCCACACACCTGTTGAGCCGGTTGTCGCTGACTGTCAGAGAAACAGACACTATGCAGCATTGCAACAGTCAACATGTCTGTATAGAGCTCCCCCATGCAGAATGGGCGGGCAAGAGCACTTCCGTTGTCTTACATCAATCATCATCAGAATCATATGAAGAATAAAATCATTGTTATCGGCAGTTCCAATACCGATATGGTCATGCGTGTCCATGACTTCCCTCAACCGGGAGAAACCGTCCCCCAGCAGCCGGCAGCTGGTACCAGAACATCTGATGTTCCTACTCTTTATGGGCGGACTTGCGCTTATCATTGCTGCTGGTAGGGGCTAATGTCCAGCAGAGATAGTCATTGAGTATCAGGTCTTGAGTCAGGCGGATATCTGTGGAACTGGCTCCTATTCGCAGTTCATAGTTGCCTGGCTCACAGCGCCAATGCCCCTTCTTGTCCAATACCTGCAGGGCGTCTGTAGTAAGCGTAAGATGTACCCATCCGCTAGCACCCGGCTCTAACATGATGCGCTCAAAGCCACGGAGCACCGACTCGTAAGCGACCCTGGAGCTATAGTAGTCGTGAACATAGAGTTGCACTACCTCCGTACCAGTCTTTTGTCCGGTATTTGTTACACGGACAGACACCAGAAGACGGTTTCCGTCCGGCACGACAGATAATGAGTCATAAGAGAACGATGTGTAGCTTAACCCGTGGCCAAACGGATATAACGCCCCGTGGACGCGGGTTGTGCCGAAGCCATTGGGTCCCGAACTGTGCTGGGCATTGTGGGCACCTTTCTTATACGGGAAAGCCCATTCTATCTGACCTACACTCTTGGGGAAGGTCACTGGCAACTTACCCGAGGGACATATATCACCCAACAGGGTATGGGCTATCACATGACCACCACGATAATGCGGAAACCAAGCTTCCAAGATGGCAGGAATATGGTCTTGTGCCCAGTTGATAGTCAACGGTTGACCATTGATGAGCACCAGAACGACAGGTTTCCCTGTGGCATAAAGCCGTCTAAGTAGCTGTTCCTGACGACCCGGCAACTGCAGGGAGGTACGCGAGCGGCTCTCACCTGTAGAGCGTTCGTCCTCACCAAGCACAGCTATGATGACATCCACATCGGCAGCTGCCGCAACAGCCTCCTGCATATTTTGCTCTTCCGTTGCTGTCAGAGGGACATCGTACAATTCGCTCTTGGGCCAGCAAGTATCCCACACCTCACAGCCCTTGACATAGGTCACCTCCCAATCACTCACATGCCGTAAGCCCTCCAGCACACTAACTGGCGAGAGTCCATTGGGACCATAACGACTGGTCATATAGTTTGTCTCCGCCGCCAAAGGTCCTGTTACCAGTAGGCGTCTGACGTGCTGTCTTTCTAGAGGGAGGAGGTCATCATTCTTCAACAGCACAAGCGATTGTGCCTGTATCTCGTCTGCCAATTCCTGATTGTTGGCAGCACCAACATCGGAAAACGATGCTTGTTCGTCCAAATAGGGATGGTCGAAAAGACCTAAAGCAAATTTGACGCGGAGCACATCACGTACTCGGTCATCAACGACCCGCATATCCAACTTGCCCTCTTGGACCAACTGACGGATGGGAAGGATAAAATCGTCGGGCTTGGTAAAATGTGTGCGGACGTTGAGGCCAGCCTCCAGTACCTGACGGACAGCATCGTTAGCACTCTCGGCGACCTGGTGCTTGGTATGTACGAACTCCACCGCCTCGCTGTCGCTGACCACATACCCCCGAAAGCCATATTGTTGGCGAAGTAGTTCTGACAGGAAATAATGAGAGGCGATGACGGGTTCGCCATTCCAGTCATTATAACTGGCCATGATTTCCCATGGCTGGGCTTCTGTTATGACCCGTCGGAAGGGGTAGAGATAAATCTGGTGCAAGTCCTGAGGATTGATATGTGGGTCTGTCCTACACTCTCCATCACGTCCACCAGTTGGAACGCTATATGCTGCATAATGTTTCAGACAGGATGCTACTCCTTGCTGCTGAAGCGACCTACACATGGCAATGCCCAATTCTGCAGTGAGGTAAGGATCTTCGCTGTAGCACTCAAGAGTGCGACCCCACCTTGGATCACGGGGCAGGTCCAAGATAGGTGCATATACGCTGTGATAGCCCAGTGCCTTAGCCTCCCTACCAACGACCGTCCCTACCCTTTCTATCAATTCCCGGTTCCATGTGCTACCCAGTCCCACGGGAGCCGGCAGAGGGGTTGCCCACGTATGATTGAGACCGTGGATACCTTCATTGGTAAACTCAACAGGAATACCTAATCGTGTTTGCTCGACAAACCATTTCTGGATGCGGTTCAGTGCCTGAACATGACGGGAGAAGGGGATGATGAGATGCTTGGCCATCTGAAAACCGACTCCCACACCATTCAACTGCTCATCGATATTGGCAATGCCATCTTTCCATATGGCCTGTTTCCAGGAAGCTACGGGTAGAGAATCCTGCAAGACGCGCCCATAGCCATAGAGGGTCGCTAACTGGCAGCTTTTCTCCTCTAACGTCATCTGATATAGCAAATTCTCTATTCTCGATTCTATTGAACAGGCGGGATTCTCGTACATATCCATGAAACCGTTTTTGTTAAAGTCTATCCACCCCTGTCGGTAGATATCTGCTCCAACAGTCTTCATGGGTAATAACGGCATCACTAAAATAAGGCACAAGACGGAATGTTTTCTCATAAAGCATTTGATTTTTCTGCTGCAAAGATAACACATTATTGACAATTACTATGGAATAATATGGTATAAGAATGCAAAGTTTTAAAAGGTTTGTAATATATAATAAGGTACGTATACGAAGAACACCCAGCAAAAAAACAGGAGCAAAGAATCATGAATTATGAATTATTTCGTATCTTTGCACGCAAAACCATTAAAAGACGATTATGAAACTGTTTCAAAGCTCTCTTTTCCGCGCCCTGTGCGCCATCATCGTGGGTGTGCTCATCCTGAAGTATCCGCAAGAGGGTGTGACATGGCTCACGCAGGCCATCGGTGCCCTGTTCCTCTTGTCGGGCATCATCTCGCTCATCGCCTATTGGCATGCCGCCAAGCATGCCGGCGAATATACCGTCACCGACCGTGAGGGCCGTGTCATCTCGGGCAGCCAGCCCTCGTTCCCCATTGTCGGTACGGGCAGCATCATCCTGGGTCTCGTACTCATCATGACGCCCGCAAGCTTCATCGACGGACTGATGTACATCCTCGGTGCCATCATGATACTGGGTGGCATCCAGCAACTGATGAATCTCGTGATAGCACGTCGGTTGGGGCGCATCTCCCTGCTCTTCTGGGTGGCTCCGTCGCTCATCCTGTTGACGGGCATCTTCGTCATTGTAAAACCCATGGAGACTGCCGCCCTCTCACTGCAGATCCTGGGCTGGTGCTCGCTGGTCTATGGTGTGACGGAAATCATCAACTCGCTGCTCATCTGGCGCATCCGCAAGGTGGCCGCCAAATTGGCAGCTGCCGCAGGGGTACAAAAAGACGTTGAGCCCATAGCCGAGGAAATCAGCTCTGAGCTCAACGACGCCCAACCGAAAGAGGCTGAAATAGAGGTCAGCGAGGAGTAGGCGTCACACGTTGGTGACGATACCCTCGATATAGGTCTTCAAGATATGGATGCCGGTCTTGTTGTCCCCACCCCAGGGGATGATGAGGTCGGCAAATTTCTTGGTAGGCTCTATGAACTGGTCGTGCATGGGCTTCAGCACGCGCTCATAGCGCTCCAGGACCTGATCGACGGTACGTCCGCGCTCCACCACATCGCGGCGGATATTGCGAATCAGACGCACGTCGGCATCAGTATCTACGAAGATCTTCAGGTCCATCATGTCGCGCAGCTTCTTATGGTGCAGCGTCATGATGCCTTCCAGGATAATGACGGGCTTAGGCTCTACATGAATGGTCTCGGGCAGACGGTTGGAGATGATATACGAATAGGTGGGCTGTTCTACGGCCTGCCCGTTCTTCAACATCCTGATATGCTCCGTCAGGAGCTTCCAGTCAAACGCGTCGGGGTGATCGAAGTTGATGGCCTGACGCTCCTCAACAGTCATGTTGGTCGTATCGTTATAATACGAGTCCAAGGGGATGATGGCTGCATAGTGAGGGGGCAGCGCACTGGCGATTCTCTTGACGACGGTGGTCTTTCCAGATCCTGTTCCGCCTGCGATTCCAATAATGGTCATATTCCTAGAGGTGAATGTTCAGAGGTAAGGGTTACTTTTTTTCTTTCAGCAGATACACCACGGTCGGCAGGTGGTCGCTATAGCCGTCGAGCCATACGCCACCGGCGTGGGTACGCTTCGTGCCTCCCTTGTACTTGCCTTCGGTCTGGAACAGATAGTCGCGCTTGAAAATCTGATGCTTCCAGTACTTCAGGGTTGAGAAGTCCTTCGTACCTTTCTTATTTAAGAGGTTCGGCGACAGCACAATCTGGTCAAACAGGTTCCAGCGTCCGTCATACTTCAGCGTACCCTGCTTCTCCTTCACCAGCACATTGTACCAGGGATTGTACATGTCGTCGGCACCCGTCTCGTCAATCTCAGACTTACAGGACAGGCCTTCTACCATACTCTTGTTGATGGGGTCGTCGTTCATATCACCCATGACGAAGATCTTCACGTTGGGGTCCTCACGCTGCAGGGAGTCCTTCACGGCCTTGCACTGACGACCGGCGCACTCGCGGTAGAAGCTCTCGGCGAAACGGCTGGGCCAGTGGTTGACGATGATGGTGACATGCTCGCCGGCCAGCGTACCGCTGACGGTCAGGAAGCCACGGGTGGCACGACCATGGGCAATGTCTTCCTCGCGCTCATATACATAAGGTACGAGCTTGACGTCACGAACGGTGAAGAGGCTGGGCTGGTAGATCAGCGCGCAGTCCACACCACGGTGGTCGGGACCCTCGATATGTACAAACTGGAAGTTTCTCTCCTTCAGGGCAGGCTGGTTGACCAGATCCTGCATACAGTGGGCGTTCTCCACCTCACTGACACCGATGACGGCACAACCTACGGGAACCACGTCGGTACCCATCTCAGAGAGCACCTTCGACATGTTGGCCAGCTTGTGCGAATACTTCAACTCATTCCACTTGTTTGAACCGTCGGGCAGATACTGGTAGTCGTTATGTCCCTCATCATGCGTGGTATCAAACAGGTTCTCCAAATTGTAGAAGCCGATGGCATAGCCATTGAACTTCTTTTGCTGCGCCTGTACAGTCATGCACAGCAGCAACAGTGCGGCTAATAATAGATGTTTTTTCATGTGAATAGTAATATCTTTAAAGTTAAACAATTAAATTTCTGCAAAGATACATTATTTTTTTTATATAGCAAGCAAAAAACAAAAAAAACAACAGAAATTAAAAATTTTCTACTTAAAATTGTGAATAATAAAAAAATAATGCTTATCTTTGTGCACTTAAATTTAATTTCCTAATTTAATAACTATGAAAAAAGAGCTGAAATTTATTGTGATTGCTCTCTGTATTCCTTTGGCAACTTTTGCACAAAATGAAAATACAGAACAGCAAAAAACTGCCGCCAGCATTGACGATGCAGCGTTCACATTCACTGAAGCACAGATTGGCGATGACGACAACACGCTGAACACCATCAGCATCGTCGGTTCGAACCACAACGTGTATGCCAGTGAAGTGGGTTACCGGTTCAGCCCGGCCCGTTTCAAGTACAGGGCTTTGGGTGGTAAGTATAATGAGATGTACATCAATGGCGCCCCCGCCAACGATGTAGAGCGCGGAGAGTTCAACTTCTCCTTCGTGGGAGGTCTGAACAACCAGACCCGCAACTCCGACCAGGTGCTGCCCTTCGAGAGCGCCGGTTTCGGAATGTCGGCCCTGGCAGGTTCTACGAACTACAACTTCCGTCCGGGTAGCATGCCTACCGGCCAGCGCTTCGGCCTGTCGGGTGGTAACCGTAACTACACGGCCCGCGCCATGTACTCCTACAACTCGGGTGTCAGCAAGAAAGGCTGGATTGTCTCCGGTGCACTGACCTATCGTTGGGCCAACATGGAGACTGCCAACATCGAGGGTACCTTCTACAACGCGCTGAGCTACTATCTGGGCGTACAGAAGATCATCAACGAGAAGCACACCATCTCTCTCGCCACGTGGGGCAACCCCACCGAGCGTGCCGCCCAGTCGGCATCTACCGATGAGATGTACTGGATTGCCAACTCGAACTACTACAATCCTAACTGGGGTTATCAGGACGGCAAGAAGCGTAGCTCACGTATCGTGAAGAGCTACTCGCCCTCTGCCATCTTCACCTGGGACTGGAAGATCGACGACAAGACCAAGCTGACCACCAGTTTCCTGGGTAAGTATCAGATGTACAGCAGCTCCAGCCTGAACTACAATGGTGGTACGAGCCCCAAGCCCGACTACTACAGCGTCATGCCAAGTTCATATTATAATGTATGGGATCCCAGCGACAGCAAGAACATTGCCGAGGCTCTCAACAGCTGGCAGGCTGCCTACGACTACCTGAAAGGCTCCAAGGCCAACCGTCAGATCAACTGGGACGCTCTGTATGCCTACAACCAGGGTGCTAACGCACAGGGTCATGATGCCGTCTATTATCTGCAGGCCTACCATGACGACCAGCTGTCGTTCAACCTGAGCAGCAACCTGAGCAAGCAGTTGAACGATCGCGAGGACATCATCGTCGGTATCACACTGTCGGCCAACAAGGGTATGCACTACCAGACTATGGAAGACCTGCTGGGTGCCAACACCTTCCGCAACATCAACACCTACCTGGTAGGTACCTATACGGAAGATGCTCCTGAGGCTCAGTACGATATGAACAACCCCGGACAAGTGATTGGCAAGGGCGACCGTTTCGGCTACGACTACAACATCTTCGTGAACAAGGCTACCCTGTGGACTGGCTACAATGTCAAGTTGCTCGGTGGTTCTACCGCCTTCGTCAGCGGCCGCATCAGCGGTACCAGCATCCAGCGCGAGGGTAAGATGCGCCACGGTCTGGCTCCCAACAACTCTTACGGCAAGGGTAGCACGGCCTACTTCGTAGATGGTGGCGTCAAGGGTGGCGTCAGTGTCAACTTAGGCGCCGGCAACACCGTCGTTCTGGGCATGAGCTACGAGGGCAAGTCGCCTACGCCGAAGAATGCCTTCTATTCTCCGCAGGTGAACAACGACTTCGTGAAGGACCTCAAGTTGGAGCGTATCTTCGGTACGGAGGTCGGTTACCTGCTGACCGCTCCCTGGCTGCAGGCCAGCTTCAGCGCTTACTACAACATCATGAACAACGTCACCGAGTACTCGATGGCTTACTCTGACTACGACCACACCTTCACCTACATGTCGCTGACCGGCATCCAGAAGGAGTACATGGGTCTGGAGTTGGGTCTGAACTTCAAGGTCACCGACTGGCTGAACATCAAGGCCCTGGGTACCCTGAGCGATGCCAAGTACCGCAACAATGCCGACGTGGTTTACATGAAGTCTGAGGACGGTAAGTACTACGAGGAGACCTGTCTGAACGAGGGTATGCGCGAGGGCGGTACGCCGCTGACTGCTGCCAGCCTCGACCTGAGCTACCACAACAAGGGTTGGTTCATCGACCTGATTGGTAACTACTACGACAACATCTATCTGTACTACTCTCCCATTACCCGCTACAAGTCCAAGATGGTTGACAACGATGGCGACGGTATCATCGACAACGACATCAGCCAGGCCAAGGGTAAGGGTGGTTTCATGCTTGACGCCTCTATCGGTAAGAGCATCTTCCTGAAGAAGGGCCGCTCACTGTCTATCAACCTGATGCTGACCAACCTGCTGAACAACACCAAGCTCTGCACGGGTGGTATGGAGCAGAACCGAAGCGACTATGACGAGAAGGGTCAGGACCTCCGTCTCTACAAGTTCGCCAACAGTCCCAAGAAGTTCTATGCCAACGGTATCAACGGTATGCTGAACATCACCTATAAATTCTAAACAGAAGGAGGACACAAATTATGAAAAATATCAAGTATATCATTGCAGCAGTGGCTTGTGTGGTGCTGGCATCTTGTCAGAACAAGTCCGACTGGGAGGTTCCCTCCAACCTGTCGACGGTGATTGGCAATAGCAGCATTACCGAGACCAACGTCATCACCATTGGCGCACTGAAGGACAAATACAGCTACGAGATCAATACCGACGGACAGTTCACTCAGATTACCGAGGACATCCAGATCAAGGGTATCATCACGGCTAACGACCGTACGGGTAACTTCTATAAGGAGCTCATCATCCAGGACGCCACAGGTGCTATCACCATCGGTATCAACAAGGGTAACGTATTCACCATTCTGCCCGAGGGTCAGGAGATTCTGGTGGCTCTGAAAGGCCTGTACATCGGTAACTACCGTCTGGGCCCCACGATTGGCACACCGTATAAGGACAAGAAGGGTACCAACTGCGTAGGCCGCATGCCGGAGAACATCTGGAACGAGCACTTCAAGCTGACCAGCGTCAAGAAGACCGCCCAGGAACTCAAGGACATGGTTGAGGTCTTTGCCGACGGTAGCGCCAAGACGACCTGGAAACTGAAGAAGGATGCTGCCAAGTTGGGTATCATCAAGAACGTCACCGTCAAGGTGGGCGGCTACTATGATGCCAAGACCGAGGCTTACACCCCCGACATCAAGTTTGTGGCCGGCGAGTCTGCCTTTGTCATCACCAACGCCAAGGGTGAGACCAACTCTTCTTCCTGGTACTTCAACGAGCAGGAGGACGGCCAGGATGGCGGTGTACAGATCTACACCAGCAGCTATGCCACTTTCGCCTCGCTGAAGATTCCCACCACTAAGGACGCCAGCGGCAAGTTGGTTTCGGCCAAGATGAACATCACGGGTGTCGTCAAGCGCTACAAGAACCAGTGGGAGTTCGTCATCCGCGACATGTCGGACATTGAAGTCCTTAATTAAGAATAACCTTTAGTACTAATTAAATCAAGATAATCATATGAAAAAGACATTCAAATCATTGCTCGCAATTGGTATTGCAGCATTCGCATTAGCATCATGTTCTGATGTACCCGAGCCCTACACCATTCCTGGTCAGGCTTCTCAGGGTGGCGGCAACCTCCCCGAGGGTACTATCATGTCCACAGACTTCAAGGCCAACGGCCCCAGCAACTGGAAGTCCAATGACGTTCTGAGTCCTACAGCTATTGAAGACGTTTGGACCTACAACAGCAAGTATGGTATGGTTGCCACCGCTTCTCAGAATTCCGGCGCCAACAACTACGCCTCTGAGAGCTGGCTCGTCAGCCCCGAGATTGACCTGAGCGGCAAGGAGAGTGCATTCCTTATCCTGAGCCACGCTGGTAACTACTTCACCAACATCAGCAACGAGTGCTCCGTGCTCATTAGCGCTGACTATGGCACACGCTCCATCGCCGACGAGGCTACATGGGAGAAGTTGGAGATTACCAACTGGCCCACCAGCTTCACCTATGTGGAGAGCGTTGTCAACATCAGCAAGTATGCCGGTAAGAAGGTGAACCTGGCCTTCAAGTACACCAGCACCGACACCAAGGCCGGAACATGGGAAATCGGTTCTGTCACCATCGCTGAGAGCGAGCCTGAGGATCCCAACAACTATGGTACACAGGATGCTCCTATTACCGTGGCTGAGGCTCTGGCAATCCTGAGCACATACGATGTTGGAAAGACCAGTGCCAAGAATGCTTACATCATCGGTAAGATTGCCGAGATTCCCGAGGGTGCAGACGCTCCCGGAAACACCTATGGCAATGCAACCTATAAGATTTCTGCTGACGGACAGGCTAACGATATGCTGACCGTTTACCGTGGCTATGGTCTCGGCGAAAAGACCAAGATCAAGGAAGGCGACATCAAGGTTGGCGACGAGGTTATCGTTTGCGGTAAGCTTGAGAACCACTCTAAGGGCGGTGCCCAGGTTAGCCAGGGCAGCTACCTCGTGAAGCTGAACGACAAGGTTGTAGAACCCGAACCAGAAGAGACCATCGCCCCCGAGAGCGGTACTGGTACTGATAAAGACCCGTTCAATGTAGCTCGTGCCGTGGCCAAGTGTAAGGAAGCTGGTGAGACCGCTACAGAGAACGTCTTCTATGTAGAGGGTATTGTCAGCGAGGCCTACACGGTTGACAACAACAAGAACGCCACGCTGGTTTTGACCGATGAGGGCTTCACACAGAAGTTCACGGCATACCGCGTCAAGGGTCTTGTGGACGGTGCTGCAAAGAACCTCAAGCAGGGCTATGTGATTCCGAAGGGTGCCAAGGTTCTCGTCTGCGGTAAGCTCGTCAACTACAAGAGCAATACTCCCGAGACCAGCAATGGTTCACTCATCAAGGTCAACAATCAGGCTCCTGAGTACGACGAAGGTGCATCCGGCGGCGGCGAAGGCGGCGGCGAAGCCGTTACCTCTTTGACCAATGGCGACTTCGAAACATGGGCAGAAGGTCAGCCTACGGGTTGGAAGTCTGCAAGTACTGCAAGTAGTGCTACGCTTGAACAGAGCACTGACAAACATGGCGGCAACTATGCTGTTCTTGTAAAGGGCGGAGGTTCTTCTAACAAGCGTCTTGCCAGTCAAGAAATTACTTTGGCAGCAGGTGATTATAACTTCTCGTTCTGGGTGAAGGCAACTTCAGAGAATAAAGCCCAGGTTCGTGCAGGTTATGTTCCCGTTACAAATGGCACTACAGGCAACTATTCATACAAAACAGACTATAATAACATCAGTACAACGTGGTCACAAGTCAGCTACGATTTCACTCTGAGTACAGAGACCACTATCTGTCTCGTGGTGATGAATCCCAAGTCTGGTTCTTACTCTTCTGGAGAAGATGTTATTGTTGACGATGCTACGCTGACCAAGAAGTAAAATTCACTCCTTATTTAAGATAAAGGCTGCAACCTCCCAAGGCTTGCAGCCTTTTTTGTTCATCCAAAATTTGGAAGATTGGGGAATATTATGTATTTTTGCAGCATAAAAAGAAAGAATATGGAGAATGAAAATGTAACAATGGCAAGTGAACCTGCTGTAGCTATGATGAGCGAAAGTATCACAAAGACAGGATTACTGAGTCAAGTTATGAAACTAAGTCAATCTGACAAAAAAGCATTAATTGCTTATCTTCAAAAAGACGTGGCTACAGAAGAGACATTTAGAACAGACTCTTCTGGCAGAATCATCCTGACATCTAAAATGCGAGAGGACGCTGTTAGAGCCCAGAATGATTTGGAAGCAGGAAGATGCCATACAGAAGAATCATTTAAACAGAGATTTGCCAAATGGCTTTAAAGATATTATATAGTCCACAATTCATGGATGATCTTGAGGCCATCTTACGTTTCTTTGATGAAAGAAATGGAAGTGACAAATACAGCAAAAAACTTCTCAAGATGATACATAAGCAAATTAAGCTTCTCACCAAGATGCCAGAGATAGGAAGACTGACAGATTTTCCATCGGTAAGGGTCTTTTTTGTAGAAAGATATGGTATTGATTACCAGATAAGAGACGATTCAATACTCATAATTGATATCTACTCATGCCTGACAAATCCAGATGAGCGTATCTTTACCACTTAGGCTTGCAGCCATTATTATTGGAAGAGGTCGTTAACTAAAATCCGGAATCAAAAAATAACCTTCACCTTCACCAATCCCTATTTACAGGGGTTTCCGAGGGTTTTTCGTTTTCCGAACCGTCACCGAACCTTCACCCGCGCGCGGACAAAAATGTTCGGCCGGACGTTCCTCGCGCACGCAGGTGTGCGCATACGGGCACGCGCACGAGCACGGGCGCACACACGCGCATGCGAGCACGCGCACACGCATACACGCGCGTGAGGACTTCGTTGTTTTCACTGACTTAGCCCAAGTCGGCCGAAAATGCTGAGCACTTTTGGGAAAATGCTGAGCGTTTTTGGAAAAGTGCTGAGCGTTTTTGCCTGGGAAAGGCCTTCCGAGGGTGAAGGATAGGTGACGGTTCGCCGGGACAGGCCCCCACGCGCGGCGCCCCCGCGAAACCTTATTCTAAAAGGGGTTTCGCGAGGGCGGGTGAAGGTGAAGGTAAAAAATTGAATCCGGATTTTGTATGACTCACCCCCTAAAAACAACTGCGATTATTTGGTCGATTAGCGGAAAAACCGTATCTTTGCAAACGCAGAGTGTATTATACACTCAGAGACCTATTATCAAGGAATACTCACTAAAAGAACACAAACACTATGAAAGCATTTCGAAAATTCTTCTATCTGAGCCTCACCACATTACTGTTTGCTGCCTGCAGCAGCAGTGACGACAGCTCCCCCGGTTCTGCTCCTGAAGACGGACCCGACATCCAAACCGTCGGCAACGCCTACGTCGTCTCTCAGAAGAAATCCACCGATGCCCAGAACACCAATAAGAACATGACCGGTGTCACCGAGTTTGACAGCCGCTACGAGGTACCCCGCATCAGTGGCGACAAGAAGCACTACGTGCTGCTCAGGAAGGTGAACACCTATGGTGTCAACTACATCCTCGAGTGGGACAACGACAAGAAGTCACAGCGCTGGACAGCCTTCCAGTGGTATAACGGTAACAGCGGAACGAGCTGGAAGCGAGACAACTGGAACAACCAGAAAGATAATGAGTGGGCCATGCTCAACATGAAGGAATACGGCTGGGGAGACCCCTTCCAGCCCGATCCCGACCTGCCGAAAGAATACCGCACAGAGCTGAACCAGTATAAAGGCTCCGGCTACTCGCGTGGCCACATCCTGGCCTCGGCAGACCGTCTGAACTCCAAGGATGCCAACGAGCAGACCTACTACCTCTCCAACATCATGCCACAGACTTCTGCCTGTAACACCGGCACATGGGGCAATCTGGAAAACCTGCTACGCAAATGGAACAGCAACGACTTCCGCGACAAGCTCTATGTCGTCAAGGGCGGTACCATCGCCGACGGACAGACCAATGGCACCACCCAGAGCGGACTGGTCATTCCCAAATACTTCTTCATGGCCGTGATGTGCGAGAAGAGCAGCAAGTATAACGGCATCGCCTTCATTGTCGATCACGTCAACCAAAGCGGTAATGGCACTGACCTGAAGAACTACGCCTTTAGCATCGACCAGTTGGAAGAGCTGACTGGCATCGACTTCTTCTGCAACCTGCCCGACAACGTCGAAGATGCAGCTGAAAAGACCCTGGACACCAGTTTCTGGACGTGGAAGAACTGATAACGGAAGAAAAAAGGCTCTCGAGATTTGGTAGGATGAAAAATTATTTGTACCTTTGCACCCGCTTTTATGCACATATAACAAATAACATACATTAATTAACAAGTAACAATGAAAAAAGGTATTCATCCGGAAAACTATCGCCCCGTCGTGTTTAAGGACATGTCCAACGGCGATATGTTCCTCTCGCGTTCTACTGCCAAGACCAACGACACCGTAGAATTCGAAGGCGAAACTTACCCTGTGGTAAAGATTGAAATTTCGAGCACTTCTCACCCGTTCTATACCGGTAAGAGCAAGCTCGTCGACACCGCTGGACGCGTCGACAAGTTCATGAGCCGCTACGGTAAGGCTGCCAAGAAGTAAGCGCAGAGGAAAGCTTGCTTTCAGTCTGCCGAGCGCACAGCAGGCTCGACTGAAGGTCAAGGCTGCGAAGAAATAAGATATTTCACGCCACAAGACTTAGAAGGTGCGTCAGGGTAGTTGCATATGCCTTGAAACGCACCTTCATTATTTAACACAATACTACTAATAGAAACCTATGAGAACAGTTTATGAATTCTCTGTCAAAGACAGAAAAGGAAAGGATGTTTCACTGAAAGAGTATGCCAACGAAGTACTGCTGATTGTCAATACAGCCACTAAGTGCGGCTTCACCCCCCAGTATGACGAGTTGGAGAAGCTCTACAAAGACTACCACAGCCAGGGCTTTGAGATTCTGGATTTCCCCTGCAACCAGTTTGGCCAGCAGGCTCCGGGTACCGACGAGTCCATCCACGAGTTCTGCAAGTTGAACTTCGGCACCGACTTCCCCCGTTTCAAGAAGGTGAAGGTCAATGGCGACGACGCCGAGCCGCTGTTTAAGTTCCTGCAGGAAGAGAAGGGCTTCGCTGGCTGGGATATGACCCACCCCATCGCCCCCATCCTCGACGAGATGCTGTCGAAGGTTGATCCCGACTACAAGGAGAAGGCCGATATCAAGTGGAACTTCACCAAATTCCTGATCAACAAGAAGGGCCAGGTCGTAGCCCGCTTCGAGCCGACAGAGAACATCGAGCATATTGAGGCCCAGATTAAGGAGCTTCTTTAATTGATAATTGACAATTATCAAAATGGAACACGTAAAATGTCTGATTATCGGCAGCGGCCCGGCAGGATACACCGCTGCCATATATGCCAGCAGAGCCAACCTGCAGCCCGTGGAGTATAGCGGTCTGCAGCCGGGCGGTCAGTTGACCCAGACCACGGAAGTGGAGAACTTCCCCGGTTATCCGCAGGGCGTCGATGGCAACCAGATGATGATGGAGCTCCGTGAACAGGCCGAGCGCTTCGGCACGGTCATCCGCGACGGCGAGATTGTCCGCGTGGACTTCTCTGCACGCCCCTACCACGTCTGGGACGATTCCGGCAACGAGATAGAAGCCGACACTGTCATCATTGCCACGGGAGCCTCCGCCAAGTACCTGGGTCTGGACGACGAGCGCAAATACAACGGACAGGGCGTTTCCGCCTGTGCCACGTGCGACGGTTTCTTCTACCGCAAGAAGACCGTGGCTGTCGTTGGCGGCGGTGATACCGCCTGCGAGGACGCCCTCTACCTCAGTGGACTGGCCAAGAAGGTGTATCTCATCATCCGCAAGCCCTTCCTGCGCGCCTCCAAGGTCATGCAAGACCGCGTGATGGCCGCTGAGAACATCGAGATTCTGTTTGAGCACAACACCCTGGGTCTCTTTGGCGAGAACGGCGTAGAAGGTGCCCACCTGGTCCGCCGCAAGGGCGAAGCCGACGAGACACTGGTAGATATCCAGATTGACGGTTTCTTCCTCGCCATCGGCCACAAGCCCAATACCGACATCTTCAAGGAGTGGCTGGACACTGACGAGACGGGATACCTCAAGAAGATTGACGGAACACCACGCACCAAACTTCCCGGCATCTTTGTGGCCGGCGACTGTGCCGACCCCGTCTATCGCCAGGCCATCAGTGCCGCAGGCACGGGCTGTCAGGCCGCTATCGAGGCCGAGCGCTTCCTGCTGAACGCAGAGTAACCATAGGTACTATAGCTACTATAGATTCTATAGGTACTATAGCCACTATAGAAACCATAGAAAAAGCCCCGCTTCACAGCGAGGCTTTTTCGTAACTAAATTAATCAACCATAAACCTTAACCATTAAAAATCTCTTTGATTCAGTTGCAAAGATAAAACAAAAGAAGAATAGAGAGGTTCAGATAGCGTTATTTATGGTTTAAAATTCGTTATTCTGACGATTTTTGAACTATAAATAACGATTTTCAAACTAAAATGGCTCCATTTAACAACTTTTAGAGCTAGAAATAGCGTTTTTTTAAGTAAATAATCTACTTTTGTAACGGCAAATCATTCATTAACTATCTTTCAAAATCCACAAAATGCTGTTTTTAAACCTGCTACTCACCCTACTTCTCGTCCTGTCGGTGCTCTACATCGTCAGGCTCAAACTGCGAGAGCAGGTCACGGATAGCGATGTGGTACAAGTCAACGTCTCGAAACTGCGGGTGAGCAATTGTGACGTGATGCAATACCTCAGGGACTCGACAGACATGATTCGTCCCCTGTTGGAGCACAAGCAGATTACCTTTAGCGTGCAGTGCAGCCCAGAGAGTATGATGGGTTGGATAGACACCAACAAGACCGACAAGCTCCTGCTGTTGATCTTTGACGACTGTGCGAAACATACCGCTGCCAACGGCAAGGTCGCCATGAGCACTCAGGCCAACGAGCGCTACGATGCCGTCACCATACACATCAGCGATACCGGCGAACAGATGAAGCTCGTCACGATGCAAATCGTGCAGCAACTGGTACGCCAGCACCATGGCACCCTCAGTGCCCAGTACTTTGAGGGACATGGCAACACGCTGGCGATGACTTTCCCCATCACCAAGGAAGCCTATCAGACCGCTCAGGGGCCACAGGACACCGCTCCCGACTTTCATATCCCAGAGAACATCGCGCTCCACGTTCCCGATATCGACCTGCCCACCGACATCTCGATGAGCGACGCACCGCTGACGGCCATCATCCGCCAGGCCTACGTATCTACCGACCAGGAATTTCTGAAGCGCGCCATCCAGTGTGTCAACGACCATCTGAGCGATTCCGACTACGACCGCGAGCGTTTTGCCCAGGACATGGGCACCAGTGTCAGTACCTTATATAATAAGATCAGGGCACTGACGGGCAAGAACGTCACCAACTTCCTCCGCGACATCCGTATCCAGGCCGCCTGTCGGATGGCCAGGGAGCATCCCGAGTTGCGCGTCAGCGACATCGCCTACCAGGTGGGCTATAAAGACCCCAAGTATTTCGCCACCTCTTTCAAGCGCGTCACAGGCCAGCAACCGAAAGAGTATCTGCTAGGAGTGAGGAGTGAGGAGTGAGGAGTGCATATTTTTCTTGCTTTGCGCTTCGGTATTCATTATTTTTTCGTACCTTTGCAGGCAGTATAGAATCACCAACAACAAAATACAATGACCAAACAGAAAAAATTCATCCTTCAAGAGAGTGAGATTCCTACCCAGTGGTATAACATCCAGGCCGACATGCCCAACAAGCCCCTGCCTCCCATCCACCCGGCTACGAAGCAGCCGTTGGGTGTCGATGACTTGGCACACATCTTCCCCCGCGAGTGCTGTGTGCAGGAGCTGGACACCGAGCATGCCTGGATAGACATTCCCGAGGACGTGCTGGAAAAGTATAAATACTACCGTTCCACGCCGCTGGTACGTGCCTATGCTCTGGAAGAGGCCCTCGGCACGCCCGCACATATCTATTTCAAGAACGAATCGACGAACCCGCTGGGTTCCCACAAGATCAACTCTGCCCTCCCCCAGTGCTACTATGCCAAGCAGGAAGGCACCACCAACGTCACCACCGAGACGGGTGCCGGCCAGTGGGGTGCCGCCCTCAGCTATGCCGCCAAGATCTACGGTCTGGACTGTGCCGTCTATCAGGTGAAGATCACCATGCAGCAGAAGCCCTACCGCAGCAGTATCATGCGCACCTTCGGGGCCGTCGTCGAGGGTTCTCCCTCCATGTCCACCCGCGCCGGTAAGAACATCCTGACCAAGGACCCCACGCACACCGGTTCGCTGGGCACCGCCATCTCTGAGGCCGTAGAGCTCGCCACCACCACGCCCAACTGTAAATACACGCTGGGCTCGGTGCTCAACCACGTCGGTCTGCACCAGACCATCATCGGTCTGGAGGCTGAGAAGCAGATGCAGATGGCCGGCGAATACCCCGACATCGTCATCGGTTGCTTTGGTGGCGGTTCCAACTTCGGCGGTATCTCGTTCCCCTTCATGCGTCACAACCTGAAGGACGGTAAGAAGACCGAGTTCATTGCTGCCGAGCCCGACAGTTGTCCGAAGCTCACCCGCGGCCAGTTCCGCTACGACTTCGGCGACGAGGCCGGATACACGCCCCTGCTGCCCATGTACACCCTGGGCCATAACTTCAAGCCCAGCAACATCCACGCCGGTGGTCTGCGCTACCACGGTGCCGGCATGATTATCTCACAGCTCATCAAGGACGGTCTGATGCACGGCGTCGATATTCCCCAGCTCGAGACCTTCGAGGCCGGTATGCTCTTTGCCCGTACCGAGGGTATCATCCCCGCTCCCGAGAGCTGCCACGCCATCGCCGCCACCATCCGCGAGGCCCAGAAGTGCAAGGAGACCGGCGAGGAGAAAGTCATCCTCTTCAACCTCTCCGGACACGGTCTGATCGACATGCCCAGCTACGAGCTGTTCATCAAGGGCGACCTGCAGAACTACACGGTCACCGACGAGATGATAGCCCAGAACCTCGCTGAGTTGGATCAGTAAGAATCAGATTACTGACAATACACGGATGGCCTCCTCGACAGAGGGTACATCCGTGATGACCATCGAACGTTTGCCGTTCTGCTCCCGCAGATTACAACGGCGGACGTTCGATGTGGCGTAATTGATGATACGGTCAAAGACCTCGCTCTGGTAGAAGGGACTGTCGGTGTTGGAGACAAAGTAGAGCGTCATGCGCTGCTGTTTGAGGATGACTTTCTCGCAACCCAGTGCCTTGCCGATACGGCGCAGCGACACCACGCGCATCAGTTCCTCACCCTCCTGGGGTACGGCACCGAAGCGGTCTATCAGTCTGGTGCGGTAGGCAGCCACCTGTTCGTCGGTCTGCAGGCCATCCAGTTCCCGGTACAGCAGCATGCGCTCAGCATCCGACGGCACATACTGGTCGGGGAAATACATCTCCAGGTCAGACTCCAAGGAGCAGTCGGAGACGAAAAGAACCCCTCCCGACCTCCCCGAAGAAAGAACCCCTCCCGACCTCCCCGAAGGGGAGGAGGGCCTGCGGGCAGAGGAATCCGCGGAGGGCCTGCGGGTAGAGGAATCCGGTAGGCGCTCCCCTCCTTCGGAGGGGCTGGGGGAGGTCTCATTTTCGGAGGGGCCGGGGGAGGTCTCATTCCTCAGTTCCACAACGGCCTGCTGGAGGATCTTCATATAGGTCTCGTAACCCAGGTCGGCGATGAAGCCCGACTGTTCGGCACCCAACAGGTTGCCGGCACCACGGATGTCCAGGTCCTGCATGGCGATATGGATGCCACTGCCCAGGTCACTGAAGTTCTCCAGGGCCTCCAGGCGGCGACGGCTCTCCACGGGCAGATCGGCCAGGGGCGGTGCCAGCAGGTAGCAGAATGCCTTGCGGTTGCTGCGCCCCACACGGCCACGCATCTGGTGGAGGTCGGAGAGTCCGAAGTGGTGGGCACCATTGATGATGATGGTATTGGCATTGGGGATATCGATGCCGTTCTCCACGATGGTCGTAGAGAGCAGCACGTCATAGTCGTAGTTCTGGAAGTCGAAGACCACCTTCTCCAGTTCCTCGGGTTTCATCTGTCCGTGACCGATGGCCACACGGGCGTCAGGCACGTACTTCTGTATCATCTCGCGGATGCGCGTCAGGTCGTTGATGCGCGGATTGACGAAATAGACCTGTCCGTTGCGCGACATCTCGAAGTTGATGGCGTCGCTGATGATTTCCGGGTTGAGGGTATGAATCTCCGTCTGGATAGGATAGCGGTTGGGCGGTGGTGTCTGGATGATGCTCAGGTCGCGGGCTCCCATCAGCGAGAACTGCAGGGTGCGGGGAATGGGCGTCGCCGTCAGCGTCAGCGTATCGACATTGGTTTTCATCTGGCGCAGCTTTTCCTTGGTAGAGACGCCGAATTTCTGTTCCTCATCGATGATGAGCAGTCCCAGGTCCTTGAAATGGACGCTCTTGCCGATGAGTTTGTGGGTACCTATCAAGATGTCTATCTTACCATCGGCCAGGTCCTTCAGAATGGCCGTGGTCTGCTTGGCAGAGCGTGCCCGCGAGAGGTATTCCACCCGCACGGGCAGGTCCTTCAGACGACTGGAGAACGTCTGGTAGTGCTGGTAGGCCAATACCGTCGTCGGAACCAGCACGGCCACCTGTTTCGAGTCACAGGCCGCCTTGAAGGCCGCCCGTACCGCCACCTCCGTCTTGCCGAAGCCCACGTCGCCACAGACCAGACGGTCCATGGGCTGCGCCTTCTCCATGTCGCCCTTCACATCGTTGGTGGCCTTCAACTGGTCGGGGGTGTCCTCATAGAGGAACGACGCCTCTAACTCGTGTTGCAGGAAGGAGTCTGCCGAGAAGGCAAAGCCCTTCTCACGGCGACGGGCGGCATACAGTTTGATGAGGTCGCGGGCGATATCTTTCAGTTTCTGTTTGGTACGCTCCTTCATGCGCTCCCACTGGCCGGTGCCCAGGTGTGACAGGCGCGGAGGCTGACCACCGTCCTGCGACTTGTATTTCGACACCTTATAGAGGGCATGAATGCTGACATAGATGGTGCCGCCACCATCGTAGATGATCTTGATCATCTCCTGGTAGTGCTGCTCCTTGCCCTTTCTCTGCAGAGCAGAGTGTGGCGGTGCGAATTCCCCTTGCCCCTCATTAATAGGCATGCGCACCAGGCCACCAAACTTACCGATGCCGTGATCGACATGCACCACATAGTCGCCAATCTCAAACTGTTGGATTTCCTTCAGTGTCAGCGACACCTTGCCCGAGCGGGCCTTGTCGGAACGCAGGCTGTACTTGTGGAAACGGTCGAAAATCTGATGGTCGGTGAAGACGCACAATCCCAGGTCCTGGTCCACAAAACCCTCGTGGAGCGTCTTCTCGACGGGGACGAAGACCCCTCCTTCGGAGGGGTCGGGGGAGGTCAGAATATCTTTCAGGCGCTCCAACTGTTTGGCGCTGTCTGCCAGGATGCAGAGCTGGTAGCCCTTGGACCGGTAGTCGGCCAGTGCCTGCTGCAACAGGTCGAAATTCTTGTGGAACTGGGGCTGTGGCGAGATATGGAACGTGATGCTGGCATCGGGGACGCCCGAGGGGCGGTGGCCTATCTCCACACGCCGGAAATCGATGACATCCCGCGAGAACTGCTGCGCACTGATGAGTTGCGCCTCCTTCTTCATAGACAACAGAATGTCGTGCTGTTGCTGTTCGTCGGCGCCCTCCAGGCGTTCTTTCAACACCTGGTCGGAGAAGCCCTCCTGGTAGATGCGGTCGATGGCATCACGGACATACAACAGGTCCTTGACGACAAGCAGTGTGTCTTTCGGGAAGAAAGAAAGGAAGGGCACCTTCTCCTCGGTGGTAGCCAGTTCGGGAACGATGCTCACCTGCTCGCACTTGTCCTTCGACAGCTGCGTCTCCACCTCAAAGAGGCGGATGGAGTCGATGTCGTCGCCGAAGAGGTCGATGCGGAAGGGATACTCACTGCTGAAGGAATAGACGTCGAGGATGCTGCCGCGAAGGGCGAATTGCCCGGGTTCATAGACATAGTCCACCTCCTGGAATCCCATGTCGCGCAACGTCTGGGCCGTCTCATCGGCATCGATGGTGTCACCCTGACGCAACAGGAGGGTACGGTCGTCCAGCACCTTCTGCGAGATGACCAGTTCCGCCACGGCCTCGGGATAGGTGACTATATATAAAGAGGTGAGAGATGAGGAGCGAGAGGTGAGCCTGGAGAGCACCTCGGTACGGAGTATCTCGTTGGCGGCGTCACGCTGGCCGTACTTGACGGCACGGCGGTAGCTGCTGGGGAAGAACATCACCTGCTTGTCGTCCATTGCAACGCCACACTCTGACCCTTGGTCAGAGAACAACTGCACCAGGTCGTGATAGAAATAGCCGGCCTCCTCGGCATCTTGAAGGATGAAAAGGAGGCACCTCCCCCTGGCCCCCTCCAAAGAGAGGGGGGACTCAGAACCGCCAGTGTTTCCTTTCCTTTTGGAGAGGATAAGGGAGAGGCTTGCAAACAACAAAGGTGCGGACGAACACAATAGTCCCTCGAGGAAAACGGTTTTCACCGACTTTTTCCCCAGGGTGTCTGCCACTGCTCCGACCTGCGGTAGCATGGCATATCTTTCTACCAAATCTTGAATCTTCATAAGGAATTCGTCGGCAAAGGTACTAAATAATTCATAATTCATAATGCTTAATTCATAATTATTTGCTAACTTTGCCACAGAATTGAAAAAGTCAATTGTCAAATAGTAGATTGTCAAATAGTAAATTGTCAAATAGTAAATTGTCAAATAGTAAAATAGCCATGGTGCACCCAAGCGACAGTATCGTCATCATCCCGACGTATAACGAGAAGGAGAACGTAGAGAAAATCATCCGGGCCGTCTTCGGTCTGGAGCAGTGTTTCCACATCCTGATTATAGACGACGGATCGCCAGACGGTACCGCCCAGATTGTCAAAGGACTGATGGCCAACGAGTTCGGCGACCGTCTGTTCCTGTTGGAGCGCAGCGGAAAACTGGGTTTGGGCACCGCCTACATCACCGGTTTCAAATGGGCTTTGGAGCGCGACTACCAGTACATTTTCGAGATGGATGCCGACTTCAGCCACGACCCCAACGACCTGCCGCGCCTCTATGCCGCCTGTCACGATGAGGGTTACGACGTAGCCATCGGCTCGCGCTATGTCAGTGGTGTCAACGTCGTCAACTGGCCCATCGGCCGTGTGTTGATGAGCTATTTCGCCTCCAAGTACGTCCGCATCGTCACCGGCTTCCAGGTTCACGACACCACGGCGGGTTTCAAGTGCTACCGCCGCCGCGTCCTGGAGACCATCGAACTCGACAAGATACGCTTCAAGGGCTATGCTTTCCAGATTGAGATGAAGTTCACGGCCTACAAGATTGGTTTCCGCATCAAGGAGGTTCCCGTCATCTTCGTCAATCGCCGCGAGGGTGTCTCGAAGATGTCTGGCGGCATCTTCGGCGAGGCCTTCTTCGGTGTCATGCGCCTACGCTGGGACGGCTGGATGCGGAAGTACCCTAAGATTGTAGAGTAAATTTTTTTTGGGGGGGGGAAAAGAAATTATGGGAAATTATGGGAAATTAAGCTGCGCACAGTATTAACCGCAGAATAAAAATTTCCCATAATTTCCCATAATTTCTTTCCAATAATTAAGATTCCATTAACTTTCTGTATCGGGCCCGCTTGGGTTCGTCGAGTCCTAAGCGCTGGGCCTTGTTGGCCTCATACTCGCTGTAGTTGCCTTCGAAATAGAAGACACTACCCTCGCCCTCGAAGGCCAGGATATGCGTGCAGATACGGTCCAGGAACCAACGGTCGTGGCTGATGACGACGGCACAGCCGGCAAAGGCCTCCAGACCCTCTTCGAGGGCTCGCAGCGTATTGACATCGATATCGTTGGTCGGCTCGTCGAGCAGCAGCACGTTACCCTCCTGTTTCAGGGCGATGGCCAGATGCAGGCGGTTGCGCTCACCACCGGAGAGCACGCCACACTTCTTCTCCTGGTCGGCACCGCTGAAGTTGAAGCGCGACAGGTATGCACGCACATTGACGTCCTTGCCACCCATGCGGATGGTCTCGTTGCCCTGTGAGACGACCTCATAGACCGTCTTGTCGGGCAGGATGTCCTGATGTTGCTGGTCCACATAGCTCAGCTTCACCGTCTCGCCCACACTGAACGAACCGGCATCGGGCTGTTCCAGACCCATGATGAGGCGGAACAGCGTGGTCTTTCCCGCACCATTGGGACCGATGACGCCCACGATGCCGTTGGGCGGCAGGATGAAGTTCAGGTCCTTGAAGAGTTCTTTCTCGGGGAAGGCCTTGGCCACATGCTCGGCCTCGATGACCTTGTTGCCCAGGCGCGGACCATTGGGGATGAAGATCTCCAACTTCTCCTCCTTCTGTTTCTGTTCCTCGTTGAGCATCGTCTCGTAGGAGTTCAGACGGGCCTTACCCTTGGCATGACGGGCCTTGGGGGCCATGCGCACCCACTCCAACTCACGCTCCAGGGTCTTGCGGCGCTTCGAGGCTTGCTTCTCCTCCTGGGCCAGACGCTGCGACTTCTGCTCCAGCCACGACGAGTAGTTGCCCTTCCAGGGGATGCCCTCGCCACGGTCCAGTTCCAGAATCCACTCGGCCACATCGTCGAGGAAGTAGCGGTCGTGGGTCACGGCAATCACCGTACCCTCGTACTGCTGCAGGTGCTGTTCCAACCAGTCGATACTCTCGGCATCGAGGTGGTTGGTGGGCTCGTCAAGCAACAGGACATCGGGTTTCTGCAGCAACAGACGGCACAGGGCCACACGGCGGCGCTCACCACCCGAGAGGGTCTTCACGCTCCAGTCGCCCGGCGGACAGTTCAGCGCCGCCATGGCACGGTCGAGTTTCGAGTCCATGTTCCAGGCGTCCGTGGCATCGATGATGTCCTGCAGCTCCGCCTGGCGCTGCATCAGCTGGTCCATCTTTTCGGGGTCTTCGTAATATTCGGGTAAACCGAATTTCACGTTGATGTCGTCGTATTCCGCCAAGGCGTCATACACGTGTTGAACGCCCTCCATCACATTCTCCTTGACGGTCTTCTCCTCGTTGAGCGGTGGGTCCTGGGGCAGATAACCCACGCTGTAGCCGGGGCTCCACACCACATTACCCTGATACTGCTGGTCCAGACCGGCAATGATCTTCATCAGGGTCGATTTACCGGCACCATTGAGACCGATGATGCCTATCTTCGCGCCATAGAAGAACGAGAGATAGATGTTCTTGAGCACTTGTTTCTGGTTCTGCTGGATGGTCTTGCTCACTCCGACCATCGAGAAGATGACTTTCTTGTCGTCAACTGTTGCCATATACGATAGATAATGATTGCTAATGAGAACGTAAAGAGACTATTGGTCCGGATTCTCCACAAATCCCTGATACTGCGGTTCGAGGGCCGACATGACACTGTCGTAGGCCTGGTTCATGGTGGCCTGGACATTCTGACTGCCCTGGCCGACGGGATAGACGGGCTGGTGGATGGTCAGCGACAGCGGATGCCACGTGGCGAAATGCCAGTCTTTCATGCGGGGCATGATGTCGAAGGAGCCATTGATGGTCAGCGGAACGACGGGCAATTGCAACTCGTCGGCCAGCGCGAAGGCACCCTTCTTGAACTCCCCCATGTGTCCCGTAAACGAACGGGCACCCTCCGGGAATACCACCACCGAGCAATTGCCGGTCTCCAGGATGTGACGCGCAGCCTCGTAGGTCTGGCGCACCTTCCCCACCCCACGCTTATCGACCATAATCTGGTGCGACTTGCGACAGGCATAGCCCACAAAAGGTATCTTGTTGATCTGGTACTTCATCATCCATTTGAAGTTACGGCCCAAGAAGCCGTAGATGAGGAAGATGTCGAAGGCCCCCTGGTGGTTGGCCACAAAGACGTACGACTGTTGGGGCTCCAGATTTTCACGTCCCTCGACCTTCACGGGCAACAGGAAGACGCGCGTGATGACACGGGCCCACCAGCGTCCCGGATAGTAGCCCCAGAAATGGCCGTCGCCCAGCCAGGTACCCAGTCCTACGGCGACAGCAGTCAGTATGGTGGCCACAATGGTCACCGGTACGGCGATGAACACCTGATATATGCAGTATAGAATCCTCATAATTTTATCATTTATCATTTAGGGCTTGAGCCCGCAATGTGATGACTACGATTTCGCCAGGCATGCCGAGACGGAAGGGGATGAGACCGCCCAGACCCACCGAGACGTACAGCGCCCGGTCGCCCTCATAGGACATACCGCCCCAGTCGTCATAGGTCCACGCGACGGGCGACCACCCGAACAGGGAGAACTGTCCGCCATGGGTATGTCCGCTGAGTGTCAGTTGGGCTTTCGACTCGGGGAGAATCTTCTCGCGCCATGCTGAGGGGTCGTGAGAGAGCATGACGATGAAGGGATTTGGGCTGTTAAGTCCGGCCAGTGTTTTCCGGACGTCACCGCGGCGGGGCATGCGGAGCACCTTACCCCAATTCTCCATACCTGCGATGACAATGCTGTCGGAATCGCGACGGATGATGCGGTGCTCGTTCATCAGCAGCGTCCAGCCCGTAGCACGCAGCAGGCGCTGGGTCTCCAGGTTGTTCTGCTCGCGGGTCACGGAATCGACATCTATATAGATGGAATAGTCGTGGTTGCCCAGGATACTATAGACGCCGTCGGGGGCATGCAGTTGCTGAAGCGTGGCAATATGTGGTTCCAACTCGTCGGGGCGCAGGTTCTGCATATCGCCCGTAAACACGATGGCATCGGCGTTCAGGTGGTTCATCATATCGACAGCCCGCTTCATCATCCATTGGCGGGAACCCTTGAAAGTACCCACATGGGCATCAGAGAACTGTACGATGCGATAGCCGTCGAAGGCTTTGGGCAGGTCACTGCTGACATACTCCACCTCACGGACCTCCAACTCCTCGAAACCGACGAAGACGCCATAGGCGATGGTACCCCATAATAATAAGGTACACGCGAGGGCGCCCCACTTCCAATAACGGCGGGGCATCAGCCAGCGACACAACAGGGCAAACAAGGCGGGAATACCTATCAGGACGATGAGGAGACTGAAGAGGATGGCGAGACGGGCAATCATAGTTTAGTGATAAGTGATAAGTGATAAGTGATAAGTTAGGGATGGTGGAAATGGACGGGTTGGCCGATATAGGAGGTATCGACCTGACCGTTCTGATAGACCGTATGACCATTGCAGAGCGTGCGCTCAATATGCCACTGGAAGGTATGACCCTCCAACGGACTCCAGCCACACTTGCTGAGAATGACGTCAGGGGTGACGGTCCACGGCGTCTGGGGACGCACGATGACGAGGTCGGCCTGATAGCCCGGACGCAGGAAACCGCGCTGCTGGACACCAAACAGGCGGGCAGGATGGTGACACATCAACTCCACCAGGCGCTGGATGGTGAGAACACCCTGATCCACGAGTTCCAGCATACTGACCAGTGAGAACTGTATCATCGGCATGCCACTGGCTGCCCGGGCACAACCGCCCTGCTTCTGGGCCGGCAGATGGGGGGCATGGTCGGTGGCCACCGTCGCGATACGCCCGTCGGTCAGCGCCTGTCGCAACATAAACTGATCGACAGGAGTCTTGATGGCTGGATTCACCTTGATCTTAGCTCCTAAGCGCTCATGGTCCAACTGGGTGAAGAGCAGGTAGCCCACACAGGCCTCAGCGGTAATCAGCGGCGAATGGCGAGCGGTGAGCGGAGAGAAGAGGTCCAACTCCTCGGCAGTCGTCACGTGGGCGACATGCAGGCGGGTACCGTACTTCTCGGCCAGGGCTACGGCCTTGCGGGTAGAAGAGAGACAGGCCTCCTCGCTGCGGATCATGGCGTGGAGACTCACGGGCGGGTCGTCACCCCAGGCGCCTTTGGCCTCAGCCATGTTACGGTTGATGATGGCGGTGTCTTCACAGTGTGCCATCAAGGGGAGCTTGCAGGTGCGGAAGATGCGCTCCAGCACCTCCTGGCGGTCCACCAGCATATTGCCCGTCGATGAGCCCATAAACAGTTTGACACCCGGGATGCGGTCTGCCGGCAACTGGCTGAAGGTATCGACGTTGTCGTTGGTAGCTCCATAGAAGAACGAATAGTTCACATGACTATGGCGGGCGGCACGCTGGAACTTCTCGTCCAAGGCCTCCAGCGTGGTGGTCTGGGGCTGCGTGTTAGGCATGTCGAAATAGGTGGTGACACCACCGGCTGCTGCCGCACGGCTCTCGCTGTCGATGTCGGCCTTGTCGGTCAGTCCGGGCTCACGGAAGTGTACATGACTGTCGATGACGCCCGGCAGGACATAGCAGCCTGTGGCGTCGATGACGGAGTCATAGGGGTGTGGAGTGTGGAGTGAGGAGTGAGGAGTGTGGAGTGTGGAGTGTGGAGTGTGGAGTGAGGAGTGAGGGGTGAGTTCGGCGATGCGGCCGTCCTCGACGACGATGTCGCCCTCCCAGATGCGCCCTTCGTTGACGATGTGTCCTCCACGGATGAGTAGTGTCATGGCTGCGGAACGTTCGTCAGGGGTTTCACAGGAGGCTGCTGGTCAGCACCCGAATCAGCGGGAGCTGCGGCATCGCTGGTGCCGTTCATGCGGGCCTCATTCTCCTGGGCCGTCTGGTAGTAGTCCTTTACGTAGGGATCGTCCTTGAACTTCCTGGTGGCCTTGGACATGATGTCCTCTATCTGGGGTGTCAGCACCGGGTAGCGGTACTGGCTGGTAAACATCATGAAGATGCCCGGGCCCAGGACGTTGTCGAAATTGTCAACGATGAAGTGGGTCACCAACTGGTCTTCCTCGGCAGCAATCTGGCTGGCCTCGGCAGTGAGCTGGCGGTCGATGACGTCCTCGGCGATGCCGTCGAGGAGCATCTGACTCTGACGGTGTGACAGCTCCGTCATGCGGTTGGTCAGCTGGTTGTGCTTGTCAATAAACTTGTAGAGGCTGTCGTTCAGGGGGGTACCGCTGACCGACTGCTTGGCCTGGTCGATGCGGATGACGATATCGCCCTCCTCCAGTACGACGGGCATGATGCTCTCGTCGTCCATATAGAGGTTGGCCATGACCACGGTGTCGAGGAGTCCGGCAAAATGGAACTCACCATGCACCACGTCGCACGAGTCTATCGCCTTCAGTTCTCCATTTTTGACAGCTTTCAGATACAGCTTCGTGCCATCCATGGCCGTCACCGAGGAAGAACCTGTCACATTATAGGAGTCGGCACAGGAGGTCAGCGCCGCCACCAAGAACATCAGAGACCATATTTTGTTCATAGAACGATACATATTATCAAGGTTGGTTTTCTAAAATCAACCGCAAATGTACAATGTTCTGTTGAGATAATAAAAAATATTTGCGCAATTTAAAACATTTGCGCAAATATTAGCGTTTTTTTGCCTCTTTTTCCAATTCGTTAGCAATTCGGTGGCTGGCATAGAGCTGCAAGACGGCGGCTACCAGCAGGACGATGACCCAATTATTGTGAACATATTTGATATAGGTCAGGTAGTCCAGCTTCAGGAAGTTCCACTGGTTGGCGACCATCAGGAGTGCGGCAGCCAGAAACAGGGCGTCGCTGAGGAGCAGCATGCGGCGCAAACGGCGGACGGCAAACGACGAACCCTCATAGCGCTGGCGCATCTGCATGGCGACAAACAGGATGGCTCCCACCACAAACAGGTAGGGCGCCCAGGCCTGCAGCAGCACATAGGCTCCCGAACCGACAACCATCAACAGGCCGCCGGCCAACAGCACACGGGTCTCCCACTTACTCAGCTGTCTCATCGCTCAGCACGTTTTGAAAGGGTTGCGGGTCGTCGCTCAGCACGAAGATGTCCTCGTCGTCGGTCTTCATGAAATAACGCTCACGGGCTATCTTCTCCACGGCCTTGGGATCGTTCTGCAAACTGCGGATGCGGGCGTGGTCTTGTTCGTACTGACGATTGTACTGGTCTATCTTCTCCTGTAACTCACCGATATACTGCTTGTTACGGAAGTGACGCCAGATGCTGTTCTCGTCAACGAAACCGATAAAGATGATGGCGAAGGCTACCACCACGACATATTTCAACGCCTTGTGATGATAGATGAAACGGAGGGTATCTTTCAGTTTTTTCATGCTGCTCTGCTTAACTGGCCACAAAGTTACGAAATAATTCCATTTCTTCATCCTTAATTCTTATTTTTTTTGTACCTTTGCCGCTAAATTACAAACTAACATGGAAGAATACATCGTATCAGCACGGAAATACCGACCCACCTCGTTCGACACGGTGGTGGGACAGCAGGCGCTGACGACCACCCTGAAGAACGCCGTCAAGAGCGGAAAACTGGCTCACGCCTACCTGTTCTGCGGTCCCCGCGGTGTGGGAAAGACCACCTGCGCCCGTATTTTCGCCAAGGCCATCAACTGCCTCTCCCCCACTGCCGACGGCGAGGCCTGCGGACAGTGTGAGTCGTGTCAGGCCTTCAACGAGCAGCGCTCGTTTAACATCTTCGAACTGGATGCCGCCTCCAACAACTCCGTAGAGCACATCAAGACGCTCATGGAGCAGACGCGCATACCGCCGCAGGTGGGCAAGTACAAGGTGTTTATCATCGACGAGGTGCACATGTTGTCAACGGCGGCTTTCAACGCCTTCCTGAAGACCTTGGAGGAACCGCCCGCACACGTCATCTTCATCCTGGCCACCACGGAGAAGCACAAGATTCTGCCCACCATCCTGTCGCGCTGTCAGATCTACGACTTCGAGCGCATGACGGTGAAGAACACCATCGACCACCTGAAGACGGTGGCCCAGAAGGAGGGTATCCAGTATGAGGAGGAGGCGCTGGCCGTCATCGCCGAGAAGGCCGACGGCGGCATGCGTGACGCCCTCTCCATCTTCGACCAGGCGGCCTCGTTCTGTCAGGGTAACATCACCTACCAGAAGGTCATCGAAGACCTGAACGTGCTGGACTCCGAGAACTACTTCCAGATCATCAACCTCGCCCTGGAGAACAAGGCCATGGAGATCATGGTCCTGCTCAACGGCGTCATCAGCAAGGGCTTCGACGGCGGACTGCTCATCCAAGGTCTTGCCAAGCACGTACGCAACGTGCTGATGGCTCGCGACGCACAGACGCTGCCCCTCCTGGAGGTCAGCGACCAGCAGCGCCAGCGCTACCAGGAGCAGTCACAGCGCTGTCCTATACCTTTCTTATATAAGGCCCTGCAACTGATGAACCAGTGTGACATCAACTATCGCCAGTCCAGCAACAAGCGACTGCTGGTAGAGCTCACGCTGATAGAGATTGCCCAGATTACGCAGGAGGACGACGCCGTGGGCAGTGGGCGTAAGCCCAGAAGACTGAAATCCCTGTTTAAGCACCTGACACCACAGGCTCAGCCCCGGAAAGCAGCTCCACAGGTGGCTGCGGCAGAGTCTGTCGTGTCAACCCCCGTTGTCTCTGTAGCTCCCAAGAGCGCAGACGCCCCCACTCCCTCGCCTACGCGTCCTACAAGCCCCACCGGCAAACAGCCCATACTCAAGTCGCAGGTGGGATTCTCGTGGAACAACCTTCGCCAGATGTCGAAGGCCAAATCCAAGATGCACATCATCCCGGGCACCCTGGACGACAGCGACCCCAATGCAGCACCTCGTGAGGAGAATGCCGACTTCGACCAGCAAGACCTGGAACTGCAATGGATGTCGATGTGCAACCGCATGCCTCAGAAGTTCAGCGGCATCGCCTCGCGCATGAAGAACATGAATCCCACCATCACGGAGTTCCCTGCCGTGGAGGTCATCGTCGATAACAAATTCGCCCAGGAACAGATGGAGGACATCAAGGGCAGCATCGTCAATACGCTGAAGCTCCATCTGCACAACAAAGCCATCACGCTGAACATCCGACTGGCCGAGAAGACGGAGCACGTCCCCATCCTCTCGCGCAGCGAACAGTATGCACTGATGGAAAAAGAAAATCCCTCAATCGCGAAATTGAGGGAACTCTTAGATCTCGAACTGGCTTAACCAGTTATCACTTATCACTTATCACTCATCACTCATCACTCATCACTTATCACTTATCACTTATCACTTAGCGAATGCGCTATGCGCTAAATCAACGTCATCCCCATCGCCTTACACTCCTGGCGCATGGCGTCAGGCCAGATAGACGCCTGAATCTCGCCGATGTGACCTTTATGCAACAGCACCATGCAGAGACGGCTCTGACCGATACCGCCACCAATGGACAGCGGCAACTGGTCGTTCAGCAGTTTCTGGTGGAAGTAGAGCTTCTCGCGCTCCTCCTTGCCCTCCTGCTGCAACTGGCGCAGCAGCGACGTCTTATCGACACGGATACCCATGGACGACAACTCAAACGAGCGGCCCAGCACAGGATACCAAATCAGGATGTCACCATTCAGACCCTCCAGACCGTTCTCGCCCATCGTTGACCAGTCGTCGTAGTCGGGAGCACGGCCGTCGTGCTTCTCGCCATTCGACAGCTTACCGCCTATACCTATTATAAATACGGCACCATACTTCTGGCAGATGGCATCCTCACGCTCCTTGGGCGTCTTGTCGGGATACATCTGGAGCAGTTCCTCAGCATGGATGAAGTGTATCTTCTCGGGCAGGAAAGGCTTGATCTGCGAATAGGTCTCACACGTCAGATACTCCGTCCTGCGGATGGCGGCATAGATGCGCTCCACGACATTCTTCAGGAAAGCCACTGTGCGCTGGTCGCGCGTGATGACGGCCTCCCAGTCCCACTGGTCCACATACAGCGAATGCAGGTTGTCCAGTTCCTCGTCGGCACGGATGGCATTCATATCGGTATAGATGCCATAGCCCGGCTCTATCTGGTACTCCGCCAGACTGAGGCGCTTCCACTTGGCCAGCGAGTGAACGACCTCGGCACGGGCATCGCCCAGGTCCTTGATAGGGAAGGTCACGGCACGCTCCACACCGTTCAGGTCGTCGTTGATACCCAAGCCCTGCAACACAAACAGCGGGGCCGTCACACGGCGCAGGCGCAATTCGGTCGATAGGTTCTGCTGGAAGAACTCCTTAATGAGTTTGATACCCTGTTCCGTCTGTTTGGTGTCCAACAGCGGCTGGTAATCTATCGGTTTAATCAGTTGACTCATCTGTGTATTTGACTATTTTACAATTTACTATTTGGGCAATGGAAACGCTTGCTACGCTCCAATTTCAAAAATCGTATGCAAAGGTAATACATTTATATTAAATTGCAAACAAAAACGCCAGAAAATTTTGCAAAACGTCACCACTTCTTTATTTTTGCTAACTTTTTGCACCAGGAACCTTTCTTGTTAACAAATCATAATTATCAATTGGCAATTATCAATTATCAATTAAAAATCGTACCTTTGCATCCGCTTTCCAAAAGCAACGGTCCCGTAGCTTAGCTGAATAGAGCGTCAGATTCCGGTTCTGAAGGTCTTGGGTTTGAATCCCAACGGGATCACGAAGGATGAAATATCTCTGAAGATGAAAACTTGTTTTCAAATCTTTGGAGATATTTTAGCTTTTGTAGGATGGCTGGCGCCAGCCTACAGGGATCGGCGAAGCCAATTCAACGGGATCACAGAAATCTTCTTATTTGCCTAAATCTTCTATCAGTTTGTCAAAGTCTGAGAGGAAAGTCTGGTCTTGGATCCTCCAGAATTTCTCATATTCCCCTAACGCTTTGGCTTCAGCTTCCTCGTGAGTCACGGAACCTGCATCGGGCAGGATGTCTGCATCCGATACTTTCAAATAATGCTCCAACACCTGTTTCCATTCAGCCATCGTTGTCAAGACATGCCGCCTCGCCCTTCGCTCTGCTATTTCTAGAAATGCCGTTGTCAGCAAGTTCAGTTCATCCACTTCCTTCTCTGACAGATAATTCTTGGCTATCGTCACGTCACTTTTAACGACTCTGCCATCAGGCGCGTTCTTCCACGTCATCAGACCCATGTGAGGTTTCTCCGCATCAGCACGATCATAAACTATTTCTGCAGCCGTCTGGTGAGTCACGGCATAGTGCATCATGTTCTGCACCGTCTTATAGAAAGTCCGTGTTATCTCGCTATCCTTATCGTAGTCACTGCTACACTCGGCATAGATGTCCGTTATCTTCTGATAGTAGCGACGCTCAGAGGTACGTATCTCACGGATGCGATCCAGCAATTCCTCGAAGTAGTCAGCCCCAAAGGGATTCTTGCCTTTCAGCCGCTCATCGTCCATCACAAAACCCTTGATGATATACTCCTTCAACACCTCTCGTGCCCAGATGCGGAATTGGGTGGCCTCGTAACTGTTCACCCGATAACCAACCGCAATAATCGCATCCAGATTGTACAGCAGAACGCCCTGTTCATCCCATTTTTCCGACGGAATTAAAATTTTTTTAATTGCTTCGGACAATTGGAGTTCTCCACTCTCATCTATCTGTTTTAGATGATAAGTAATGTCTGGAATTGTAACATTAAACAGTTCAGACATCCGCTTCTGAGAAAGCCAGAATGTGTCCTGACTGAAAAGCACGTTCACATTCACCTTACCTGTGCTCGAACGGTATATCAAGACATTACCCTCTACGCTTGTAGCCAGCTCCTGGGAGTTCATTCTACTCGTGAAATAATCCTTGGCAGCCTTTACAATAGGTTTCCGCTGATCTGCGTTCAATGCAATCGCTATGCAGGCCGTACGAGACAGTTTGAATGACTTTACCTGCCTTGTCGTTCCCGAGCCCAGTTTAGCCATCTCCTCTATCTCCACCATGTGTTCCTTTAGGTCTAAGCCCTTCTCTTGCTGCAGGAAAGTAGCGACCTTGTCCATCAACCTTTCGAAGTTCCAGTACTTCTGGTAACCCATGAGTCGTGCCAATTTGCGCGAGTTCCACCACTCACGACCTTCACCATCCGTCTCTTTGATAGCCTCAAAGGGCGACTGCATCTCTTCTGGTGAGAACATCTCTATTTCGTTTGTATTGTCCATATCGTTTGCAAAGATATTCACTTATTTTTGATTTCTATTGTTTCCTTTCTTTTTAGTGGAGCAAAGAGTTATTAGTCAAATATTAATCTGTTATCCTTTTCTCTTATGGGATGATCACTCCACATTGTAAAGAATTGAGCTTCATCATTAAACACACAAATTGTTGTTGTACCATCTGAATTCTTATTTATAGAACGAATTACACAATGGCTTCGCATGATATTTCTATAAGCTATTTCAAACTCCTTTCCATTTAGAATTAGAGGTTTCAAGATTGGTGTCGATTCAGAAAATACAAAAACTTTCTCTTTGTCTTCCAATTCTTTGTGGTCACAGACTAAATCTGACGTGGTGAAAGTCCATTCACTGCCATTAGGTGTATTTTCCATCAATGGTTCTTTTTTCAAATAACTCAAGATGTATTTTGAAATATTAAATCTATCTTCTGTAAAACATTCGTATTTTGCGAATTTTTCGCCTATCAGACATTCTATCTGCTTTATATTATTATAATATTCTTTTATGCTTTGGTAAATGTCTTCCTTTGTAGAAACCTCAAAAGGATAATCAGAAAAAAGTTCTCTAATGAATACTTGTTTGCCACTAAAAAGTGCAAGAGGTAAATCAATCCACTTTATTGCTTCATTATTGTTCGTGTACGTTTTTTTGAACTTAAAAGTCACGTTAACATTGAATCCAACAGTCTTCCCGTTTTTGTCTATAACTTTTATGTCTATAAATAAGTCATAGATGTTTGTTTCTATTACGCATCTTACACAACCTTCTTCCTTTTTAAATAATGTACTGTTTACTGGTTCAAAAAAGCCAATAGATGGAATAACTATAAATTGTTGTTTGTTTTGAAAAGCAGGTGCTATCAATAATGAGGCCATCTCTTCTTTATAACCTACTGTGAGTCCATTATACTCAAGGCTCATCTCTGTAAGATTATTCGTTGATACTTTAAGCGCAGGTATCTTGGTGTTCGGAATGAAATCAGAAAACATATCATATTTCCTGTTAATTATTGTATCAAACAAATTTTTGTCTTTTGTGGAAAAATGGATTTTAACATCTTTCCCCTTGGGAGCATCAAAGCGTTCAACCTTATTCGTTTTCTCTCCTTCAGAAACAACTGGTACTAAATTGTGAATTCTGCAATAGCGCGCAAACGTTGTAGAAGAAATCCATCTTCTTTGAAAATCCCTCTTCACGTTTTTATTCAACGAATCCTTCAAATCTGATAACAAATCAGAGGCTACAGCATCATAATATGTAACATTTGTCTTAGCAAGTCTTTCTATCTTATATTTTTTTATTCCAGGAGCAATCAAATAGAATCTTCGAGTTTTGCCATTAGTTTCTCTCTTCAGTTTTTTTATTATCTCAAAGACATTACTATCTTCCAGACTATATCCGATAAACAATATGTCCTTTGTTAGCAATTCTGTCTGTATTAAATCCCATAATAAAGGATTGCGCTTATGTGTGAAGAAATCCGTATAATCATCTTTTGTAATGATGATATTGTCTTTTTCAACAAAGTCGCCATGTATCTTGAATATTTGAGTTTTATCAGATGGTAAATTGACACAATCGTTAGTATTTCGAACAACATAGCAATTGTTTGTACCGTAAGCATCTTCTAACAAAGTGTCATAATTGGTTGTTATTATTCTATGAAAATGAGGTATAAGTGGAAGATCTTCATGATCAGTCATGTCTTTCCTATCAAAATCCATTTCTTTCTCAATAATTTTAAGAAGGCTGTCTCTCCCATATAATTGTTCAAATTCTTCTGATACATAATCAAGTTGCTGCCCAGATAGGCAACTTTTTTCATCTTCTTTCATATGGGATAGTATAGACTCAACTAGAACGCTGGACTTAGGTCCTCCTGCTTTGAGAGAAAAGCCAGACCCGATAAAAAGAGTAACTTCTTCTTTTCGTATTCGTTCTATGAGTTCTTTGAAATCAGTCATGCCGAAAATATTAGAATCAATTATGGTTGTATGAATACTGGTGTACCTTTTGCATTCTCCGAATTAAGTTCAATAAGCCTTTCAACAAGATGGTGCTCTACTAAGAAAGTCAAATCCATTTCAAGCGGTGTGATGCTAAATGTCATGTAACTCTTTCGTGGCTCTTTTTTGGGATAGTCCATTGCCAAGAGTTCTTCTTTACCCATCTCCTGATTGCCTATAATTTTATATGCAGAAAGATTGTTTGGTTTGCCAAGTTCATATAAAACAAGCAACGAAGTACTATCAAAAAGTTCTCGATTAGCTTCCATAGAGCCTTTGGTATCCCCTAACCTTATGGTATAAATATTATGGGTACGAATCCAATCTTCGTATTTTTTTCCCTTATAGCATCCAATAAGGATAGTTTTGTCACTTCCAAAGAAGTCACAAATACTATGGTCAAATCCTTCCCATTTATAGCACTCGAAAGGTTCAGCTGCTATCTGATAATCATCATTTAAAGGCCGTGATAGATTACCTGATTCGGTCACATCATTAATGATATTAATATTATGTTGTCTTTGCTCCTCAACAACTTGATTGATTACTTCATCTTTCTCTTTTTTTATTCCTGTTTTCTTTTTTAATGCTCTTTCAATTATTATAGTTTGAGCCTTTTCAACTTCGTTAATGTAGTCTTCCATTCTTTGTATATCCACAATACCGTTATCATCTACAGGTAATGATACTTTTAGTTCATTTGCTAATTCCCTTGTAAATTTTGTCGCATAATCAAATCTGCCAAAAGCACATCTTCTAAATGCTGAAAGGAAATAAAGGTACGCCCCTCTAGTCCATTTTAAACCAACATTTTTATGCGGATATAAACCCTGTACATGAGAATAACCTATAAAATCTTCTGGTTGATAAAATATAGCATCACATGTGGTAGTGTCACTGAACGTAATCATATTACCCTTTTCTGTAGCTTTCAATGAAACATATCCCTTTATTCCATTATCTTCACTTGAATTAGACACAACAGGAATTTGACCTTTGTTTCTCAATAATTTATCATCAGTTAATCCATAAGATTTAGTTGGGTGAATATCGAATAGGTCTTTTATTTTGAATTCTTTATAATTATCTATACTCTGAGGATGTGAATCGCCATATTGTTCAGCATCCTTTATTTTTGCTCTTTCAATCGCACTTGATATTTTCCAGCAAAGATGATCACCTATAACAGAACTAAAATCATTAATTCTCGCTATTGTTTCATATGGTTTGTGTTGGTTAAATGTCCAATCATCCCCCTTGTCTGAAATATAGTCTTCTACATAACATTCTTTTGGCAATAATTTTCTGTACTTTTCACCATATAGGACTATATTAATTATCTCCTCATAACGTTCAATAGCTTTATCTGTGTTTCTCAGATTAACATTCATTGCAGATTTTTTTCTATTTAACCTAGTGTAGCCATCATAGGAAAAATCTATAAATTGTACTATATCCTTTTCAGGATCATGCTCTTTGCCTATGTCAAATACATAAACAGCAGTTTTCACACTAGCTTTCCCATGGAAAATATCTGCCATTTTTATACTTGCTTTAAGTGTATTGTTCTTTAATATATTAGCGGTATAAGGGAGCCCTTTACCACTGCCTGCATTTTCTTGAATAAGGACTACCGCTCTGCCATTATTCATCTTTTCCAAAGCTTTTTCAACGAATATGAAACCTTTACCTTTTTGAGAATATGGTGGATTTAGAAGGAATACATTAGCAGGGAATTCTTTGCCTTTATTTGCGCCTTGTTCATATTTACCATCATATTCCAAACTACTTTTATGTAATATGTTAGCAGATCCATCCTCCATTAATATCATGTTCAAAACTGCTAGTAAATAAATATCGGCTTCTTTCTCAATGCCTAATAGTTGGTTCTTCTTAATATCACGTATTTTATCTCGAACCTTTTGAGGGCTATCAAGACGTCGTTTAGCATTTTCAATCATCAGTTTCATAGAGGAGATAAGAAAGCCTGCAGATCCTACAGCAAAATCCCAAACAAAACTGTTCATATCAACCTTTGCAAGTTTTGCCATAAAATCTGTTACATAACGAGGGGTTAAGACCACATCATTTTGTTTTCCATCAGGCCGATCTACCCAATCATTAAGAACATTAAATAGTTTCCCTGTGAAATCCAGATGACGAGCAGAATTAAATATAGGCATTAATTCATTTTTAACTATTGTATATACAGTCTTTAGTTTACTTTCGCCATCAATCCTCTCCGAAAGATTCGAATGTAAAAAAGGTAACTCCAAATCCCCCAAAATCATTTCCTGTTTTTCTTCTGGAAGATCATGTTCAGCTAGAAAAGATTCAATTTTATTATATAGTACTATTCCATCATTATTTTTCTTTCCTTTCTCGCCTTTTAATTCGGAAATCTCCAATGGAGACACTTTGCCTTCTACCCCTAGGGCTGCCATTATCATACCAATAACAAGTTTAACTCGAACCTTCTCTCTAATCTCCAAATCATCTTCCATCTTTTGGTTTAGATTTTTCAGACATATCTCGATTTGTGTTTCGTAATGACGGGACTTATATTCTTTTTCAGCTTCTGACAAAGTAAGGTTTGAAATAGATTCGATCAACTGATCCTCATATTCTGGGAGTAGGAAACTCAAATCAGAGAATTTTCCTATCTCCTTGGGGACAAGAGAAAGATCTTTAGATAAATAGAAAGCCCTTAACTCTGTCTTGATGTCCTTGCCATCCTTATAACCATTCATTCCTATTGCAATACACTCATTATAGCTATCCGTAAAGTTGATAATTGCCTCAGCATAGTGAACAGCCCCATTTACGGCGTATTTCTTTATGTTGGTATAATTTGGCGTTAAATCAGGTTTGAAATTATCTATTTCTGATGTGTCATTTTTTGTTTTAATTAAATCACCTATTTTACCCTTTACTTCAATCATTACAGGAATCTTTCGTAGAGTCTTTGTTTCAATTAAGACTTTTATATCTGGGTAATTGGTACCTTCTCCTCCACTTTTTGAAGGAGCTTTTTCAAGAGCAGATTTTATTTCATCATTTATAAACTCTGTTTTAGTATAATATTTAATTGAAGACAATTGTTTTTTTGCTATATCTTCAACTCTTTCTTCCACACTGCTAATAACTTTCTTCGCCATAATATTGTGGTTTTAATATGTCAAATTGAAGTTTGAGTTGTTTCTTTCTCTTTCCTTATCTCATCCAGTACTTTGCCGTTATATGAGAAATACTTGGCACCTTGATAGGCACCAGATGTTTTGCAAAGATCCTATTTCTTTGGCAGTTTCGATGTATCCATTTGCATGCTCTTTTCATCTTTGGCTACACGCCGTTCCACTTTCTTGATATCTTCTGCAGGTGGAAGTTCCTCTGGCTTGATTCCGCGTTGGCCCAACATGCCACGAACGCTACGGTTGTTCAGTACATGCTCGGCTGTGATGTTTGCTTCACCGTAGAGGTCTTTTTGCTCTACGTTATAATTGGTCATTTCCGTTGCAAGATTCTTGGCGGCAATCGTTAATGTGGGTAAATAATCAGCCAAAGCACCACTTTTGATTCCCAACCGTTTTTTCATTTGGTCTGTTGAAAGCCCACCAAACAGGGCATAGTCGCCTTTTGAACGGATACGTCCAAAACCACGGTCATCTACTCCACGTTGATAGATATTGCGACTTAATTGCTTTTCGGAAGCTCGTAAGCGTTCACGGGTATTCAGACGAGCCACTTCGTTTAGTCGTTCTTCTATAATTTCTGCCTTACGGGTCTGGACGGCGAAATAACTCTGTGCAAAGGCCACTTCTTCTTTCTTTGGGTCTCCATTCTGTGCTATCAAATAGCAGGCATACCGCGTGAGCATGAAGTCTTGTACTTCACGCTGAGAACCGCTGCCAAGCTGGACCATTTTCGTGACCTCACGAAAATGGTCATCAACGTTGATTCCCAAGGTCTTACACGATTCCAAAGCACGGCCAATGGCCACCACGAAATTCTCCCATCGCGCATAGCCTAACACTTGTTGCAACTCACGTGCATACCATACTTCGATAGAGTTCCCTTCATCATCCTTGATGTCCTTGGCTATCAAGTCGAAGGCCGATTTGTATTGTTGTATTTTCTGTATATCCATAGTCCTTATCCTTAATTCTTTATCTTTGACAATAGGAACTGCTCGTATTCTCTAACCAGCAACTCCTTTATATCAACCTCCAGCAAGTCAGCAATCTTAAGCAGACTAGCAACATCGGGCTGTGAAGAGTTAGTACACCACTTGCTTACTGTAGATGGATTAACACCCATCTGCATTGAGAGCCATCGCGCAGTACGCTTTTTCTCTACCAATACGACTTTCAGTCGGTTTATATCTTCCATACTTATAGTTTTATTCCACAAAGGTAGTGATTTGTTTTCAATTGTTTTCTGTTTTACCCAAACAATCTGCCTTTTCAGGTCAGATTTTGCGATTTTTAACGGAATGGCCTCTCTTAGAGCAAACAGTTCTCTATGGACTCAAACGAGATAACGATATTGGGAATTGTGACACTATAAAACTGCCGAATATTAGATTTTAATCGCTCAATTTGGTTAAATCGTGCTAATTTTGAAAATAAAATTCGATTTTATGACAGATTTGATGTCAACGAACGAAAATTATTCGTATCTTTGCGACGTAATTTCGCTCTTAGATATGCTACAAGAATTAAAGATAAAAAACTTCAAGTCGTTTCGTGACGAGGTGGTACTGAGTTTCGAGACATCAGGGAATGACAAATACAATAGTGTCGTGACCATGCCCGATGGTGTTCAGTTGCTACGCTTCGCTGTGGTGTTGGGTGCCAACGCCAGTGGCAAGTCGAACCTGCTTGAAGCCATCGACTTCCTACGAGTGTTCTGGAATAAGATTCCGATGAAGAACGATGAGGGTACGGATGTGCAGCCGTTCTTGATGCAGCCTGATGCCTTGAAATACGACACGGAGTTCGACGTGAAACTCTACGTCAACGGCATACGCTATTGGTACCAGTTGGTGGTCAACCCTGAGAAGGTGTGCAGCGAGGTGTTGTATGTCTATCTCAGCAACCGCCCCACTAAGGTTTTTACCCGTGAGGATGTCAACGGCATATCGAAGCTGACTTTCAACCCTGCTGCAGTCAAACTCTCACAGGCTGAGATTGATGCGCTCTCTGTCAACTGTCTGCGTAACATGTCTATCCTGGCAGTGTTGAAGAAAGTGAATGTGGCAGTAACCTACCTCGACGATATGCGCCGTTGGATTGACAGTCGCATGATGCCGCTTATTAATGGCTCAGATACGGCTATCTCTGATACGACTAAGAACATGCTATCGGAGGATTCTACGTTCAAGGAGTATCTCATGCACTTTGTGAAAGAGGCAGATTTCAACATCTCCGACATCAAGATCAAGAAGATGGCTGCGCTCTTTGGACACAAGGTGGAGACGGAGCGAGGCGAAGAGGATTATGTGCTGCCAGAAAACAGCCAGAGTGCCGGTACGACTCGTATGGTGGAACTGGAGTCTATCATCTACTCGCAACTGAAATGCCAAGGGCTGTTATGCGTTGATGAGTTGGAGGCCTCTATCCATCCGAATCTGATGGAGTATATGCTCACTCGCTTCGTCAACAAGAAAGACAACCAGTCGCAACTGATTGTCACCACCCACTACGACCCCATCCTGCGAGATATTGATGACATCTTCGGTAAGGATTCCGTCTGGTTTACGGAGAAGGGCAAGGACGGCAACAGCAACCTGTTCTCATTGGTTGAGTTCCGAGGGCTTAACAAGTTGTCATCCATCCATCGTGCCTACATGAACGGCCAGTTTGGAGCATTGCCTAACATCATCATGTAAGGAGGACTGTAAATGGCAAGAAAGACCCAACAAAGATCACTCAGACAGCCTGAGATTACGATTATAGGCGAGGGGGCAACAGAACGCTTCTACTTCACCAATCTTCGTAGGCTCAAAGGCTACCGCTATACCTGCAAGCCTCGCAACTTCACCGAACAGTCATTAGACGAGATTCAGAAGCAAGTAGATAGAGTTCTGGCAGACCGAGGTATTGCTGTATGCGTGTTCGATACTGACATCACACGCAACAATCCTACGGAGCGTGCTAAATTCGAGACGCTATGCCAGAAGTATAAAGACCGTAAAGACGTTATCATCTGCGACAGTATGCCATCCATCGAGTTCTGGTTCCTGCTGCACTACCTGAACACCAACAGGTATTTTGCAACAGCCAACGATGTGATTGACGTGCTGCATAAGTACATTCCCGACTTCTCCAAACAAGAGAAGTTCCTCTCGAAAGAAAAATGGGTGGCAGACCTATTGGCAGACCACCGCCTTGAAATAGCCATCCAACGTGCCCAGGCATTTGGAACGGAGGGAGAATCATACAGCAATCTTCCCAAGGCTTTTGAGGTCATTGAAGACAAGTAACAATTTAAAGAGAAATAAGCAAATGAACCAAGTTCCCGTCTATGATAGCCGCAAAATAGCCGCAAAGGGATTCTTGCCTTTCAGTCGCTCGTCGTCCATCACAAAACCCTTGATGATATACTCCTTCAACACCTCTCGTGCCCAGATACGGAACTGGGTGGCTTCATAGCTGTTTACACGGTAGCAAACATATATGCAAGTATCACTTATCACTAGGGCTTCAGCCCGCTAAAACGGTCCGTGACCCAAACATGACGTTGTTCCCATGGCGGTCAGTGCCGCGGTGATGGCTGCTACGGCCACCTTTAGGATGATCTCCCAGATACTTGTCTTTTTCATAGGCAATTTCGTTTCATCATTCGAGGAGGGAGGAGGGAGGTCAGTTGGTAACCAGTACCATCCGCAGAAAAACCATCCTCACTCCACATTCCACACTCCTCACTTCACGAGATTAAGGTCGCTCCGTGTTGACGGTGTTCTTGGGCAGCTCGGAAACGGTGACACCCTCCAGGAGGATCTTCGTGCGGCGTCCGGCGCTGTCGGTGGTACACTCGGGGGTGAAGATGACGTGCACGCCCTTGATGTTCTTGCGGACATCGAAGTCGGCTGCCGTGGCGGCACCGGTGCTCTTCAGGCCCAGCTTGAACGAACCCAGACCCTCCAGCTTGACGCGGTGCGAGTGCTGCAGCTGGTCGCGCAGGGTCTCTACCAGCTCGGCGATGACGGCCACGATGTCCGCACGCTTCACGGTACAGTTGCGCTGCATGATGTCTGCCAACTCCTTCGTGCTGATGGTCGAGGTGGGCACGGCACGGGCGTACCACTTTCCGTTCATACTCGGATCCTCATTGGTGCTTTGATGCAAACGGTAAAATACTGACATAGTTGTAAAAGATTTAATGGTTAATAATTAATGGTTAATGGTTATTGGTTATTGTTTATTGTTTATTGGTTATTCTCTTTAACGGTTTTCAGATTCTCTTTAACAGATTTTTCTGTTTTAGGCTTTCTTTTGATTTTCTATTGCAAAGGTACAGCTTTTTTAGGCGTCGCGCAAATTAAGAAGGCAAAACCCTACATTTTTAAGGGGTATTTTTCGTGCTAATTATGCAAGAAAATATGGAGTATGATTTTCTTCAACGTCGAGGTAAATTTGGGACTTTGGGACTTGGGACTTTGGGACTTTTTGATGTTTTCAATTTTGCAAATACGAAACCAATGATTATATATAATATTAATATTATATATAATCATTAAAATATATTTATAGGATTATCACCTCTCAAATTCCCCGTCCTACTCTCATCAAAAATCGTTCAGACGAGAAAAAAATTTTAGCAAAAAGTCCCAAAGTCCCAAGTCCCAAAATCCCATTTTTTGACTAAAATTGATTATGTTTTTATTTTTGCTGTTTCCTGATTTTTCATTATCTTTGCCGACATATTAATATAAGTAAACGAAGCTAACCATGCACAATCTGCTACATAATCGGCAGACCGAGAGGGCGGGACTAGGTAATTTATTGACACAACGTGACTTTCTGGGAAAATATTGATTTCCCGACGGGATGACAAAAGAAAAATGAAAAGAAAATGGCGATAATATTTGGTGGATTGCTGACAAATGTGTAACTTTGCACCCGCTTACGCAGCAATAGGAGCATAGCTCAGTTGGTTTAGAGCGCTTCAGTCACATTGAAGAGGTCTTGGGTTCGAGTCCCAATGTTCCTACCCTCCCCTAAAACAGCAATAAACATGAGAAAGATTATCGTTACGGTGGCTCCCGTCTGTCATGTCGGTAAGGAGATTCCTGCCGAGTGTAAGAATCCGCTGACGCCCGAGGAGATTGCCGAGGACACCATCAACTGCTACAAGGCCGGAGCCTGTGAGGTACACCTCCACACGCGCGACCTGCAGGGCAACCCCACCTTCGACCTGGAGGTATTCCGTCAGACCATCGGCCTCATCCGTCAGGAGACGGACATGATAGTACAGGGCTCTACGGGCGGACTGTCCACGCTGACGCTGGCCGAGCGCTGCGTATCGCTCGACGTCCCCGAGGTGGAGGTGGCCTCGCTGAATATGGGTTCGGTGAACTTCGGCGAGACGGTATATATCAACACCATGCCCGACCTGCGCTATTGGGCCAAGCGGTTGGACGAGACTCATACCGTTCCTGAGATGGAGCTCTTCGACCTGAGTCATGTGGAGTGCGCCACACGACTGGCCGACGAGGGGGTGCTGCACCGTCCGCTACACTATAATTTCTGCTTAGGTCCCGGCAACAGCAGTAACCTCTCTGCCACGGGCCGCAATCTGGCCATGCTCTGTTCGCTGATGGAACCGGGTTGCTCGTGGGGCATCACCCACGACTCGATGAAGGACTTCTCCATGCTGGCCTGCGCCATCGGCATGGGAGCGTCGGCCGTCCGCGTGGGGTTCGAGGACAGCTTCTACTATGCTCCCGGAAAGCGTGCACATACCAATGCCGAACTCGTAGAACGACTGGTGGCGCTCATCCGCATGATGGGGTGCGAACCAGCCACGCCAGAGGAGGCAAGGGCGATACAACATATTAAGATGTAAGAAGTAAGATGGATGATGTAAGATGGAAGATGGTCGTTCTGGACGATGACCCGACGGGCATCCAGACCGTTCATGGTTGTCTGCTCATCACACAGTGGGACGAGGACAGCGTGCGCAAGGGTTTTGCGGACGCCGAGCCTTTTTTCTATATATTAACGAACACACGTGCTATGACGCGTGAGGATGCGGAGCAGGTGACGCGCGAGGCTATGGAGATGGTCATCAAGGTGAACCAGGACTATGGCTATCGCCTCATCATCGTCAGCAGGAGTGACAGTTGTCTGCGCGGACATTTCCCACTGGAAACGGACGTGATGCGCCAATGTCTCGTGCAGCACGGTTATGCCGTAGCCCCTAAAACGCCTTTCTGCCCCGCCTTCATCGAGGCTGGCCGTGTCACCATCGATGGTGTACACTATATGCGGGATGGTGAGCGCCTCGTTCCTGTTAGCGAGACGGAGTTTGCACGCGACAATGTCTTTGCCTATCACACCAGCGTGCTGCGCGACTATATCCAGGAGAAAGGTGCCAATCCCGACGATTACATCATTGTCAATGCCCAGGGCTATGACGAGCTGCGTGCATTCGCGGCCACTGTGCTCAGCGGTTCTCCCGCTGAGAGCATCGTCATCCGCTCTTCCTCGTCGCTGCCTAAAGCCATCAGTGGCATCAGCGATATCCCCCTACTCGACCGCAGCATCCTGAAACAGCAAGGCGTGGGTTGCTTCATTGTAGGCTCTCACGTCAAGAAGACCACCCAGCAGCTGGAACAGCTGTTGCAACAGGAGGGCACCTGCGCCATTGAGATCGACGTACAGCGCATCCTGGATGATGCGCCCCTGCTGATGAGCGAGACACTCGACACCATCCAGCAAGTGGTGGATATGGGCTTGACTCCCGTTGTCTATACCTCTCGTCAGGAAATTCGTCTCGACGATGCCAACCAGCGCCAGCACCTTGGTCAGCAGGTCAGCGAATTCCTCGTCGATATCGTCTATCGCCTGCCCTTCACCCCCGCTTATCTCGTAGGTAAAGGAGGCATTACCTCACACGACATCCTGACCAAAGGCCTGGGTATCACGTCAGCCCGTGTCTTGGGACAGATCATCAACAGCGTACCTTGCGTCATGGCACCTCAGTTTCCCTACATCATCTTTCCAGGCAATGTAGGCAATGAGCAATCGCTCAGCGAGGTGTATCTGAAATTATCGGTTTCTCGGGATTGATGAACACAAACAGGATGGCACTCACCACCAGCATCACCGCTATCATATAGAGCGGCAGGTTGTAGTTGCCCGACTGTTGCACCAGTTCGCCAAAGAGGATGCCACAGCAGAAGCCGCCGATGTTGCCCGCCGTATTCATGGCACCCGAGATGGTGCCGGCATGACGCTTGCCCAGGTCGATGCACAGTGCCCAGGCCGAGGGTAGCATGAGGTCGAAGATGCCGAAGCAGAGCGACAGGAATACGAAGACCGCCATCTTGCCGGGGATGAACGCCGCCAGGAACATACATACTGCCGAGACGGCCAGCGATGTAGAGCCCAGGGCCTTGCGCCCCACCTTCACACCATAGCGGCGCGTCAGACGGTCGGTGAGATGGCCTCCGGTGATGTTGCCCACCATACTCATGATAAAAGGTACGGCGACGGCATAGGTCAGTTCGCTACGCTCGAAGCCCCGTCCCAGCTCCATGAATGTGGGGAACCACGAGAAGAAGAACCACGAGCCGAAGGCATAGAAGAAATACATGCCGCAGATGAGCCAGAACTGGCTGTTCCTCAGGATGTCCTTCCAGATGCCCTCCTGCATGCCATGCCTTAACTTCTCGACCTTGTGGGAGCTGCCTGTCTCCCGGTCACGGTAGAAGACGTACCACACCACCGCCCACACGATGCCGAGGGCACCGAGCAGATAGAACGCGGCGCGCCAGCCCACCCATGCCATGACGGGAATGACGACGAAGGGCGTCAGCGCGCCACCCATGCGGCTGGCTGCCCAGACGTATCCCTGGGCCTTGCCTACTTCGTGGCTGTCGAACCAGCGACTGATGACTCCTGTGGAACAGGGCGACGACCCAGCCTCGCCGATGCCGAACATAAAGCGGATGACGAGCAGCGACGCCAAGCCACCGGCCAGTCCGGTGAAGGCCGTAAACAGCGACCACCACAAGACGATGAGCGACAGGATGCGGCGATGGCCGAAACGGTCGCCCAAGGCACCCATGGGAATCTGCATCAGTCCGTAGCTGAGGATGAAGGCACTCTGCACCCACCCCCACTCCGATGGTGACAGCTGGAGGTCGTGCATGATGCTGGAGCCCGCCACGCTGATGTTGATGCGGTCCAGGAAAGTGACCATGCCCAGGATAACGAGCATGGTCAGTATCAGGTTCTTATTCTTCATAGTCCCAGGAACTTCCGCAGTCCTCTCACACCCAGCACGGGACTGGAGAGCACGGGTTTACCCGTCAGTTCGGAGAGTCGCTGCTCCATGCGTGCCATAGAACCCTGCGCCAGCACGAACATATCGACCTGCGAGGCGATGCGCTGGGCAGCCTCGGCGATGAGTCGGTCGTGGGTAGCCCCATCACCGCTCTGTCCGGCAGCGAAGGCTCCGTCGGCCAGTCCCTCGACGAGGGTCACCTGGCGACCTGCCTTGCGGGCCTCGTTCTGCAACAGCCGACATGTGGGGTCGAGCGTCGTGGGCAACGTAGAGATGACGCCGATGCGGTCGTAGTGCAGGACGGCCTCGGCAGCCATCGGCTGGTCGATGCGGAACACGGGGATGCGGGCATACTGGTTGCCGTAGTCGGCCACGTCGCCCACACTGGAACAGGTATTGAACACCACGTCGGCCCCTGCGTCGGCAGCACCATTATAGTAGGACAGCAGACGACGGCGCACGGCGGGTGTCACCTCGTTGTTGGCTATGACCTCCTTGATGAGCGACGAGTCTGCGATGTGGTTCAGCGTCACCTCGGGCAGTTCCTGCTTAAAAATCTCGGTCAACGGCTCCACCAGAGCCATGGCCGTATGGACACAGACAACATGTATCATACCAGCGAGAAGGCTACGTCCATCATGTGAGTGAAGTTGTTCTGGCGCTCCTCGGCGGTGGTCTCCTCACCTGTCAGGATGTGGTCGGAGATGGTGCAGATGCCCAGGGCGCGGTTGCCCGAGCGGGCGGCGTTCATATAGAGCGCGGCAATCTCCATCTCGACAGCCAGCACACCCATGTTGATCCACTTGTCGGTATGGGGGTTCTCGTGGTAGAACATAGACGACGACAGCACGTTGCCCACCTTGTAGTGGTAGCCGAACTTCTCGCACGACTCAGCAGCAGCACGCACCAGGTCGAAGTTGGCGATGGGCGCATACTGTCCGGGCAGCTCATACTGAGCAGCATAGTTGCTGTTGGTGCAGGCGCCCATGGCAATGGCCAGGTCGCCGATGTGCAGGTCGGGATTGATGCTGCCGGCAGAGCCCACGCGGATGATGGTCTTGACGCCGTAGAAGTTGTAGAGCTCGTAGGTATAGATACCGATGGACGCCATGCCCATGCCGTGACCCATCACGCTGACGCGCTTGCCTTGATAGGTGCCGGTATAGCCCAGCATGCCACGGACATGATTAAAACATACCGCATTGTCGAGGAATTTCTCGGCCATGAGTTTCACACGCAGCGGGTCGCCCGCCATGATGACAGTCTCGGCGATGTCGCCGTACTGGGCCCCGATGTGGGGAGTAGGAGTCTTTGCCATAATCAGTTAACAGTAAAAATAGTTATTTGATGGCAAAGTTACGAAAAAAGCTTGTAAAAGTGAAGCGATTTTGGAAGATTAACGCAATTCAGCCTGAAATAAAGGCAAAACGGGGAAGAATGAGGAAGCATACAATACGAGGTGACGCAAAATTGGGAGGATTGGTGAGGGAGTTAGGTTTCCAAATCGTTACCCGATATCACTCCTTGAGAGGAGTAAAACCATGAAGCAAAATAGGGCAGAACGCAGCACCTTTCACCGTCCGTTTCTTATTCCGCAAACTGCTACATTTTGCATAGCGATGGATGCCAAAAGAAATAGTAGTTTTGCAGCCAAAATTAAAAACGGAGTAAGAAACATGAGAAGTACTTTTAACATTCTGTTCTATGTGAACAAGAGTAAGGAGAAGAATGGGATGGTGCCTGTGATGGGCAGGGTGACGATTAACGGCACGCAGAGCCAGTTCAGTTGTAAGAAGACAATTCCGCTTGACATGTGGGACGTGAAAGGCAATTGTGCCAAAGGCCGTAGTAAGGAGGCTTTGCAGATTAATCGCGAACTGGATAACATCAAGGCTCAGATCATCAAGCACTATCAGCATCTGTCAGACCGCGAGGCTTTCGTGACGGCAGAGATGGTGCGCAATTCCTATCAGGGTTTTGGCAGCGAGTACGAGACGCTGCTGAGTGCTTTCGACAAGGACATTGCCAACCAGAAGAAACGTGTGGGCAAGGACAGGGCGGCAAGCACACTCTGGGCTATGGAGCGTTCGCGTAAGGATGTGGCTGAGTTCATCCAGTCGCACTACCGTCGCACTGATATGTCGATGCAGGAACTGACGCCAGAATTCATCAAGGACTTTGCCGCCTATCTCAGCACAGACCGAGGATTGGCTAATGGCACAATCTGGCAACGCTGCATGTGGCTGAAAGGCGTTGTGCTGAGAGCGCACTACAACGGCAAGATTCCCCGTAACCCGTTCGCGCAGTTCCACATCAGCCCAAACTGCAAGGAAAGGGAGTTCTTGACCGAAGAAGAACTAAAGGCAGTCGTAACCCATGAGTTCGAGGACGACAATCTCGCCTTTGTGCGTGACATCTTTGTATTCGTGTGCTTCACCGCCCTATCATTCATCGACGTGAAGAACCTGACGACGGACAACATCGTGGACATCAACGGTGACAAGTGGATTATCAGTAAGCGACACAAGACCAACATCCCCTTCCAAGTGAAACTGATGGACGTACCCTTGCAGATTATCGACCGCTACAAGCACCTACAGGAAGACAAGCTGGTGTTCGGCAAGATGAACTACTGGTCGATGTGCAAGAAGCTGAAAACGGTGATGACAGCCTGTGGCATAGAGAAAACCATATCCTACCATTGTGGCCGGCACTCGTTCGCGACCTTGGCACTTTCAAAGGGTATGCCCATTGAGAGTGTGAGCCGTGTATTGGGACACACCAACATTGTAACCACCCAGATTTACGCCCGCATCACAAGCCAGAAACTCGACAACGACCTGACGATGCTCGGCAATAAACTCAACGCATCGTTCAAGAACCTGCAGACGGCATAGTCCGCACGAATCAGCCCCACTCGTCATTGCTGCGAATGGGGCTGAAATCTTTCGTCATCCTACATCCTTTACCGACGTATTACAGCTTAAACGTCGCTCTCAGCATAGCGGTGCGGCCGCAGAGGGTGTAGTCGTAGGTGTAGGTGTTGATGCCGTTGAAGAGGGTGTAGGCGTAGTGGCGCTGGTTCAGGAGGTTGTCGAGTTCGAGGCGGAGGACGAGGCGCTTCCACTTGTACTGGGCGGAGGCGTTGAAGAGGGACATGCGCTTGTACTGGTCGGCGGTGAGTTGGCGACGCACATGGTCATAGTCCAAGGAGAGGTCAAGGGCGGCGATGGGGAAGATGTGGACGGCGCCGCTGTGGGTGAGGGAGGTCGTAGTGTTGCTCTCTTCGGAATAGCGCGAGCGCGACCACCCGTAGTTGATGTCGTACCGCAGTTCGAGCCAGGGGACGGGGGTGATGGTAGCGTTGCCATGTAGGGCGTAGCTGTTCGTGCGGGTATCGATGATGGTGGCCCCCTCCTGACCTCCCCCGAGAGAGGAGGAAA
>Ga0256405_10000250_pt1 | contig 181016 bp, 139 predicted proteins | sample RumenRJG_02DNA_FD_189096 | JGI IMG/M metagenome (GOLD analysis project Ga0256405, IMG submission 189096) | Bovine rumen microbial communities from Lethbridge, Alberta, Canada - RJG_02 | ecosystem: Host-associated > Mammals > Digestive system > Stomach > Rumen | place: Canada: Alberta... | reverse complement strand
GTAACAGTTTCCCATCTTTTCTTGAATGTAAGCCCCACCTATTTTTCCCACCTAAGGAATTTTATCTTATTTGGAATTCTTTAAATAGAGGGGCTTAAGTTGATGATGTTAAGCATGCTAGCATGCGCTTCCGATAAGCCGTTTTCACGACTGGAAGCCATTTTAAGCAGCAAACATTTTATAATATGGAAGCCATGTAAAGGGCAGGGCTTGAATTTGCTGCCTTAGTTTTCAAACCTTGTCATTTATCTCGTTCGATTTCTTCAATAAGCTCCCGCTTGTAATCAAACCACTGTGGCACTACGATTTTTTTGAGCGGCCGCGGAGCTTTTCCATCTTTGTTTTTGCCTGCTTCTTTTCGTTCCAGGTAATTTGCGTAAAGTTTTTTGATTTTCTGCTTGCGAAGGAGCTTGCTTGAAAACGGCGTATACGGCGCAAGAATTTCTTTGAGCGGCTTTTTCTGCTCGTTCATGAGTTTTTCAGTGACTTTCATTGTGAAGAATGCGTCTGCCTTGCTGTCATGGAATTCCATTCCGTCTGTCGGAATTTCAAATTTTTCGACGTATGTTCCAAGACCGCCTTTGATTCCATAAATTTTTTCAAGCACTGTGTGGATATCGTGGCAGTTGAAGTCAATCAAGTCCAAATCGTAGCGCAAGCATTCTGTTGCAATCGTTGCGACATCGTTCTGACAGCCAAATCCAAATATAATCTGGTTGCTTGCTTCCAGAAGAGACTGGATTTTTTTGTAGTGCTGCGGGAATTTCGGGTTGTTGATGTAATCTTCGCGGGTATATGCAAGCCTGCATTTTGAGTCTTCTTTGAACAAATACCAGTCGAAAATAGTGTCCGGGTTCATAAGAAGGTCGTCTGATTCAATCACAGAAAAATTTTCATCACAAAGCACATAACCAAAAGAACAGATTTGCCGATTCCATTAAAACAATTTGCACATTCAATATCGAAAAACAAGTAATTCATGAAACTATTATATCATAGAATTACAGTTGTATCACTAGAACCTGATTGTCGCTCCAAGTGTGGCTGTTGCCGAAAGAATCGCGATTTTATTCCAGGTCGTGCTGTAGCCCAATCCCAAATCCGTATTCAGCGAGACATATTTTGAAACCTGAGTTTCGGTTTCGTGCATGTAATCGATGTTGTATTTCTTTGTTATGCTTGAAGTTGATGAAGCTTGGCTTGCTCCGAGATTCAGGCTGTCGGTCTTTGTGATTTCTTTTGTTCCGCCGGCTAATTTTTCGTTGAAAAGTGAGACCATGCCTTTTGCGATCGAAGATTTTGCTTCCCGTTTCCAGACGAGCGTGACTTTCCCTTTCCAGTCGTCTTTTCCTTCGAGACTGCCTTCAAATCCGCTTTTGAGATAATTTTTTTCTGTGAAGAAGAATGTCGCCTGAAAATATCCGTTCAAAAGATAAGAATATTCTCCCGGTTCGTTACGCGGAATTTTTACGGCTGCACTTAGGCTTGAATTGTACTCGTCGCTTTCAAAAAAACTGAAAATCGGCAGGTTGCCCTTGCGCCCGAAAATGTTCAGGGCGGTGTAGTTGACTGTGTTCTTAATCTGGTAAAAATCCGTCAGATTGTCGCCTGTTCTGATGTCGCGCGTGGCTTCAAGTTTTGCCGAAATCGGAATGAAAAAATCGTATTTGCTGGCAAAAAATGCTCTGCGCCAGTTGAAAGCGTAATTTCCGGTGTAGAAATTCGATTCGCGGTCAGTTTCTTGCACTTTATTGGCAAGGTTCGCGCTTGCAAGGTCGTAAATCGGCATCGTCGCAAAGTAATAAGATTTTTCACCCAGAGATTTCTGAAGGTCTTTTGTGTCGCGCTCGTAAGAGCCGCCGTTTTCAACCGGATTCGTGCTTCCTGTTGATTTTTTCCATGAGAAGGAGAAATTATTTTTTGCGAGCGAGAATGGAATATTGAAGCCAGACTTCGTGTTGTCCGAAAATGTGACTTTTGCGGATGATTTGTAATTTCCTTCGGTCTCAAAGAAAATTTCCGGCTTTAATTTTGCCGTATCAAATGAGTAGGAAAGCGATGATTTTCCGCCGATTGTGCGTTTCTGTGCTTTTTCGCTTCCTGTGTCAAAACTGAATTCCGTGATTTCGCACCATGAAGAGGCGTAATTTTCGGTCGAGAACTTTTCGTTTTTAGAATTCCCGTCGGTTTTTTCGGAATTTGTCGGAACTTTCTGCGATATTTTTGATTCCGCAGTAAAATTTAATTTTTGCGGCTTGAAAGAAATTTTTGCACCTGCGTTCTGTGAAAGAGACCATGAATCGCTGCCTGCTTTTGTGGTGACTTCGAGTGCAAGCGGAATGGAATGACCGGAAAAGTCGAGTTTTGCCCCGTTTGCTTTTTCAAGGTTTCCGTCTTCCGAGCTGAACGAGTAATTTTCTGAGAAAGAAAGAATGTCTAGAATTGGTTTTTCTGTTTCAATAAAGTGACTGGCCGAGGAAAGGGCATTTTTCTGCTCGGTTTGGTCTGATTTTGCATTCTGGTATGCGTTTGAGAGGGCGGCTTGTCCCCCGATTTTTAGGTTCGTGAGCGTGAAGCCAATTGAGCCTGTTGAAGTGAGATTTTTTTCTTTATTTGTGCCGTTTTTGCTTTCGATAGCTGCTGCGCCGTCTCCTGTTGCGGAGATTTTGAAGTCTTTTAGAATCTCATGATTTTCTGTCGCGAGAATCGTTCCGTCGATTTTGAAGTTTGCTTCGATTTTGTCCTGTGCTACAAAAAATGGCGTGTTTTCGCTCAGATAAAGCTCGTCGAACGAAAGTGAGCCGTTTTCTTTTGCGCTGACGGTGATTTCAAGGCGGGTCGGAATGATGTTTGTGTCGATTTTTTTGAGAAGTGAATTTTTTGCCCCTGTCAAATCGATTTCGTATTCCTGCCATAAGGCCGAAAGATTTTTTGCAGGTATTTCGTAGACAAGGGCTTCATCCAGACCTCCGTTTGATTTTGGTCGTGTAAGCCTGATTTTGACTGAGGAATCTGAATCTTCTGAATCGGTATTAAATTTAAGGAAAAAACTGAGTTTTTTGTACTCGCCTAAGTCGATTTCTTTGAAGTTTCGTGAGAAAATGATTTTTTGAGTCTCGCTTTGCTCTTCGTCAAATTTCCATTCAAAGACCTGAACCTTGTTTGTCGAATTCTTGTTGAATTTTTTGATTTTTGATGAAGTGAGGCTTGTGTCATTCGCCTGATAATTTTCGGTTTTTACTGCGGCTTGGCTTTCTGCGTTGAAGACTAATTCTCCGGCTTCGTACGGGCCTGCGTAAATCGTGCCGTTTTTTGGAAGTGAAGAAATGTCGCTTGTCGTGAGAATCAGGCGCGCGTTGAAGTTTTGCAAAGAAGAGATTATGCTTCTGTCCTCGTCCGAAAGCGTGACTTTTACAATTTGCCAGCCCGATTTCGAAAAGTCGAAGGATGATCGAACTTGCTCAGAGCCTGAATCCGAAATTTTCCATGTCGGTATTCTTTCTGCTTCCTCAACCGAAAAGTCCTCGTCATCCGAAACTCCAAGTTGAAGGTAAAGCGAGCAATTTTCGATGTCATAATTTTCGTTTGGATTGGCATTCTTTAGCGCGATTGAAAAATTGGAGGTGTTTGCAAGAGTGCCTAAAAGCCCAGACGTGTATAGACTGAGCGCGCTCCATGCGGCATCATTCCCGGTTCCAGCCGTTTTTCCCGAAAAATCCCACTCAAAAGGAATTGCGTAGCCCGAAATTTCCGGGTCGTTTTTGCCTTCGCTTGCTTCAATTGAAGAATTTTTTGAAGATTTTAACTCAATTTGAGTTATTGAGCCCGAAGTTTTTTCGTTCAGAACTGGCTCAAATCCGTCCGGTAAATCGATTCCTGCTTTTTTTGAAAGATAATAAGTCTCGCTTTCTTTGTCATCGTTTCCCAAAATGCGGAAATTCCCTGTGGTGTTCGTGTTCTCGTAAGTACCTGCGATTGTGTTTTTGACCGAAAATCTTTCACCTGTGTAGCTGGCTTTGCTTGCGAGCGTGGCAAATCCCTGTGAAGAATAGCTTGAGTCGGCAAATTCTCGGTCTGGAGAGTAGCCCCATCGGCCTGAAGCCGAAATGTCCGTAGAAAATTTGTCCGTAAAGTCATATTTGAATCCAGCCGCAGCCGAAAATGCACCTGATTCTGAGTCTTCGTTTTCTTCGTACCAGCGGGCAACGATATGATCGCTGTCTGAAACTGCACCAGAAAGCGTAATTGTGCCGGATTCCGGGTCATATTTTGCTGAGCCGTCAATAACGCCGTTTTTGTAGACCGTAACTGTTCCCGAAACCGCCTCCGTTCCGATTTCAAGACGGTTCACTGGCGAAAAAGAGCGGACTTGAAGAACTTTTTCGGATAAAGAATCCCCGCCCAGATAAATATGAGGATTAAGGCGGGCGAGCGGAAAGGACGCGTGAATCAATTTTTCCAGAGAGTCGGTTGCATCATCCTCGCTCAAAGAAACATCCGCGTACAAATGATTTGAATAGAAAAAATCAGCCTGAGAAAAGCGCAGATTGTCCTCATCAATCACGACTGAGTAACTTGAATCCGCCGTACTCGTCTGTGAATCCGCAATCTGAGCGTCACTGGCATGACTTGTGCCGCAATCATAGCGGTTTGCAACCATAAAAGGCGAGAATCCCCCCGGATGCTGCAAGAAAACACAATCCTCACCGTCAATAGAATTGAAGATCTTATAAAAATAACTTTCCGTTTTCCGTTTTCCACTTTCCGTTTGAAAGAACCACTCGTCCATCTTGTCAAAAAATGTTTCAAAATCACTTTGCGTAACCGCAGAATAAAAAGTCACCGCCACGGCAGGCAAAACTCCGTTCTGTCTGAAAGCCCTTGCGTCCTTTGAAAGCAAAATCTGATTCTGATTCGACAGAAGAAGATATTGAGTTCCGTCGAGTTTTTTGTATTTTCGGCCCTTTGAGTCGCGATAGTTTCCAGAGGCTGATTCAACATAAACCGCCTTTACATTCTGAACGAGATTTGAAGACGGCAGAATATACTGGCTTCCAGTGTTGTAATTTGAGAGCGAAATTTCATTCACCGAGACAGAATTTTTACCGTACCAGGTCTTTTCGTGAGCCTCAATCAAATCGTAGCGCATGGCCGCGTCTGCCTGCCAGTTTGAGCCTTTCCAGTTAAAAGAGATTCCCGGAGCCTGATTGTCGCCGCCACCGATTCCTCGGTTCACTTCATCGACTGAATATATTGAAGGGAAAATGATTTTCCGGTTTGAAATTCTTGCAGATTTTAAATATCCATCACCGATATAGCCCGCAGCAACAGTGTTTTTGTTGAAATCGTCTGCAAAAGCCGCCTCAAAGTACCAGTGATGATTCAGCATGAAATAGAGCGACAAATCGACATTCTGTACAAAAACAGGCGAACTGGTCGTGAGAACTGGCGTGTTCCCGAATCCAAAAGAATAATTTGCTCCGCCTGTGACCGTGCTTTTCCAGTACCCTTCTGCAAAGAATTCAACATTTTGATCGCCGAAATCCTTGTTGAAGAGTGAGACAAACTTCCCCGAATCCGAAAGCGGAAGCCTGGAAGTATCGAAAACGATTCCAGCCGCACCGTCCGCTTCTTTTTGGGTTGAGACAGAGCTTTTTTGAATTTCCGGCACATTTTGAGCCTGAGTGCCTTGGAGCGGAAGAAAAAGCATCGCCAAAGCAAGTGTCGCTCCGCCCAAAAGACGCGCCTTCGTGATTTTTAATGCCGGATCTTTTTCCTGAGCCTTTAAAATCGCGTTCTCAAGCCTGCGTTTTTTTTCTTCGCCGAAATCAAAAAGTTCCTGCTGGCGCGGCGTTTTTTCGTCTTCGAGATTGTACATTCCCACGCCCAGAAGCCTGATCCCTAAGCTGGCGTTGCGTTTTTTTTCAAGCAGAGCCTTTGCCCGCTCAAATAAATCATCAACGCTCGAAACATATCTTTCGCTTGTGGACTGAACGCTCACCGTTGAAAAATCTTCGTAGCGGATTTTAAGTGCGACCGAAGTGCTCCTGACTTTTTCGCGAAGGCTTCGGAACATCACCGTGTGGCAGAGGGAGAGCAGGGCCGTTTCGATAATCTCCGGGTTCGTCAAATCATATTCGTAAGTGTTTTCCGCGCTGATTGAGCGGCTTTTTGGCTCGGCCCTAAAGTCTGCCCCAGCGTTCCCGCGCACCGAATTGTACAAAAAAGTGCCGGCTGCCTTCCCGAAAAGACTTTGCAAGAGTTTTTCAGAACGGTTATAAATGTCGCGTGTAGTTCTGATTCCGTAGCTTTCAAGTTTTGCCAGTGTTTTGTTCCCGGCTCCCCAGACTTTCGTAATCGGAAGGGAAAGCATAAAATCAGTTTCGCCACCAAAAGGCACTACCGTAAGCCCGTCTGGTTTTTGTAATCCCGAAGCGATTTTGGCGCAGTATTTTGTGGAAGCAAGCCCCACTGAGACCGTAAGACCTGTTTTTTCAAAGACCTCAGCCTTTAATTTCTTTGCTGTCTCAAGCGGATCACCGAAGAGCCGTTCCGTGCCAGTCAAATCAATAAAAGCCTCATCGACAGAAATCTGCTGGATGTCAGGCGAATAATTTTTGAAAATTGCCATGACTTCCTCAGATTTTTCGTGATAGCGTTTCATTCTTCCGCGCAAAAAAATTCCCTGGGGGCAGAGTTTTACCGCCTGAAAAGTGGGCATGGCCGAGTGAACGCCGAATTTCCTTGCTTCGTAGCTTGCCGTGGAAACGACGCTCCTTCTGTCACCGGGCAATCCGCCTACAATCACAGGCTTTCCCCGATATTCGGGGTGGTCGAGCTGCTCGACAGAAGCGAAAAATGCGTCTAAATCAACGTGGAGAAAGACTTTGTTCACTTATTCAACCTTGAGTTCCCTTTTTTCAATCCGGAGCGTGTTCTTTTTATCAGTTTTATAAAAAGCCGTGACTTCAATTGTTGCGCTTGTTTTTGAGGGAGCCGCATAGTCAATAGTAATCTTCTTTGGCGGATAATCTGGGATTACAAAAGAATACGAATCCTTTCCATTTGAATCAGTCACAATCGTATAATTGTAAATTGAATCGTAAATCGGGTGAGCATTTTCACTCCCTTTCAGTACAATTGAATATCTCAGTGCCTCTTCATCGGACAAAATTCTGATGTGGTGAGTGGTCATTCCCAAAAAATCGTCTTTTGAAAGCTTTGCCGAGAGCGTAAATCTTTCATCACGTTCAATCTTAGTTTCAATTCTTTGTGCAGCTCTGAGTTCCGGCTTATAAATAAAGTGTGAGATTGCAAAAATAATCGCAAAAATGAACGCGAGAATTGCAATCGTTGAAAAAATGGCGTTGTAAATCATTCTCTTCAGCGTGTAGCCTTTGATACCTGCATGTACGTTTAAAAAGACTAACATCCGGAGCCATGTAATTTGAAAAGGAAAAATTGCGAGCGATAGAATGATATTTCCGCTTGCTGTCGTGAAGACGGTTTTCGTAAGTTCTGCTTCTTCCGCACTCTTGATTATGATAAATCCATACGGAACAAATGGCATCATCATCAGAATAAAAAATATGCTCAGTGACGGAAGCGTTTTTGCGCTCCTTGAGAGATAAATCAAAATGTATTCTGCCGCAAAAATTACGAACAGTGTCAAATCTCGTGTTGAAAAAAGAAAAATATTGAAAATCGCAACTACAAGAAGAATGTAGCCGTACATGAAAGCCGTTAATGAAAGCTTAAAAATTCCCTGAACCGTAAAAAGAACTGAGATGAAAAACATGGAAAAGACGATTTTAATTCCGTACTGAAAAATTGGATTCAGCTGGAAAATAGAAGAAAGAAATCCTACCACATGCTGGCCAAGAAGAAGAGAAATGAAAGAAATCCCGATTGTGAACGGAATCATGTAACTTGACTTGATGAACTCGTATTTGTGTCGTTCACCGTATTCGCCCAAAAATGAGAAAATACATAAAAGAAGAATCGTCAAGATTCCTACAGAAAGACAGCTGATGATGATAGTTCGCTCATTGATAAAAAGAGGTTTGAAAAGAGTTCCGCGGTTTATAAAGATATAGTGTTTGTCCCATTCTTCGCTCCCGCTGGATTCGTATTTTTCTGCAAATTTTTTAAGGCAAAGCAAATCCTCTGAATGTTTGAAATTCAGCTCGATTGCGGGAATATTGTTCTCAAAGAAATATGAAAGCCGTTTTTGCCCCTGAACGATTCCAAGCCTGTAAATTGCCGAAAGCCTGTTCTCAAACGTAAAATTGATTTTTGAATCAAAAAAGTTTTCCGTGATTTTGCGTGTGAGCCACAGCGGTGAAGTGTTTTTTTTGCTGCCTGTATAGATTGCCGTGTTTTCTTCTGGATTTAAATTGATGATTATTGAAGTACATGAATCTGTGTCATCGATTGAACTGGCAAAAACTTCAGTTCCTTTGATTGAATTTGAAATGTCGAATTCAGAATTGTCCAGAGCTGAAAAAAGAACGGTGACTGTACAACTGAGGCTTTGTGTTTTGAGATACGAAAGAAAATCCAAAATTGCTTTTTCGTTGGCAGAAAAATCTTCCTGCATAAAACAGAAAATTACTTCATTGCTGGAATTTCCATCAAAATTCAATAGAAGATTATATGCAAAATTATCCTGGCCGGTTGGAGAAAGAGCTTGCTGAATTGGTGAAAAACCATTTTCGGAAAGATTTGATTCCACTGCCTGCGAAAGTTTATTTCCAAAAAGTTCTTTTATATTAAGATTTTTTTGCGAGAAAATTGAAAAATGTGCCGAAAATAATAGAAAAGCTAAAACTATAATTTTTCGAAAATGCATTTGAATAAGAATATAAGGAAAAACTGATTTATTCAATCGAGATTAAATCAGCGGCAACTTTGACAGTTCTCTTATTTGTCAGTTTACAATTCAAGTGCCTTAGTGTACAATTATAGTATTGGGTTTTAGGGAGATTCTATGCCAGCAGAAAAAAAATTCATTTTGAACTTGCCTTTAAAAGTTATTCTGACTGAGGAGGGTACGTCACATTTTATCAGCAACAAAAAAAAGTTGTTGCGTATCCGTCTGGCTGATAATCTCGAAGAATATGGCATTTCGCTCAATCCTTTCTCCCCACAGTCTATCCAGAACATGATTATGGTAGACTACATTTCCAAAATCGAAATTTCTATGTCGGAGTTCGTTTCTGTCCGTCAGGAAGTCATGGATTTGGCAAAAGTCGTAGTCTATTCAATCCTTTACAAACAGTTTGATCGTCAGGTTTTCGCCGATGTAATCAAGTGTGATTGTGTTCGCAAGCACAACCGCACCAATCCAAGCGAACTTATCGACGAGCGCACTAAAATCGAAGACAAGCAGCTTCGGGCCATGATTTCCAAAAAGGAAGTTATCATCCGCCAGGCCAAAAAAGAAATCCTTGACCCGGTATGGAAGTCAATCATGGAGAACAAGGAATATTCTCTTGAAGAGCGCAATATTTATCTTCTCATGACCGAAAAGTTCCTCAACCGCCTGTCTCTCATGAACTGGTATATCATCCTTAAATTCTTCAAGGATAAAGAAGGATTTTCTCAGATTAATATCGCAATCCGTCATCTTCTTCAAATTTACATGGAAAAATCTCGTGTTGCAGAGTATATTTCCATTCTTCTCATGGAACTTGCCCTCAATGCCGAGAACAACAACCTCAAAAAAGAGGCAAAAGTCCTTTATAACGGTGTCGAGGATCTTGACGCATTGCTTTTTGACCCCGAAGTCCGCACCAAAATTATTGGTGAGCTCAAACGCAAGCACGAACTGGTATCTCTTTCATGGAAGCTTGGCGGCGGTTCAACTGCAATCGGTAAGCAGGGCCGTCTTCAAATCATGGTTCTCAACAAAAGTGACGAGAATCAGGAAGCAAAGGCCAACATCGAGGACAAAATGGCCGCTGATACAAACAAGCGTTCCCTCATCGATTTCTACCGCGAAATTCCAGACGGGCAGGGCAGCACAGATTTAGGCTTGTATTATCTTTCTTATCTCGATGATGCATGTAAAAAGCTCAACGTCAAATTTGAGTCTATCGTCAATCAGTTTGCTAATCAGGATTTGACAGTCATCAATTTGATTTTCAATTTCTAAATGCGAATCAAAATTTTTTGTTTGTTTCTCATTTTTTCTATTTTCTCGTTTTTTTCATGCTCTGACAGTGAAGCTGATGTTGTTTCTGTATCGGCTACAGCAATTTTTGATTACTCTGAAAAGGAAGCCGTTCCTGCGCAGCGTCTTGCGGTTTTTTTCCAGCTTGCAAATCAGGCTCAGCGCACCGAGAGTTTTACGGTTACAAATGATAACTCCGGCTATGCATGGATTGTCTCAAATCCTGGAATTTTCACCGGAATGAACAAAAGCTATACTTATTCAGTAAATTTAAATCCACCGGAAGGCAAAGAAATTCCAACCGGCATTTATACGGTCGAATATTACGATGCCGCCGAAAGCAAAGACGAAGCAAAATTTACCGTCTATTATAACAAAGAGCTTTTAAAGTCCACCACCGAGAATTTCAAGGATTTTTTGCCAAATCCAAACGAAAATATTGCAATTTATGATGAATCTGGTGAATTACTTTTTATGGGGCGTGCAAAAGCTTCATGGAAGTCAAACGCTGACATTCTCAGGGATTTTAAGCTTGCCGAATCCAAAAGAATCTGTTATGTTACGCCCGGAAACACAGTTATTTGTTTTATGCCAGAAGAAAAGTTAAAGGAAATTAGTAATGAAGAATGAAACACTTAAAAATACAGAAGGGGAAGCGGTTCGAGCATAGCTCTCACCGAGACTCGCCTAAAAAGTCGTCTCACGACTTTTTCGCCGTTGGCGTCGGCTCCCTATCCCCATCGCTCCAAAAATAAGGTATTAAAATGAATAACGATAATAAAAATAATGAGATAACTCGCAAGTCAGACGGAATTCACCGTGAAATTCACACTTTTGTGCTCCGCCAGGGGCATTTTACCGCAAGCGAGCGAAAGGCTTATGAGGAAATGCACGAAGAATTCTGTGTTCCTTATACCGAAAGCATTCTTGATTTCGAAAAAATCTTCGGAAACTCAAATCCTGTAGTCGTTGAGATTGGCTTTGGTATGGGAAAGGCCACGGCTATCATCGCCGCAAACAATCCAGAAATCAATTACATCGGAATCGAAGTTCACAAGCCTGGTGTTGGCAAATTGCTGGGCGAAATCCGTGACCGTGGCTTAAAAAATCTCCGTATAATTGAGCATGATGCGATGGAAGTCCTCAAAAATCAGCTTGCAGACGGCTCAGTTTCAGCATTCCATATCTTTTTCCCGGATCCGTGGCAGAAAAAGCGTCACTTCAAGCGCCGTCTTGTTCAGCGCCCGCGAACAGATTTGATGGTCCAAAAACTTGTGAAAGGCGGATATTTGTACTTTGTGACTGACTGGCTTCCGTATGCAGAATTCGGCATGGAGCAGCTTTGCGCAACACCGGGGCTCAAAAATAAATACGAAGGTTATGCTCCGCATCAAGAGTGGCGACCAGAGACAAGATTTGAGCAAAAAGGCATTGACGCCAACCGTGTAATCAACGAAATGATGTTTGAAAGAATTTGACGCAGATGAACGCAGATGGCAAAACAAAATCTGTGTGTATCTGCGTATATCTGCGTCTAATAAAATAGGATTTTATAATGTCAGATTTATTCGATATGGCACGCATTGATGAGCTTGCTTCTTTGATTAAAAAATATCAGGACTCTTATTATAATGGCGAAGGAGAAATTTCCGATGCCGAATTTGACAAACTTTGGGACGAATTAAAATCTCTTGATCCTCAGAATCCTGTCTTACAGCGTGTCGGTGCGGATTCTGGCAATTTTGCAAAAATCCGCCATATCATGCCCATGGGAAGCCAGGAAAAGGCCGCCAACCCGGAGCAATTTTTAGCCTGGGCAAAAACTCACGCTTACGACGAATATCTTGTTGAGTACAAGCTTGATGGTGCTTCTTTGGAGCTTCAGTATTCAAAAGGCGAGCTTGTGCGGGCTGTCACTCGCGGAGACGGAACAATCGGCGATGACATCACGGCCAATGCGCGAAAAATGCAGGGCGTCAAAATCGCTCTTTTTGATTCCGAAAACAATAAAATTGATTTTACAGGGGCGGTTCGTGGTGAAGTCATCATGACTCACACTGTTCACAAAAAATTTTATTCCGACAAAGCCAACTGCCGGAACGCAGCCAACGGCCTCATGAAGCGAAAAGACGGAAGCGGAAGTGAAAATCTATGCCTCATGACTTACGATGCCCTTGCAACCACTGGCGAAAACCCTTTCAAGGATGAAGAAGAAAAAATCAACTGGCTTAAAAAATGCGGGTTCAACACATCTCCGTTAAAAATCTGTAAAAGTGCGGATGAAGTGATTGAATACCGTGCCGAAGTCATGGAAATCCGAAAATCTCTGGATTATGACATCGACGGCCTTGTAATAAAAGAAAGGCGGATTGACTTGGCGGACGCAAGCCGTGCAAGGCCAGACCGACAGATTGCATTCAAATTCTCGCTCGAAGAGGCTGTTTCTACTTTGCGCGAGGTTGAATGGAGTGAATCTGGAGCCACTTATACGCCGGTAGCAATTTTTGACGAAGTTCAGCTCAATGGAACTACAGTGCAGAGGGCATCTCTTGCAAATCCAGACACAATGCGCTCTCTAGGAGTCAAAATCGGAAGCCGGGTCGTCGTTGTAAAGCGCGGCGAGATAATCCCGAAGATTGAAAGCGTTCTGAATGAAGAGCCTGGTCAGGTAACAAGCGCGATTGTTTTTCCAAAAAAATGTGAGACTTGCGGATCTGAACTTTGTGATGAGGGAAGCCGTCTTTATTGTCCGAACAAATCCTGCTCAAAACGTGTTCTTCATCAGCTGCAAAAATGGATTAGTGTTGTTGACATCCGTGATTTTGGTGACACTTTGCTTCGGGAGCTTTTCAAAAACAAAGAAGTCACTTCAATTTCTGATATTTACAAACTCACTGGTGAAAAGCTTGTCCCATATTTCTTGAACGAAGAGTCAATCGAAAGCCAGAAAGATTCTCTGGGCGCAAAAAAAGTTTATGAGAGCATCCAGAATCACCGAAGAATGAGTCTTTCGGTCTTTATCGGCGGATTCGACATCGAAGGAATAGGCGAAACTATGGTTCAAAAGCTGATTGACGCAGGATTCAATTCGCTCGAAAAGCTTCTTTCTGCAAACGAAGAGCAGATTGCGGGCGTTTATGGCTTTGCCGAAATCACCGCAAAGATTTTTGTTGAAGGCTTGGCTGAAAATAAAGAAGAAATGATTTCTCTCACCCAGAGCGGAACCATCCAACTTGAAGAAATTGGTGGCGGAGCTTTGGCTGGAAAGTCTTTCTGCTTTACGGGAGAGCTTAAAACAATGAAGAGAGCTGATGCTGAAGCCCTGGTCAAAAAGGCTGGCGGAAGCTGCAAGTCAAGCGTTACAAAGGATTTGAGCTACCTTGTCACGAACGACACTTCTTCTGGCTCCTCAAAGAACCAGAAAGCCGCCAAATTCGGAATTCCAATCATAAACGAAGAGGAATTCCTTAAAATGATGAACGGTTAAAGAACGTGTTTTTTCAAGAAATCGCCTACGCCGTCGTGATTGTTGTCCAAATTTGTCACAAAGCGGGCGATTTTTTTGATTTCGGGTAAGCCGTTGCACATTGCGACACCGTAGCCGACCATACGTATAAGGCTCTCGTCGTTCATGCTGTCACCAAAGCCCATCGCTTTTTCGATACCAAATCCGAGATTATTTGAAAGCCATTCGACAGCCTCTCCCTTGCCACAATTTGGTGGAAGAACTTCAAGAAAGTAGGGCTTGCTTGTGAAAATTACGGCTTTGTCTCCGAATTCTGCCCTGAGAATCTTTTGGAGTTTCTGCAATTCCTCTGGTTCTCCAGGGACAAGCATTTTTGTGAATCCCTGCTTTAAAAAATCCGTATAATTTTCAACAGACTTGCCTTTGAGACCACACAAATCAACATCGAGCTTTGTCCACTTAGTAGCCTGCTCATAATAAATTGTGTCGGGTGTGTAGACTTCGGTTTTGAGACCGTAGCTTTCGGCAATTTCATTTGTCCGTAAAAGAATTTCCGGCTTTACCTTCTGACAAAAAATTTGCTGGCGTTTGTGCATGTCGAAAATCGAGCAGCCATTGATTGCGATGAGAAATTTCCCGGCTTCTTTGCCTGCAATTTCAAGCCTTTTTACAAACGGAAGAATCGCATCTTCCGCACGTCCTGAACAGAGGACTACATAGATTCCCTTTTCGGCACATTCGCGTAAAGCCGCCACGTTTCCGTCAGAAATCTGGCGGTCATCATTCAAAAGCGTGTCGTCCAAATCAAGGGCGACGAGTTTCACGTCAAGTTTTTCCATAAAGCCTCAGTTTCTATTTGAGAATGAATTTCTGCAAGTAACCGACAGCCCAAATTACAATTGCAATCATTGGAAGAATGCAGCTTACATAGAATTTAAGTGCATGCGGGAATTTTATACCGCTTCCTGTGTTTGCTTCTTGAATGAAGTTGTCAAATCCCCAGCCATAACGTGAAGTACAGAATACGAGATAAACAAGCGATCCTAGTGGAAGAAGATTGTTTGATACGATGAAGTCCTCAATATCCTGAATATTTCCGATTTTTGGAATTACGATGTTGCTCCAGATGTTGAAACCGAGTGTACAAGGAATTGAAAGTACGAGCACAAGCACGATGTTTACGATTACTGCTTTTTTTCGGCTCCATCCGTTCCTGTCCATTGCAAAGGCGATGATATTTTCAAAAACTGCGATGACAGTTGAGAGAGCGGCGAACGACATGAATATGAAGAACAGTGTGCCCCAGAGACGACCGAGTAACATTGAATTGAAAATATTAGGTAATGTGACGAAAATAAGCCCCGGACCCTGACCTGGATTTACACCGAAAGCAAAGCAAGCCGGAAAAATTATAAATCCTGCCATGAGAGCAACGAATGTGTCGAGAGTTATAATGTGCAAGGCCTCGCCGGTGAGAGCTTTTTCTTTGCCGATGTAGCTTCCGAAGATTGCGAGAGCACCGATTCCGAGCGAAAGTGTAAAGAATGCCTGACCCATTGCCGCAAAAATCACTTCTCCCCAGCCGTTTTGAGCCATTTTAGAAAAATCTGGTTTGAGGTAGAATGCGAGACCCTTTCCTGCACCTGGAAGAGTGACTGCACGCACGACAAGAATAAGCATGAGAAAGAGAAGGCTTGTCATGATGATGGTTGAAGCCTTTTCGACGCCGTTTTTAAGGCCACCCATACAGATTAAGAATCCGATTATGATTACAGCGGTCATCCAGCAGAGCTGCTCAACTGGATTTGCAAGCATTGTTCCGAATACACCGCCAATTTGCTCTGCGTTGAGACCAGAGAATGTTCCGCGTGCACTTTTAAAAATGTAAGCAAACATCCACCCGGCGACAGTTGTGTAGAACATCATAAGAAGATAATTGCCTGCTGCCGCAAAATATCCGAAAACATGCCACTTGCTGCCTTTTGGCTCAAGCTCGTGAAATGAGCGTACTGCACTTTTGCCGCTAGCCCTGCCAACGGCAAATTCCATAACCATGATCGGCGCGCCCAAGAGCACCAAAAAGAGCAGGTAAAATAGAACGAAAGCCGCCCCACCATATTGGCCGGTGATAAAGGGGAAGCGCCAGACATTTCCAAGTCCGATTGCACACCCCGCTGAAGTCATGATAAATCCAATTCGTGATTTAAAGTTTTCTCGATTTTCCATAGAGAAAAATTATATCATATTAGAGAAGTTTAATCATCACTTAAAAAGTATTTAAAGGAAGTAGGTTTTCATCTTTCCTTTGCCTTTGACTTCGATCTCAACGCCCTCGCTGTACTTAAAGCTGTCCTTTGTTTGAGCATGGGTTGTTTCTGTGACGTGGATTTTCATTGCTTCGCCGGTGCTTTCCATTCGGCTTGCAACGTTTACTGTATCACCCCAGATATCATAGATGAATTTTGACTTTCCGATTACGCCCGCAACAAGGTTTCCAGTGTTGATTCCAAGACGAATCTGCACTTTGACAGGGGATGTTTCATTGAAACTTCTGACATCTTCCATGAGTCCTTGTGCAAACTTGACCATGCGGTGTGCTCCATCGTGATCAATTTCATCTGTAAAACCTGTGGCTGCCATGTAAGCGTCACCAATTGTCTTGATTTTTTCGATTCCTTCACGTTTTGCGCGTTCGTCAAAAAGAGAGACCATTTTGTTCAGCATCGTTACGACTGCTTCTGCGCTCATTCCGTCACTCATTTTTGTAAAGCCGACAATATCCGTGAACAATACGGTGATATTCGGGAATTTTTTAGCGATTGTCTGGTTTGGATGTTCCGTAAGTTCTTTTGCAACTTCTTTTGGAAGAATATTGAGCAAGAGACTTTCCGATTTTTCTTTTTCAAGTTTGAGATCATGTGTTCTTTCTTCGACTTTTTGCTCAAGCTCAATTTGATAGCGACGCATTTTACGGATCTTATGAAGGACCATGAGTGCAGAAACCGCAATTGCTATGAGAATTATCAGCGGCCAGAACCAAATCTGCTGCCAGATATACGGTTTTTTGATAATGATGATTGGTTCTGTCGGTTCGCTTTCAATTTCATCACTGTTTTGTGAGATTACAGTAAATTCATAAGTGCCAGGCTTTAAGTTTGTGTAAGATACATTTCGTAAATTTGACCAGTCTGAATAATCCTGCTCAAAACCGCTGAGTTTGTATCGGAAACGCATCTGGTCCGAAGAAATGAAACTTAAACCTGTGAATTTGATGCTTAGGCGTTTTGCTGACGGCTGGAGAATGATTTTTTCGCCGTGATAAACGGATTTCGTGTTGTCGATGGAGTATTCCTGGATCTCAATTTTAGGAGCAATTTGATTTTTGCCTGATTTTACCGGGTCGTAAATAGCGAATCCATCAATCAGAGTGAACCAAATTCGGCCTAGTGAATCTTGCGTTGAGACTGATGTTGAAGTGATACCGCCAGTGATGAGACCGTCGGAATTTCCATAGAATTTTACGGAAATCTTGTCTTTCTTGCTGTCGAGTACATCTTCGATTTCTGAAAGATTTACTGAAAGAACGCCCTTGTTGCTTGTCATCCAGATTGTGTGAGTGTAATCGCAGATAATCTGGAAAATACTGTCTGTTCCCAAGCCGTTTCGTGAGTTGAAATTGAAGAACGTGTTTCTTTCTTCTATAAATTTGGAGATGCCTGTTCCTGTCGTAATCCAAAGACCGTCACCGATTTTCGAAATCTTGAAAATTACGTTTCCTGCAAGTCCGTCCTCTGTTTTATAGTGCTTTACGATTTCTTTGTCTTTGAGAATGTAAATTCCGCCACCATCCGTTCCGACCCAAACCTGTCCGGCTTCATCTTCGTAAAGGGCCATGATGAATTCATTTTCGAATCCAGATTCACGCGTGATATTTATGATTTTTGAGTCTTCGTGATTTAGGATACTCAGGCCTTGTGTTGTTCCAAAATAATAGTCACCGTTCATTGTTTTGATAGCGACCCGGTTTTTTAGACCTGCAAGACCGTCTTTTGTTGACCAGACTTTTATTTCATCATTTGGAAGAATTCGAATTTGGCTCAAATCGGAATATGCTGAAATCAAAAGCTCGTTGTCGTAAGTCATTCCTACATGCCGGATTCGTGAACCTTTGCATTTGTCTGTGATTTTATTTTCAATAAATTTATTGTCTTTGTAGCAGTAAAGACCGTCATCAGCTCCGAGCCAGGTGACATTGCGGATTTTATCCTCGCAGATTGCATTGATTGCAATTGGCATTGATATTGTGCGGAATTTTCCATGGCTCATTTTTTCGATTCCGCCGCGATTGTAAGCTACCCAGATATTGCCTTCCCGGTCTTCAAAAATTTCATTGATATAATCGTCGGGAATTCCGTTGCGCTTGTCATAATAAGTGTACATTCCGTTGTGAAGGACTGTGATTCCGCTGTCCGATGCGAACCAGTAATCTCCGGCTTTATCTTGAATTATTGAGTTTACGACAGTGCCTTCCGTGTGGTCATGGCCGATGTCGAAGACTGTTTCTTCTGTATCCTTGATTCTGACAGAATAGTGTGGGGCAACTCCGAACCAGAATGCGCCGCTTTTATCCTGAGTGACTTCATTTACAGATGGATTTTTGATTTTCGTAATTCCTGTGAAAAGCTCGACTTTTTTGTTTGAATAAACGAAAAGCTCGTTTGCATTTGCTGTTGAAATCCAGATTCTTCCTGCTGTGTCGCAATAAAGTTTTGAAACCTGAATAGTTTCCTGTCCAAGTTCTTTGAGCCCATCTGGAATTATAACTTGAGATTCTGAAGTGAGATAACACAAGCCTGAAGCTGTTCCGAGCCAGATATTTCCATCGTAGTCCTCACAGATTGCACGGACTGAGTTGTGCGGTAGACCGTTTCCGGTGGAAAATCTTATGATTTCGCCGCTTGGAGCTATGCGGCTTACACCTTCGTCGTTGTGTCCGACCCAGATATTTTCTTTTGAATCCTGAAAAATTGAGCGTACAGCGACAAAGTCGTATTTTGGATCAAAGTTACGTGTGAAGTTGACGAATTCAATTCCGTCAAAACGAACGAGACCGTCGTAGGTGCCTATATAGATGTAGCCTTTCTTGTCTTGCATTAAGGCTGTGATTGTCATGCCGGGAAGACCGTCTGCTGTAGTCCATGTCCGGTGAACAAAGTCGTTTAAGAAAGATTGATCAACGTTTCCATTGGCAGCAGACTGTGAAAAAACACTAAAAATAAGAGAAGAAATGAGAAGAGAAACAATGAAGATTTTTTTCATATTCTTTAAGTGTAACTTAATCATTTCATTTGTGCAAGAAATTTTCATTTTCAGTTTTTTCTTTTCCTTGCATGTTTTGATTTTTGCCTGTATAATGTTTCTATAAATAATAACATATTGCAACTTTGGAGAATCAAATGTCTGAAAAAATCCCTTACAAAATTTATCTTTCTGAAAATGAACTTCCAACATCATGGTATAACGTTCGTGCCGACATGAAGAACAAGCCGGCTCCTCTTTTGAATCCTGGCACTGGAAAGCCTTGCACTGCCGAAGAACTTTCTCATGTATTTTGCGACGAACTTGTAAAGCAGGAACTTGACGATACAACTGCAAATATCCCTATTCCGGTTGAAATCCGTGAATTCTACAAAATGTACCGCCCGGCTCCACTTGTCCGTGCATATTGCCTTGAGAAAAAGCTCGGCACTCCTGCAAAAATCTACTATAAATTCGAAGGAAACAACACTAGCGGAAGCCACAAACTCAATTCAGCAATCGCTCAGGCTTATTATGCCAAAAAACAGGGCTTAAAAGGCGTTACCACTGAGACCGGTGCTGGTCAGTGGGGAACAGCACTCTCAATGGCCTGCTCATACTTTGATTTGGACTGTCAGGTTTACATGGTAAAAGTCAGCTACGAGCAGAAGCCGTTCCGCCGCGAAGTAATCCGCACTTATGGAGCCAAAATCACTCCTTCTCCAAGCGATACGACCGAAGTCGGCCGAAAAATCCTTGCGGAATTCCCCGGTACTGGCGGAAGTTTGGGGTGTGCAATCAGTGAGGCTGTTGAGGCCGCAACAAAACAGGAAGGCTACCGCTATGTTCTCGGAAGCGTTCTCAATCAGGTTCTCCTGCATCAGACCGTAATCGGCCTGGAGACAATGACCGCAATGGACAAATACGGAATCAAGCCGGACGTAATCATCGGCTGTGCGGGCGGCGGCTCAAACCTGGGCGGATTGATTTCTCCTTTCATGGGGCGAAAATTGCGCGGTGAGGCTGACTATCAGTTTATCGCAGTAGAGCCTGCAAGCTGTCCGTCTCTCACACGCGGCTCTTATGTCTACGACTTCTGCGACACGGGCCATGTTTGTCCGCTTGCCAAAATGTACACTCTCGGAAGCGAGTTCATGCCGTCTCCGAACCATGCCGGAGGATTGCGCTATCACGGAATGAGCTCAATCCTTTCTCAGCTTTACGATGACAAGCTCATGGAGGCCCGCTCTGTTGAGCAGACATCTGTATTTAAGGCTGCACAGGAGTTTGCAAGGGTAGAAGGCATTCTTCCGGCACCAGAGTCAAGCCATGCAATCAAAGTTGCGATTGACGAGGCTCTCAAATGCAAGGAGACTGGCGAAGAAAAGACAATTCTCTTCGGTCTTACAGGAACAGGCTACTTCGATATGTACGCTTACAAGGCTTTCAACGACGGCACAATGAGCGATTACATTCCGACAGACGATGAGATTGCAAAATCACTCGCCAAAACTCCAAAAATCTAGTATTCTGACTGCATGAATAACAGAAGAAACAGGGCAATTTCTCGTTTTTTTAGGAAATTTTTCACACTTTTTATAGTGTCTGCCTGCTTCTTTCTATTTTCATGCACTTCCACAAAAATTGATTTTTCAGAATGGAAGCCTGCATCGAATCTTTCAGACGTATATGGAACATGGTTTTCATCAAAAGGCGAATACTGCTATCCATTTGTAGTTGATGGTAAAAAATACATGAGGTATGCCTCGGCAAAATCAGACGACACAGAGTTATGGAATAATTTTGCCCTATCAAAAAATATGGATTTGTCAGATTTGTGGCAAAAACGTTTTGTCTATGCCCCTTATATTTATTCAAAAGCACAAACGCTGGAAAGAATTCCTGATTCCGATGAGAATGATATTCAGTCTGGTCGTAAATTTTTTATAAGTGACGAAAAAATCTATTCTCGTGTAGAACTTTTAATTCCAGAAAGGCTTGTTGCCATAAATCTCAATTTTTTTGTTCTTCGTAAGGACGGAAAAGCCCTCAAGGAGCAGGACGTTTTTCATCTTGCATCAAATAAATTCCCCGACATAAAATCAGATGATATTCTTTATTTTAAAATTGGCGAAAATATTGCAAGGGAGAAGGCAAAAGACTGATGCTTAAAAAATTTGCGTTTCTATCAATTTTTCTTTTTTCTGCATTTTTTGCTTTTTCACAGGAGTATGCCGTTGTCCTAGCAGGCGGTGGTGGAAAGGGCGCGTATCAGGTGGGTGTCTGGAAGGCTCTTAATGAATACGGAATTGCCCAAAAGGTGAGTGTGATTTCAGGCGCAAGCGTAGGCGGTCTTAATGCGGCTTTGTTTTCGGTTTCATCAGTGACAGAGGCTGAAAATATCTGGAAAGAGCAGGTGAGCAAAAAGCTTACAAAAGATTCCAATTTGATTTCTCAGGAAGGGCTTTCTGAGCTTCTGGACACAGTTCCACTTGAAAATTTATATGATTCTTCCGTTCAGGTTTATGTTTGTGCTGTTTGCGACAGGCTTAAAGTCCTAAAGTTTATCAAATCGACAATTCTTGGTTCTGGAGTTGGAAAGCACACTTATTATTTTAACCTGAACAAAGATGAAAAGGAAGACATAAAAGCAAAACTTCTTGCTACTTCTGCATTTCCGGTTATCTGCGATTCAGTATTTGTAAATGACGGTGATGGAGGGCACAATTATTCAGACGGTGGTGAAGAGAGCGTGGGCGGCGATAACCTTCCGATTAAGCCAATTGTCGAAAAGTTCCCCGAAATCAAGAATATTATCGTTGTTTATCTTTCTGACAAAGATCATGTAACAAGGCGGATTCGTGCAAAAGACTACGACAATCTTAATATAATCGAACTTTTTCCAAGCATAGACATTGACGGTGATGGATTTTTTGAAAGTATTTTGGATGGTACGGCTAATTTCAGTGAGGCTAGGATAAATCTTTTAATAAAAAAGGGGTATGAGGATACAGTTGATTATTTACAGAGACGGAAAATATATCCTGTGTCAAATTACTGGTTCAAATAAACTGAGATTTGTTTTTCCTAGAAATTTTTTCCGTTTCCTAGGAGTGTTCCAATCGGGCGCAAAACCTGAATGTTCTCACAGAAAATTTTGATGATTACCATGAGTGGAACTGCTACGATTAAGCCTAGAAATCCCCAGAGCCAGCCCCATAGTGAAAGACTTACGAGAATCATGAAAGGCGAGATCCCCAAGTTTTCACCCTCGATTCTTGGTTCGACCACATTTCCCAAAAATACATTCATCACGAGAACTGAAATTGCGATAAAAATAACAGGGAAAGGCGAAGGATAGCATTGTAGAAATGCAAAAACAGTGGTGATTGCCCAGGAAATGATTGAGCCGAACGTGGGGACAAAATTGAGTACAAAAGCAAGAAAAGCCCATACGAGCGGAAAGTCAACGCCTGCAATTAGACAGAATATGAATACGAAAATTCCTGTCAAAAGCGAAATGAAAAACTTGATTGATATGTAATGCGTAGTGTCGCGCGCAACCCTGTTCATAATGTCATGAATTTTTGTGCTGCTGTGATCTGAAAAGGCTGCATAAACCTTTTTTTTGGTGAAATTAATTTCCAAAAGAAGAAAAATCGATAGAAGAAGAATCAAAAAAGTGCTTTTCATAAAAGAAAAAAGAAAATTTGTAAAGTTTAAGGCAAAGTTCTTGAGTAGGGGAACAATATTTAGCTGGGAACTCAGATTTTCAAGCAATGTCTGGTCTTTATTGAAATCGAAGAAGAAATTTAAAAGACCTGAATCCTGATTTTTGTCAAATCCCGCCTGCATTGTATGGTAAATCATTCGAAAACGTTCTTCATATTTGGGAAACGAATCAAGAATTGACATAAAACTTGAAGTGAGAATATTTCCAAGAACAAGAAAAACGATGGTGAACAGTGCGTATACGATTAAAATTCCTAAAAACCAGGGAGTTTTGAATTTGGTGTTGAGTCTTTTGACGAATGGATAGAAAACTGCCGCCAAAAGAACAGCCAGAATAACGGGCTTGAGAAAACTTTCGAGAATCTTAAGCATAGAGCCTGCTAAGATAACGCTCATGAATATGAGAAGGTAAAAGATTCCCCGTAAAAGCCTGTTTTCTGGATTAAGCATGTTTTATACCAATAATGCCCTGCACGGATGCAGGGTAAAAGCAAATAGAGAATTTTCGGAACGAAAATTCTCATACGAACACGAAATCAATGGATGGATTTAGTGTTCGCTATTTTTTTGCTGTGTGATATACCGGGTCTTTCTTTGCTTTTGGCAAAATCTTATCGAAACCACAGTATGGAACGAGAACTTCTGGAATTGTTACAGAGCCGTCTGCGTTCTGGTAGTTCTCAAGGATTGCGAGCATTGCGCGTCCTACAGCGATTGCAGTGCCGTTGAGCATGTGAACATACTTGTTCTTTCCGTCATCGTCGCGGTATTTTACGTTCAAGCGGCGAGCCTGATAGTCTGTACAGTTTGAAGTTGATGTGACTTCACCGTAGTCGCCATCTGGATGAGTTTCGTTGGTCCGTCCAGGCATCCATGCTTCCAAGTCCCATTTGCGGTAGGCAGGTGCACCCAAGTCGCCTGTACAAGTGTCAACAACATGGAACGGCAAGCCCAGTCCTGTGAAAATCTCTTCCTCAATAAGGCGGAGTTTTTCGTGGATTTTGTCTGATTCTTCTGGCAATGAGTAAACAAACATCTCAACCTTGTCGAACTGATGAACGCGGTACAAGCCCTTTGAGAACTGGCCTGCTCCACCTGCCTCGCGTCGGAAACAGTGTGAAAGACCGCAGTAGAAGAGAGGAAGAGCTGATTTTTCAAGAATTTCGCCTGAATGGTAACCGCCCAAAGTGATTTCAGCAGTTGCGACCAGACAAGTTCCTTCGTCTTCGATACAATATACGTTTGATTCGTTTCCGCGAGGGTTGAATCCGATACCCTGCAAGATTTCCTGTTTTGCTACATCAGGAGTAATGAACTGTGTGAAACCATGCTTGCGGAGAACATTGAGCGCGTACATGATAAGAGCCTGCTCCAAGAAGACAGCCTCATTTTTGAGATAATAGAACTTAGGCCCAGAAACTTTTGTTCCGCGGTCAAAGTCGAGAATATCAAGCTCTTCGCCAAGAGTTACGTGGTCTTTTGGCTGGAAGTCGAATTTGCGTGGTGTGCCGACTTTTTTGACTTCAAGGTTCTCCGTGTCGAGCTTGCCGATTGGAGTATCAGGGTGGTGCATGTTCGGAATCTGGCGACCGGCAGCATCAAGTTTTTCCTCAACTTCGGAAAGCTCTTTTTCTGCGTTGGCCACATCGTCCTTAATCTTTTTTCCTTCTTCGATGTACTTTGCACGGGTTTCTGCGTCAAGCTTCTGCTTCATTAGAGCGGCGTTCTCGTTTCGTTTCTGCTGCAAAGTCTGCAATTTTGTGGTGAGAGCTGTTCGCTCGTCGAAAAGTTTTACAACAAGGTCAGCGTCTGCGACCATGTTTCGGTCAGAAATATTCTTTTTGACTTCATCAAGGTGTTCTTTAATAAATCGATAATCAAGCATTTGAATTTCCTTTTCTTCTATTATATTGATTTCTGAATTTTATCTCAACTGATAGACAGCATCGACTGTGATTGTTATTGTCGAAGACCCGCCGGCAATTGGGGTAGGAGCGGCTTCTTCGAGTGCCATATCCGCGTTTGCCGCCACAGCCGAAGCCTTCAAGAGGCGTGCACGAGGATATGCGATATTTGAATGTTCACTGATAGAAAGAACTTTGCCCAATTTTGCACCGCTTGCGCCTGCAAGAAGGTTTGCGCTTTCCTGAGCCTGTGAAATTGCAAGGCTGCGGGCTTGTTTTTTGGCAATTTCGGTATCTGTAACGCCATAAGTGAGGGAAGAAAGCTGATTTGCTCCCGATTTGAGAGCCAGATCAATAACTTCGCTCACCATCCCAATCTTTTTGACAAGAATTTTGACCTGATTTGTGACCCGGTAGTCATCATAAACCTGTTTGCCAGATTTATTGTCGTAATGACTTTCCTGATAAACCGAAAAATTCTGAGTTGAAATACAGTCTTTCTGGATGCCCTTTGCTTTTATTGCATCCTGAACGGCGGTCATTTTCTGAGCGTTCTCTGCGGAAGTCTCGCTGACATCTTTGCCGTTCGTGATGACAGAAAGAATAATTGTCGCAGTGTCTGCCTCAACCGTAATACTACCTGTGCCAGAAACGCTAACCGTTCGCTTTGAATAATTGTCCTGCTGAACTGTGCAGGAAGAAAGCAGCAAAAGTGCCGCCAGAGTGGAAAGAATTGTCTTTTTCATAATATAGAAGTTTATCATTTATCAGAAACAGGGGCAACAAGCAGCGACAGGGCAAACGCATTATATGATGTTTGTAATCTTATCGAATGTCGATGTAGAATCGTTTGAGGTAAATCGAGCGGTTCTTTGCCTGCTTCCAGTATTTGCTGGCAGGATAGCGTTTTACGAGCATGTCGTAAGAATCTACTGCAAACCTGATATCTCGGATCTGACTGTTGCTCTCCGAAATCTGACCGAGAAGGAAGAGTGCTTCATCGAGTCTTGTTGAAGCCGAGTTGTAATATTCCTGAGCTTCTTTGAGTGCGTCTGCGAATTTTTTGTCCTCAAAATCTTTCTTTGCTTTTTCGAGAAGCGATTCGTCCGGTGTTACCGTTGTATCCTCAACGATGACTACAGGCTCACTTGAAACAGGGCTTTCTTCTGTTTGTTCGCTCTGTGAAGAAAGTGGTGTGTAATTGAAACTCTGAGATTGAGGCGTTTTTGGCTCAGTCTTTGATTCCGTGTTTTTTATGTGAGTTGTTGTTTCTTTGTTTTCAATTACGGTTTTGATGTCACTTTCTTGTGCGACTGCTGGGACAGAAGACGACGACTTTGTTGTACCTGTGAACGGCTTTTCTGTTTTTGCAGAAGCGTTTTCTTTTGGCTGATTTTGTTTTGGTCCAGAACTTTCTTTTTGCTGTTTTTGATTTGATTCTGGCTCAGTCGTGTTTGGGTTATTCACTGGGGCCTGTTCTTGTTTATGCTCAGTTTTTTTGAGTTCTTCTTTAGAGTTCTCCGGATTTGCGTTCTGATTTTTTGGAGCCACCGCGGTTGTTTTTGATTGTGGGGCTGTGAGCGAGGCTTCGTTTGGAGTTTCGATTTGCTTTTTCTGTGCGTTTTCTTCCTGTGTTGGAACGTCGTTAATGGCGGCATTTTCATTTGCACGGTCGATTCTTCTCTGAGGCTTTGCAGGAACAATGTCTGCGTAAGATGGAGCCTTTACACGGCCAGTGCTCTTTTTGTTTTCAACGTTGACTGCAAGATAATCATCAATATATTCGCCTGTGAGAGCATCAGTTTTATAGAAATGAAGAATTGTCTTGCCTGCCTTTTTGGCTCTGAGTGAGAATGTTGTATTTTTTGTGCCAAGTTTGCGCCCAAAATAGTTGAACACATCGTTTTTGTCTGTTTCACCGATATAAGTCCAGCCTGTTCCTGGATATGTTACATCAAGATACTGATTGATTTTAACATTAACAGAGCGGGAAGGTTTAACTTGCTCGCTTTCATCTAGAACCGCAGGAATTTCTTCGACCTGTTCTGTTTGTTCGACATCTGGAGATACGGGTGGAACTGCAGTAATATCGTTTTCAGTTGATTTTGGAGTTGAAGATGGCTCGTCTGCAACTCCCTGTGGCTCAGGTTCCTGAAGGGCAGTGGCGGTTTCTTCTGTTACGGGAGCCTCTTCTTTGATTTGAGCAATCTCTTCGTCTGCGGACTGCTCTGTTTTTGGTTCTTCTTTTGCTGGCTCAGGCAAATCATGCACAACGACTTCCGGCTCTTCAAAAATCTGATATTCAGAGACTTTATTTTTTTCGTCGGTAGTCGGTGCCTTTTCTCGTTCTTTGTCGAAAGTTGAGTCTTCTTCGCTTACTTTTTCTGTTGAATCATCAGTTGAAGTTTCTGAATCTGATTCTGCAGCTTCTTTTCCTTCTGCTGATTCTGTGTTGTCGGATTCTATGTTTGTTGCACTTGATTCTGATTCTGGCGCGTCCAGCTCTGAATCTTGTGAATTTTCGTTTTCTTCTTGATTGTTTTCAATTGCTGGCTTTTCAGTTTTGGCCGGGGATGTTGAGACGTAGTAAATTCCTGTCGGTTCGCTGGAATTTACGGATTCTGGTTCCGCAGAATTTTCTGCCTTTTCTGAAAGTTCTTGCTCTTCTGGCTCTTGGGTTCTTGTTTCATCTTCTGTCGTGACTTCCGGCTCAGCTTCAATTTCACCTTCAGTTTGAGGCTCTGATTCATCAGTTGTCGGACTGGAAATTTCGTTTGCAGGGCTTACGGCATTGATTTCGTCCGCAATCTCATTTGCCACTTCTTCCTGCTTTTGAGTTACGGCTTCTTCTGCTGTCTGCGGTGCTTTTGACGGTTCCTGAGTTGTGGCGACATTACCTGTTGAGCCGCACGATGTGAGAAAAACTGAAACTGATATAAAAATTGCTGCCAGAAAAACTTTTTTCATTATGGAGCTGCTCCTGTTATGTCATCGGCAATTTTGTCGTTCGCCTTTTCGAGTTCTTTCATTGTTTCTTCTTCTGGATAGGTGAACCATTTGTTAATTTCTTCTTTGGACCACTGATTTTCAGTGATTCGGTTTGGATAGTATTCTTTTTCGATGTCCGGTGAGTCTGGAATAAGAACGGGTGCATCTTGTGTGAATGGTTCCGCTTCCTTAAACTCCGTTTTTTTGACAGGAGTAGTCTGAATCATCAGAATTATGAGCCCTGCAAAGAACAAAAACACAACAATACAAATAATTGCAACTAAAAGTGGCTTTTTCTGAGTGAAATCCGAAATGCTGTCTTTTAAATCATCAAAATCAAACATTTTCTGCCTCTTTTGGAGCCGCTTCCTGATTGTTTTGCTTAGCAGCTGCTTCTTCGGCTAGTTTCGCAGCCTTAGCTTCTGCTTTTGCCCGTTTGGCGGCTTCTTTTTGCTCTTCGTTATATTTTTCGATAATTGGATCAGTGATTGTACCGTCTGGATTGTGAATTCGTGGCTCCGGTCGTGGCGGAACAACTACACCTTCTTCTTCCGGAACATCTTCTTCGACAAATTCTTCGGTTTCATCAAAAGAATCGTCCTTTGAGATTGATTTGTCGAGGCTGATTGTGATTACCTTACTTACGCCTGATTCCTGCATTGTGACACCTAGCATAGTGCTTGCACCCATAACAGTTTTTTTGTTGTGGGTGATGACGATGTACTGAGAAAGTTTTGCAAATGAACGTAGGGCCTGAACGAAGCTCGTGACGTTTTTATCGTCCAGAGCCGCATCAATCTCGTCCAAAAGACAGAACGGAGAAGGCCGAACCTGATAAGTCGCGAAGAGAAGGGCAACAGCCGTCATCGTCTTTTCGCCACCTGAAAGAAGCGCGATATTCTGGAGTTTCTTTCCTGGCGGCTCTGCGTAAATATCAACTCCCGAAGTGAGTACGTTCTGCGGGTCTGTAAGCCTGAGCTCTGCCCGGCCACCACCGAACAATCTTCGGAACATATTGTGAAAATTCTTTTTGATTTTATTGTACGTGAGGACGAACATTTCTGTTGATTTTGTTTTGATTTCCTCGTAAACACGCAGAATGTCTGCGCGGGCTTTTACGGTGTCCTCGTATTGTTTCTGAAGTTTTTCGTAGCGTTCTTTTTGCTCCCCGAATTCTTCTGGTGCCATGAGGTTTACGGAACCGAGATCAGCAAGTGCTTTTCGAGAAGAAGAAAGCTTTTCACGCAATAAAACTGACGGAGTATTGATTTTGTACATGCGTTCCTCAAATTCCATGAGGTCGCGTGAATGAGTCTCGATAAAGTTCTGCTTGATGTTTCGGATGTCGTTTTCGCTTGTGACCAAATCAAGAGTGAGTTTTTCGTATTGAGACTGATATTTCTGCTGTTCTTCACGTTTTTTGTCGAGGGCATTCTTTTTGCCGCTGACACTTGTGTTACAGCGTTTGATTTCCTCGTCAAGATTGCCCATTGTTTCGGCACATTCGCGGCCATGGCGTTCGATTTCACCAAGAGCTTCGTCCAAATCAGAAATCCGCTCTTCCAAATCTTCCTGATTCTTTTGCTCCAGATACAAATCCTGCTCATTCTGGCGAAGTGCATTCTGCTCACTTGTGAGATTTCGCTTGAGCAAATCAGCTGTTTGCTTTGCATTGAAAATCTGCTGTTGCATCTGAGCTTCTGAAACGCGGAGCTGGCTGAGAGTTTCTTTGTATTCGTTGATTTTACCGATAAGAAGAATATTTTCAGCTTTGTAACCGTCGATTCGTTCTCTGATTGTGGCGATTTTCTGCAAATTTTCCTGAATATTTCGGTCTATGTTTCGTTTTTTGGTGATGATACCTTCTGGAGATAGGAATTCATCGATAAAGTTTGGTACAGTTTCTGAATAAGTCTGAACTGCACTTTCGATTTCTTTTACAAGAGTGGCGACTTCATCAAGAGCTTTGATTGCATCTTTTGCAAAATTTTCGTTTTCGTCATCGGAATGACCTTTGAGCGATGCAAAATCAGTGAAGATGTTTCGACGTCCTTCAGCATAAACCTTGAGCTTTCCGACAAGAGAATCCAGGTCTTCTTTGGCTTTTTTACTTGCCGCACTGGAGAATCCAGAATCTTTGAGCTTTGCATCGAGCTCTGTTACGATATCTTCCGTGATGGCCTCAAGCTCTTTCTGGAAATTTTCACGCTCAGTGTCGAGATTTCGGATTTCCTCTTCGCTTTCGGTGATTTTCTGCTCGTTTGTCGTAATTTGATTTTGAGAAGATTCGATGTTTTTTACGAATGAATCGATATTCTGCTTAACTTCTTCAATCTGCTTTGTTTTTGAGTGGAGGTCTGCATCCTGATTTGCGATTTCATCATTGAGCTCGTCAATACGCTCCTGAATAGAACGCTGCTTGAGTTCCAAAGTTCCGATTTTTTCGCGGATTGTACGGGCATTTTCGTTAAGAATCTTCTGCTGATCGAGTTTATTTGTCTTTTCAGTTTGGATTCTTACAAGCTCCATCTGAAGCTCACCCATTTTTGCCTGCAATTCTTTGATTTTATCGCTGTTTTCTGTGAGGGTGTTTAAAATCTCATCGATTTCGGCTTGAACTGCATTGCGTTTTTCGGCAATTTCTTCTTTTGCCTGTGTCTGGCGCGCCTGATTCTGAACAAAATCTTTTAATTTAAGAAGCTGAATATCAAGCTCAAAATTGAAAATATCTTCTTTGAGCGCACGATATTTAAGTGTTTTTTCACTCTGGACTTTGAGAGTTTCGTAGCTTCGTTTGTTCTCTGCGAGAGAAACTTCAATCATGTCGAGGTTTTGTTGTGTTCGCTCCAAATCCCGGCGTGCTTCTGCAACTTCAGCCTTGCTTCGTGAAATACCTGCCGCTTCCTCAAAAAGATACCGGCGGTCCTCCGGTTTGCTTGAAAGAATCTGGTCGATTTTGCCTTGTTCCATGACGGAGTAGGCAGCCTTACCGACACCAGTATCCATAAAGAGACGGCGGACTTCTGTTGGACCTACCTGCTTGTTGTTGATGTAATATTCGTTTTCACCTGAGCGGTAAAGACGGCGTTTGAGTGCAATTTCTGTGTCATCGAGAGGAAGAAGACCGTTTTCATTTGCAAGAGTAAGCGTGACTTCTGCGATGTTTAGCGGCGGACGAGTTTCAGTTCCGTTAAAAATGACTGATTCCATTGTGTCCGCACGAAGGTTTTTTGCCTTATTCTCTGCAAGAACCCATTTTACCGCATCGACGACATTACTCTTTCCACAACCGTTCGGGCCCAAAAGAGCTGTGATGCCATCGGCAAATTCAATGTGGGTTTTGTCAGCAAAAGATTTAAATCCAAATATATCTAGACTTTTTAGAAACACAAGGAAACCTCATTTTTTGAAATGTATTAGTCAGTATAACATGAAATATATGTGTAGTTCAATAATTTAGGAATTTCTCACGGAAAACACGGAGTTCACAGAGAAAAAATCTCTGTGCTCTCATTAGCTCTGTGACGAAGATTCTTCTTTTGGGGCGTTGAGTTCGTTCGGATCAACGAGCTTTCCTTTATAAAGCATTCTGGGATATACCGTGATTTTGAGTTTCTTTTCGATTGCGGCATATTTTCGCATTTCATAGCCATCGCCGATTACGATATTGATTCCTGTTTTGCCCATTCGTGCTGTTCGCCCGGCTCTGTGGATAAAAAAGTCATCGTCGCTTGGCATGTCCATTTGGATTACATGGCTGATGTTCGGAATATCCATGCCTCTGGCAACAAGGTCGCTTGTGACAAGAATCTTGATTTTGCCGCTTCGGAATCTGTCAATAGTTGCTTTTCGTTCGGCTTTTTCTGTTTTTGCTGTAAGTGCGTAACATTCAATGTTCTTGTATTTTAATTTTGAAACAATGTTCGCAACCTGATCGATTTTTGATGTGAAAATTAATGCTTTAGCTGGTTTTTCGGCATTCAAAAGACTTCTGAGAGTGTCAATTTTGTCGCGTGTTTCTGCAAAAAGTGCGTAATGTGTGATCCTTTTGCGAAGAACATCTTCTGGAGGCAAAAAGAGAGTTTTTAAGTCACTTTCGGTTGTGCCGTTTTGCTTGATTCTCGTGCTCTGCAGGATTTTTTGTGTGCTTGCGGTGATTGTGGCGCTTGCTGCGATGAGCTGAATATCCTTTTTCATTGAGCAGATTAGTTCGATTGTCTGCTCCCGAAGTTCTGGAGAAATAAGACGGTCAACTTCATCAAGAACGACAGCCGCGGCTCCGTCAAGCTTTAATTTTTTTAGATGAAAAAGTTCGAGGAGGCGGGCAGGACCACCAATTACGACAAGAGGCTTTTCTTTGAGAAGTTCAATCTGTCTTTTGATAGGTGCCCCACCAACAAGAAGGGCCGCCTTGCTGTCTGAAACTAACTGAACCTGCAGTTTGATTTGTGAAGCAAGCTCAATAGTCGGCGAAACGATTACGATTTTAACTTCTTTTTTGGAATTTTCGATTTTTTCAATATTCTGTAAAAGAGGAAGAAGGTAAGCTAGTGTCTTTCCTGTGCCTGTTTCACTTTGAAACAGCAGAGATGTTCCTGCTAGAATTTCTGGTATTGCCTGCGTCTGAACAGCACTTGGTTTCGTGATTTCATGTGATGCTAATTTTTCGATGTATTGCTCTTCAATTTTAAGTTCTGAAAATGATTTAACTGAATCCATATTTTTCTACTATAGCAGAGAATAAGAACTTTTGCTATAATTTATTAGTCTATGAAAATAGGTATTGATACTTTTGGTTGTGAGCACGGGCGAAGTGGTATCGGTTCGTATCTAACTTCTATTTCTCAGAGTTTTCAGAATACTGATGAAGTCCAGTTCGAGCTGTTCGGAGCGGAAATTGACCGTTACACTTATGGCCGCGATTCAAATATCGGCTATGAATCAGTGATTTTGCCAGACGATGAACGTTCCGAAAAACTCTGGCATATGTTCATCTCTAACGCCTTTGCCAAAAAACAAAAATACGATGCCATGCTTTTTCCTGCATCGTCTTACGCAATGCCGCTTTTCTTTACCACACCTTCTGTTGCGGTTGTGAATGATATTGTTTCCGAAAGTTTTGCCAGCAAGACTTTTGCTGAAAAAATGCGGATTAAGTTTTGTCTCAAACATATAAATAAAATAATTGCCCCAAGTATGTACGTAAAAAAGGATTTGAGGCGGCTCGGAATCAATCAGGATAAAATAATTGTTGTTCACAACGGAATTAATCATTCACTTTTTTATCAGCGCGAGATAATCACGGCTGAAACAGAGATGATTAAACCGTTTGCAATCCGTCGTCCGTATTTTTTATATGCATCCACGCTTTCATCCCCGTTAAAAAGACATATTGAGCTTATCAAAGGCTTTGAAATCTTCAAAAAAAAGACGAATCTTCCGCACAGACTTGTCCTTTCTGGTGCAGAGGGGGCTTGTGCTGAATCTGTCAGAAAAACTGCGATGATTTCACCGTATGCGTCGGATATTTTTATTACAGGCTATTTTCCTCACGAAAGTTTTCCTGCTCTTTATGCTGGCAGTGAAGGCTGTTTGTTTCCTTCCGAAATTGAGGGCGTAGGTCTTCCTGTTCTGGAGGCAATGGCAACAGGAGTTCCTGTGGCTTGTTCAAAAGCTGGTGCCTTACAGGAAATTGCTGGCGAAAAAGCCATTCTCTTTGACAGCTCAAATATCGAAGAAATTGCAGCTTCAATCGAAAAAATTGCCGTTGATAATAAACTTCGTAAAAAAATGATAAAAGAAGGGGTAGAGTGGGCCAAAAAATTTGACTGGCAGCAAACTGCTACCGAAACACTTGAAGTTTTGAAATCCGTAATAAAATAAAAAGGGTCTGTCCAATAAGTATGAGTCATTGCCGTGCTCGACACGGCAATCTATTGTATTGTAATTAAATAGATTTTCGGGTCGAGCCCGAAAATGACACTTTTTGAACTTATTGGTCATCCCATTATATAAAAAATGCCCTGTTAGAACAGGGCTTAAAGGGCTAGTCTTCTACAGCTACACCCAAGTGCTTTTTCTGGAATTTTTTGAGCATTGCTACACCGTTTCGTTTGCCGTTGTAAACATAGCCACCATCCCAGTACTCAAGGGCTGCGAAAAGTGCGTTACCACCATCCTGATCATCTGACTTTTTGGTGCGGAATGAAACGTAATTTGCGAGCTGCTCGAAATCTGAGTTGTGGAGAGCTTCGAGACGTTTGCGGTTGAATTCGTTCCATTTCTCCAAGTCTTTGAAACCTTCACCTTCGTCCTGTACGATGAGGTGAGCGTGAGATGGGCTGAATGAGTACCAAACCTTAACCTTTTTGTTGATGTCGCAGTTGTTACCATGTTTTACAGCGTTTTTGATAACTTCCGAAATCTGCTGCTCAAGAAGGTTAATTTCCTTGATTTCAAGTGGTGCTGACTGAACGATAAGAAGAGTGAAATAACGAATCTGTCGGAAATCTGATGGAAATTCCTTATAGAGCATATTTGTCGTGTCGAACAATGGGTCATTGTCGTCTGAGCGCAGTTCTTTGATTTGTTCCATTTTGTGTATACCTCGCTTATTATTCATTTACCATGAGAAGAGCTTCTTCTACGCTGTTAGCGATAGGGAAGTATCCCATGAGTTTTGTAAGTTCAATGACCTTCTTTACAGAGCCATGAATGTTTGAAATTGCAAGTTTGAGGTTCATCTTTTTGATTGTTGAACAAATGTAAATCAATGCGCCGATTCCAGACGAGTCGATGTAGTCTACTTGTTCAAGGTTGATGATGAAGCTCTTTACATTTTTCTCAAGCATTTTCATGACGAGTTCCTTTAATTTATAGGAGTTGTAAAGATCCATTTCGCCGTTTACATCTATGATATAAACTTCTCCATTTTTTCTAATTTTCAGTTCCATAAATTTTAACTCCTTTAGTTACTGAATTTTAATCACAAGAAGTGTCTGGTCATCGCGCAGCGTTTCGTTACCAATAAACTTCTTGATATCGGATTTTACCAGGTTAGCAATATCTTTTCCTGGCAGTTTAGCATTCGCTTTTATGATATTAGTCAAGCTCGCGAGGGAATATTGCTGTCCCTGTGCGTTGAGAGCTTCGACCAAACCATCGGTATAACATATTATAATATCTCCTTGGCTTGCTGTAAACTCTATATCCTTATAACTTGTCGTTTTTTCGATACCAATTGGCTCACAAGTTACGGATACCTTTTCTACAGCTTCCTTAGCGACATTATAACGATAAACAGGAACGCTTCCACCAGTTGCAAGCTGAATTTTTTTGCTTGTTGGATCATAGTTGATAAGCGCGATTGAAGCAAAGTGGTCTGCGTTTGGTTCGCTACAGATACCACGGTTAGCCCAGCTAAGAATTGTTCCTGCTGTTTGAGTTGTATTAACGATAAGACGGAACATTGCCCGAATCATTGTCATGACGAGCAATGAGTTCATTCCCTTGCCAGCAACGTCCATTACGATGAATGCTATCCTGTCCTGACGGGCTGGAATTACATCGTATACATCTGAACATACGCCTGATGTGTGCTCTGCGTAAGTGCCGATGTTGAGACCTGGCAGAGGAGGAAGCTTTTTGGGCAAGAAAGAAATCTGAATGCCAGAAGCAATGTCTGCCTCTTTTGTAAGTTCCTGCTTTTCTGTGTATTGTTTAAAGTTAAGGGCTGTTTTGAGTGCTGACTCAGCAAATTCTGTGAGTGTCTGCGCCCAGTCAAACTCTTTGTCTCCGAATGGATCTGTGCCCGGATTACGTGAAAGTGCAAGAACACCGACAACAACGTCTTTGCCAGGCATACGAAGCGGAAGGAAAATAAAACTACCGAGTTTTAAGAAGTCTTCCGGCCCGTTTTCAACGATGCGGTCGTCCATCTTTGGAACGGCGATAAGCTCTGCCTTGCCAGCTGTAGCAATTTCACCGAAGATGTTGTCGCGGAGCGGGAACTGAGCGTATTTGAAACTTGTTGATACACGGAGCGGCTTGTGCGGTAAGTCGTCCGGAAGCTTGTATGGAGGAGGAAATTCGCCGGTGAAAGATTTGACTGTGATTAAGTCTTCAAATTCATCGACCATGAGAATTGCGCCACCATTTGCACTTGTTACTTCGACACAGGTTTTATTGATTGTGTCGAGAAGATTCTGCATTCCGTCTTTGTCGGAGAATGAGTCTGCAGCAGCGGCAACGAAAGCCTTTCCCTTCTGGATGAGGTCAATCTTTTCTACTTGAATCTCTTCAACGACTATTTCTGGCTTGACTTCTTCTTTTTCTTCTTCGACATCTTCTGCTTTTGCATATTCCTGAGGTTTGCCGAATGCCAGCATAACACAATAAGGAATAAGCAGGATTGATGCAAAGAGAATAAGAAGAGCAAAGCGCATCATGCCAGGGTGAGTCGCAGTATAGATACATGCAAAAATTAATACTGCCAGCGCAAAGTATGCAATAAAACTAACCTTAGCTGTTTTTCTTACTTTTATAATTGTAAGAAGCACTGCGATTACGATTGAGACCGCAGCCGTACAAAACAGAGGAATGTAAGAAATTGCGTCTGATGTGAACATTTTGCTCCCTTAAAATTTTTAGATTTTATAATTGTAACATCGGAAGAAAATGACGTCAAGTTTTTATTTTCTTTTTAAAAATAAGACCTTTTATCTTATTTTTTAAATGTTTTACAGGTGATTCGCCAAATGCTTTCATAAATGGTGTTGCAATATCGTCAAGTGTGAGTTCGGAACCATATTTGTTTTTGATTTCGTCCCAGTATTTTATCATCCATACATAGAGGTCGCTTTTGGTGCGGTGCCTGAAGTATTTCATGATATGGTATTTGTCAATAATGGTGATGACCGGAAAATAGACGTGATAAAGCCATGACTGCATTGCCATGTCCATGCCGATTTCATCACTTTTGTTCATATTAATGTAGTATTTGTGCGTGAGAATATGGTTGTAAATAACGTCATACTGTCCAGGAACTGAAAAATCCAGACTCCAGAAGTCAGTGGCGTCTCCAAAACCTGTCTCTGTGTAGAATACACGTTTTTCGTAATTTATGACTTGTTTTGTCATTTTTTTGAGTGAGTCGCCTGGATGGAGCTTTATTTCACTCTGGAGACTTACGACTTCGGCATCGATGAACTCAACGCCGCGTGATTTTGCAACTGATACACGATGATTTCCGTCTCGCACAAAATAGACTCCGCCAAGCTCGTAAAGTGAGATTGGAGGCAGGGGAATGTCATTTATGTGCGCGATGTCGATATGTTCCCATCTTGTTTTGAGATGCATGCTTTTGGGGAAGAAACGGTTGTCAAAGTCGTTGTAACGGCCTTCGCTTCCGACGATTAATTTGACTGGAATTGTCTGCATGCCCTTATAGACTTCGTTTTCTGGTTTGAGCAGCTTTTTAATATCAGAAAGAGAAATTAAAGTCGCTTCATCAGGATTGAGAAAATGCTGAACTTCGTTGAATAAAGCTTTGTGCCTTGCGCGTGAAAAATCTTCGTCTGACATGCTTGAAAGTACTGTTCCGCTCATTGTTCACTCTCCAAATTTAGAATTGTGTAGCTGAATGCGTTTACGACCGTTGTTTGACCAACTTGTGTAGTTCGAGGTGTGTTCATGTCGTAAAGATGTATGTGACCGTGGACTAGATATGTCGGCTGGAATTTTTTGATAAACCAATTGAAACATTCAAATCCTTTGTGGCACGGATCTTCTTTGTCATGGATGTGACGTGGAGAAGCGTGTGTGAGAAAAATGTCGAGGTAAGTTCCGTAACGCAGTTTGTTGTACAGAAGGCGTGGAACTAATTCAAGAAGTTTGAAGAACATCTGTGAATTTGTGTACTGGCAGAGACCGTTGTTGTAACGGATTGAGCCGGAAGCCCCTGCAATGAGAAGTGGACGCGGTTTTTTGCCCTGCCGTGGAATCTTGAATTTTTTATCTTTGAGGACCTTGAAACCTGCGTAGGTTGCTCCAAAACTTCCTTTGAGGTTCCCGACACTCTGGTCCTCAAGCCAGGTCGGGTGCGCGCCTTTTTGTGGACGCTGCTTGTGATAATAACCGAAATCCTTGAGATTGTGATTTCCAAAAATGAAATACGTCTGGCGATTAAGCGTAGAGACGATGAAATCAATATAGTCGGAAGGCAAATCGCCGGCACATAGAATTAAATCAATATCTTTGAAGCGTTCTTTTGCTCCTGTGCTGTATACGAGCGGATCAATTTGATCGGAGACGCAGAGAATCTTCATATTTAACCTAAATTCCTGCTTTGGCGAGAATTGCTTCGAGTTTGTCTTTGCCAACCAGCTCAATCGGACGGTTTTCTGCAAAACGCAATGCTGTAGATGTGAACTCTGATGAAGTGCATGCGTATGCCTTTACGCAGTTTTTAGACTTTGCGAAATCAAGTGTACGACGAACTTCGGCATCTTCGATTGGCTCTGTTATGCGGTAGAAATTGAGGAGGAAGAGCTGCTTTCGCATGTTCATCCAGTCGTCCTTTTTAATCTCTGTGGCAATAATCTGACAACCCCATTTCTTTTCTTCGGTGGTTTGAGCCGACATGTTGAATCCTGCGAGAGCGGCCTTTTTACAGATTTCGAGAAATTCTGCATTGGAGCTTGTGAGGAATTCTTTGAGACTGTCGTTTGACTGCAAATCCTTGTATTCCGAAAGTTTGGAAGAAACGTCGCGGAAATTGCGGTTGATTTTTGAGATAATCTGCCACTGTTCGATTGCTTTGTCGATTTTTCGGTTTTTTTCGTAGCAGGAAGCGAGGAAATATCTTGCGTAAAGCGTTTCCTGTGCCTTTTCGTCTTTGCCTGCTTTGACAGCCTTTTCAAATTCAAGCTGTGCATTGTCTGTTGCTCCAGCCATCATATAGCACGAACCGCGCTCGAGAAGGGCACGCTGCTTGAATTCTGGATCACGGCATGCCTTTTCGAATGATTTGACTGCTGCCGGATATTCTTTGTTCTCTTTTTGAATTTTGCCAAGATAATAATAGGTAGAGAATGTTTCTGGGCTGAGTTTGAGCGCATAGTCGATGGCTTTTTTTGCATCGTTAAATTGCTTTGCGCGGAAGAGAATCATGCCCATGCCAGCCCATGCCTTGACATGTTTTTTGTTGAATTTAATTGCTTTTTGATAGAAGCCGAGCGCTGTTTCTGCGTTGCTCTGCTGTTCGTAAATTTTTGCGCACTGATAAAAATGCTCTGCATTGGTTGGCTCAAGTTTGGTGAGAAGAAGAAACTCTTTGAGAGCATCGTCGAGCTGGTTGAATTTGAGATAAAGCTGCGAAAGCTGCTTGCGGAATTCGGCCTCTGGAAGCTGGGCGTCGAAAAGAGCGTTGTTGGCGACCGTTTTAAATTCCATGAGGGCCAGCTCGTTTTTATGATCTGCGAGATAGGCTTTGCCGAGATAGTAATGTGCATGATAATCCCGTGGATCTTTTGCGATGAGGGATTTCGCAAGTTTTTGTGCCTGAGCAAATTTTTGCTGCTTTATGAGTTTGTTGATTCCGTCGAGCTTTTTAGGAGCGGCTAAAGATTTTATTAGAAAAACTCCGAGAAATCCGATGAGAACCAGAAGAATTAAACTGACTGCAACAACTACCATAATAAAAAAATTATATACCAATTTAAAGTATGTTTCAATCAAAAAAAATTGCGGACGAAAATGAAATTCTGCCGATAATTCTAAAGAAGGACCGCCACACAGATTGGGGATTATTACGTAATCCCTTTAAAAATATATAATTTTTGATTTTGCGTAGCAAAATCGAATCTGTGTGGCATAAATAATTCTATGGCAAAAAAGAAAATATTTGTTTTGACGATAATATTGACGCTTCTCTTGGCTCCGGCCATTTCTCAAAAGAAAAAGGCTTCTTCTGAGAGAAAAACAAAGGCTCCGCTTCCCGCTGCCGTGAATCCTACAACAACGAAATCTCCTGAGGCAAAGTCCGCCGTTGATAAGCTCAAAAAAACTCCTGCAAAAAAGCAAAAAAAAGAGCCTGTGATCGTATATAATGAAGATTTTGTAAAAGGTGAGGAGCTATTTGTTCTTAATAAGCCGGAAGAAGCTATCGCTTATTTCGAAAAATCCCTTCAGAGCGACAATGTTGATCCGAAAGTCTACGTTTATCTTGGTGTCTGCTATTATCAGATCGAGCAATATGACAAATCTCTTGCCGTGTGCGTCCAGGGCCTGGCAAAGGAAGAGACGGACCATAAGATTCTTGCTTATAATGCCGGAAATTCATGCTATGCCATGGGAAACTATATGCGTGCTGATGCGAGCTATGCGATTGCCCTTCGTGAGGACGAAAATTATTCTCCGGCGGTTCTTAACCGTGCGAATGCCCAGCTTAAACTTGATCATCTTGGTGATGCAAAAGAAAATTATATTAAATATCTTGAAATTGAGCCGGAAACTCCGCAAAGAGAAAAAATTGAGGAGATAATTCGGCTTCTTGATGCGGAAATTATCAGGCGTGCAAAAGAAAAACCTGAGCTTGTGAACGCTGAATTCAACATTGAAAATGAAAAAATGGAAATCCCGGATGAACCGGAAAAAGTTCTTGCTGATGAAATCCCGCAGGAAAAGAAAGTTGATGAAAAAATTCCGAGTGAACTTGTTCGTTCGGTTGCGCCGGAGCTTCCTGGGGAAATCAAAGAGAAAAAGCCTTTGGAACGTGTTGACTCAGAAAAAATCGCTGAGAAAAAGGAAACTCCTGTCATTCCAGAACTTGTAGGCCCTGATGGAGAACCGCCGTATATTCCTCCTGAACAGCTTATGCTTGCGCCGGTTGTGATTGCAAAGGGGAGTGAAACTAAAGATACAGACAATCTTTCTCGAAATGCGGAAAAACTCAGGCTTGATGACGACATGAAACGCTTTGAAGAAGAATTCCGTCGTGAGCGGGAGGAAGCCAGAAGGGCAGAAGAAGCCCGAATCGCCGCCGAAGCTGAGGAAAGCCGTAGAAAAGCTGCGGAGGCTGAGCGAATTGCCGAAGAAAAACGACGAAAAGCAGCCGAGGAAGAAGAAAGAATTGCGGCTCAGAAACGCGCGCTCGAAGAAGAACGCAGAAATCTTGAGAAAGCAAGAATGGACGCCGAGATTGAAGCTCAAAAACGTGCTTTGGAAGAGCAGCAGCGTAAAATGGAAGAATCGATGAAGGCTTTTGAGGAGAATCAGAAGCGCATTGCCGAAGAAAATCGTCGCAAAATGGAAGAAGAGGCACGACTTGCTGAAGAAAAACGTAAGATTGAGGAAGAGCGAAAGGCATTTGCGGCAGAACAGCAGCGCGTTATGGAAGAAAACCGAAAAAAAGTTGAGGAAGAGGCTAGAATAAAAGCGGAAGAAGAAGTTCGCAAGGCTGAAGAAGAAAAAGCCAAGAAAGAAGCAGAGGAAAAAGCTCAGAAAGAGGCTGAGGCAAAAGAAGCCGCAAGACAAGAAAAAATTTCAAAATGGCCTTCCCCAAAACTTTCTCTTGATGTCAAAGGCGGTGAAAAATTTACGCCGGATGGTGACGGACGAAATGACCTTGTTACGTTCAAGCCAGAAATCAAGTATCTTGAAGAGCCTCCTGAAAGCTGGGCTTTGGAAATTACTGATCCAAAAGAAAATCTTTTCCGTACAATCAGTGGTTCTGGAAATTTACCTGCATCAATTGAATGGGATGGAAGAAGTGAGAGCGGGGAAGTCGTTGTTTCCAGAAATGTATACAAGGCGAAGTTGACAGTCGTCCCGTCTGAGAAAGACAGAAAAAGAACAGGTGAGATGAAAGCTGAGGTCAGCGAAGAAATTCACACAGGACTTTTGCTTGAAGTCATTGTTCCTGGTCATGAATGGAAAATTGTCGTCCAGTCTATTGCTTTTGATCCGAACGCAGCTGGATTCAAAAAAGTTTCAAAAGAACAGAAGTTGTCAAACGCACAGACTCTTGATGAAGTAGCTGATGAAATCCGGGAACTTGCAAAATCTGGTACGGAAGTGAACGTTATAATAGAAGGATATGCGAATAATATCAGTGGAACCGAAAAAGAACAGAAAGAGGAGCTTCTTCCGTTAAGCCAGAAACGTGCTGAGACAATTGTTAATGAACTTATAAAACGCGGAATTGATCCAAAACTCCTTACGCCGAAAGGCTTGGGCGGTGCAAATCCGATTGCCAGCCAGGAAGATCAGGCCAACTGGTGGAAAAACCGCCGGGTTGAGTTCCGAATTAATCAATAAAAACAGCAACTATTGCGTAAAATTAAAAATTACTATACATTGTTTCGGGAATGAGTTTAAAAAAGTACAAGCTAATCGCATTATTATTTTCATTAATTGCAACATCGTCTCTTTATTCGTACGATTTGACATTTAAGGCCGAGCCTATTGCTGTTATGCCTTTTATGTCGTCTGGTGAGACCAAGTGGGATCCTGTTGGCGGCGCAGGCTTCTTGAGCATGGGCGTTGATTTTTTCGGCTGCTTGAATTTTGGTCCGTCGTTCGGTTATTTTATTATTCCCAAAAACAATAATGGCGAGCTTCTTGATGATGAGGCCAAATTTGTATCGCTGATTCCTTTTGGTTTGCAGACAAACCTGTTTTTTTATCCTGCTGCCCGTATTGAGCTTTCTCTTGGCGGCGGTGCAGGTTATGGAATTGCCAAAAACGGCTCTTCATCACATTTTGCTCCATGGTACAGGGGCTTTGCGGATTTGGGATTGCGACTCAATCCTCACTGGACTGTCGGTGCCGGAGCTTCATATTTTGCATATCAGAACGACACATGGATTGGAAATCCTGGAATTGCTGGCCTTACGGTCGGTCTGGCACTCAAATTCCATCTTGAAACTGAACGCAAGAGCAGCGGTGCCGGCTCTGTTGAATGTACTAGCGAAATTCCGGACAGTCTTTTCCCGCTTTTCTATACAATGTATAAAGAAAACCCGTTCGGTACAATTTATATCAAAAATAACGAATCAGCTGAAATCCGAAACGTAACGGTTACTTTCCGCGCTGAGGGGTATACTTCTTCCGAATTAAAATGCGGTTCAATTCCTAGTATCAGGAAACGAAAGGTGAAGGAACTTCCATTTTTTGCAGATTTTACCAAGAAAATCCTAAATTTCACTGAGGCTGGCAAAATTCCTGGTGAAATTATCGTGAGTTACGACCTTCTTGGTGAACGAAAAACATCAATATCATCAGTCATTATTCCTGTTTACAACCGAAGTCAGGTTCGATGGAACGATCCTCAGGCTCTTGCCGCATATATTTCAGCTTCTGCACCGGAAGTTCTCGAAATGTCAAAGGTTCTTGTTGGTATCGCCCGAACAAAACTCCGCTCCGGCGTAAACCGTAATCTCCAGTTTGCGATGTATCTGATTGAGGGCATGAAAATTGCCGGAATAAAATGTGAATCCGATTTTGAGACTCCTTACAACCGCTTCCATCTTGATGAAAGTCTGCTTGATTTCATTCAGTATCCGTATCAGACGATTTTTTACAACTTCAATTCAGTTTTTCGGTGATTCATATCTCACGCTCACTTTTGAAGATGCCTATGGTCTCGATAATCAGGAGCAGGTTGACTATCTTTCAAAATATATTTCCCTCAAAAATGTCGTAAATGAAGGCGATACCCTCACTTATGATTACAAGGGTGTCCTTCCGGCCATCCACAATTTCATGATTCGTGCCGGAAAGGCTGGATTCGTAAATGCTCCGCCTGACAGGGACGGATATCTCCGCCGCCTGCCTATTGTCCTCAAATACAACGGTGATTACTACGGTCAGCTCACTCTGGTTCCAATCCTCAAGCGTTTCGGCAACCCTCAAATTCATGTTTCAAACAGTCATGTAATCCTCAAAGACTGTAAAATGGACGACGGTTCCATTAAGGACGTAAAGATTCCGCGCGATGAAAAGGGCATGCTCATCGTAAAATACCCGCCCAAAAATTACACTGAATACAATTCAATTTCGCTGTGGAACATCTACCGCCTTTCACTTCTTGACCGCACCCTTTACAAGAACATCATGAGCATGAGTGAAAGCGGTCTGTTTAGTCTCTGGACTGGCGATGACCCTGTAAGTTACTACGAGCAGGCCCGGCACATCAAGGAATATCTCTGCACAAATCCAGAAGACCCGGAAAACGGCTTTACACGCGAAAACTATGCCTTCCTCCGCGGAAAATACTATGAGACTGTCAAACTTTTCCTTGAAAGCAATCAGGACCAGCTTCTCATCGAAGAATACGGCGATGCAGACTACATAAACCAGAACTTTGCCGAAATGCGGGAACTTTTCCACGAAGTTGAAACTTCTCGCGACGAAGTTGCCCTTCGGGTCAGCAATGCAATCTGTATCATCGGAACAAACGCCACGAGTACAACTGATTTTGGCCTCAACCAGTATCAGCAGGCTTTTCCAAACCCTGGCGCTCACTACACGATGGCCAACCAGATTCTTTCACAGGACTTTGTCGATGATAGTCCATGGTGGATTTCAGTCATTATTGCCGCAGTTCTAGGTCTCGTCTATTCCCTTATCGCAGTCAGAATCAAGAGCACGGTCAGGCAGATTCTCTTCGGTATTTTCACAATTGTCGGCACTTTAGTTTTGCTTTTTGTTTATTTCTATATTACAAAACAGTATCTCGGTGTCGTTATTCCTGAGTTCACGCTTGTATCATCATTTGCAATCACAACGGTTGTCAATTTCCTTTTGACTTCTTCAGAAAAGAAATTCATCACGAGTGCCTTCAGCCAGTGTCTTTCAAAAGAGGTCGTCAATGACATCGTTGCAAACCCGGATTCATTCAAGCTTGGTGGCCAGACTCTCGAAATGACGGCCATGTTCACTGATATTCAGAAATTCTCTGGCTTCTCTGAGCTTTTGACGGCAGGTCAGCTCGTAGCCCTCTTAAATTACTACCTCACCAAAATGAGCGACATCATCATGAACGAGCGTGGAACGGTTGATAAATACGAGGGAGACGCAATCATCGCCCTTGTAGGTGCTCCTGTTCCAATGACCGACCATGCTGCCAGAGCCTGTGCGGCGGCAATCAAAATGAAGAAGGCCGAAGTCTTGATGAACGAAGAAATCCGCAACATCGTACGGTATCCTCGGCCAGAAAGCATGGACGAAGAGCTTTACACCGCATTCAAGATTATGGTCGAGAACAATAGGGAAATCTTCACCCGAATCGGCTTGAATTCTGGCGAAATGGTTGCAGGTTACATGGGTTCTGAGAATAAAAAGAACTACACGATGATGGGCAACAACGTAAACCTTGCTTCTCGATTGGAAGGCGTAAACAAACAGTATTCAACTGGCGGCATATTAATCAGTGAAGCCACACGGAACATGCTTGGCGACCGCTTTGTCGTTCGAAGCCTTGACCGTGTTCGCGTAGTCAACGTTAACACTCCGATTCGCCTGTACGAGCTTGTTGATGAAAAGGCTGAGGCAAACGAATTTACGCTCAAATACATGGAGCATTGGGAGCAGGTTATGGCTCTGTTCGAGGGCAAAAAATATAAAGAAGCTCTTGATGGCTTTAAAAAGCTCTCGGAACATAATCAGAACGACAAAGTTGCAAAATATTATATCTCGCTTATCGAAAAATTCTTCATCAACGGCACTTATCCGCAGGAAAAGGATGATTTCGGAGTCGCATATAATCCAGAAGACGGAGTATTTAAGCTCTTGCAGAAATAGCAGATGTTCGGGGTAATCCCGAACATGACAGGATGTCATTGCCGGGCTTGACCCGGCAATCTTCTTTTTAGCCCTTAATCTTTTCGTTGAGTGAACGCAGTTCTGTTTCTACATCGGCACCGTTCCAGATATTTCTGAGCGTGCTTTCTGTTTCGCTCCAGAACTTGCCCATTGCAGGAATTGAAGGCATTGGGAATGCATATTCCAGCTGCTTTAAGAATCCACCCATGTATTTGCTGTTTACGCTTGTGTTGATTGACGGCATGGAACCTGTGAGGTTGAAGCGCATCTGCTGGATTTCCGGTGACAGGATGAATTCCAGGAATTCTGCCGCTTCTTTTGGATGTTTTGAGCAAGTGGTAACATACATTCCGCGTGTTCCGCTGAAAGAAGCTGGTGGATTTGATTCTCCTGGCAGACATGGAATCGTTGTTACGCCGAAGTCTATTCCTGCTTTTTCAAATGGCTTTACGTTCCACAGGCCAGTGATATGCATTGCGGCATTTCCCGAAGCAAAAAGTGCATCGCATGAAGCCGTGCTGAGTTCTGTGTTATACAATCCCAAGTCTTGGCGGAGGGACTGGAATAATTTGAGGCCTTTGATTGCTGCCGGTGTGCTCATATTCGGGCTGCGTGCGTCTGTTCCGCTTTCACCATAGAGCCGGTTGTTATTTGCTGTGGTGAACAAAATCGAATAGTAACCTGAAGCTATGTCCATTACAAAGCCTAGCTTTCCAGGGTTTGCCTGATTGAATTTCTGTACCCAAACTTTGAGATCTTCCCAAGTGCGTGGAATTTCATTTTCCCGGATAAGATTTTTGTTATAGAACAGTGCGTAAGTTTCGGCACTTTCCGGGTATCCGTACATCGTTCCGTTGTAGGTGAGAGCTTTTGCACAAGATTTTAGCACTTTTTTTGAGACTTCCGATGCATTTTCGGTGGAAAGAATCAGATTCTTTGTGACCAGCTTTCCGAGATTGTCGTGCGGAGCGGCAATAATGTCTGGGCCAACACCTTTGGGGGCGTCTTCTTCAAGGGCTTCAGTGGTGTTGTGAACGTTTACATTGATAAAATCGATTTTTACGTTCGGGTGAAGGGCGGTGAAAGCCTTTCCTGCCTGTTTTATAAAAGTGTCGATTCCGTCTTTTGATTCCCATACACGGATATGAATCTCTTTTTGATTTTCCGGAACACTTCCGTCTTTGTTTTTTGAGCAGGCGGCAAGCAAAATTGACGAGACTGCCAAAGAAAGAATAATTTGAGTGATTTTCTTCATTTTTTACCTCCGTTAAACCTGGAACTGGTCAACCTGACCGCCGATTTCGTTGATTGAAGCTTCCATTTTGCTTGAAATTTCTGAAAGTGCGGTTCCTGTCTGCCTGATTGATTCTGCGCCAGCTTCCATCTGATCCATGCTCTGTTTGAGCTCCGTGGTTGATGACTGAAGATTCTGAATCTCTTTGAGAATTGCTGCGTTGCCTTCGGACATTTCGTTAACGGCCGAAAGAACGATGTCCGTGCTGTCATTCATGCTGTTGAGAGAAAGGTTGATTTTCTCCGAATCAGTCTTCTGTTCGTCCATTGCGACTGCGATTTCTTTGACGAGATGGTCAGTAGACTGAATTTCATCGCTTACGTTCTGGAATGCAATCTGTGATTCATTTGACGCGATGATGATTGCTTTTATTGATTCCTGAATGTTGCTCAGCTGCTCTCCGATTTCTTTTGACTGTGCCGTTGAAGTTTCGGAAAGCTTACGGATTTCGTCTGCAACGACGGAGAAGCCCTTGCCTGATTCACCGGCATGTGCAGCCTCGATTGCCGCGTTCATTGCGAGCATGTTCGTTCTGCTTGCGATGTCCCGGATTGTCTTGTTTGCGTTTCCGAGCATTTTTGACTGCTCTCCGATGACAGAAATCTTATTGCTTACATCGTCTTGTTTTACGACTCCGCTCTGGGCTTTTTCGGTGAGGTTCTTGAATGATGTGGTCATTAAATCAACGGAATTGTTTACCTTAGTTATATTCTGTACCATGGCCATAATCGCGTCATTGGCGACTTTTACGCTTGCCGATTGGTTTTCGACCATTCGTTCAAGGGATTCGATATTTGCCGCAATTTCATGGACTGCCGAAGCCGTCTGTTCAACGCTGGAGAACTGCTGTGTTGTTCCTTCGCGGGTTGAATTAATGTTCTCGATGATTGAGCCGATTGAAGCGAGTGTGTTTTCGGTGTCGCTCTTGAGGGATGTTCCGACGTTTAATAATGAGTCTTTTGATTCCTTCATGACTTTCATGATTGTCTGGAGCTTTTCTGTGAATGTATTGAATCCGTCCACAAGCTCGCCGATTTCATATTCTGTCTTGATTTTGATTCGTTGTGTGAGATCTGCCTTGCCGGAAGCAATTTCGTTGATGCTGTTGCTTACCTGTTTGAGAGGGCGGAGGCTCTTTGAAAGCAAAAGTCCGAAAAGTGAGCCGAGTACAATTGAAATGATTGTAATTACAAGCATTCGGGTGAGAATGATGTTGAGAATTGCCAGTGCCTCGCGTTTGTTCTGGATGATGCCCAGGTGCCATTCGTCGTTGTTGATGGAAACGTAAGAGAGAAAATATTCCTTTCCTTCCATGAAGAATGTTTCGAGGCCGGTCTTTTCCTGAATCATCTTGATTTGAGCTTCCCGGAACTGACCGAAAGGACCTTCCGGCTTGTATTTTGAATCGTGAATATCGTTTTCAAGATTTGACCAGCCTTTGTAGTCTACACCAGCCATTTTCTCGCCTGCATCGTTGATAATGAAGATGAAGCCTTCATAGTCGAGCTGAATTGATGAAGTGATTTTGTTGGTGAATGATGCGTCTGCAACTTCCGAAAGAACTCCGACCGCGCTGCCTTCTTCGTTATAAAGCGGGCTGCTGATAACTACAACCATTTTCTGATAACGTTCATCGTAGACTAAATCAGAAATATTTGCTTTGCCGGAAAGTGCTTTGCCGTAGTAATCTCTGCCACCAACCCAAATATCCCCGCCTTTTGTGGAATGGGCCATGCCGTTTGCGTTACCGACTTCAAAAGACTCAAATCCAACTCGAATTGCTTCTTTTTGAAGAATTGGCTTTTGAATTTCCCAGTCCATTGTTCGAATGTCATTGCGCTGTGCAATTGCTTCAACTTCGCGGATGTATGCGTTGATTGAAAGCTCGATGAGCTGACCTGCATCATCACGTGATTTTGTCATTGTGCTTATAACTTGATTTGTTTGTACTTTGTAAAGAAGAATAACTGAAAAGGATGTAAGCAAAACGCAGATAGAAACAACAAGTAAAGCTATCCTCATGACAATTTTGAAAGATAAGCTGTTTGTTTTCATAGAACCTCCTGAGTTCTAAAAAAGCGTATAAAAATATTATCAACTAATTGTCAAAAATTGTAAAATTTTTTTTATAAGAAAATCTTAAAAAGAACGAGAATAAATGTCAAAATATGTCAAAAAAGCGTAAGAAATGTGAAATTTGTGCATGGATTCGAAATTGCGTGACAAAATCGAATCCGTGAAGCTATCTTGTGCGGCGTACCCTTGCGAAAAGCTCTTCTTTTGTGAGAGTTGTCCAGCAGGGGCGGCCGTGAGGGCAGTGCGGGTCTTTGAGTTCCAGTGCTTCGCGCGCCAGGTTTTCGGCGGCACCGGGCCCCAGGATTGTGCCGTCTTTTACGGCGGCCTTGCAGGCTGTCATTGCGGCAATCTGGTAAATTATTTCTTCTGGGCTCACGTGCTTTTCAAAGAGGGCGGCTTTTAAATCGGCCTGGCTTCCTTTGTAGCGTGCTGGAAGTGATGTGAAAATCCACTTGCCGTTGCCTTTGTTCTCGCATTTGAATCCTGCTGTTGAGAGCGTGTTTTGAATGCTGGAAAGATAATCGTCGTCTTCTTTTGAATCTGTCTGGATTTCATACGGAACCAGAAGTTCCTGTGTTTCGCTGCCACCGGCCATCAGTTTGTTGAAAAGAATGCGCTCGTGTGCGGCGTGCTGGTCAATCAGGTAGAAAACGCCGTTTTTCTGCACCATGAGGAAGGTTCCGAAGAGCGTGCCATAGTAGACAAAATCCGGCTCTGCTCTGGAAGATACCGAGGAGCCTGGAATTGAGAAGCGCATTTCGTTACCGTTCTGAAAACGGATGTGATTTTTGGCGAAAGAATCGGAAACTGCCGGCTCTTGCGCTTCAATTTTTGACTCGGAAAGAGCGTAATCTGCGAGGCGTGAAGAATATGATGAGAAGGAAGATTTTTCTGAATCAAAAGACGAGCCTGTGTGGTCGATTTTGAATCTAGCCTCTTGGTTGGGAACATTGCTAATAGAAAAATCTTTTGCTCCAAAGCGAGGTTCTGCAACATCGAGATTTGTGCCAAAAGACTTCCTGTTGAAAAATCTCTCTGTGCCCTCCGTGTTCTCTGTGAGGGATTCTTTTTCTGCTCGTGCAAGCTCATTATCCACGATTGCCTGAAAAAGAGAGTTCCGTTCGTTTTTGGCGAGTTCTTCCTGAATTTCCTGTTCACGCTCAAAGCTGCTTTTGATTCCGTAGCTTCGGAAGTAATTTTTGACTCCATTCGAAACTCCGTGATGTACGCTTGAAATGTCTTTGAAGCGCACTTCTTTTTTGGCGGGGTGTATGTTGAAGTCAACGAGGCGAGGGCTTACATTGAGAAAGAGGGCTGCAACAGGATGCGTGCCGTTGGGGAAAAAGCCCTGACAGCCGTATTCGATTGCCTGCATCAAAGAATATTCCTGAACGCGGCGGCCGTTCACAAAAATGTAGATTTGCTTTCGGTCGTTTCGGTAAATGCTTGGCTCACCGATTACAAGTGAATAGCTCCAGTCTGTCGTTCCGTCGTTTTCCTTGCCGCTTGATTTTATCTCGGCAAAAAGATTTGTGCTTTCTTTGAGTTCAAGTGCGCGGGCGAACCGTTCTGCGAGCGTGACTTTTGCCGGAAGGTCGTGGCGGATTGTGCCGTCAACTGTGAGGCGGAAAGCGATGTCCGGGCGGGGCAGGGATTTTTCGATAAAAACTTCGCGGCACATCATTGTCTCGGAAGAAGGTCGTTTCAAAAAGTTTCGGCGGGCAGGGAAGTTTTCAAAAAGCCCTTCGCTCATTACGATTGTGCCTTTACCGTCCTGAACAGGCGGAATAGTCTCAATCAGGTGGTCTTCTGTGATGCTCGCGCGCATTTTGTGCGTACCGCTCATGATTGAAAGGCGGGCAACGGCGGCAATTGAGGCAAGGGCTTCACCACGGAAGCCAAGCGTCGTAAGATTGAGAAGGTCTTCGGATTCGGCGATTTTGCTTGTGCAGTGGGGGCGGGCGCAATTTTTGAGATCGTCCAGCGTCATGCCCGTGCCGTTGTCTGCGATTCGGATTTTTTCGATGCCGCCGCCTGTGATTTCGACATTGATTGAGTTTGCTCCGCTGTCTACTGCGTTGTCCAAAAGCTCGCGTATGATTGCTGCCGGGCGGTCAATTACTTCGCCTGCGGCGATTTTTCGTGCGACGTCAACAGAGAGGGCACGGACCGGTCGGCGGGCGGGAGTTTGAGCGTTGAGCGGAGTTGAAATGTCTTCTTCCATTACTGGCGGAGTCCTTCGGTTGGAGCACCGGCACTTCCTGTTGCGGCATCGGCTCCGCTGAACAAATCAAGCTGAGGCTCAATGTTAATCTGCGGAACTGGTGAGCTTGGGTCTGCTTTTACCGGCTGATTCATGAGAATCTGAATTTTGCCTTCGATTTTTTCTATGTCTTTTTCGAGAGTTTTTGCGAGTTTGATTCCTTCCTCAAAGTTTGCGAGGGCATCCTCTAGGGAAATGTCCTGCTTTCGGATATTTGCTGTGAGTTCTTCCAGTCGGGAAAGGTTTTCTTCAAATGATTTCATGTTTTTATCCTATCAAAAATAAGAAAATTTAACCACAGATTACACTGGCAACAAAGATATTTTCTGGTGTTGACTGGTTGTATCTGTGCCAGTTTAATCCACTGTGGCAAAAATCTTGCCCTGAGCCGGGGTGATTTCAAGCTTTGTACATTTTGCTGCATCGAGTGGGCTCCTTACAATCTTTCCGTCGGCGGTGCGTACCATTGAGTAGCCGCGGTTGAGGATTGTCTGTGGGCTTGCCTGCTCCAGAATGTGAACGCTTTGCTGGATGATTTGCCTGGTGTCCTTGATTTTTGTATTCATGCCGTCAATCAGAGACTGGCGGGCGTTTTCGAGCCTGTTCAAAAGCGGCTGTTCGATTGAGCGGAAGCGTACTTCCATGTTCCCAACGTCAAAAGACTTAATCATCAGTTTGAGCCGTTCGACTTTGCCTGTAATCTGATTGTAAAATTCTTCTTTATAAGCGGCTAAGCCTTGCAGAATGTCGCTCTGTTTGGGCACTACAAGCTCGGCTGCGGCAGAAGGTGTGGGAGCGCGCATGTCTGCGGCATAATCACTCAATGCCCAGTCAATTTCGTGACCGACTGCGCTCACCACAGGAATGCGGGAAGCGGCAATTGCACGGACTACAACTTCTTCGCTGAAAGGAAGCAAATCTTCGAGGGAACCGCCGCCACGGCCTACGATAAGAACGTCGCACAGGTTGAAGTCATTCGCTGTTTTGACCATGTTCGCGATTGTAATGGCTGCTCCGTCTCCCTGAACGAGTGCCGGTAAAATCACGACGTCAACGCCAGGGTTTCGCCTTTTCGTAATCTGCAAAATATCACGCAAAGCGGCTCCTGTGGGGCTTGTTACGATACCGACTCTTTTTGAAAAACGTGGGATTGGCTTTTTGTTCTCGGAATTGAAAAGACCCTCGGCTGCGAGCCTTTTTTTGCGTTCCTCAAGAATCTGAAGAATGTTACCCGCGCCCGCAATTTCCATCTTGTTGATGATAATCTGATAATTTCCGCGCGGTGCATAGACTGAAATAGAGCCAGTGCATTTGACCTTCATGCCGTCTTTGGGCACAAAATCGAGGCTCATAGCACGCCCGCGGAACATTACGGCACTAATCTGCGCGCCTTCGTCCTTCAAAGTGAAGTAAAGATGACCGCTTGAATTGGGGCGGTAGTTTGAAATTTCGCCCTCCAAAGTGATGTTTGAGAACGTTCCTTCTAAGATTTCCCGGATTAAAGATGTGAGATTTGAGACTGTAAAAACTGTGTCCTTTTGAAAAAGCTCGGTCATATTTCTTGAATTATACAAAAAAATTTGAAAAAAATGCTAGAAAAATGAAAAATTTTTTGGATTATTCTGACTTTTTTCGATTTGCATTGCCGAAAACGAAAAAAAAATGGAAATAAATAAGCAAGAAGACAGAAAAAAAATGGAGGTATTTTGTGTTCTTGCTAAAACAAAAAATCCTAAGCCTGTTCTTGGGAATCCTTCTTCTGCTGGGTAAGTCTCTTGCTTTTGCGGACGAAGCTTACGAATTCGTGAATCGGGATATTCATGAAATTCTTTACGCTCTTTCTCTTTACACGGGGCTTTCAATCTCTGCTGATGACACGGTTTCTGGGAAAGCTGATTTCCGTTGTACTGGGGAAAATTTCGACGAGTCTTTTGAGGCTTTCATGCTTCAGTCAAGGCTTTATGTTGAAAAGTCAGAGAACCGCTGGATTGTGAGTCGTGTCCGAATTCAGAAAAACAATGAGTTGTATTCGCTCGATGCATTTGATGTGAGTCCGATGCAGCTTTTTGAGAAGGTCGCGATTGCTACCGGGTTTTGTGTGACTTATGATTCTCTTCCTGCTGTGAAGGTGAGTTTGCACACTGGATTTTGCAAGTCCGAGGAAATCTTGAAAAGAATTACCGGGCTATGCATGGGATTTTCGCTTGAAAAGGAGCAGGAAAAATCTTTCCATGTGTCGCGGAACAATTCAAGTCAGAATCAGAATTCTATGAGCGGAAAGGCTTTGTTTGTCTTGAATGACGGCAAATGGTTCGTGGATGTTCAGAATTCTCCGCTTTCGACTGCTGCGGAAAAATTCTTTTCTCAGGCCGGAAAGGAATTCTGCTTCTCGCTCTCAAATGAGCAGAAAATCATGCGTGCGTGCTTCAAGTCAGAAAATTTTGATGAGGCTCTTGAGCTTCTTTGCGTACAGGCTGGGGCTGAATGCATGGTTGTGGACGGAGTTTATTTTCTTAAGGCTTCGAAAAACAAGAATCTTTTTGCTCAGACAGGAAAAGAGTGGCGAAAATGTGAGCTTAAGTTCATTAAAAACAGCGAATGTGTTTCCTTGCTTTCGAAGAGATTTCCAGAACTTGAATGTATTGTTCTTGCTGACGGCCAGAATTTTTTGTTTCTTTCTGATGACGAAAAAGCTGCCTTTGTGATGGATTTTATTGCTGAGGTTGACACCAAAAATCGGACCAGAGTCGTTAATCTCAAATATATTCGAACAGAAGATTTTATGGCTCATCTTCCGCCTTTTTTGGAAAAATCCTCAATCAGCGATACTGGACACGGAGACAGCTTTTTCTTTGTCGGATCGGATGCGGCTTATGAGAGTCTTCTTGAAGAACTTGCCGTATTAGACAAGCCTGTTTCACGAGTTCGATATGACTTGCTGATTATGCAGTATCAGTCAACAAAGGGCAGCGAATGGAATCCAAAATTCAAGGCGGGCAGGGTAAAACTTGGTGACAGAACAGACGGCGCGATTCAGCTTGGAAGCGTGCTTAACATGAACCTTGATGTCGTAAGTGCGTTTGGCTTGCATTTTGCGGGCGAACTCCAGTCTGCGATTTCTGAGTCGAGGGCAAAAGTCTTTGCTGACACAACTTTGAATGGCGTGAGCGGGAAACCGATTAATTTTCAGAATACAAATACATACCGTTACCGTGACAACAATCTTGACCCTGAGACCGGGGAGCCGATTTATTCAGGCATTACAAAAGAAATTATTTCCGGTTTGAAACTTGAAGTTACTGGAATTGTCACAGGTGACGGAATGATTACATCGAGAATCACGGCGAGCGTCTCACGGCAGGGAACTGATTTATCAACAACGACTGGAAATCCTCCTCCTACGAGTGAAAAAGTTATTACGACAGAAGTTCGGGCAAAATCCGGGGAGCCTGTGGTTTTGAGCGGACTTGTTCAGGAAGAAGAAAACCAGAACGTGAGCCGCATACCGTTTTTCTCAAAAATCCCATTGATTGGACGGCTTTTTAAGGCTGATGAGGATTCCAACGAAAAAACTGAGCTTGTAATTTATCTTCTTCCAAGCACGGAAATCTTTGACGCAGAAAAAAAATCAGAAAAAAGAAAGAAAGAGTTTAAAAAACATCTTCTTGATATTTCAGGCTGTGTTGCGGAGGCAAAAAAATGAGCAAATTTGATTTGTCAGTGAATTTCAGCCTTCACAATGGTGCGGTAGTGCTTGAAAGCAAAGAAAATTTCGTAAAAATCGGCCTTACTGACATTAGCAACATGGAATTGCGAAAAAAGCTCGTTAAGTCTGTAGAGTCATTTTTTGCTTCGAATGGAAAAAAGCCTGAGAGCGATGTTTTTTGTGATTTTATTTCAATAGATGACGAACGGCTCAGACATGAAATTTCGCTTCGTTACGGAGAAAGTTCACGTGAGAATGAGCAGGAATCCTGTGAGGCTACCATGCTTTTGGACACTCTTTTGGATGAGGCATGTAAAAGGAGTGCGACTGATATTCATATAGAAGAAAAATGCGTGCGTTTCAGGATTTCGGGAAAGCTGGAAGATATTACAGAGCTTTCTGCAGAAAAAAGCCGCGAACTTGTACGAAGAATCAAAGTCCTTTCCAATCTCAACGTACTTGAAACCAGGCGTGCGCAGGACGGACAGTTTGTGTTTTCTGACGGAAATCAGGTTTTTGTGCGTGTTTCTTGTGTTCCATCTTTTTCTGAGAGTGGAGCGGCTGAGAGTGTCGTTCTCAGGCTTCTGAACGTAACGAGAATTCCTTTGGCTTTGTCTGAACTTGGATTTTCTGAAAGTCAATGTGAGACTCTTGGAAATGTGCTTAAAAAAGAGCAGGGCCTGATTCTGATTTGTGGAGCGACGGGCAGCGGAAAATCAACGACGGCGGCTTCACTTTTGACAGAGCTTGGAAAAATCTATGGGCGCAAGAAAAAAATCATCACGATTGAAGACCCGCCAGAATATGTCCTAGACGGAATTACTCAGATTCATGTTGACGATGAGACTGGAATGAGTTTTTCGGACGCGCTTCGTTTTGTCTTTCGTCAGGATCCGGATGTGATTTTTGTGGGGGAAATCCGGGATTCGCTTACGGCTCGTACTGTTCTGCAGGCTTCACTTACAGGGCATCTGGTTTTTGCAACTGTCCATACGAGTGGAATCAAGGAAACTTCGATCCGGATGCGGGAGCTTGGCGTGGATTTTTCGGAATTTTCTTCGGTTTTGCAGGCTGTTATTTTTCAAAAACTTGTTTCTGACGAAACGGGCAAAGTTCATCTTGATGCTGAGATTGTGACTTCGGTAGCAGATCAAATGGAGGCTTGTTAATGAACGCATTTTTCAATTTGTTTTCCAGGAAAAAGCGACTTATTTCTTTCACAGAAAGACTTTCTGAACTCGTGGCCAGCGGAATTTCTATTCAAAAATCGCTTGGAATCATGGGGAGAATTTCTGCCACGGACAAAAGACTTTCAGAATTTTGCTACTCCCTTCAAAAGTCTCTGGCAGACGGAACAAAATTTTCAGTCGCAATAAGCATGTCTGATTTTGTAAAAAGTCCGGACTGGTATGTAGCCTACATAAGTGTGGCTGAGGAGTGCGGGGCCGTTTCTCCGGTTCTTCTTCATCTCAAAAATCTTTTGTGCCATGAAAAAGAATCCTTTGAGAAATTTGTATCAGCTTTGCTTTATCCGGGATTTCTGGTTTTTCTTACTGCAATTGCAGGTTTCTGTTCAATTCAATTCTTGCTTCCCTCATTTTCTGAGCTTTTTAGTGAGAGTGAGAAAACTGCGAAAGCGATTGAAGCTGAGGCTTTTCGGACAATGGTTTCAGCTGATGCCGTTCTTTTTGCTGGATTTTTATTGATTGTATGGCTCGCGGCTAGAGTGATTCGCGTCAATCCATGCCTTAACGTGCTTAGAACTATGGATTTTCTTTCGGAAAATTCTGTTCCTACACTGGCGGCCGTGAACTGTGCGTTTTCATTTTGCGAGAAGGACAAAAAACTTGCCAGGGCCTTGCTTTCTGTTCGGAATGAGCTTTTGGACGGTGAAAAAATTGCCTTGTGCTTCGGAAGATGCTTTGAGCGGGCGGGATTTAAAAAAGAAGGTCTTTTGCTTTCGGAAAATCTTTCTTTGTGCGAGGAGACAGGAAAAAATAACGGCTTCAAAAAAACTGTGAATTTTATTTCGGCGAAAAAAGAGCGGCGGGAAAAAGCTTTTCTTTCCCTGGTTCAGCCGATTCTGCTTCTTCTTGCCTCGTTTTATATCACCTTGATTTTAAAAACGGCTTTTTTGCCGTACATCACAAATTTTGGAGGTCTTATATGAAAAAAATTACGCGGAAAAATCTTGGAAAACTTAAGAATCGTAAGGATGCTGGCTTTACGTTCATCGAGACGCTTGCTGTTCTGGCCGTTACGGCAATCCTTACGTCGCAGGTCGGAATTGCGGCTCACAAGATGATTCAAAAAGCCAGGACTGCTTCGGCAAAGGCTCAGATTGAGCAGCTCAAGCTTTCCTTGCAGAACTATTTTGCGGATTGCGGGCGGTTTCCCACGGAAGAACAGGGCTTAATGGCTTTGTGGGAGGAACCGGAGCTTTTTCCTCTGGCGGAGAATTGGAGCGGTCCCTACACGGACAAAAAAATTACGGCAGATCCGTGGGGAAATGAATACGTTTACGTGGTCAAGGATTCGGCAAGTGGAATCCAGCTTCCAAAAGGGCTTCCGTTCGGGATTGTTTCGCTTGGTGCGGACAAGGCTGAGGGCGGAAGCGGAACAGACAAAGATATTCTTTCATGGGAATAACTTGGAACGAGGAGAAAAAAATGAAAAAGATTATGAAAAAGATTTTAGAAACTAAGCTGATTCTTGAAGAGGTCAAAAAGAATCTTGGTTACAGCTATGTGCTTTTCATGGGCACGGGGATTTTCTGCCTGCTTTCGTTCATTTTGTGCACGTTCATGGTTATCGGAAAGTCCTTTCATGGGGATTCAAGCTTTCTGGATATGGATTACATGCTCAGATAACGTCGCAAAGGAGAAAATTATGAAAAAAACAATTGTCAAATGTTCGGATTATGAATTTTACAGGATTTTCCTCCCATGGAAATATATTTTTTCTCACCGAAAGAATTTTATCGTAGGTGAGCTTGAAAAAATGCATCCCCGGTTTTCCGGGAATTGCTGCTATGACACGAAATATTCCATTGAAAAAAGAAATTTGCTGGCTGAAGTCGTTGTTATGGAAAAATCGAACCTCGCGCAGTACAAAAACAGCGGTGGAAAACTGTATCTTGAAAGCGAGAAAAATCGGAATGTCTTTTCCGGCCGGACAAAAATAATTCATGCGTTGAGTCTGGTTTTGATTATGCTGACTGGAATTTTTTCGTTCAGAATCGCTAAATCCCTTATTGCCCCGGAATCTCCAGCTGTGGAAGAAATTTGCGAGCAGATTTTTGAAGACGAAAATGTTCTTTCATCAGAAGAAAAAGCGGTCTCTGATTCGGAATCGCTTGTTTCTTCAGTATTTGCGTCGGTTAGTTCTCATGGTGGAAAAATTTCCATGTTCTCATACAACAGGAATGATTCACTTGTAAATGGAAAATCCGGCGGTCTATGCACTTTCTCTATTTACGGCTGTAACTGCGAGGATGTCGCCAATGCTCAGTATTGCGTAGTTTCATTCAAGGATAATGAGCCTCATTTTGAGATGGTACTTCCGTTTCATTGTGAGTTGCCCGCCGAAAAAATTCTTTCTGATGAGAAAATTACAGCCGGGCAAGAAATTTCGGCTGTAGCTGCAATCCGAAAGCAGCTTCGGGATTTGGGTGCCGTTTTTGAGCAGGAACGTAATGGCGATGAAGTCGTGGAATTCAGTTTTTTTGCCCGGCGTGAAATCCTTTACTCATGTCTCAAAATTGCGTCTGTTGAAGCAGAAAATGCGCTTTGGGCAGAAAAATTTATTTCAGTTTCTGAAAAAGGCGGAATGTGCAAAGTAAAGCTTGCTTTCCTCAAAAACAGGGAGCGGGATTCTTTCAGCCCTCTGCAAGTTACGGCTCAGTATGCATATCTTTTTGGCTCAGAAATTAAGCTTGCTAAAAAAACGAAAAATCTTTTCCAAATTTCCCCTGTTTCTTCTGGAGTGAGTCTCGCTTCAAAAAACAAAATCGGTGAAATCAAGAAAAAAGATGGTTCAGTCCTTGTCTGCTACAGGAATTCGGACGGACGTATGGCATTTGAAAAAAAGGAGGTTGTAAATGCGAACTAATAAATTGTTTTTGATTCTTCTTTCTGCACTTTTCGTTTCGTGCGCTTCAACAAAATTTGAGGGAACCGCCGTGCTTACTGGCAGGGTATGTGATATGGAAGGAAAACCTGTTCCAAATTATCACATAAATGCCGGCATCGGCTTGAACGCAATCACTGACGCTGGCGGAGTTTTCGTAATTCGCGACGTGAGCGCCGGAAATTATTTTATCACAGGCTCTGGAAGCGGGTGGTGCTCGATTGAGCAGAGAGTGGATTTTTATGACAGAAAATCAATTGTCTGTATTCAGGTGGACAGCCTTGAATCCATTCTGCCTCAGATAGAAAGTCTCTTAAAAGAAAAGAATTTTTCAGCCGCGAAAAAACTCCTGTACAAGTCAAAGAGCCGGAATGAGTCCAACGCGATTTTTAATTGCTATAAGCAGTTGATTGCGTATTGCTCCCTTCCGTCTCAGAAGCACGAGAAAGCTTTCCTTGCAAGCCTTGAGAATTTTTAGGAGTTGAATATGCAGAATAAATTTTTGTTCACGATGAAGATTATTTTTAAGTTCTTTTTGCCTTTGTTCCTGATGCTCACTTCATTTATGTCTTGTGAAACGACGGAATGTTTTTCCTGCCCGTATGTTATTTCAAATCCTCATGTGGAGCTTGGGGAATTCGAAGACAAGCATAAATTTGCCGGAATGCATTTCGGACTTTTCAATGACAGCAAGAAAAGCATCGATTCATTTACGCTCTCGTTCATGCTTTACGACTCGGAAGGAGAAAACCCTTTCAACTGCTCGAACTGCATTGTCTCAAAGTGTGACTGGGCTATGCCTTCCGGGGCGGCGATAGATTTCGTGATAAATCTTGACCATTACATTTCTGTCGTTCCTGACGAGCCATATATAGTTGATTTCATATATGTGCGTGAAATTCATTATTCGGACGGAAGTGTTTGGAAGGATCCTTACGGAATGTTCTGCGTGATGGAGGAGCATGAATGAAAAAATATTTTTGGCTGATTCATATTTTTTTGTGCGTGATTATTTTTGCGTCTTGCGGTAATGATTATTCTTCCACGGATTCTTATGTGATTCCAAAAGCCAGCTCGAAGACTGAATCTCAAATTGAGGAAAAGTCTTCCAGGGAAGAAGTCTCTGACGACGAAGATTGCTATGTTCCTGATGATACTGTTTATGAAATAGAAGTTGATGAGAGATTGGACGAGGATTTGAGCGTTCATGATAAACGCGCGTGGACTTTCCTCGTATACATGGCCGCAGACAACAATCTCGAAGGGGACGGAATCACGGACTTCAATGAAATGGAGCAGGTTGATTACGGCGAGAGCGCGAATCTTTTGGTTCTTTTTGACCGTGCAGAGAATTATGATGCTACGAACGGCAACTGGACAGACACGCGATTGTACAGAGTTTCAAAAGACGAGCAGCAGAATAAGACTCTGATTGCAAGTGAGCGGCTTGATTGCGAGGAACTCGGGCTTAAAAATGACTTCATGACTGAGCTTGATATGGCAAATCCTCTCACAATGTCAGGTTTTCTTTCTTTTGCCAGAAGATGCTATCCCGCGGACAATTACGCGCTTATTATCTGGGGGCACGGAACCGGCTGGAGAAATTCTGAGCTTGAGAATGAACCTTTTCGTGCTGTTGCTGTTGATTCTGCTTCCGGCTCATATATGACAATTTCTCAGATGAGGCAGGCGATTCTGGATGGCATGGAAGAAGAAAAACTCAGCGTGATCGGCTTTGACACATGCTTCGGTGTCTGCCTGGAAAGTGCGTATGAACTTAGTGATTGCGCAAAATTTATGGTCGGCACTCCGGCTCTCGTTCCAGAAAGCGGCTGGAATTATACGGATGTTTTCAATGATTTCCTGGGCGGCAATAAGACAGTCAGTTCATTTATGGAGGTGGTCTCTGAGCAGTTCAAGAAAAGCTATAAAAACTACAGTTACGCCGCTTTTTCTTGCATAGATTTGGAAAAAATTCCGATGGTTGTTAACCAGCTTTCTGTTTATTCGAAAAGTCTTGCTGATTCAATAACCTCAAAATCTCAGAGAGACAAAATTTTCACAATTTTTACGGAAAAATGCGTTTCTTATTGCGCTGTGTCTTATCCAAGTGATTTTTATGTTGACCTGAGGGATTTGCTTTCATTCCTGGATTCCACTGATAAGAAGAAAAAACTTGTGCGTGCTTTGGATGAGGCGATTGTTTCTTCGTGGAGCGCGTCAGGTCATACCTCATCTCTGGGGCTTTTCTTTTGCGTTTATCAGAGCAGCGGCGTAATTCAGGCTTCGCATCCATCGATGTACACGAACGGATCACGTGATCCGCTTGTAAGCCGGTTTGTTACAGATTGCACAGGATATGTTCCGTGCATAAAGAAAAATGGAAGTCTTATGGAAAAACTTTTTTACACAAATTTTTAGAGAAATCTTGATTTTCGAGGAGGTTTGCTTATGAAAAGAAAAAATTCTGTTTTGAAAGTCCTGGCTTTATTTTTGATTTTATTCAATTTTTTTACTTTCAGCCTTTATGCTGATGATGACGATTCTGATTCTGATGGAAGCTGGAGCGGTTCTGATTGGAGTGATGATTCTGATGATTCCGATGATTTTGATTGGAGTGATTTCTGGAGCGACGACTGGGATGACTCCGATGACTCCGATGATTTTGATTGGAGCGACTGGTGGGGCGATGACTGGGATGAAACTTACAATGATTTCTGGTCGGGCATAGATTCGGATGACGATGACTATGACTATGACTTTGATGATATTACTTATAATGTTCCGAACGGAGACGGTGGATTTGATACCCTCACTTATGATGATGTCTTTGATGAGAATGGAACTTTTATCTACGACTATACCGGGCCTGGAGACAAAGCTGAGAATGAGGCTGTCATTGCAGAAATTTTTGGTGGCGGAGGAAACGCGAAAAATGGAGACAGTTCCGATGACGCTGAAGGCTATCTTTCCATGTATCTCGATGCTGTTCATGCACTGGATGAGGCGATAAAGAGCGGAGAGGATCTACAGACAATTGAGGCACTGGAATTTGCGGTTTCTGTCTACAAAGATGCGCTTGATGATTATTGCGAGCAGAATTCATATTCTTACACTGTGAACGACAGCAAGCAGTTTGGAATAATCACGAATGAGAATGGAAAGACTCTCTGCCATGTCGGAGATCCGGTTATTCTTTCGTCAGGGGATTTTATAATAGATGATGTTGATTTTTCGGTGCGCGGAAAAAACTCCGTGTTCTGTTTTGAGCGGCATTATTCTTCTGGGGACGAGGCACAGCATGAAATCCCGCACGGAATTTTCGGTCAGGGCTGGACTTCTAATCTTGAGTCAAGGATTGTGCGTGGCAGGGCAGAGCTATATTCAGAAAATCTTCCTTCGTGGGAAAAGTATATTTCACGGCTCGGAGACTATGCTGATACAATCTCTGGTTATGTTGATATTGATCCGGACTGTTCTTCTGTTTATGACGATATGATTCAATTTATGGAAGAAGAATCTTCGAAATGTGAGAAAATCCGGGAATTGTCTGATAAAAATGAATCCGTGCGACTTCTCAACCGTTATGTCTCTTACGGGCTTCCGGCAGAGCACGAAACAAATATTGGCTTTGACACTGTGATTTATGTTCAGGACAACGGAGCTCTCACAATATTCAGGAAGGACGAAAATTCTTCTTATCAAATGATTTCTTCAAACAAAAGCATAAGAATTGAACTTTCCGAGCTTGAATCTGGTTTTTGCGTGACATATCCGGTAAGTGGTGAAAAACGCTATTATTCGGAATATGGTCTTCCCGAGAAGTTTACTTTCAAGAATGGCGGAAAAGTCGAGTTCTTCTATGATGAGGACATGAAACTCTCTCATATAATCGTGGATGAAAAACGCACTCTTTCATTTGGATGGGATGGAAATAATTTGTCATACATCACTGATGCTAATTCCGGGGCAAAAATTTCTTATGGCTATGAAAATGGCAAGCTTTGTTCCGTCAGTGATATTGAGGGCGACTTAAAAAAATTCTCTTATAATTCGGATGGTCTTCTTGAAAAGCAAATTAAATCAGACGGCTCCTTCGTGGAATTCGAGTACGAGCTTATTGATGGAAAAATGCGGACTGTGGCAACGATTGACGAGAACGGATCTCATGAAACTCTTCGCTACAATCTTTCGGAAAGAACAACGGTTTATACAGATCATGACGGATTTTCCACGGTATACACTTATGACAATTTTGGAAGAACGCTGACCGCTGAAAAAACAGACCCGAATGGCGGAAATACAGTTTCAATCGTGGAATATGAGTATGATTCACTCGGCTTTTTAGTCACAAGTTTTGAAAACGGAGAAAAGACGTCGTTTGAATATGACCAGTCCGGCAACATGATACAAAAAACGTATCCGAATGGCGAATCAGAAAAATGGACTTATTCTGGCTATCTTCTCACTTCTTACACTGACAGAAATGGCCTGACTTATCAGTATTTTTATGACTCACTTTCCCGCCTTACAGATATTTATTATAAAGAAGAAATTGTATTCCATTTTGACTATGACTCGAATGATCTTGTTTCGTGCAGAACGGATTCAAATGAGCGGCAAACCTTCTTTTACTATGATGACTTTGGAAATATCACCGAACGGGAATTAAAATTTTCGGGGCTTACAAAGACCGAAAAGTGGACTTATGATTCTTTGGGCAGAGTGACATCTTATACTGACGCTTTGGGACGGCGAAGTGAATTTACTTATTCCGCACATGCCAAAACTTCAGTTCTTTACAACGGCCTTAAAATCGAAGAAGAATATTCTTCAAGAAAATTATTGCTTAAGCGGACTGAAACAGACACTCGCACAGGCGAAAAGCGGGTACATAGTTATGAATATGACAAGAACAAGCGATGTACAGCCGAATACATTTCAGGAATTGACTCGCAGAAAAATGTGATTAATCCGCTGCTTATCGCGTCAATGCAATACCGTCCATCTGGTAAGCTGGCATCATACATGGAATTTGATGTGCTTGATGATATTGACAATTCTTTCGCCACAGAGTTTGCCTATGATTCGCTCGGGAATTTCGATTATGCACTATCGTCGCTGTATGAAAATGCTTCTTCAGTACAATACGCTGTTACTGCTTACCCGATCAAATCTATGCCGGTAAGTAATCTTTGCGATATATGTGCTCCAGCAAAAATTTCTTATTCTTTACAAAATTCAATAATTCAGCTCGAATTTGATATTCTTGGCAGAATCACAAGCAAAAAAATAACTGAGTCCGATGGAACTGTCGTAAGGGAAGATTCTTGGATTTATGGGGACGGAAAACTGACTCATGTTTCCGGCGGAAAATATTATGAAGACTTCTATTACAATGCATTTTCTGAGCTCGTCGCGTATGTTGACGGAGAAGGAAACAAAACAGAGTTTATCCGTGATATTCTCGGACATGTTTGTATGGAAATAGATCCATACGGCTCAAAGACTTTTATGACTTATGATGGCAGAAATCAGCTGGAATCTGTGACTTTCCCTGACGGCAATACTGTAAAATATCAGTATGACGGGCGTTCAAAATGCGTTTGTGCCACTGACTCTCTCGGTATTTTGTGGAAGGGTTCATATAATTCCGACGGCTTTCTAAGTGCTTTTTCCGAAAGACCACGAATGTCTTCTTATGATTACGAGTATGACAAGGGCGGAAATCTTTCTTCAATCAGTATTGACGGAAATCTTGAACGGCAAATTGAATATTCATCGGATAAGAAATCGTGCATCGTCAAAGATTCTTTTGGAAATACGAACACATATTTTTACAATGATACAGGTCTTCTTTCTTCATGGCAGAATACTTTCGGAAAAAACTGTGAATTGCATTACAATCCTGACAATTCCGTTGCGAGACAGAAAGACTTTAACGGAATCACTAAGAATTTCATTTATGGAAAAAACTTCAAAAAAGTTGAAAGTTCAGACGGAAGTTCATTCGTGTATAAATATGATGCTTCTGGCAATTTGACCGAGGCTTCTGGCAAGGACGGAGATTTATTCTTCACCTATGATACCGCAGGTTTGTTATTGAGCCAGCATGATGGAAATCCAGCAAATAAAATCTCATATTCGTATAATTCTGCAAAAAAACTGATTAAAGTAGAATCAAAAGAGAGGTCAATTTCTTATTCTCGCGGTAAAAATGGTGAGATTCTTGAAATTACGGATACTGTGCACGTGGAAAACTTTCCGTCAAAAATTTCCGTGCGTTTTGTTTATGATAAATGCGGTAGGGAAACGCTTCGTGTTTATGACACTGGTGAGAGCCTGAATACGATTTATGACAAATACGGAAGACGAATCCTGTCCGTAGGGTATTCATCTGAAATGAATCCTGTTTTTGTTGACGGACTTGTCTATAATCAGGCTGGGGAAATAATTTGCTCTTTGGATTCCTCGTTTCAGGTTCGGCTTTATTCTTATGATTCAAGAGGCCGGTTAAAAAGCATTTCATATTCTTATTCGGATTTTGTTGCACATAAAATGAAGTCTGAGATTGCATCGGCAGGTTTGTATTACCTTGAGAGTTCTGCCAGTTATGAAAGACTTTCACTTGATTCTGCTGTGTATTACGAGCTCCAGGAACTTTGCTCTAAGATTGGACTTGGCACTTACCAGATTAATCCGAACGAAACAATGATACGCGAGAATTATGAATATGACTCCAACAATAATATGATTAAGAAAACAAATCCTTTCGGGGCAATAACTTATTCCTATGACAGCGAGAACAGACTTGTTTCATGGGGAAATTCTGGCAGGGCTTCTTATGATGCGAACGGAAATATGATTTCTAAAATTGATTCTTTTTCAGAGGTTTCCTATGAATTCAATTCTGAAAATCGAATCGAGAAAATTCGCGGCCACAATTTTTTGGATGACAGTGTTTATGTCAGGGCCTTTTCTTATGACGCATTGGGGCGCCGCTCAGAATCATGGGAAGATAATAATGGAAGAACTCGGAATGCGTATATTGGATTTGGGGAAATGCTTTTCAGTTCTCGGCAGGAATTTTCAGATGTTGCAGAAAATTTCGCAACTTCAGAATCAGGAAAGAACCGTACAAAAACTGAAAATGGCGGTGGTTCTTCCGGAAGATACGTTTTTATCGGAGATGAAGCTTCTGGCAAGGGAGTTTCAAAAACTTCTTTTAATGCTGGTAATCTCCATCCTCTTTATGACTATAACGGAAATATTCTTTCATATTTTTGTTTCGGCGAAAATTATGACGGAGAGAAGCACCTGCTGATGACGGATCGGGCGGGTAGTGTACGAACTGAACTTTCGGGGCAAGGTGAAATCAGCCAGTATTCTTATGATGCTTTTGGAATCCCGCTTTCTGGTTCCGGGAAATTCGGCTTTGCCGGAAAAAGATTTGATTCAAAAACTTGTCTGTATGACTTCGGTTTCCGCGATTATTGCCCGGAATATGCACGTTTTTCTTCGGTGGATCCTGTTCATGACGGAATGAATTGGTATGTCTATTGCAACGGTAATCCAGTCGAATTCTTTGATATGACAGGATTGTTCCCGATAAAGACAGAGGAGCAGTATATGCAGGATATGGGGCATGTATATCTTGGAAATTCTACCAGTGAATATGCGGATCTTGAAGGTTGTCTTGTAACGGCGATAGCAGAAAGTTTGTCTGCAATTACCGGCGTTCCTGTGTCGAACGATTATATCAATGTCTTGCAAACTTGCTTTTCTGGAGGAAATATTTCATGGGATGGAATTGAATCCACTTTCGGCTTGGTAAAATCCACGGAGTTTAATGCAAAAGCTAACGTAACCGATAATAGCGTTAAAAAAGGCGGCATCGTTTCAATGGTAAATCAAACACGGAATTCTTATGATATGTTTGATTACTTTATGAAAGGCGATATTCTGAAAAATAATAGCGCAATAAAAGGTCTCGTTGCCATCGAAGACATTAAGGACATAAAAAATACTCTTTCGTCTATTAACAAATCTGAAATAGGTAAGACTGTCGTCGCTCAAGTAAATTTTGATGGTGCAAACTTGCATTTTGTCGGAATTGGAACTGAAATCAAAACAATTCACGGGCAGCAGGTTGTCGCAGTAACTGCAACGTCAAAATTTGATACAGCCGCACAACTTGGAAATAACAGAAAAGAGCAGGGCTGGATTGTTGATAAAGGACAGGTTTATCTTCCGATAACGCTGATAAATAGAATTGATACACTTTCAAAGGCTCAATGATGTATAAAAATAAGCTGAAAGGAACATTAAATGTATATTAAGAAAAAATAATAGACAAAAATGTTATAAAGTGGTAAAATTTTGTTAACATACTATAACATCATAGGACGGAGATATGCATTTACCATCAGAGATTATTAAACTGTATTCGTTGCTCGGCTCCACAAAAACTGAACAACCTGTATTAAAGACTTTCATCCTTGCGATTTTTGCAGGTGGATTTATCGCGCTCGGTGCTCTTGGAAGCCAGATCATTTCGTGCGGGGTTGTTCCCACAGCATTTGGCCGTGCTTTGAGCGGTATTATCTTCCCGATTGGCCTTTCAATGGTTATCATCGCGGGTGGTGAGCTTTTTACAGGCAACTGTCTTTTGTTCATCCCGGTTCTTGATAAGCAGATTTCACTGTTTGATTTTTGCAAGAATCTCACAATTGTCTATCTTGGAAACTTTGTAGGTAGCCTCTTCATTGCTGTCCTTGCAAATTATGGTCATGTGCTTTCTCTTTACAACGGAGAGCTTGTAAAATCAGTCATGACTACAGCTTCGGTAAAGGCAAACATTCCTTTTATCGATGCATTCATAAAGGGGATTTTGTGTAACGTTCTGGTTTGTATTTCTGTTTGGGCAAGCCAGGCTGCAGAGGAATTGAGCGGCCGAATCATCGCGCTCTTCCTTCCAATCTTCCTTTTCATTGTCTGTGGTTTTGAGCACTCTGTTGCAAACATGTACTTCATCCCATGCGGTATGCTCGCTCAGCACGTTTACGGAGCTGCCGGTCATATTTCTTTCTTCGGCATGATAATGAACCTTATTCCTGTAACCCTCGGAAACCTCGTAGGCGGTTCATTCCTCGTAGGTGGCGGTTACTATCTTGCTTACATGAAGGCAATGCGAGGTTACGAAGATGATTAATATCGTTTTTTTAGAATATTCGTGATAAAACAAAAAAAAACGGCTTCCCGTTGGGAACCTGCCATAAAAGTCGCGGTGAGCAAGCTCAAGCGACTTTTTGTCAGAACCCCAACTCCAGCCGTTTTTTTGATTTTTCGGACTTTTTACAAAACACTAATCATCTTCGTTTTACATAGAAGTGGGCTGAAGTTTTTTTTTTGATACAGTCCCTGAATTCAAAACTCGAATTCAGGGCTAATTGATTTACAGCGGAATATTTCCGTGCTTTTTAGAAACAATGTCGTTTGAAGTCTTTCCTTCGAGGAACTTAAAGCTCTGGACAACCTTTGCACGTGTTTCTTCCGGATTGATTACAGCCGAAATGTAGTCACGCTGAGCGGCAATTGTCGGAGTCATGAAAGTCTCCCGGTATTCCTGACCTTTCTGGGCTTTTACGTTCGGATCAGCTTCTTTTGCGTACAAAATTCCGATTGCGCCCTCTGCACCCATTACGGCGATTTCTGCCTTTGGCCATGCGTAAACGAAATCTGCTCCCAAGTGTTTTGAGCACATTGCGATGTATGCGCCGCCGTAAGCTTTTCGTGTGATTACGGTTACTTTTGGAACGCTGGCCTCGCTGTATGCGTACAAGAGTTTTGCTCCGTGGCGGATGATCCCCTTCTGCTCTTCCTGTGGACCTGGGATAAATCCCGGAACGTCAACGAAAGTGAGGAGAGGAATGTCGTAGCAGTCACAGTAGCGAACGAATCGTGAAATTTTGTCCGAAGCGTCGCAGTTAAGGACTCCGCCGAAGAATCCCGGGTTGTTTCCTACGATACCAACGGTTTTTCCTTCGATTTTACCGAATCCAACGACAGCGTTTGCTGCGAATTCCGGCATAATTTCATAGAATGTGTCGTCATCGATAACATCTTCGATTACGTTCTTGATGTCGTAGCCTTTTGTGCTTGACTCCGGCAAAACATTCTGAATCTCTTTTGCTTTTTTAGACGAGAATTTGAATTTTGAGTCAGCTTCGATTTTGTCTCCGTAGAAGTGCGGAATGTAGTTGAGCAATTCCTTTACTTTTTCGAAACATTCTTTTTCGTTCTGTGCACGGTAGTGTGCTACGCCTGATTTCTGTGCGTGGATTGCAGCTCCGCCCAAGTCCTCAGAAGAAATGTCCATGAACATAACCTGTTTTACGACTTTTGGGCCTGTGATGTACATTTCTGAGATTTTATCGACTGTGAAAATGAAGTCTGTGAGTCCTGGTGAATAAACGGCACCACCTGCGCATGGACCAACGATTACAGAAATCTGAGGAATAACGCCCGAAGCGCGTACGTTCTGCTTGAAGATTTCGCCGTAACCGCACAAAGCGTCTACACCTTCCTGAATGCGTGCTCCGCCCGAATCGTTTACGCCGATAACAGGGCATTTGTATTCGATGGCTTTTGCGATAAGCTCAGCGATTTTTTCACCATGAACTTTGCCGAGCGAGCCGCCCTGAACTGTGAAATCCTGTGAGTAGATTGCGACCTTGCGGCCGTTGATTGTTCCGAAGCCGGTGATTACGCCGTCGTAAGGAATGTCTTTCTTGTCCATGCCGAAGTTCGTGCACTGATGACGAGCTGCGGCGTAAATTTCCATGAAACTGTCTTTGTCCACGAGAGCATTGATTCGCTCGATTGCGTGAAGCTTGCCTTTAGCGTGCTGCTTTTCAAGATTGTATTCAAAAGCCATTTTACACCTCTTTCAAATGATGAAAAAAGTGTATAATTCTCACGGAAAAAAGTCAATATGACAAAAAACGTAAAAATGTCATTTTAAGGGAGAGGGCTCTCCCTACGCGCCCACTTCGTTGGTCGCTACCCACTCTGCGGCTTTCCCCCGCAACGCCCCCCTCATTTCCTCAGATATTTCTCAGCCTCGATGCTGCCGTATTCGTTGAACAGGAATTCTGCCGCAAAAGTCATGTCCTCTTCATCTGGAATCCAGTCGTATTTCTGACGGAGAATTTCAATTGCTTCACGGATTTTTGATGCGCTTTGCTCCCGCAAATCCTGCTCAGGCTCCAGTTTCGGCTGCAGCATGTCCTCCTGTGTTTCAATGTCTTTACCTGTAAGCTCGTAAAATTCCTTCGCGAAGTCCGTGGCCTTTACGTCGCTCACATTTGCCTTTCCGTCCGCACCTACAACCCGCCATCGCTTGCCAGTGTAGCGGAGCCTAACGACATCAGTGATTTTCTGAATGTAGATTTTCTTTTCTGCCTGCTCGACAAGATAATATTCCGCCGTGTGAGAGACTTCATCGCCCTCAGTTAAAACTTTTCCGTTTTCTTCTGTGAGCGGGAGAGGCTTATCGCTCCGGATCGGATATTTTTTGTCCGCAGCATAATCTTTTCCGTCGATTTTGAGCTTTGTGATACCGAACATCCAGTTTTTTGATGCTTTTTTATAGAAGAACCATTTTGCAGGAGTTACCGTCCCGTTGTCCGGATGAACCTGAAGACGCTGCTTTGATGCAACGTAATATGCGCTGATTTTTGCGAACAAGTCTTTTGTCTTCCGGCCTTTGATTACTTCCTGTAGCCCGGGCACGTCCATCCTGTGAATCATGGAGTAGTAGGCCTGGGTCGCTTCAACAGAAGTCATTCCCTTTGTCGTGAGGAGTTTTCCGCTCTGCTTGATCATACTGTCGGCTCCCCACGAAGCGAACAGAATTACAGCCATTGCAACAAGAATTCGGCTTTTGTTGCGCCGTAAAAATCTCTTTACTTTGAGATATTTCTGCATTTTGGCGGTAAAATCCTGTCTTTTTTGGGCAAGCAAGGCATTATCTTCTGACTTTTTCTCCAGTTCTGCCTTAAAAACAGCCGGAGCAAAATTTTTTGCTTCTTTTAAGAGACTCTGCTTTTTGTTCTCTGCCTTCACGTCGGTGATATTCTTTTTGCCCGCCATGACAGTCTGCGTGATTTTTGCTTTTAAAGAAGATTCTATGGCCCGCGCGAGATTTTTTTCGATTTCGGGCTTCCAGAGTGCGAGAGGAATAAAGTTCCCGTCAAAAATATCTTCCTGCCGTGCGCTCGTGTTTGTGTTTTCAAAAGGGTAGTGGCCGGTGAGTGCTTTATAAGCGACCGTTCCCCTTAAAAAACAAAGCTGCTGGTCATAGTCCAGCCCTTTGTAAAGATATTTTCCCTGAATCTCAGAATAATCAGCCCTGTGGTTCTGGGCACATGCATCAAAAAGACGGGCCGATAAAAATAGAATATGAGAAGAATCCGAGTCAGAATTGATGATGATGCCGTTTGCGCCAACAGCAAAATCCGCGCCTTCAAATAAAGCCTGGTTTTGAAGAATATAATCAACTCCACGGCCAAAATTAGCGAGCGAAAGCTGGTCCCTGGCATCAAAATCCTTTTTTTCAAGAATTTCTGAAAGGAATTTGCCCGAAAAAGCCTTGCCCTCAAAAAGCGTTATGTCGTTTTCGCCGACTCTTGTGCCGTCAAAAGTGTAAAATTCGCTGATAATTGTGTCTTTTGTTATATGAAGAATAATGCTCCTTTCATTCAAAAGCTTTTCCATGTCCGTTTTTGCAAAAGAATTCTGCGGAAGCCCCGAAGAAAGAAAAAGTGAGTTTTCTGTGATTTTAACGATATTCATAGAATAAATTTAGTGATAAAACCACGGAAAAGCAAGTTGATATTCAAAAAACTTGCAAAATCCAGCCTTGAAGAACTGAGCGAAACGGTTTTCAAGAATTTTCAGATTGCATTTGAAAATTCTGTTATCTTATTTTGAGCTGGCAGCTTCTAAAACAATCCCATTGACCTCATCCTCGCTCATCCCCAAAGACTTCGCGATAATTTCAACAGAAACCCCATTCGCATAAAAACTCTTCGCATTGGCAATAGCGGTTGCTCTTGCACCTTCTTTGAGTCCTTCTTCCCGGCCTTCGCGCTTTGCGGCGTTGATGCCTGTGATGTAATCGCGCTTTTCCCCTTCGATGCGGCCCTGCATGATCCAGCGCCAGCGGTCCTGGCTTATTTTGCTCAATGTCTTTGCGGCTTCCATGATTCCCTCCTCACTCCGCGCGAGCTTGTGAGCCGTGAGACATAAAATACACACGGCCATTTGCGACTAGTCAGCAAAAAACAGCCCGCGATTTTTAAAATTTATTTTGCGGTGGTTGATTCGCGGTCAAGTTCTTTCTTTAATGCAATCACTTGCTCAAGAGGGAGAGCGGTGATTTGTGAAGCCTGTTCTGGGGAAAGCCCCATTGCAAGGGCGTTTTTTGCATTTTCAATGGCAGTTTTTCGTTCGCCTTCACTTCGTCCAAGTTCTTTGCCATACTCAACGCCATCTTCAAAGCCCTCGGCACGGCGGTTGCGGTCATAATCTTCTTGATTGAATTCTGTGAGAAGGTTCCCGACGATGCTCATTCGCTGCTCCTTGAAATATCCATCTAGAAAATTGCCCTTGATGGCAAAGTCCACGGCCTCGTTAATCGCATCTTTTGGCTCCATTTTTTTATTGAGGTTCGCCTTTACACGATCAACAAATACACAATAATGATACAACGACTCGCAGTTTTTTTGAAGAGTTTCATTGTGATTTTTATTGATGTTGATTACGGTTGCCGTCCATTCAAATTCGCCTGAACTGTCAGAAACTTCAAACAAATCTGAAAGTCTGTATTTCACGATGTCATCCTGTTCTTGTGTACCGTTGTAGAACACCACGAATTTCGGAGACGGAATCTTTATGCGCGAACGCCCGAAGATGTCCAGCTTGCGTTTGGCAACTTCCTTCTGATAAAGTTGTGCAAAATAAAGTAGTCCTCTGAGCGGCATGTTTGGATTCACCGTAGATTGCTGTTCGAAAAGATGCATTTCTGAATTTATCAGAAATGACAAATCATTTTTCATAGTGACGTAAATTACATCATCAATTGTGGTGATTTCCAATGCAGAAATGTCCGTGTAATTTTTGCCGCTCAAAGCATTGTAGAGCGAGAGTAGCCAGCGTTTGCTCCTGTCATCCTTTCCGCTGTAAATTGAACGGAATAGCGTGTCACGAAATGTTCTTCGTGTAGCGTCGATGCCTGGCAGGGTAACTTCCTCCGCGCCATTGTTCTGATTGGTTGTCAGGGATTCCTTTTTCATAGAAAACTCCTTTCGAAAGTGATATATGTAAGTTCTTTTTTCTTACATATATTTATTGCAAATAAAATTCGATTTTCGGCAGTGCAAATTCAAATTTGTCAGAATAATCCAAGAAAAATCGCTGCATCGAGCACTATCGTTGTTGTGCTCGTTTGGATGCAGCGGCACAGCAAGGCGAGAATTTTGACGAGCAAAATTCTCGTCAGGAATCCGAAAATCCAGGGAAGAATTTTCGGTTCCATATTTTCGGCAATGCAAATATAAAGTTGTCAGAATAATCCAAAAAAAAATTGGGGCGTTGCGGTACTCCGCAGAGGGGGTAGGCGAAGCGCGGTTCGAGCTCAGCTCTCACCGAGACTCGCCTAGAAACTCGTCTCACGAGTTTCTTCGCCTAATGGCGACCGGCTCCCTAGGGGGAGACTTCCCCCTAGGGCTCTTCTTAAAATAGTTGAAAATTCAGCGATATTCTTTTACTATTATATAGTAGAATTTTTGTATATGAAAAAGTTTTGCTTCTTGCTGTTGTTCTCAATCTTCTCTTTTTTTGCTTTTTCCGAGCGTGTTATTTCTCCGGTTCAAGGTCGTTTTGCCAACAAGCAGAGTTTGATTCTTGACCTGAGTGACGGAGCGGAGGCTTTTTATTCATATACTAGCACCAATCCCCTTAATTCTGGCTTTGCCTATGACGGGCCTGTTTTAATTGATATGAACGGGGCTGTTTCTCTTTATGTTGTTGTCGTGAAGGGGAACGAAAAGGAACTGTATCAGATTAATTACACTGTCAGTGAGTCCAATCCGTTTGCAAACGGCACTTTTGAGAAGAAATTCATCGACCGCGTGAGCCTTGAGAACATTCTTCTTTGCACGAGTGAAAATATCATCAACGTGCCAAAGTCGCTTCAATTTTCAATCGGAGACGGCGAAAAGCCTAAGCTTTCGGGCAGCACTCTTTCTGTTTCTGCAGACAACAAACTTTCTCGTTACATCCCATGCACGGTCACTGATGGAAATCAGAACTGGCGTTTTATAATTTTTCTTTCGCCCGGTGAGGCCGGCAGTTTTGCGCAGACTTCTGTCCCTTTTGAGCTTTCTGACTGGGAAGATTTTACTTTTACAGGCAAAAATTTAATCTGGTGCATAGACGAGGGCTTGTGGTCAGCTTCAAAAGAATCCGTAAAAATCGACCGCACCAAGCCTCATGTCATTTACTGGCAGGATGTCGCTTACAAGGCTGGCAATCCGATCGAGTCTTTCGTTCTGCCTGCCAAGCCGTCCGTTCGGACCGAGGATTTTGACAAGGCCGTAGCTTTTATGATTGACGGTGACTTGCGCTACCGGATGTCGGTTTTTTCGAGCGGTGCCGCCGGAGATTCCCACGCGGATAAAGGTGTTTACACAAGCCTTACCTTTGACACATTTGATGGCGATTACGTTAAGGCAACTGCTGTTTTTTCTCTTTATTGCGACGGTGTTTATCAGGGAAAAATTCCTGTTCCTTATGAGATTGACCGTCAGCCGCCTCTGCCACCCAAATTCATTGCGAGCGAGCCTGGTGAATATGCGCGCCGTGATGTTCGGCTCAAAATTGATTCCGAAGATGGCTCAAAAGTTTTCCTCAATATTCTGGGCCCGTTCAATGTCAATTCTGCTTCTTACCTCGACAATAATTCTGAATTCGACTACATAAAGCCTGGTGAATATTTCGTCTACAAATATCAGCCGATTGAACTTCGTGCCGGTGTAGAAAAGGCGGTCTGCTACAAGGCTTTTGCCTATGCCGAGGATAAAGCCGGAAATGTGAGTGAGATTTCAAGCTATAAGGTTATAATCGATGAATATAATTATTTCCTTGATGCTGATGCACCGAGTTTTGCAGCCGACGGAAGCCGTTTGCATCCGTATAATTCTTTTGAGCAGGCGTTGAATGTCATCAATCAGGGAAAATTCGTACATTTCTTTGTGAGCGGGAGCGTAAATGTGCCCAAAGGAATGTCTGTTGTTTCATCAAACTGCTCTTTTACCGGCATGTCCGACGCGCGTTTTGTCCTTCAGCCGTCTTCTTATATAATGGTAAAGGACGCGAGCCTTGAAGTTCAGAACTGTGTGATTCAAAAAGACATTGAGACTGCACAGAATTCTGACCAGCGTTTTCTGGTTGTCGAAAAATCCGCTGCCATTTTTGAAGACTGTGAGATTCTTGGCAATTTTGCTTCTTCCGGCACAGTTCTTTCTTCCGACGCATCGATTGTCACTCTTAAAAATTCCGGGCTTACGGTTCAAAGCTCAACTTATGCCTGTGGTATTTCAAGCGTGAACTCAAAAATCAGCCTTATCGAAAGCCATGTTTCTTCGATTTCGGACACTGCTGTCAATTTCAGCTTGAAAGGCGGAACTTTCGCACTCAATTCATGCGATTGCAAGGTTATTTCTCACTTGGGGCGTATCCTTGAGGCGGGCGGCACAAATCTCAGGCTTTCCGGCAACAAATACACAGCGGATTTTGACAGAGAATCAAAAGGTATTAAGCCGGTGTGGACTGATGAAAAGTGTCTTATTATAGAAGATAAAAATAACAGTGAGATAGGTTTTTCAAAGTAGAGGATTATATGAGTCTTATTTGTGGATTTGATGAAGCGGGAAGAGGGCCTTTGGCAGGCCCTGTAACTGCGGGCTGCGTTATTTTGCCAAATGATTTTCCTGTAGAAATCTTAAATGACTCCAAAAAGCTTTCCGAAAAAAAACGTATCGCTGCCGAGCAGGTGATTATGGAAAAAGCGTGCTGGGGGCTTGGCGTGGTTGACCACGAGACCATTGACCAGATGAACATTTTGCGCGCGAGCATGTATGCCATGAGCATCGCATACCAGATGATGCGGGCAAAGCTCCCGGACTGGCTTCGCTTGCAGAAAATCAGCTTTGTCGAAAACAATCTTGACGGCATGATTTCCGCAATCACCGACGGAACAAGCTGCCCAGAAGTGCCTTGTGAGTGCCGGTGTGAGCCAAAAGCCGACGGAAAATACCCGGAGGTAATGGCTGCGAGCATTATCGCAAAGGTCGAGCGTGACAAAATGATGGTCGAGTTCGACAAGCTTTATCCAGAATACGGATATGCAAAGCACAAGGGGTATCCAACTGCCGCTCATATTGCAATTTGCCGTGAGATTGGCATGAGTCCGATACAGCGAAAGACATTTAAGTTTTAAGCTATTGCACAAAACCGCAAGATATGTTATAAATTGCAAAAAGACGGTTTTCGTCTGTAATTCAATTCACATTTTTAAGGAAGGGTCAAATGAGCATCCGCGGAGAACTTTTTACTACTCAGGTTTTGTTGGACAACCGCTCGTATTTTTTCAACGTTAAGGAAAATCGTGCTGGTGATGTATTTTTACAGATTGTAGAGAGCAAAAAAGGCGACGGAGCTGATTTTGACCGCCACCAGATTTCTATTTTTGCAGAGGACATGCAGAAGGTTCTCGCAGGTCTTGACGATTCCCTCAAATTCATCGAAAAAGAGCGCAAAGAGCGTGCAAAACGCCGTGCTGAACTCAAAGCAGCAAAAGAGGCAAAATACGCTTTGGGCGGTGGCGAAAAGAAAGTTTATAAGCGAAAAGGCGAAGAAAAGAAAGACGATGGAATCAAACGCACCGGCAAAGTAATCCACATCAAGTCTAAGAAAGAAGAGTAATAAGCAAAAATTATTTAATTAATCTAAGTTTTGAGATTATGTGGATGTATCAAAAAAAACGGCTCCCAGTCGTGATAACGGCTTAGCGAAACCGCAGGCTAGCCTGCTACACGCGTTTTGTGCCCGTAACTATATACGTTTGCCGCTCACGCGACAGCACAAAACGAGTGTTTTCGTAAGCCGTTTCACTCCCTCACGACGTTTTTTTTGCTTTTAGTCAGTATATTTAAAATGCTTCGACGATTTCTTTTACTGCTTCGAAAAGCTCGTCCATTGCTTTTTGGCTTGTGAAACTTCCGAAGCTGAATCTTACTGCGCTGTCCTGAATTTCCCGGCTTGCGTTCATTGCGGCCAGGATCGGACGGCTTTGTTTTTTTGCGGAACATGCGCTTCCAGTTGAAATGCAGAAGCCTTTTGCGTCTAGCGCGCGGACCATCACATTTCCTGGAATTCCTACGAATGCTGCCTGCACAACCCAGGGGCTGAACTTAGCTTGTGCTTCTTCCGAAAAATCTTCACGAAGGACAGGAACGAGCTGGCATTTTTCCAGAGTCTTAAGCTTCTTCAAAAAGTCTAAAGTCCATTCTTTTTGCTCTTCAAAACGATTTTTTGCTTGTTGGTTCAGAGCTTTTTCATTCAAATAATATTTTTCAAGGCATTTTGAGAAGGCCACGGCTCCAAAGAGGTTTTCCGTACCGCTTCGGATGTTCTGTTCCTGTCCGCCACCGACAAGAAATGAATTGACCGGCTTTGAAAGATACAATATTCCGATTCCACGGGGGCCTGAGATTTTGTGCGCGCTTAAAGCCGCCGAGTCGATTCCTTTGTGTGACAAATCAAGCGGGATTTTCCCTGCTGCCTGAACACAGTCCACGTGAAAGTAGGGCTTTTTTTTGCCTGCTGCCCATTTTGTAATCGCATCGGCAATCTCATAGATTGGCTGAACGCAGCCTGTCTCGTTGTTTACTGCCATTACCGTGACAAAAAGTGTGTCAGGCGTGAGATTTTCGACGATTGAATCAGCACAAATAAAGCCGTTTTTATCGGGATTCACGCTTACGACTTCAAATCCCTGTTTTTTGAGCATTGTGCACTCTTCGCGCAGGGCCGGGTGCTCGATTGCGCTCAGGATAATCCGGCCTTTTTTTGGCGAATTCAACACTGAAAGAAGCGGAATGTGGTCGCTTTCTGTTCCGCCAGATGTGAAAATTACCTGATTTGAATTTACGCCAAGAGATTTTGCGCACGAGGCACGGGCTTCTTCAAGGATTTTTCGTGCGGAGCTTCCGATTTTGTGTGTTGCAGAAGGGTTTCCGTCATATTGAAGCGCGATTTCAAGCGATTCGCGAAGAATTTTTTCGTCAGATGGGGCAGTTGCTGCCCAGTCAAAATAATGCTCAGAATTCATGCTGAAATAATATAAAAAATTCAAAAAATTTGAAATATGTACATTTTACCTTAAAAGTGCTATACTATTGATAATGAAAAATTTAGTGGTTTTGTACGGTGGTGATTTAAGCTCCCATGCTTTTGAAAAAGTTTTTGATTCAGAGTGCGCTTTCGGGCGGGGTTTGAGTTGGGCTTCAAAATTCAGCGAAAAGATTGTTCTTTTTTTGAAAGACAACTCTTCAGTTTCTGAGCAAGTTTCTTCTATTATTTCACAAAATTCCAATATCGAAGTCATTTCACACGATTGTTGGACAAAATCACTTTTTATTTCAGAAATTTCTTCCGCGCTCAAAAAATACGAGGCAGAGAGCGCGATTGTTTCTTATGCCGACACTCCGTTCTTAAACGAAAAGCTCACTTCTGAGCTAATCGAAATGCATTCAAAGTACGCCGCAGAATATTCCTTTGCCGACGGTTTTCCTTATGGTCTTGCGCCGGAGATTATTGAGTCTGGCACGGCTTCAATCCTTTCCGAGCTTTCAAAAACGAGCTTAAAAGGCGAGGGTGAAAAGGCAGTGGATAGGGAAGCTCTTTTTTCCGTCATGCGTGGCGACATCAATTCCTTCGAAATTGAAACTTTAATCGCTGACGTTGATTACCGCTTGCTGCGTTTCAGTTTCGAGGCTTCGAGCAAAATCAACTTCCTTGCATGCAAAAATCTTTTCGCTGAGGCACAAAATCAAAAAATCGACCTTTGCGATCCATACGCCCTCTCAAATCTTGCTTCCAAAACACCGTGCGTAATGCAGACTGTTCCTGCTTTTTACAGCATCCAGATTTCTTCAAAATATAATCATAAATATTGCTATTCTTTGGAAAATGCGGGCAAAAATCCTTCTTCAAAAGATTTCATGGTTCTTTCTGATTTTCAGAAAATCCTCTCTCAAATCAAGGATTTTTCTGAAAACGCTGTTGTTTCTCTTTCTGCTTTCGGTGAGCCTCTGTTAAATCCAGAATTCCTTCAATTTGCCCTTGAAGTCATAAATCAGAATGACGAGAATCACAAAATTTCTCTTCTGATTGAGACTGACGGCCTTCTTGTTTGTGAAGAGCTTGCCTCAAAAATTGCCGAATCCGCAAAATCAAAAAATGTAGAGATCAACTGGATTGTTTATCTTGATTCGGTCGATAAATCAATGTACGCAAATCTCCACAATTGTTCCGAAAATGACTTTGAAAAGGCTCTTGCGGCAATCCCGCTCCTTGAAAATCACTTTGAGAATCATGTTTATCCTCAGTTCATGCGGATGAAGACAAACGAAAATCAGCTGGAGTCATTTTACCGATTCTGGAAAGAAAAGGAGTCTCCTTCAAAAGGCGAGCTTATTATCCAAAAATACAATTCTGTATGCGGAACATTGCCCGAGCTTAAATCCGCCGATCTGTCGCCAGTTAACAGGCTGCCGTGCTGGCATTTGCGCCGTGACATGACGATTCTTGCGGACGGAACTGTGCCTTTCTGCTTCCAGCTTGCTTTTGAAAACACGGCTGGAAACATACTGAGTGAAGGAATTGAAACCATCTGGTTAAAATTCTCTCAAGTTTTAAAAAATCATCTTGTTTTTGTGGATGAGCTTAATTCAGAAAAGAGTGACAGTAAATCTGCCGATAATAAATGCGGAATCTGTGATGAATCCTATACCTTTAATTTTTAATGAGCATTTTATCAGCATGACTGTTCTCGGCGGAAAGGAAAGCGTTCCAAATGTCAAGATGAATATTTCCGCCATCATCATCAATAAAGGCTGGTCTAGCTTCCGTTCAAAAATGATTGAGAATCTTATGCGCTGTGGTTTTGCCGAAATTATTTCGATTGAGGCAGATAGTGAAAATTACAGCATCGAGGATTTCTCACGTAAGTTTCCGTTCGTAAAAATCATTATACCTCAAGAAAATACGACTGAGGGAGATTTAATCAACATCGGAGTGGGCGAGTCTTCTTCTGAATATGTGCTTGTTATTCGTGATTCAATTGATTTTTCAAAAGACATCCTCACGCCCACACTAGCTTCAAAACTCACTGAATCTGGTACTTTCTGCATCACTCCGCGTCTTTTGGGCAAGGATAATTTTTCGTTTCCAGTGCTTTTTTCTCCTTCAATCCGTCGGGCGTCCCTAAATGTGATTTCAACTTCTGTCGTTTCGGATGGCAGCCCGAATCTTTTTCCTTTTGATTATATTGGCCTTTACAACCGCAAAAAATTCATTGATTTGGGCGGTTATGATTACACAATTCTTTCGGATTACTGGCAGAACCTTGATTTTGCGTTCCGCTCATGGCTGTGGGGCGAAAAAATCACTTTTTCGACGGCATTCAGCCTTTCTTATTGCACTGAAGTTCCTGTTTTGGAGACTGGGGCAAGCCAGTTTTCAAACCGATTCTATTTAAAAAATCTTGTGCCGCGTTTTTATCAGGATCACGGTGCTATTCCAAAATCTTCTTTCTTCGCATTCTGGGGAAGCTCTTCATGCGGATTCTTTGAAGCACGAACTAGATTCCAGGAAGCAAGGGAATGGGTGAGGGAAAACAAATACAGATTCAAAAGGGATGCTCTCGATTTGGTCGAGAACTGGGGAAATAAATGACAATTATAGCAGCACAATGCAGACTTTCATCAACTCGTTTGAGCCGAAAAGCTCTTCTTCCTTTGGGCGGAAAAACTGTCCTTGACTGGACTCTTGCCGCTATGAAAAAGGTCAATGTCGATGACTATTATGTCGCCACCGATGAAGATTCTTTTGATGAATTAAAAACAATTTGCGAACGAAACGAATTCAAGATTTTCAAAGGCCCGCTCGAAGATGTTCTGGCACGCTATTGCAATCTTATCGAAGAGACTAAGGCTGATGCCGTTCTTCGTGCGACTTGTGACAATCCGTTTTTGTTCTATGAGGCAGCTCAGAGTCTGGTCGATGAATTTGAAAAACGCTCTGCTTACGAGGATTTTGACTACATCACATATACAGGTTTGCCACACGGAAGCGGAATCGAAATGTTCAAGGCGGCTTCATTGCTCAAAGCACGTGCTCTCACAAACCTTCAGTACGACCACGAGCATGTAGGACCGAGCCTTTACAATCATCCGGAAAATTTCAAGTCTCTTTTTATTCCTGCCCCGAAGCAGTGGAATTTTCCTGCTCTTCGCACCACGATTGACACTTCTGCTGATTACAAGCGTGCTGAATCAATCGTAAAAATTGTTTCTGGCGACAAAGTAACAGAAAAAAATCCTGTGAAAGAACCTTACACAACAGAACAGATTCTTTCTGCTCTCGAAAATCCAGCCCTCTACAAGCCGATTCTCACAGTTCCGTGCGTAAAAAAAGGCAAGGGGACCGGTCATTTGCGCCGATGCCTTAAAATTGCCGTGGAGACTGGGGCGAATATCTATATTCCGGAAGATGCCGGGCTTGAAGAGCGTGATGAGCTTATAGCGGATGCAAAAAAGAATGGCCTTCGCGACGAGCAGATTGTAAGCCGTTTGCCAGAAAAAAAAGAATACGAGCTTATTGTAACCGATGCATTCACCCTGGACCGGGAACTTGCCCTCAATCTTTCAAAAGCCGCTCCTGTCGTGGCGATTGACGAAGGATCATTGAATGCCGATTTGTGTGACTGTCTTTTGGACATAATTCCGTCTTATGGCCTGGAGCGACCGGCTAATATTTCCGATCCGTCATTTGTCTCTCTCCCTGAGCACAAGCGAAGCGACAAAAAGCCAGAGAATTTTGATGAAATCAAGTCGATTCTGATTACAGTAGGCGGCGAGGATCCTGCGGATTTGGTCGTACCCACATCCATTGCTTTTGCATCAAGCGGCAAGAAAATCACTGCGATTGTTCAGAACCCCGAAGAATCAGCATTGCGGGTGAACGATGAGGAACTTCAAAAGAAAATTAAGTTTATCCAGCCTGTTCACAATCTTAAAGAGCAGCTTTCGGGCTACGATGTCGTGGTAACTCACTATGGTTTCACGGCTTTTGAGGCACTTGCCGCAGGTTGCGGAGTGATTCTGCTTGGTACAACTGCACTCCATGTCAACCTTGCCCAAAAATATGGATTTGCATGTCTCCAGCAAGGTCAAATTAATGCCGAAAACGCAATTTCCCTTCTAAAAAATGTCGGTGCCCTTTACCCTGATTCGCCGTTCTTAAAAGAAGGGGCTGGCAAAAAATCACTTGGTGAGTTCATAAAATTGCTTGCGGGCGGAAAACGCTTTTCTTGCCCTGTCTGCCGTGACGAATCTTCCTCTGTCGAGAATCCTATTGTCGCGCGCACGAGCTTGCACACATTCCGTCGATGCAAAACTTGCGGAATGCTTTATATGAGCTGGACTCACGCTACCGAAAAAAATTACAATTCTTCATATTTCTTTGAGGATTACAAAAAACAGTACGGAAAGACTTACCTCGATGACTTCAAGAACATCAAAAAACAGTGCGTTCGCAGGACGAGCGTGGTCGATATGCTTTACCGCGCCAACCACAAGGCCGTGACTCCGGCAGTCCTGGACATCGGCTGTGCGTTCGGCCCGTATCTTGATGCGGCGAATGATGCCGGCTGGCAGGTTTTCGGCACGGATATTTCAAAAGAAGCCGTAGATTATGTTCAGAATACGCTTCATTATCCTGCAACGACCGCAAAATTCCCAGAATTTGACCCGGCTGATGAGTTCGGTGTCAAGAATTTCGATGCCGTAACGATGTGGTATGTAATCGAGCATTTTCAGGATTTGGACAGCGTTCTCAAAGGTGTCTCAAAAATCCTCAAAACTGGAGGAATCTTCGCCTTCTCAACGCCGTCAGCGAGCGGGGTTTCGGGCAGGTTCAATACTCAGTCCTTCTTCCAGAATTCCCCGACAGACCATTTCACTCTCTGGGAGCCGGGAAGGGCAGCGTCGATTCTCAAAAAATACGGCTTCAAAGTCGCAAAAATTGTTTCGACAGGCCATCATCCTGAGCGATTCCCGAATCTCAAAGGTCAGAAGTCAACGAGCCTGAAATTCGCGCTTTATTCAGGTGCGAGCCATTTCTTCGGGCTTGGAGACACATTCGAAGTTTATTGCAAGAAAGAACGGGAGATTTACTAATGTTTGACACAAAAAAAATCCTAATCCTTGGCGCAGGGCTCATGCAAAAGCCTGCGATTCTCGGGGCAAAACATCTTGGCTACAAGGCGGTCGTCGTAGACGCCAACAAAAATGCTGTAGCCGTTCCTCTGGCCGATGAATTTTATCCGGTAGACTTAAAAGACCGCGAATCTCTTCTGGAACTTGCTAAAAAACTGAACAAAAAAGGCGAGCTCAAGGGCGTTTTCACAGCCGGAACTGACTTTTCCGCAAGCGTCTCATTCGTGGCAGAAAATCTTGGGCTTCCCGCACATTCATTTGAAGCTGCCCTTAACGCCAGTGACAAAGCCCGGATGCGTGCATGTTTTGAAAAAGAAGGCGTTCCGTCTCCAAAATTTATTGAAATCGACGAAAACGCTCATGCAGAGCTTGTTTCAAAATCTGATATTGAATTCCCAAAAGTCGTAAAACCCTGTGACAACATGGGCGGACGTGGCTGCCGCCTGGTGCGTAATCAGGATGAATTCCAAACTTCTGTAACCACTGCAATCAAAAATTCCCGTACAAATCGCGCGATTTTTGAGGATTATATGGAAGGCTCGGAATTCTCAATCGATTCAGTAGTCTATAACGGCGCTCTCACAATCACTGGTTTCGCCGACCGTCACATCTTCTATCCTCCGTATTTTATAGAAATGGGGCATTCTCTTCCTTCCCGCGTAGATTCTAAAATCAAAAACGAGCTTATAGCGACATTCGCCCTGGGAATCAAAGCCCTCGGCCTCACATGCGGAGTCGCAAAAGCCGACATCAAATACACCAAAAAAGGCCCGATGATTGGTGAAATCGCAGCCCGTCTTTCGGGCGGCTACATGAGTGGCTGGACTTTCCCGTATTCAAGCGGCATGAACCTCACCGAAGAAGCAATGAAAATCGCCGTCGGCCAGGAGCCTGACTATCTTCTTTCAAACCGGGTCTCTCTTCCATGGCAGCCTCACGAGAGCGTAAAAAACAAAGCTCAGCCTTTTGAGCTTTACGAAATTTCCTCGACCCTTGTAAGCGCAGAACGTGCATGGCTTTCAATTCCGGGTATCGTTTCAAATATTTACGGCCTTTCCGAAGTCAAGCAGATTTACGGCGTGCGGGATGTTCTTCCTCGTGTAAAAATCGGCGACAAAGTGGACTTTCCTCGAAACAATGTCGAAAAATGCGGAAATGTCATTGCTGTGGGCATAAACAGCGAGCAGGCATACAAAAGTGCAGAAGAAGCGATTTCTTCCATTACATTACGCCTCGAGCCAAACAATCCCGATACCGAAAAATTCCTTCGTGGTGAAAGTGAACCTGACGAAAAAGGCTTCCCGCCATCAGCATTCACTTTCTCCCCGAACAGCGAATCTTCCGTAAATGTGGGTGAGGGAACAAAAATCCCGGCCGGTCAAAAAACAATCGGCTATATCCCTGAAACACTGATTCCTCTGGCCGATTCCCTTAAAGACTGGAATCATTGCACGCTGAGAAAAACGCTCGAAAAATTCGATGAAATCTGCCCGGATCATGCCGAGCTTGACGGAAAAACTTTCTGGAGTGCCATTTTGCGAGGCGGCATTCAGGGCGCGCTGTATATTGCCGACAATATAGAAAGTTGAAAACTGAAAGTGGAAAGTTGAAAGCTAAAATCTTTGTAAGTGAGAAATCTAGTTTTCCGTTTTCCGTTTTCCGTTTTCCGTTTTTGAACCTATGAAACGACACATAATTCTATTTCTAACAATGATTTCTCTTTTAAGCCCGCTTTTCGCACACTCTGCGAGCCTCAATCTAATCGCTGAGTCCGAAAAGCTTGGTGCGACAGTTTATTGGGATTCCCTGAGTGGTTCTGGGCTTCTTGAAAAGAACGGACATCAGGTTTCGTTCAGGGCTGGTGATGGATTTGTTCTGCAGGATTATAAAAAACTTGCTCTTACAGATGCTCCTGTCGTCAAGGACGGAGTTTTGTACGTTACAAAAGCCTTTATCGACAGCGCAAACAAACTTTTCAAGACCGAGACTGCCGAAAGCAACGGATTTAAAATCGGCGCAATCCTGATTGACCCAGGGCACGGCGGAAAGGACCCCGGAGCTATGATGACTCACAAAATCAAGGGGAAAAATGTCACTGTCAAGGAAAAGGACGTTAATCTTGCGGTTGGAAAAATGCTTTACTCGCGCCTCAAAGCCGCTTATCCTGACAAAAAAATCCTCATGACCCGCAGCACAGACAAATTTCTTTCTCTTGCCGAGCGCACGGAAATCGCAAACGGAGTTAAACTTGCCGACAAGGAAGCCGTGCTTTACGTTTCAGTACATGTAAATTCTTCACTTGACAAAAAGGCGAGCGGTTATGAAGTATGGTATCTTTCTCCTGGTTATCGTCGTACAGTCCTCGAAAAGACCGGTGATGTTGACAAAAATCTTTTCAATGTAATGAATTCCATGATGGAAGAAGAATACACAACCGAAAGCATTCTGATCGCAAAATTCATCATGGATGGAATTGCCGCTCAGGTCGGAAATCTTTCAAGTCCCCGCGGAATCAAGGCCGAGGAATGGTTCGTCGTTAAAAATTCAAACATGCCGGCCGTCCTGATTGAAGTCGGTTTCCTTTCCAATGCTAAAGAGGCGGCTCTCCTTGCTGACAATTCTTACTTGCAAAAAATGTCGCTTGGCATATATAATGGCTTGTCTGCGTTTGTGACGCATTTTGAGCGTTCAAGAGGCTTCACGAACCATTAGAAATTAGCAATATGCACCCGTTATTAGCTGTTCTATATAATGTTTAATTATGAATTATAAAATTATTCTTTCAAACAAAAATCTTCTCATAAAATTTTCGATTATTTTTGCTTTAATAGTTGTTTTTTTTATTGCTCTGAATTTTTTTTCACATATCGGAACTAACCGCCGGGTATTTATTTACCCGCTGGCAGGCTCTTCAAAAACCCAGAAAGAAGTGCGCTATCTCGCTTCAAAACCCGTTCAGGGAAAAGTTTGTCTTTATGTCGATGAGCTTGTCCTTGGGCCTTCATTTTATCGTGGACGGCCTCTCTTTACGCTTGGCACAAGGGTAGAATATTGTTTTCAGCGTGATAAAACACTATATGTAGGGCTTTCAAAAGAAGCTGCACTCCAGGGCAATGGTGCTGTTCCATTTACCAAAGGAGCCGCCATGCTCAAAAAAAATATTAAAAAGAATTTTACAGGCATCAAATCTATAGAACTTTTTATCGACGGAAATTTTATCGCTGACTGAAAATCGATTTAAATTTTTGTTGACAAAATGCCTTAGATATAAGATACTGTAGAATATACAAGGCTACATCAATTGAGTAAAAAGGAGCTTCAAAAATGAAGAAAACTTTAGTTTTATCGGCAGCATTGATGACACTCGTTGGACTTTCTTCTTTCGCAGAAGAGAGAACTCTCATCGATTTCACAACGCTTAAAGCAGACATCGCCGTTTATCCACAGGATTATGACGGTGAGAAAAAGGAGAACCAGAACAAGCGTACAGTTATGGATTACGCTACAGCAGCTGGTGCATCTTTCAGCGCAGAGCAGAAAGATCTCATGAAATCTTCTCTCGCTCTCGATCAGTGGGAAGTTGTTCTCAACAGCTCAGCACGCAACGTAAGCAGCTTGGCTCAGTCACAGGTTAAGCCAGCTCCAGTTAGCAGCAACTCTAAACAGCCATTCGCTGGTTCAGAAGTTATGGGTGTTCGTGTTGTATTCCCAACAGGTGCTTACAACTCAAATGCTAAAATCGTTCCACCGTTCTCAATCCCTGCTTATGAGCCATATTCACAGGCAGATGACAATGGTGATCGCCAGAAGGCAGAGTCTTCAGAAGGCGGCGAGTCATCAGGACCAAAATGGTTGTTCGAAGCTGATGATCCATCAGACAAAGCTTCTCCAGCTTATGGTCTCGTTAAAAATGTTGGCACACTCAAAAAGATTGCTGTTACAACAATGGGTATGAACTTCCCACACGCTCTCTATGTTCTTCTTGGCGACACAGACAATGTTACACGTCGCTACTTCATGGGTTACCTCGGTTTCGACGGATGGAAAACTCTTGAATGGAACAACCCAGAGTACATCACAGAAGTTCGCACTCGCGAAATCCGTATCTACCCAATCTACCCACGTGGTGAGCCATTCGTAAAATTCGAAGGTTTCCAGATCTGCCGCGATGCAGCACACGTTGGTGATGACTTCATCGGATACTTCAAAGACGTAAAAATTATCTACGATAAAGCTAACCTCACATCAGAGCGCGACATTGCTGATGAAGACCTTTGGGGAATCATCGGTCGTAAAGAGTCTGCTCGCCAGGCACTTGAGATGTCACGATTCGGTAACAAACAGGTTAACCGCTACATCGAGAAACAGAAGATGGCTACTGAAGAGACATTCACTTCTTCACTCTCTGAGGATGGTGCTTCTAACGCACAGTCAAATGGTGGTCAGGCAGCTGACGCTTCTGCTCAGTAAGATTCAATAGTATTTATATACAATTGATGTCTAAAAACCGTCTGCTAAGGCAGGCGGTTTTTTTTATGTTTAAATAATTGCTTGATTTTATATTAAATTATGTTAAGATTATCTTATGGAAAATTTTGTTAATTCTTTGCCTAGCAAAAATAATATAAAGGCAACTTACGAGTCGTATAAACCTGTACTTTCTGAGATTATGACTAAAATCGAAGATAAGCTTAGGAAGACAATAAAACTTGCTTCAAATCCTACGTACAAGTCTCGTGTAAAATCATTCAACAGTTATTATCGTAAAGTATTGCGTCTCAAATCCGAAGAGGCCGAAAAAAATAATTTTGTCGAACTTACGGACATGATGGGAATCCGAGTTATTTGTGCTTTTCTTGAAGATTTGAGCGAAGTAGAACAGCAGATTAAAAATAATTTCGTAGTAAAGGAAGTTGAGTACAAAGGTGCTCAGCAGAGTTTCCGCGAATTTGGTTACGAGTCAGTTCATGTTCTAGTCTCAATTCCAAAGGATTGTATGCCCAAAAAGTGTGAGCTTCCTTTACCGGATAGCCTGGTGTGTGAAATACAAATCCGCACGATTTTGCAGGATGCCTGGGCCGAGGTTGAGCATGAACTAATCTACAAATCAGAATTTACTCCGTTCGATATGCCTCTACGCCGAAAATTGGCAGCTATGAACGCAAGTCTCACTTTGGCAGACATAATCTTCCAGGAAATTCGTGACTATCAAAAGAAGCTTCAAGGCGAAGTCGAAGCAAGGCGTGCTTCATTCTATGAGAAAGCTGACGAACTCACGCTTGCAAATGCAGGTAAAAAAATCGAGAATCTTGAGCCAAAGAATATCAACCGTGTTTCACCTTATGTTCATGGCACAATTGATGATATGATTCTTGAGGCAATTCAGGCACACAATCACGGCGATTTGGATAAGGCTGTGGAAATTTACAGCATAATCCTTGCTTCTGAGCCGACTCCGCCGCCACCAGTACTTGCTGTAATTCATAAGCATCGTGGAATGGCTTATTTCGCACAGAACAATTATACGGCTTCACTTGATGATTTTAAGCAGAGTGTTGTTTATGATTCAAACGGCTATCGTTCATATTACTACATTGGAATTGTCCTTAGCATAATGAACAATCATGAAGAGGCAATTAAGGCATACACTGAGTCCATCAAAATCAATGAATATCAGTCTCATGCTCATTTCAGGCGTGCTGTTTCATACTATAAGCTCGGTGACTTTGACAATGCGCTCAAAGACTTAACGAACGCGCAGTCTCTTGGATTAAATGATTCCGAAACTGAAGCACTCCATTCCAAACTGATGGAAAAATTCGGAATGGCTATGTAAGGAACCGAAAATCCAAACGAGCACGACAATCGATGTGCTCGTTCCATGGATTTGTGGATTCCAACGAGAATTTTCTTCGAAAATTCTCTCTTGCCTTTTGCGCCACATCCTTGTGGCGGTTTTTTCCGAAATCTGCTAATATCTTTGACATGGAAATTAACAGAAGATTTTCTCCTGAGGTCCGCGAAAAAATGCGGCGGGAGATTTTTGATGCAGGCGGAAACGAAGTCTTTTTCACCGGAATAATCGATGCGGACGGCAAGATTGTTTCCGTAAAGGCTTGTGCCCGCGGCAATTCAAATACTGTTCCTGTTAATTTTTCAGAAAGTCGTATCGCTTCAGTTTTGATTCACAATCATCCGGGCGGCAATCTTCATCCATCTGATGCGGATTTAATGGTCGCAAGTGATGCTTCGGAAAAGGCACAGGGATTTTATATTGTCAACAATGATGTGACCGAAGTTTATGTCGTGATGGAGCCTATAAAGCCTACTGTCACAAAAAAACTTGATTCCGAAGAAACTTCTGTATATCTCTCAAAAAATGGTACTCTAGCCAAGATTTCCACAAATTTTGAGGAACGTCCGAGTCAAATAGAGCTTGTAAAGGAAATCTCTTCCAGTTTCAATGACAATTCCATCGGTGTTTTTGAGGCTGGAACTGGTGTCGGTAAGTCTTTTGCATATCTCGTGCCAGCGATGCTCTGGGCTTTGAACAATAAAGAGCGGGTTGTAATTTCCACAGGAACAATAAATCTTCAACAGCAGCTTTCAGAAAAAGACATTCCACTCGCAGAGAAAATTATCGGTAAGAAAGTTAAGTCAATTCTTGTGAAGGGCAGGCAAAATTACGTCTGTTTGCGCAGGCTTTCCGAAGTGGGAGCTGAACGTGATTTATTTAATGACGAGACGGAGATTTTTGATAAGATTGATTCGTGGGCAAAAGAAAGCAAAACCGGGAGCAAGAGTGATCTGAGTTTTATGCCGCCGGAAAATCTCTGGCAGCGTGTGAATTCCGAGGCGGATGCATGCATGGGAATGAGGTGTAAATTCCGTGAAAAATGCTTTGTCATGAAGGTGCGTAAAGAGGCTGCCGATGCAAATATTTTAATTGTAAACCATCACATGCTTTTTGCTGATATTGAATCCCGAATGAACGGCGCGGGCTATGATGATACGGCTGTTCTTCCGCCTTACAAACGACTTGTTTTTGATGAGGCGCATGGTATTGAGGATGCGGCGACAAGTTTTTTTTCGAATGCTCTCAACCGGTTCAGAATTTTGAAGCAACTGAATCTTTTGTACCGCCAGCGAAAGGCGAGTGTAACCGGTTATCTTTTTACTTTGAGCGCGCTTTCTCGAATCGAAGATAAATCGGCAGAGGTTGAAGATGAAATCGGAAAGACAAAAACTGCTATTGAAGCTCTTGAAAGTGAAACCGCTCTTGCTTTGGGGCGGGATTTTACGCTCAGGCTCTTTCAAGGCACTTCGCCTCGCTTTACAACGATAATTGATAAAATAAAAATCGTCCAGCATCATCTCGCGAATGTCAGCGGCCTTATGCGTGAGATTATTGCTGGAATAAGTGATGATGATCTTGATAATTCGGTAATTTATGAATCAAAGGCTGTTTTGCGCCGGATTGATGCCATGGTTGCCACTGCCCAGAATTTTGTTTCCTGGGAAGAGCATCCTGAGAGTGTTTTTTGGATTCAGGCAAAGCGTCTGCCTCCGTCGATTGCAAAGAATATGCAAGCTCGGGGCGACGTAGATCCTTTCTATTATGAATTTGTTGAGACTCCGCTTGATATTGCACCAATGATGAATAGGGGTGTTTTTGAGCCAATGAAAAGCGTAGTCTGCACTTCGGCTACAATCACCATAAGCAAAACTTTTGATTTCTGGAAAAAACGTGTCGGAATCAGTTTTGTTGAAAAAGAGCGCGTAAAAACTGGTGAATTTGCATCTCCGTTTCCTTACTCGAAGAACATGTTCCTTGCTATTCCAAGTGATATTCCATTTCCTGACAATGAGAACTTTCAGAGTTGCATCGAGGACTCGATTGTGCGGATGATTGAACGGGTTGGCGGAAAGACTCTTGTGCTTTTTACGGCGTATGATTCGCTTCGTCATGCATGTGATACGGCTCGGACAAGGCTTCGTTCTTCGGGAATAACAGTGTTGAAGCAGGGCGAGGATGACAGATTCAGGCTTTTGTCTCAATTCAAAGAAGATGTGTCTAGCGTACTTTTTGCTACAGATTCATTCTGGGAAGGCGTGGACGTTCCTGGTGAGTCGCTTTCACTTGTGATTATTGTAAAATTGCCGTTTGGAGTTCCTAGCGATCCTGTTTTTGCGGCAAGAAGCGAGGAAATTGCGAAGCGGGGCGGATTTCCGTTCATGGAACTGAGTGTTCCTGAGGCTGTGATTAAATTCCGCCAGGGATTCGGTCGTCTTATTCGTCGTGGAGACGACAGGGGAGCCGTTGTTGCGCTTGATAGGCGTATTATCGAAAAATCATACGGAAGAATGTTCACAGAGAGTGTACCTAAGACGGAAATTGTGTACAGACCGATGAATGAAATTCTTGATAAGATAGAAGACTTTTGCGTTTAGGCATGGCGGAGAAATCATTCCGCTTCGAATCCTGGATTGCTTTTTATGAATTTGATTTAAAATAAAAAAAGAACTTGCTTTTTAACAAGTCCTTTAGTCGGGATGACAGGATTCGCCTTCCAGTCGCCCACGTCCTGTGGGCTCCTTACAGGCGGCTTCGTACGCTGACGGCTGCATCCTTGCAGCCTTTTCCTCCTGCTGGTCGGCGCTCATTCCGCTTCGAATCCTTAGAACTGCTTTTTTTAGAATATTATTTTAAAATAAAAAAAGACCTGCTTAAAAGCAAGTCTTGAAGTCGGGATGACAGGATTCGAACCTGCGACATCTTGGTCCCAAACCAAGCGCGCTACCAGCTGCGCTACATCCCGAAATTAGTGGGCAGTGAGAGACTCGAACTCCCGACAACCTGGGTGTAAACCAGGGGCTCTACCAACTGAGCTAACTGCCCTTTGCGTTGTTGCTCAACGCTCAAATAATATAACAAATAAAAAAAAATTATGCAATAGGTAAATGCTAAAAAAAATAAAAAAAATTTAATTTTTTTTATTTTTTTTTGAGGGGACTAATTGAAAATAGTTAGTAAGTATGCTAGTGTTTTATAAATAACGTTCCAATGGGGGAAGGTATGTTTGTCTGCTCTATAATTGCCTTTTTGATTTGCCTAGTGCTAACTCCATTGATTATTGCTTTATGCAAAAAATTCAATTGGTATGATGAGGTTGACCCTCGCAAAGTTCATAAGGGGCAGATACCGCGTCTTGGTGGCGTGGGAATTTTTGTTTCATTTCTTATCGCACTGTTTTTATATCTTTTTTCTTTTTCTCATTTTGAATTTGCTCATGCAAGACCAGTTTTCTTTGCTGGGTTGATAATTTTCCTTTTTGGAATTATCGATGATTTTATGAATTTGCGGGCAAAATTTAAGTTCCTCATTCAAATTATTTCTGCACTTATTGTTTCTTGCAGTCCTCTTTATATTAACACTGTCTTTGGGCTTGAACTTCCTAATTTTATTGCCCGGACAGGAACCTTCTTTTGGATTTTGTTTCTTGTAAACGCCTACAATCTTATTGACGGTCTTGACCTTTTGTGCGGCGGACTTTCATTCCTCACGTTGTTGACTGCTGGCATTTTTATGATTGTTGGCGGGCAGGTTGTCGGCTTCGTTTATATTATCATCTGTGCATCGATTCTTGGATTCCTTGTGTACAACAAGCCTCCGGCAAAAATTTTCCTTGGTGACGGTGGAAGTCAAACTTTAGGTTTCGTTATTGCAATGATTCCAGTTTTCCCGCTTCAGGGGGGCATGGAGCATACCAAATTGCTTATCGCTTTCCTTATGGTTTCTATTCCTGTAACTGATATAATTGCGGCTGTGTGGCGCCGAACAAGGGAGCACCGTTCTTTTTTCAGTGCAGACCGTGCTCATATCCATCACAAGCTTGTGAATGTAGGTCTTTCAAAAACCTCTACTGCAGTTTGCTTGCTTATCATTCAGCTTTTTATCTGCATGGCGTCTCTCGCCACTCTTTTAATGACAAAAACTCAGGATGCTGTTATTCTTTTATGTGTTTGTATTGCTCTTGTCTGGGGATTCTTCATCATGATGCATTATATTAATCGCATGGTGAACCTGAAACATACAGGGCATTTGGCTGACGCACCTCAGGCCGAGCATTAATTTTTTTTACGAACAGGTCTTTTTATGAATTATATGTTACCGAATTCTTTTTCTGGAGTTCATTTCCATTTTGTCGGAATAAAGGGAACTGGAATGGTTGCCCTGGTTGAAATTCTTCATGCACGTGGGGCTGTTATTACAGGAAGTGATGTAAGCGAGCGCTTTTATACGGACGAAGTTCTTGAAAAGCTTGGAATAAAAGCTCTTCCTTTTTCTGAAAAGAATATCACAAGTTCTGTTCAGTTTGTGATTTATTCAAGTGCTTATTCAGTTGAGAAAAATCCGGATCTTATCGCGGCAAAAAAACAAGGTCTCCCAATGATGCTGTATTCTGAGGCTTTGGGAGCGATAAGTCAGGCTTCTTATTCTTGTGGCGTATGCGGCGTTCATGGCAAAACGACTACAACAGGTCTATGCGGAACACTCTTAAAGGAATTGCCACTTTCTTCTCAGGTGCTGGCAGGTTCAATTATCAAAAGTTTTGGTGATTCATGTACAATGACAAAAGGCCATGATTATTTTGTTGCCGAAACTTGTGAATATCAGCGGCATTTTATGGCTTTTGCTCCCAAAAAAATTATTCTTACAAGCGTAGAAAGCGATCATCAGGATTATTATCCAACTTATGAAGATATTCGAGAGGCTTTCGTTGATTATATCTGTAAGTTGCCACAAGGCGGGCAGGTGATTTATTGTGCCGATGACAAAGGGGCGTGTGAAGCTGTCGAAATTGCCCTTCAAAAGCGAAATGACGTGATTACAGTTCCTTATGGTGTGAATGCAGCTGGAGATTACAAACTCAAGCTTGGTCGAGTTGAGAAGGGCGTGCATTATTTTGATGTAGCTTATTTGGGCGAATGTGCTGTTTGTGTTCCTGGCGATCATAATGTTCGGAATGCGTGTGCGGCGCTTGCTTTGGTGTGCGAACTTTTGAAAACAGACGGTAAGAACCCTCTTGATTATATCAAAGAATTAAAAAATGGCTTAAAGAATTTTGCAGGCGGAAAAAGACGCAGCGAAATCGTAGGCCGTGCTAAAACTCCTGTCGGCCAGGATGTAATTTTTATTGATGATTATGGCCATCATCCTACTGCCATTAAAACGACTCTTGCAGGTTTTAAGGAATTTTACAAAGGTCATAAGATTATTGTCGATTTTATGAGTCACACATACACACGTACGGCTGCTCTTCTTGAAGAATTTGCTTCCAGTTTTGACTCGGCTGACAAGGTTATCATCAATAAAATTTACGGCAGTGCAAGAGAAGATTCGTCTGCAGCAAAGGTCACTGGTGAAATCTTGGCTGAACATGCAAAAAAATATCACAAAGATGTGTTGTATGCAGGTGAATTTGATGAAGCTGCAGAACTTGGATTAAAAATGCTTTCGGAGCCGAGCGGGGCAGAATATCCGGACGGATATGTTTTTGTTACAATGGGTGCTGGTGACAACTGGAAAGTTGGAAATCTCATTCTTGAAAAACTTTAAATTTGTGTTATAATTCAATAAGTTAAAAATGGTTTTCTTAAATTATTTTTAAATGGAGGTTTCTATGAAACTTTTGAAAAAATTTACACTTTCAGCTTTGCTCTTGGCTGGTGCAGTATCATTCTCTTTTGCAACAGATTACTCAGAAATAATTGACAATCTTAAAAACGGAACTCTTCTTTCGACAGTTAATTCTGGGCTGGATGATTTTGCTTCGGAGCTCGGATTTGCAGTTCCTCAGGCTGCTGTTCAGCAGAATGTTTATGCAGACGCTTTTATCGGCAAAGTTTTCCCTGCCGTTCCTCCACATTTTGCTGTTGGTTTCAACACAGGATTTACACATCTTAATACATCCGGGCTCGCAAAAGCAGCTGATTCTTTGGAAATTGACGGTGTAAACGATGATTTGTATTTCCCTGTTTTGAATGCAGATATTCGAATCGGCGGGCTTTTCCTTCCGTTCGACGTTGGTTTTTCTTTTATGACTCTTGATGTCAGCTCCCTTAACACAATGGATGCTGATTTTACTGCAGAATTCACAACTTTTGCTGTTGATGCAAGATACGCTCTTCTTGAAGACGGTCTCGTCACTCCAGGCATTTCAGTTGGCGTAGGATTCTCCATGAATTCTGGAACTTTTGGTGCAAGCAATAAATATGCTGAAGTTACTGTTGATTACAATGTTAAGACTTTGTACACACAGCTTCAAATTTCAAAAGCATTGAATATCCCTGTTGTAAGCATTGGTTTCACACCATTCCTCGGATTGCGCGCTCTTGTTTCTGATTATAGTAACGACTGGTCTTGGAATCTAGAATACGATTCAAAATCTGCAAAATCTCTTGGAGTTACAACAAGTGGAACGGCTTCTTCTGATGGATTCGGTGGATTCCAGCCACAGGTTTACGGTGGTGTAGGCTTTAACTTTATGCTCATTCAGTTGACTGCAAGCGCTTGTGCTGATTTGCGTCACATCGGTGGCGATGACAATCTCTGGAGCGGTGCTTTGAGCCTTCGCGCAAAACTTTAATTTCATTGTAAATAAATTAAAACTGTGTCATAATGAACCGTGTCGAAATTGCATTTTTGTGATTTTGGCACGGCTTTTTTTATAGGACATTATGATGAAAAAATTTAAAAATACGTTCGTTTTTGCAGGCGGCGGAACAGGCGGTCATATTTACCCTGGTCTTGCTGTTGCGGATGAACTTCGCTTACTTGCATCAAAAAATAATCAGGAAATAAAGATTGTATGGCTCGGAAATTCTAGCGGAATGGACAAAAATCTGGTCGAAAAATCTGGCTCCGTCGATGAATTTATCGGAATCCCAAGCGGAAAGCTTCGCAGATATTTTTCTTTTAAGAATTTCAGCGATTTGTTTAAGATTTTTGCAGGTCTTATTAAGTCTTTTTTCACTTTGTTAAAGTTGAAGCCTGCCGTTCTTTTTTCTAAAGGTGGTTTTGTAAGTGTTCCTCCTTGTGTTGCGGCAAAACTCTTGCGAATTCCTGTTTTTACTCATGAATGTGATTTTACGCCAGGGCTTGCTACTCGCCTCAATTCAAGATTTGCCACAAAAATTCTGGTCACTTATGAGGAGACAAAGACTTATCTTCCTTCTGACAAGCGAGATAAGGCTATTGTCACTGGAAATCCTGTCCGGCCTGTTTTTTACAGCACAAATCCTGAAGAGGGGAAAAAATTTCTTTTCAGTGAACGAAGCGACTATAATCCTGAAAAACCGATACTTCTTGTTCTTGGTGGGAGCCTTGGCGCACATCAGATTAATGAACTTGTCGCTCAGAACCTTGACTGGCTTTGCGAGCGTTTTAATGTGGTTCATCAGTGCGGAGCAAAAGATGCCGATTCAATGCCCAAAAATCATGAAGGATATTTCTTGCATCCGTTCATTTACAAGGAAATGAGCGATGTTATTTCTGCTGCAGACATTGTTTTGAGTCGGGCCGGCGCAAACTCAATCTGGGAATGTTCCGTTCTTGGTAAGCCTATGGTTCTGATTCCTTTGTGTGGAAGCGGAACTCGTGGTGATCAGGTTGATAACGCGCACTTCTTTGAGGAAAGGGGAGCCGCAATAGTTCTTTTGGGGGAATATGCCGAAGAATCTTATTTAAAATCTGCTCTTGAAAAGATGGCTGATTCAGATTTCCGTGAAAATGCAGCCCTTGCATCAAAATCGCTTTCAGAAGGAAAAAGACCTGCCTCAAAAATCGCAGAAATTGTGTGGCAAGCAAGTCACGCGGAACTTGCTTCAGCATCTGCAAAACAGGATTACGAAAAATGACATTCACATTCATTGATATTGTATTTTTAATTATTATCGCCGCATTTGCTTTCACAGCGATGATTCATGGTCTTATACAGGAACTTTTTGGAAAACTGGCTGTAATTGTCGGAGTGGTCGCAGGTTTCTATTTTTGTGGCCTTTTGGCTCCATATATCTCAAAATTTATCAAGATTCCGGCTGTTGACGTTGTACTTGCGTTCATTCTGATTTTTATTACGGCTTTCCTCGTGGTAAAAATCGTTCAAATTATTGTTGGAGCGATTTTCTCTGGTGAGATAATGAAGAGTCTTGATCGTGTGCTTGGGCTTGCTTTTGGTGCTATTGAAGGGCTCATGATTGTCTCCTGTATTCTCATTCTGATGAAAGCGCAGATTTGGTTCGACTTTGACTCTCTTCTTTCAAAAAGTTCGATAGCAAAAATACTTATTCCGTATCTGCAATCTCCAATCAAATACATCCGGGGGATGCTTGCTTAATGTTCGATAACCTTTTGTATCAAAACGCTTCTTCTCTTTTAAAAGACGATATTTTGAGTAACCGTTTGCCTGGTGCGATTCTTTTGAGCGGGCCTCAAGCAAGCGGAAAACTCACCTGTGCCCTTGAAATCGCCCGGATTCTTTCTTGCTCCGGTGAAAATCAATACAATCAGCGGGGGCACTGGCTTTGTGAATGTCCGTCTTGCAAAAAAAACAAGGAGCTTTCCAATACAAATGTGCTCCTGGCTGGTCCCCGCGATTGTTCCCTTGAAATTTTGGCTGCCAAAAAGGCTTTTCTGCAGGCTTCGTTTGATAACTCCCGCTATCTTACGGCCGTGCGATATCTTTTTATCCGTTCCGTTCGAAAATTAACCATGCGTTTTTCTCAGGTACTTTGGGAAGGTGACGAAAAGCTTTCAAAATTAAGCCCTATTATGGCTGCGATTGACGAGGATATGGAAAAACTTAATCCCGAAAAGCCGTTGCCTGATTCTGAAAAACTAGAAAAAATTTGTGATTCAATCGTAAAAAACTGCGACAAACTAGAATCCGGCTTTATGTACGATTCTCTTCCAATAAATCAGATTCGACGTGCCTCTGTTTGGGCGCATATGAAGTCTGTCTCTGGCAAAAAGGTTTTTATAATTGAAAATGCTGAGCGTATGCTGGAAAGTGTCCGTAATGCGCTTTTGAAAATTCTTGAAGAGCCGCCTGAGGACATGGTTTTTATCCTTACCACATCCAACCGCGGGGCCGTGATGCCGACCATTCTTTCCCGCGTGCGAACTTACAATTTTACGGAGCGAAGTGCCGTTCAGCAAAAAGAAGTCGTTCAGCGTGTTTTCCATGCGCGGGGAGACGAAGAAAATCTGCTTATAAATGATTATCTTCAGCTTTTTTTGCCTGTGAAGCCCGTCGAAATCAAAAAAGCCGCTTCAGCATATTTCAGTCACGTAATGAGCGGTCAGATTCCGCTTTCGGACTCTGTAATAAAAGAATGCTCTGGCTTTGAGCCTAGATTCCTGCTCAAAATCTTCCTTGTTGGAATCATGGAAGAAGCAAAAGGGGGCGAACTTACTCCGCAAAGAGCCGAAATTTGTGCGAAAATCACCGGATTCTGCCGGGAATGCTACAATTCGGTCACTGTATATAATATTTCTCCTGCCGCCGTGATTGAAAAACTTTCGCGGGATTTGGCAGGACTTAGAAGGGCAATGTAAAATGACAGATTTTTCCCGTCGTGTTTCACAAAAACTTGATAAACTGACGCCGCTTCAGATTCAGCAGCTGGTTGAGGATTGTTATTCCCAGACGGAGATTTTTGATTCAATTTTTCAGAGTTTACCGAGCGGTCTGATCATCGTTGATGATAATTTTTGCCTTATAAAAATCAACAAGGCGGCCGAACGACACCTTCCTTTTAAGAGCAATCCAGAAGAAATCAAAGAAAACTCTCCTGTCTGGAAGATTATTGATGACGAGGAAATTGCGCGCTTTTTACAGAATGCCTTTGAAGCCGACAAAACGAATATCTCAAACGAGTTCACTGTCGCAACCTCTGGAGGTTCTGTGCGCTTCCTTGATATTTACGTAACGCCGCTTGTCCAGAATCAGAATCAGAACAAAAATCTTATCGGCTCGATTATCCGTATCGACGATGTGACTGAAAAACGCAATCAGGAAGTTCTTCTTCACCGAATGGAAACTCTGGCAGGCCTTACCAATGTGGCGGCAAGCGTTGCCCATGAAATCAAAAATCCTCTGGGCGCAATTTCAATTCATATTCAGCTCATGCAGAAAGCTCTGCGAAAAAAGCGTGATGGTGACGGAATGCTGCCTCCTCCCAAGTACGCCGAGGACTATCTTGATGTTATCACGCAGGAAATTGAGCGGCTCAACAAAATCGTGGTGGATTTTTTGATGGCGGTGCGTCCTATTTCCGCCAAACTGGAGCTTGTGAACCCCAACAAAATCCTCGAAGAATTTATCGCGTTCTTTATGCCGGAATTCAACGAAAAGCATATAAAACTTGAATCCGAATTGTGCGGATGTGACGTGCGTCTTCTGCTTGATGCCAAACTTTTCCGTGAGGTAATCGTAAATCTTTCCCAAAACGCGATTTTCGCAATCTCCAAAAAGTTCGATGACGAGGAGAGCCGGATAAAAGGCAAAATTACAATCAAAAGCCGAATCGAGAACGACCGTTACATCCTTACTTTTGCAGATGACGGAAGCGGAATGGACGAAGAGACCAGCGGACGTGTTTTTGAGCCTTATTTCACCACAAAATCAAACGGCACGGGCCTGGGAATGGCAATGAGCTACAAAATCATCAAGGAATTTTCCGGTGATATTTCTGTTTCGTCGGCTCTTGGAGAAGGTACAGTCTTCATGATTTCACTTCCAGTGCCACAGATGGAGAAAAAACTCATTGAATTCAAAGAATGCGGGGAAGCCGGGGAGTAAAAATGAAATTCACAATCCTTATTATAGACGATGAAAAAAATATCCGCGAAGGCCTGGCCGCTGACTTTGAGATGGACGGCTACAACGTAAAGATTGCCGCCAACGGTAAAGAAGGCCTTGATTTGATTGCAAACGGCGACATTGACCTTGTAATCACTGACCTTCGTATGCCCGGCTCAATCTCCGGTGAAGAGGTTTTGCGCCAGGTAACCACCAAGATGCCTGGAATCCCTGTAATCGTTCTCACCGGTCACGGCTCAATTGACGCGGCTGTAAAGGCAATGCAGGACGGAGCCTACGACTTTCTCACAAAGCCTCTGAACCTTGCCCAGCTTGAAGTAATCGTCAAGCGTGCCCTTGAAGGCCGTGAGCTTAAGATTAAGCATACTGAACTTTTGAAGCAGGTTTCCACTCAGAAAAAGACTGACATGGTTATCGGAAAAAGCGCGGCCATGCAGAAAGTCATGACTCTCGTAAAAAAAGTCGCTGATGCCCGAATTTCCGTGCTTATAACGGGCGAAACTGGTGTCGGTAAGGAAGTTGTCGCCAACGCGATTCACAACCTTTCTTCTCGAAGCGACAAAGCTTTTATCCCGGTAGTTTGTTCTTCTTTGAGCGAGACTCTTCTTGAAAGCGAGCTTTTCGGTCATGAAAAGGGTGCTTTTACAAACGCTGACTCAATGCATAAAGGAAAATTCGAGCTTGCCCACGGCGGAACGATTTTTCTTGATGAAATCGGCGAAATCAATCAGAGCGTACAGGTAAAACTTTTGCGTGTGCTTCAGGAGCGGAAATTCGAGCGGGTAGGCGGTGAAGAGCCTATTGAAGTCGATGTGCGTGTTCTTGCGGCAACCAATAAAAACCTTGAGGAAGAAGTGAAGGCAGGGCGATTCCGGGAGGATTTGTATTTCCGCCTCAATGGAATCCATATTGAAGTGCCTCCATTACGCGAGCGTAAGGACGATATTCCGCTTCTCTTGAATTCCTTCCTGGAACGCTACAATTCTGAAAACTCAAAGAATATCACTGGTTTCGACAGCCATGCCCGCTCGGCTCTTTATAAATACGACTGGCCCGGAAATATCCGTGAGCTTCAGCATTGCGTGGAAAGCTCGGTTGTCATGGCAAGCGGGAGCGAAATCACTCTTGAAGATTTGCCGCCGTCAGTGAGTAAGGCAAGCGGAATCGAGACGATTTCAGTCCCTGTTGGAATCACTTTGGATGAAGCCGAAAAAATCATTATTCAGGAGAATCTTGCCGCCAACAAAGGAAACAAAAGCAAGACCGCAGAAACTCTTGGAATAGGGCGGAAGACTTTACATCGAAAATTAGCTGAATACGGCATGGAGGACAGTGAGGAGTAAGCAATTAGCAGTGAGCAGTTTTTAGAGAAAAGTTTTGATTTTTTTGAAAAAAAAATCAAAAAAAAAGTTCAAAACTGTTGACTAAGTTTTTTATATTTGCTAATATATCAAAGTCAGCTCGATACTGAGTTGCAATGATGTCTCCTTCGTCTAGTGGTTAGGACATCGGGTTTTCATCCCGACAACAGCAGTTCAATTCTGCTAGGAGATGATACTTATACCTTGCAACAAAATTGTTTGCAAGGTTTTTTTATAATTTAGATTTGAATATTTAATTGGGAGATTTTCTTATGGCAAGAAATCAGACATCTGCACAAAAAAGATTCCGTCAGAGCGAAGTTCGCCGCATGCACAACAAGGCTATCAAGAGCGAATGCCACACTTATGTTCGACAGTTCGTTGAAGCTGTTCAGGCAAAGGACTCTAAACTTGCTCAGGAAAAACTTGTCCTTTTGACTTCTAAGCTTGATTCAGCTCGCAGCAAGGGCGTTCTCAAACGCAATGCAGTTTCACGCAAAAAGTCACGTATGCAGAAACTTTTCAATGTAACATTTGCAGCTGCAAACTAAGTTTTGCAAAATTTGACTGCTTTTAGCTATCTGATTGTATAAGATTATGCACTTCAGATAGCGTTTTTTTTTAAATCTTTTAATTGGTTGGTATTTATGTCTTCTTGTAAAGTTACAAAAAGTGATATTGTTGATAAAGTTCATGAGAGTACAAAAGTTGAAAAAAAATTGATTCACGAGGTTTTTGAAAGTATTGTAGAAGAATTTAAAAATGCTCTCAAAGAAGGCTCAACTGTTGAACTTCGCGGTTTTGGTACTTTGGAGCCACGTTTGCGAAAAGGCCGTGAAAAGGCTCGCAATCCAAAAACTGGTGAGATTCTTTCTGTTGAACCTCATTATGTAGCAGCTTTTAGAGCGGGGCAGGAGCTTAAAAAGGCTCTTATGGAGATTCCTGTTGAAAAGAAATAATCTTTTCAGTTTCGTTCTTCTTTTATTTTCTGTTTTTTTTCTTTCTTTAAGTCAGCCGTCCTTTTTGATTGAGGACGGTTGTTCATTTTTTGCTTGGATAGCTTATATTCCATTTTTTATTGTTATCGGTCGTATTCGCATAAAAACGTCTTTGCTGTGGGGAGCCGCTTATGGTTTTCTTTTATGTCTTTTATTGTGCCCGTGGCTTTCGGAATTCGGCTTGATTGCTTTGATTTTTGTTTGCGGTGTTTTTGCTTTTTATAATTCAATTATATTTTTTATAATTTCCTTTTTTCAAAAGTTTTTTTCAGGGCACTTTTCTTCATTTTTTTGGATTTTAAGAGTTTTTCCTGTACTTGCGGTGGAATTCCTTCGAACTAAGGGATTGCTTGCTTTTTCTTATGGAATTATCGGCTACAGTCAGTGGAAAAATCCTGCTTTTTTGAAATTAAGTTCCCTTTTCGGGATTTGGGGCGTAAGTTTTTTGATCCTCCTTGTGAATTCATTGTTTGCTAAAATCATTTCCGAAAGAAATCTCCGTGATAATCTTAAAAAATTTTCTTTTTGCGTTTCTCTTGTCATTTCAGTTTTCGTTTTTTGGGGAATGGACTATTTTATTCCGCGTGAAAAATCTTCTTCCAGTCTTTCAGTTGCGTTGATTCAAAATGCATCTTCTGCTTCTTCTTGTACTATTTCGGATTATGAAAAAGACTCAATTTTGCTTCAAAAATTAACTGATGATGCGCTGGCTTCTTTTCCGGAAACCGAGCTGGTTGTATGGCCAGAAACCGCGATTGTGCCTGATTTTCTGTATTATGCCAATAATCATTCTGATAAAAGACGGCATGAGCTTTCTGAAAAATTGATTTCGTATATAAAAGATAAAAATTGTGCTTTTCTGATTGGAAGCAATCATCGGGAAGGGCAAAATACTTATAATTCTGCGATTTATTTTTCCCCACATGGGCATGAAATCGAAGTTTATAACAAGAATATTCTTGTTCCTTTTACTGAATATTGGCCGTCGTTTCTGGATTATAAAATTTTCAATGGAATAAAAACTGCGTTGAATTGTGAGTTTTTTGAAAAAGGAAGGAAAATCAATTCTTTTAAAATCAAAGACTTTTGTTTTTCTTCACCAATTTGCTTTGAAGATTCGTTTTCTTCGATTATTAGTAAAATGAAAAAAAATGGAGCAGATTTTTTTGTTAATATCAGTGATGATGCATGGGCTTCTTCTGCGGCGGCAAGGAATATGCATCTATCGATGTCGGTTTTTAGGGCAGCAGAATTTTCATCTCCATTCATCAGAAGTACTATTGATGGAAAAACATGTATTATTGACTCATGTGGAAAAGTGACTTCTGAAATTCCTGGCGAAATTGATGGATTTTTATGCGCAAAATTTGAAGTTCAAAAGAATTCCAGCTCACCATATTTCATTATTGGCGATGCTTTTATTGTTGCGATTACATTTTTTGTCTTTCTTTTGTTGTTGATTTTATCCGTCGGATTTGTTAAAGTAAAGTGTTATGGCAGAAGATAAACAGAAAAAGAACCTTACAGTTTTTGGACAGGAAACAGAGTTTGATGGTGTTCTTGAATTTACGGACAACCTTGTAATCACAGGAAAGTTTAAAGGTGAAATCCGTGCGACTGGGGATCTTGAAATTGAAAAAGGAGCTGTTTGTGATGTCGAAAAAATGACTGCCAGCTCAATCGTAATTGCGGGATCAGTTTCTGGTGATATTTGCGCCGAAGAACGGGTGGAAATGTGCAATGGAAGTGTCGTTCATGGTGATGTCAAAACTGCCAGAATCCGTATTGCAGAAAATGTTGAATTTGAAGGTGAAATTTCTATGCTTGAAAAAGAACCTGAGGTTAATCTTTTTGATGTTGCTTCAGAAGAGTACAAAAATGCATTGTTGCTAAAATCAGATGATCCTAGGTAAGTTTAGAAGATGATTGACATTTTTTTATACTCGTGATTTAATATTTATATTAATTATTATTTTTGAAACATCTTTTTTTTATTAGAAAATTTCCTTTTTTAATTAAAAATTTAATAAACAAAATTCATGTTTTTTTGTCATTATTTTTATACATTTTTATATAATCTCATGGAGAATTTAAAATGGCATTGATTTCAAGACGCCGTGCTGCAGCAGCTTCAGAAGAGTCTGCTGTGACAAATCCACAACCTGAATTGGATTTGCAACCTGCTGAGACCAATCCGTCACAGGTCGAAAATTCTGGGGCAGAAGAAGAAAAGCCCGCGAAAGTCGTAAGGCGAAGAAGAATTACAATCAAAGCAGAAAAGACAGAGCCGGCTCCGGCAGAAGAAGAACCTTCAGAAAAGCAACCTGAATCTTATGCATCTGCAACTCCAGATTATTCATCAGAATTAAACGAAGCATCCGTATCTCAAAATCCAGAAAACCCAAATACTGAAAATCAAAATACAGAAAGCTATTCAAATCAGGATGCGCCAGTTGCAGAGTCTCAGCAAGGAGAAGGCTCGGAGACAGGCGAGAGTGGTGAGCAGCAGCAATCAGAAGGTCAAGGCTATCAGCAGCGAAATTACCGCAATTATCGAAATTATAATAACAATCGCGGTGAGTACAACAACAATCGTGAGAACAATTATAACAATCAGCGTGGTCGTTTTGACCGCCGTCAGAGTTATCGTGAGCGAATTGCAGCTCGTAACGCAGCCCGTGACGAGGCTACAGCACAGGCACAGATTATTGAAAATCCGGAAGAATTCGAGTCTAAGCCTAAGCTTTTGATTAATGACCTCACCAAAATGAGTATGCCGGAGCTTCGCAATCTTGCTATCGAATACGGCTATCCTGAGGAAGAGCTTCCTGCAATGAAAAAGCAGGATTTGATTTTTGTAATCTTAAAGTCACACACAGAGCGCGGTGGATTGATTTTTGCTTCCGGCTCTCTGGAGATTTTGCCTGACGGTTACGGATTCTTGCGCAGCCCGCAGAACAGTTATCTTCCAGGTCCTGATGATATTTACATTTCACCGAGTCAGATTCGTCTGTTCAACCTCAAAACTGGCGACACAATTTACGGTCAGACTCGTTCTCCAAAAGAAGGCGAGAGATTCTTTGCTCTCCTTCGCATTATGACTGTAAACTTCGACGAGCCTCGCGTAGCACAGACACGCGTACCGTTTGAAAACCTCACACCTCTTTATCCAAAAGAAAAACTTACTTTGGAGACAATCTCCACTGAATACAGCACTCGAATCATTGATTTGTTTGCCCCGATCGGTAAAGGCCAGCGTCTTCTTATCGTCGCTCCACCAAAAGCTGGTAAAACAACTATTTTGCAGAAGGTTGCCAACGCAATCACCACAAACAATCCTGAAGTCTACCTCATCGTTCTCCTTATTGACGAACGCCCGGAGGAAGTTACGGACATGGAGCGGGCAATCAAGGGCGAAGTCATTTCTTCAACATTTGATGAGCAGGCAACCCGCCATGTTCAGGTAGCGGAGATGGTTCTTGAAAAGGCCAAACGTCTCGTTGAGCATAAACGCGATGTAGTCATTCTTCTTGACTCAATCACACGTCTTGCACGCGCATATAACGTCACTGTTCCTACATCAGGCAAAGTTCTTTCTGGTGGTGTTGACTCAAACGCTCTCCATAAGCCAAAGCGATTCTTTGGTGCCGCACGAAACATCGAGGAGGGCGGATCGCTCACAATCATCTCTACGGCTCTTATCGATACAGGTAGCCGCATGGATGAAGTTATCTTCGAGGAATTCAAAGGAACTGGTAACTCAGAGATTGACCTTGACCGAAGGCTTGCAGAACGTCGTCTTTTCCCTGCAATCAATATCAAAAAATCCGGCACTCGAAAAGAAGAGCTTTTGCTTGACGAGGCCACATTGCAGAAACTTTGGGTTTTACGTAAGGTCATCAATCCAATGGAAGATGCCGAAATCACCGAGCTTATCCTTGAGCAGATGAAGAAGAGCCGTAACAACGAAGCCTTCCTCACCAATATGAACACTGGAAGCGCGGCTTTATAAACACAAAGGGCTGTCCTGGAAGTCATCAAACTTCATAAAGGACAGCCCATTTTTATTAAAGTAAGGATTTTTTTTTATCTGACGATGCTTGCTTTTGCTGCGGCGCGGGTGTATGAATCACATGAATTTTCGGCAATAATTTCGAGCATGGCATTTGCATAAATTATATCGCCTCTGGCTGAGACCTTTTTGCAATAAGCGATTAAATTGTCCCAGAAATGATTTTGCTCGCACCACTGGCAAATGTCTTCATATTCACCGATTTTTTTAAGGAAAAGGGCAAGTGTAGTAAATTCATAGTTTGCATCCCTGCCTGAAATCGAGCCCAAAATATGGCTGAATGATTCGATTGTGCCCAAAGCCGAAGCAAAAAGTGAATTCTCGGCTTCGTTTTCTTCTTCAAAAATTACGCTGATATTATAAAGAGCATTGAGTGTTTTTGGTGAAGAAACTCTGAACAAATCGAAGAATCTGTCTACGTTTGAAGCTTTGTTTGCATCGATGATTTTGAGCATTGCCCTGCGAAGAACGGCATCTTTGTAGTTCGGGTCTTTGTCCAAAATCAGAAGAAGAGCCTGTTTGTATTTTTCACTCTCAGCCTTGTGCTTCATCAAATCAGCCATTTCGTAAAGAATGTCATAAAGCTGCTCTGGAATATCAAGAAAATCGCTTTCAAGGCGGGCTTTTTCATAAAAATCAATCGCCGTTTTATATTCTCCTTCCAGACGGTAAATTTTACCGATTAAAAAATCCGCCTCCGGGTAAACACGCTTTGCCTTTACCCAATCTTCCATTTTGTGAACCGAATATTGAAAGTTTTTTGCGCCGTAAAGCTCTAGGTAGCGCCTGATAATTGTAATTGCTTCGTTCTGATCGCGTTCTTTCAAGACTTCAAGAACAGCATCGAAATCTTCACCGGCACGACGAACTGCAAGTGGTGAGAGAGCTGTATCAAGAATATAAACTTCGTATTCGCTTTCTGCCACGCGGTTTGCCTTTGCCCTGTTTGCAAGATTCATAGCCTTTGCAAAGTCTCCATTGTCATAAGCAAACTGTGCGTCCTGCAAAATACGCCATGAGAATTCTGATGACTCAGGCTTTTTGGGAACAACCTGAGAAAAGATTGCAAATGATGCGAAAGTCAAAAAAAGTGACAGAATTATTTTTTTCATATAGATGCCAATTCCTTAAATGCCTTTAGATATAATCTAAATTTCATTCAACATTTCTTCAAATACATTATCGGCATCTTTTTCATCAATCGTTCGTACAATTTCACCTTTTTTGAAGATAATTGCCTTGCCACCAGCTCCTGCGATTCCGATGTCCGCGTGTTTTCCTTCACCTGGACCGTTTACGACACAACCCATTACGGCTACAGTGATATTCTTTTTCATTGAGAGAAGCTTGTTCTGCCATCGGTCCATGAATGCATGAACGTCGAAGCCCTGACGACCACATCGAGGGCAGCTTACGAGCGTGACGCCACCGCTTCTTTTCCCACATTCCCGCAAAATCTCAAGGCCTGTGATAACTTCATTTTCTGGGGTTGAGGAAAGTGAGACTCGAATCGTTGAGCCGATTCCTTCTCGCAAAAGATGGCTGAAAGCGAGAGTTGATTTGACAACTCCTGTGATAAGAGGACCTGCTTCTGTGACGCCAACATGGAGCGGAATATTGTATTTTGAGGCAAAATCTTCGTTTGCATCGATTGTTTCCTGGACGGAACTTGCCTTCATGCTTACAACAAACTGATCAAAATTAAGTTCATCGAAGACAGCGCATTCTCGTGCTGCGGTTTCACTCAATGCAACTGCACGGCTAAGCTCTCCTTTTTCGACCTTTTCACGTAAGTCGTGGGGAAGAGAGCCTGTGTTTACGCCGATTCGGATTGCAACGCCTTTTTCACGGCAGCCGTTTACGACGGCCTCAACACGGTCACGGGCGCCAATATTGCCAGGATTGATTCTGATTGCGGCCACAGGACCTTCGAGGCATTTGAGGGCGAGCCGGTAATCAAAATGAATGTCCGCAACGAGCGGCATTGAGGTCGCCTTACAGATTTCTATGAAACTTTCTGCGCTTTCCATGTCAGGAACAGCAAAACGGATGATGTCGCATCCGAGCATTTTCATTTGAGCAATTCGATTTCGGATTGATTCGAGGCGGACTGGATCATCCTTTACACCGATGATACCTTCCTTCCACATTGTCTGGATTGTGACCGGGGCTGAGCCTCCGATTGTGATTTTATCAACATTGCTGTGTCCGCCGATTGTGACTTCTCGCGGAGTATAAAATTTCTTTTCCATAAATTGAATTATATCAGAAATTCATATGTTAGTACAAATTAATAATGAAGGCCAATTCCTGCGTATATTTCGTATTTCTTGATATTTTCCCGCCAGCTCAAATCGATTTTTTCAGGATATTTTTTTGCGATTACGGCCCGCCCCAAATCGATTCCGAGACTTGCCCTCATTACGATTCCTTTCCAGCGTTCGGGGAATACTAAGAATTCTATTCCGCCAGTATACCAGCCGTCTTTGGGAGAGAAAAGTCTGCCTGTGACTTCATTTTTTGTAAGCGCGATGTCTACAAATGGCGATACTTGAAACTCAAAATTGAATTTATCGGTCCATGCAAAAGTCCTGCTGAACCAGGAATCTTCACCAAAAATAAAATCTGACCAGTCGAGCCAGTGTGTCGTAATTACGTGAATCGGAATATCAACGTTTAAGACCATTGCGCTCGGAGTTTTTAGAGATTTTTTTGTTTTTAGTTCGATTTCATCTATATTAATGTAAGTTTGTTTATCACGTGCGCCACGAATCAACTTTCCGATTTTATCCCGGTTTGACTTTGTGACATATGCAGAAAAGCGCGTGTTGATGCCTGCAAATCCAAAGTCTTTGAATGCCTGAATATAGCCGAAAATTGTCGGCTCAATTTCTTTTTGCATGAAGTCGTAGCCGATTGTATGTCCGATTGTAGCCGAAAAACCGCTCCTGAAGTTCCCGTACCAGTTGATTCTTGTGGTTGAAACTGTCTGGCCGCCAGAAATGACAGGACTTGCTAAATCATCGTTTTTTATGCTGATTCCATCTTTGTCGTAGCTGACTTTTCCATCGATGAAAGGTGTCCAGAAAACAAATCCCCAGTTTTCGATGTCAAAAATTTTTACGGGAAGAGAAACTTTCATGTCGCTCGTAAAAAACTGAGTGTCCCCGAAATCTTCGTATTCCAAATCCCGGTTGGCCTGCTCACTCACGTCAAAAATCAAAGAAAGACGTTTGAACGGGCGCTCGAATGTGAATCCTGTTCCAGAATAGAACTCCAGTTCATTCACGCCACGAGTATATTGCAAATCAAAATTATTGTTCCAGCTTGCCAAGAAATTTGCGATATAGAAAGGGTAACTGTATTTGAATTCTCCGCCGAGTGTAAGATTTTGGTCGCCTGTTTTTATATCTTCCTTGATACCAGCAAAAGCACCGATATCCATCGTGTTCATTGTGCCAAGAAAATTGACATCCTTGACCTTGACTTTGAAAATCAGGCCGTCATTTGAATCATATTTAGGATAAGGAAGAATCAAAAGCGATTTTGTGTCATGCGCTGTTACATGCAATGAGAGCGGAATAATTGTCTCTGTTGAGGAAGGAGGCGTTGCTGGGGTAGTGAGCGACGGCGTAGCCGGCAAAACCTGTGAGAAAGGTTTCTTCGGCTCACTCGCGCGTGTCTCGTCGAAGACTGTGCCTGAGTCGTCCCCCACTGGAACTCCTGGCTCCTCACTCCTAACTTCTACATTATCAAAAGCTCTTGTGTTCATGAGCCTCTGCTTCAAATCCAGAAGATAAGAATCAAGCTCTTCCTTGCTTTCAAAAATCTTATCAGTATTTACAGGAACAACCCGCTTTAAATCGAGCTCACGAGTTTTTTCGAGTGAATAATTGACCTTTTCGATGCGATATTTTTGCGGAAATGCTTGAAAGCAAACAAAAATCAGAACTAAGAAAATTGCTGCTCTCGGATTAATACGCACCTTTTCCCCGCAGAACGACGTAAACAGTTTTGATTATAATCCAAATATCAAGCCAGACCGACCAGTTTTGAATGTAATAAGAATCAAGAGTGACCCGTTCCTCGTAACCTGTATCGCTGCGGCCGGAAATTTGCCACATACCGCTTAAGCCAGGCTGAACCGAGAGGATAAAATCGGATTTTTTGCCGTATTTTGCAAGTTCCGGCTCTGTGACAGGGCGCGGACCGATAAAACTCATTTCGCCTGTGAGAATATTGAAGAACTGAGGAATTTCATCGATGCTTGTCTTGCGCAGGATTTTGCCGATTTTTGTGACACGCGGATCATTTGTGAATTTGCGGTCCTTTTCCCATTCAGCGCGCATTTCCGGGTTTTCTGCAAGAATCTTTTCAAGCTGCTTGTCTGCGTCAATAACCATTGATCGGAATTTCCAGCATTTGAACTCCCTGCCATTTTTGCCGATTCGCTTGTGCCCGTAGAAAATAGGCCCGGGACTTGTGATTTTTACGATAAGTGCGATAAAAACAGTGACCGGAATCGTAATTGGAGACGAAATCAAAAGAAGCAGCAGGTCAATGCACCTTTTCCATAAAAGACTGATTGGTTTAGTGAGGTTATGGGTTGAAGAGAATCCAAGAATACCGCCGAAATCACGCACGTTCGTGGAGATTGTAGAAAGATCATTGAGACGTGGAATTTGAATCGTGTATCGGTAGTAAGAGTTTATGTAAGTTGTGTCACGGTCGTAGTCACAGAGAATTGCAACTTTGATGCCAAGTGATTTTATCATGTTGAAAGTTGATTCTGAGGGCGGGTAGAGCGGTATCCCAAACTTTTCGCCCGGAATCCAGGATTTGCTATCGATGATAAGACAAGGTTTGTATCCTAAATCTTTTCGTTTTATAAGACGTTCGATGATAACATCACCGGAATTGCCTGAGACATAAATTACAGCTGGAACACCGAACCATTTATTTTTTGAAAAAAGATGGCGTGCGAATTCCCTTGCAGCTGGAAGAAGAATAAGCGCAACCGGTGCGGCACAGAGCAATGCAACAACAATTGCGAGTTTATCTTCGACTTCTTCAACCGTGATTGAAAGCGCGATTCCTGCGAAAATAAAGAACGAGCAGAGACCTAATTTTTTGACCTCATCTGCAGGCGGATAGACCAGACCCGGATAAAGACCAGCCGCATAAAAAACGGCCATTGTAGGTGGCAGATAAACCCAATAAGTGACGAATGAGCGGAAATTAATCCATGAATGGTTTATGAGATTGATGATAAAAAATGTGATACCGATACTAAGCATGACACCGATACAATCGATGACCATGAGCGCAGCTCCAGAGGTGAATGAACTTGTTCGCCAGAAATTCTTCTTAAAATATTTTTTGAACTCTTCGTCTGTCATAACTTTTTTTAATTTTACACAAAAAAGTCAAAAAAGTCTACTTTTGGATTTTATGTTTGAAGCCAGCCATTGTGCTGCAAATGATTTGTGCTGAGCGTTTATAAGAATAAATTTGCTCGACTTGCGACAAATCGATTTGTGGAGGTTCTGTTTTGCTAAAAGAAAGCAATTTTTCGCATAAATCATCGCTGTCACCGGCCTTGAAGAAAGTGACCGGGAGATTTGAATAGATTTCTTTGAAGACTGGAATATCCGAAATCAATGCCGGAGTTCCGCATGTCAGTGCCTCAAGCGGCGGAATTCCGAATCCTTCATACAATGAAGGTTGAACGAGAAGCCTGGACTCTGCGTAAGTGTATTTCAGCTGGTCGTTTGAGATTCTTCCTGTGAATTCAATGAACCCTTCTTTTGATGAAAGTGAATTTAGCCTTGCTACAGTTTCTTCGTCACCAGTGCGGAAATTTTCTGAGTTTCCGACAATCACGAGCTTTGATTTAAAATCTTTGTCGGAGCTCCTTGCTTTTTCAAAGGCATCGAGCAGACTTTTAAGACCTTTGTGCTTTTTTATGTTACCTACGAAAAGAATCTGATCTTTTTTGACAGGCTTTTCTGCCTCGAACGGCTCTTTGAGATATTTTGGAGCTGCGTTATAAACAACTTTAATATCTTTTTTGCAGTGAAGATGATGAATAATGCGTTCTTTTGAGAATTCAGAGACTGTGAAAACTGCGTCTGAGAAATTGACGGCTCTTTTATAGAACATTTTGCGCGCAATTTTCCCGAAAAGACCTGTCATGCCTTTTACATCAAGAAAAACAACATCGTGAATCACTGAGAAAATCGGAATTTCTATTTTGCCCGGAATATTGCAGTATGGCGTAAAATAATAGTCGTAGTGGTGAATTTCTTCGAGAACATCAGCAGGAAAATTGACTATTTCTTTGAGTGAGAACGGCTTCACATCACAATAACAGAATTCAACATTCTGAAAGCGCAAGAAAGGCGTGCACTGTTCGTGCGTTCCGATCAATAGACATTCATTTTCTTCGAGAAAGCAGGGAATAAGCTCAGAAATGAATGAGCCGATTCCGCCAGAGCCAATCATGCGGCAGTCTATCGCGATTCTCATTTTTTGCTGGTCTCCTCATCGAGCTTCATGATTGTGTTGTCAATAGCTTCTTTGATTTGCCGTGCAAAACGTTCGGCTGAGAAAGTTTTTGCGTGCTGTGAGATAAAATCTGTGTCGAATGCACCTGATTTTTCTAGTTCCTCAAAACGGTTGATAGCCCGCTCGACTGAATCCACAGTTGCATGGCTGAAGAATGTACCTGTCTTTCCGTTGATTACGGTCTCAAGAGCTCCGCCCTTTCCGAATGCGATTACAGGACGACCGCAGCACTGAACTTCGACAGGGATGATTCCGAAATCCTCTTCGGCACAGAAAATCATGGCACGGCATCGCTGTAAATAGTCCATGACTTCCTTGTCGCTGATTCTTCCTGTGAAAGTAATTTCTGTGTCAGGGTAACTTGCGGCAAGTTTTTTGAGGGATTTTTCCTGACTTCCGCTTCCGATTACTACGAGCTTTTTTTTGAGGTTACCGCATGCCTGAATTGCAAGGTCTATCCTTTTATATGGAACAAAACGGCTGAAAACGACGAAAAAGTCTTCGTGAGGCTTGTAGTTTGGCACAAGACGGTCTGTGTTTACAGGCGGATATATGACCTGAGAATCCCTGTTCCAGTATTTTTTGATTCTTCTGGCTATATAATTTGAGTTTGCGATTAAAGTGTCTACGCGCTGGCTTGAAACATAGTCCCAGAGACGGATTTTTGGCATCCATTTGTCCATGAAGAACTGGGTGAGCCTGCCGCTGCGGGATTTGTATTCAAAATATTTGTCCCAGGCATAGCGCATTGGTGTATGAATGTAGGCAACATGTGGAACGAGGGGCGGGGTGATAACGCCTTTTGCACAGCATGAAGAAGAGCAGATTACCAGCTTGTAATTTGAAAGATCGAATGACTCGAAGGCTTTCGGCATGAAGGAAAGAAACTTTGTGTAAAGTTTGGTTGCGCAAGGCCACTTCTGCATAAAAGATGTGTGGACTTTCTCTTTTGGAAAGATTTTTCCCATTTTTTTTTCGTCATAAACAAGTGTGAAAATATCTGCTTCGGGATAGATTTTGAGAAGTTCTTCTACAACTCGTTCAGCTCCTCCGTAATTTACGAGCCAGTCATGTACAATTGCAACTTTTTTCATTTTGAACCTTCCTTAAGAATCTTGAAAAGCCTTTTTGCCGCATTTTCGTAAGTGTATTCAGAAAGAACGGCGGCAGAATCCTCAACCTGCTCCTTAAGAATATCATTCAAATCACAGTTTGTCGAATCCCAGGAGATGTAATGAGCACTTTTTTTATAAATTTCAGGGAGACTTGCAGAATTTGCTACAATTATTTGTGCTCCGACAGAAAGCGCTTCAAGCGGTGGAATTCCGAATCCTTCGTAGTAAGACGGAAAGACGAAAGCCCGGCATTTTTTCATCAGTGCTTTGACTTCACCGTCGCTCACATAGCCTAAAAGAATGACATTTTTGAGTGCCGACAAATCATCGATTTCAGTTGATTTCATGCCGCCGATTGTTTTTCCGGAGATTGCGAAAATCTGTTCCGGGTGATTTTTGGCATATTCAGAAATCCATTTGAGGTTCTTGCGTTTTTGAAGGCTCCCGAGAGTGAAGAAAAAAGGTTTTTGTGTGAGAACCGGAAATTTCTGGAAAATCTCATCGTCTTCTTCGATGGATTTGAAATGATCCCAGCCGTTCGGAATCACACTAATGCGACTTTCTTCGATATTATATGCTTTTTGAATCTGTTTTTTGCTGAATTCAGAAACTGTGAAGATTTTTTTTGCATTTTTTGCGATATTTTTATAATGGAAGCAACTGTAAGCGCGGATAAGTCTGTCTTTGAAGGAAATGAAATCCCCGGGGCAATCTGCGGCGTAAATATCATGCAGGAAGGCAAAACCACAATTGCCGCCGAATGGGGCAGTGTTACTGAAATTCAATCCTTCGGAATGAAAGCGCTTGCAGATTTTCGGAAAATAAAACAAATCCCATCGCGGAAAACTCTTTAGTGCCAGAGCAGGAATCACCGAAATATTTTTGTAATCCGGCATGATTTTTGCATTTGCGGGCACAAGAATCGAAAGCTCGAAATTGTTCGAATCTTCCTGTGAAAGAAGCTCATCGAGACAATGACAAATTTCAAATGCAAACCGTTCGATTCCTGTGAGGGATCGGCAGAGAAAGTTCCCGTTGATTAGGATTTTGTTGGGCATGAGTTATTTTGATTCCATTTTTTCGTTAGCTTGAATTCTTTCCATTGTGGAAATCATGTAGTCGGCTGTGCGAATGCCTGCTTCTCCGATATGCTGCCAGGCTTCTGCCTTGTAGTGGGCACGGAGTTTTGCAAGTTCCGGGCTGTCCGAAGCGTTTTTGATAACTTCGGCGATATTAGCAAAATCTTCTTCTTTGATTGGAATTCCGATTTTTTGCAAGGTTGTGACTGCCCAAGGTTCATGCCCTGTATCGTAAATGTCGTATGGAAGCAGGTCCATTTCGGCGTTCGCATACATTACAGGCTTGTCACACAAGAAAGTGTAATCGTAGACGATTCCTGAAAAGTCAGAAATCATGATGTCCGCTTTTTTGAGCGAGTAGATGTTGTCCCGCTCGTTATCCCAAGAAAGGTTTTTCGCATCCTTGTAACGCTCATGCAGGCGGTCGAGCATTTCTTTTTCAGAGATTCGACTCTGCGGGTGCGGACGGACGATAATCTTCATTCCGCTTTTTACGAGCGGGTCAAGAAGTTTTTCTCCGTATAGGCCGAGAAGAGCACTTTTCCCCCAGGAAGGAGAAACCAGAACCGTGAATTCATGATTTTCTTCGGCAGGAATTGATGCCATTTTTTCTTTGAGAACATCAAGATATGTGCAGCCGACCGTGACAAGTTCCTTTGCAGGAAGCTCGCGCTGTTTTTCAAGAAGGCGGATGTCGTCTGCCTGATAGTCGCCAGTCATTAAAACTGAGTCAAAATAATCAAGACCGAACAAACGGTACATCGTTGAGTCGGTGCAAGAGTGGAAAATATGGCTGTAATGCTTTACATTCTTGCTTCGTTTGAGCTGATAGACCTGTAAGCCTGGAGTAGTCATAAGAACAATTCCTGCGCTAAGCATGTTAAGCTTTGCATAAGCCACGTTGCCAGTTCCTATGCACTCAGGTTTTACGAAAGAAAACTCCTTTTCGTAAATAGGATCGTCTTCAGTTCCTGTGTAGTATGTAAGTTCAATTCCGCGCTTTTCAAATTCTTCGGCAACAGGAAGAAAAACCGTGAAATAGCGCTTGTCCTCGCAATAGATCACATATTTTTTATAAGATTTGTCTTCCTGAACGCCTTTTTTTCCGGCAAAGACGAGTTTGAGCTTGAGCCAAAGAGCCTTTGCAAGGAAAAAGAGCGTTGCTGCAGCACCAATCAGAATCGAAAAGAGCATTGAACCCGTACCAGGGTCAATGTACAAAGGTAAAATCATCATTTTTCAACAAATTCCTTAATCAAGCCGAGAACTTTGTCCATGTCAGCCTGTGGAGCGACCGTGATTCGCATTGAAAGGTGACTGCCTTCTGTCCAGAGTCGTGTGAGGTATCCGTTCTCAGCAAGATAGTCTTTGAGAGCCTGAACATCAATTTCTTTGTCGTTTTCACCCAAGTTTTCGTTGAAGCGGATGAAAATAAAGTTTGCGGCAGACTTGTAAGCTTTGATTCCCTTGACTTTGTTAATCTCAGAAATGAAATCATCCTTGAGCTTGATAATTGTCTTTGTAAGGTTGTTGTAATAAGTTTTGTCGCGGAGAGCTGCGATACAAACTTTTCGGCCGATGTTTGAGACACGGAAAGGGTTTAAGTCGAGCTTGAATACCTGTTTTGCCATCGGAGTACACAAGCCATAGCCCATTCGGATGCCAGCCAAGCCGTAGAGTTTTGAGAATGTACGGCAGAAGACTACGTTGTTGTATGAGTTGAGTAAATATTTTGCATCGTAAGTTACAGTTGAAAGACCTAGATATGCCTCATCAACAATTACGAGTGAAGTTGGGTTTTCTTTTATGACCTTCTCTAAGTCGTTTCTGCTGATTACAGCACCAGTCGGATTGTGAGGTGTTGTGATTATGATGATTCTTGGTTTAGTCTTTTTTGCCTCTGACATAAGGCTCTTCATGTCGAACTCGTATGAGTCTTTTCCTGGAACTACATTGTAGTACGCGGCCTTTGCGTGGCGGAGTTCACAGACAGATTTGTAGTAATTCCATGCAGGAGAAGAAATAAGAACTGTATCGTCCTTATTGAGAACGATTGTCATGATTGTCTTGATTACGTCTGACGAGCCTGAGTGAATGAAAATTGAGTCTGTCGGAATCTCTGTTACCTTTGATACTTCAACTGCCAAATCATCTTCACGAGTTAAATCATAAAGATATAAGTCTTCCATTGTAGCATTGTGAAGAACTTCAAGACATTTTGGGCTGGGACCGAACAAGTTTTCGTTTACATGCATTCGGCCGGTGAGCTGTTCAGTTGCGACTACTGAATATTGTTTTGTCTCGCTATAGTTTGAGAGATAACTGATTCGCTGTGTGGAATTGATGAGCTCGTCTTCCTGGAAGAACTGCTCGATGAATTCTTTGAAATTTGGATAGAACTGAAGAATGTCGTCTGTTGTATCGAATTCTTTGCACTCTGAGTCATCGTAGCGTTTGATTTTCATCAGAAGCTCAGTGATGTGCTTAATCTGGAAATCATCCCAGAGCATATATTTCATATCTGGGTCATAGTATTCTTTTACCATTAAGTCAACAAACTTCTGTGAGAATGATTTTGAAAAGAATGCCTCACCGATTGTGTACCATGATTTTTCTCCGCCTTTTTTGACTTCAGTCATGTATCCGCGGTCGTCAAGGCCTTTTACACAGTATTCATTACAGAACTCATCGCTGTAAAGACAGCCGTAGTATGAGTCATAAACATAGTCGCGGTAAACGTTGTGAGCGAACCAGTTGTCAGAACAGCAGATGTAACTTGCTTTGATGTAGTCTTTTGCCGCGTAGAGGGAAGACATATTGTTTTTTTCTTCCCATTCGGTGTTGTCGATTACGATAAGCTCAGGGTATTTTTTTGCCATTTCGTAGTAGCGCTCTTTAAGATAGCCGACTACGAGAATGATTTCCTTGATTCCTGCGTCGTGGAGCTGCTTAATCTGGCGTTCCACCATCGTGTCGCCCTTAATCTCGAACAATCCTTTTGGAAGATAGTTTGAGAGCGGCATACATCGGCGGCTACGGCCTGCCGCCATGATGATTGCGTTGTCAACTTTGTATGGGGCGAGGGCGGCCATTCCGTCCTCTGTGACCTTGTTATTTTTTACCCAGCCGGCTTTTGTGCAGGCGAGGATTGTATCTTTGTTGAATGATGTAGTGTCTTCCTTTCTTCGGACGGCCATAAGATAATCAAATTCTTGTTCTGTCATTAAAATCTCCAAAAATTAAGAATATATCATTTACAAGGGAAACTTTGATTTATTAGGTAAAAAAAATAAACCGATGTTATCCTTTGCATAGTTTACAACTAATCTTTATATGTTTCAATCTTGTTTGAAAATTATATTTTCACGCGCTTCCAGCTTGAGGCCTTGAAAATGCTGTCTTTTACCCGCCACCATTGGTCATCACGGATTTTATAGGTATACCAGTCTTTATAAAGCCATGCCTGATGAACATCGCTTGAAGTGACTATAACTCCGTCTTTTTTTATGTCTGTAGTATCCAGCGGAATTTTTTTGCCTGTAAATGGGTTTTCAGGATTTTCGACAATGCCTTTTAGTGCAAGACTTGGAACATCTCCGTTTGTCATAAACGTCATATCTTCCCTTATGACACCCTTCGCATCAAAATCTTTAATCATTAGAAGCGGATGAAAATGTCCTCTTCCTTTGTAACGGTCTCCTGCAACCTGCTCATCGAGGTCATCATCTTTTTCTATGCAGCTTTCAGTAGAAGCTCTTCCGTGGTCAGCTACGATAATAATTCTCGTATTGTCATAAACACCGTTTTCCTTGAGGTAGGAAAGCCATTTTGCGACTCTTTTGAAGGCTGCGATGTTTGTATGGTAGGCTTCTTCATTTGAAAAGCGGGAAGAACCGAAATCCGTGACATTTTTGGCAGGAACATAATCTGGAGCTTGCAGGAAGCTGCTTGAATGAGTGAGCTCGTTGACCATGCAGATATAAGAGCCTTCTTTTGTGTCAGAAAAATCTGTAAGTTCTGAAAGAAAGTCGAGGGGGGCGAGGTTGTTGATTATGTTTGTATATGAAGTTATATCTCCGTTTGAATTCCAGTATTTTCCTTTCATATAGACTGCTTCTCGAAGTACAACTGGACATTCCCTGAAAATGCTGAAAAAGAAGAGGTTTCGTTTGAGAATTTCGTCCGTATTGTCGAGATCACCGGCCCCTGAGTGAGTTTTGTACCATGCGGTCGAATATTTTCCGATTGTCTGATACCCGTCTATTTTATCATAAGGCTCCGTGATGCTCAAATCTGCATAAGCTGAATAGTTTGCCCATGACGGGTCCGTAATCGTTGCCTTAAAATCTGCCTGTTCTGTAAAAATCCGTGGAAGAAGTAGAAGGGCTTCATTTGTTTTTTTATAAAGCAACTCGTCCTTTCGCCTGTTCATTTCAAGAGGTGAATATTCATAGCCGCCATAGATGAGGGGGGCTCCCATGAAAGTATGCCCGTTGAATGAGACAGTGTTGGGATAGAATGTGAAACCTGAGAAAATATCGTTAAATGAAGAATCTTCATTAAACATTTCCTCTACAAACTGACTTTCGGCCCGGTCCAGCATGAAAACTACAACATTCCGGGCTTTCTTTGAGAGATGAAAAATCGGCTCAATTTCAAATTCTCTAAGATTTCCACTTGCAACAAATGCATTGTATTCTTTTTTGATTGTTCCTGTGTTCATGACTGCAAGGACGGTCATTGCGAAACAGATGATGGCAAAAGAATAGCTGAAAACCCGTCCTTCGAATTTTGCAATTGTGAGAGCGACAAAAACAAAAATCGCAGCAAGAATGAGAAGATTTAGAATTGATAATGCAGAAACTGTCTTAAAATCAACTGCATTCAGGAAGATTAGGGTTGATGAGACATCTCCGTAGTTCAGCATGAAAATAAATGAGTTTACAAGTGCTGAAACAGAAAGAAAAGCCATGAAAAGTGTTAGAACTGTCTGAATCTTCCTGCTGAAAAGAAAATATACGCAAAGAGGCCAGAAGAGGAAAAATCCGGCTGACTGCATGAGAATTACAATTACATAACCAAGAGGATTAGGATTTGAGCCGATTCCAGAAAATTCAACGGGTGAAGAAGAAATCAGCGATGTTGGAATTGTAAGACCTGTAAGTATGAAAAGAAGCACACATGAGAGAATATAAATTGTTGTGCGTGTCTTATTGTGCTCAAAAAGAGGCATAAGAAATCTGTGAAAAAGATATTTTACAGCCTTGAGAATGAGGGGAATAATGTAAACGATAAGGACTGCAAAAACTATAATCGCTTTGTAGGCTGCTTTTGTATCAAAAATGAAGAGAATGTAAATAAGAACTGGAATACATGCGGTACAAGAAAATATCCAGAATGATTTGAGCGGATTCTTGAGCTTGTAGAAAATATTTTTTACCAGCGAGAAGATGTTGTTGAAAGTCCAGTAAAGAACAAGACCTGCCGGTGAATTGTAAAGCACAACGAGAAAAATGGCGGCCATTCCAAAAATCTGCACTTTTTCGCGGATTCCATGACCTTTAGAATAGATGAGTCCTGAAAGGCAGTTTATTAAAGTCATCGCTACTGGAAGAATATTTACGGTAAATGAGCCGATTGAAAAGAGCGAATCAGGTTTTCCCATGTCGCGGATAAAAAGAAAAGATTCACCCTGTAAGTCCGGGAGGTGCGAAAGGTAGGAATATGCTGCAAGAAAAAACGGAATCTGAATCAGAAGACCGAATGAAGAGCGCAGTCCCATAATCGGGCTGTAATGATGCTGCTTGTAGAAAGTCGTAGTCATCATGTAGCGCTCATCGCCTGAAAATGCGCTTTTGATTCTGTCCAGACCCGCTTTCATTTTGTTCTGCTTGTCGCGCTCAACCTCAGACCAGTGCTCGGCTACTGCGTAAAGCGGAAGACAGAGGAGGGTGATTGCAATACTGACTCCGATGACAGAAATTCCTTCGTTTCGGGTGATTTTATCTACGAGTGTGTAGGCTATTTCGATAATTGTATATAGCGGATAGATTATCAGATTATAGAGAAATGTCATTTGTTATTTTCCTTTTGAATTATATTTCTGCCAGTTTGAGTCAATAAAAATATTGTCTTTTATATGAATCCAATCATCATCAGAAAGAGTAAATTCATATTCACTTTTGGAATGATACGGCATAAATATATCGCCTTTTGTTGCGATTATTCCATCTTTTTTGTAATCCTCATTGATTTTGTTTCCTGTGAATGGATTTACAGGATTTTCAATGATGTCTTTGAGTGCGAGTGATGGAACATCAGCGTTTGTCATGAATTTATCATCGATTTGAACAATTCCGTTTGAATGAGAATTGAAATCTTTAACAAGAAGAACTGGATTTAGGCGGTCTTTTGAATATCTCCCAAAATTAGGAGCCTCGCCATACATTGATTTATCGCCGCCGATTCCATGGTCAGAAACTACTATGATTCTTGTATTATCGTAAATTTCGTTTTTTCTAAGAAAATCTGCAAATTTGCCGACTTGAATCAACGACACCGTGTTGATTTTATAGGCATCGTCATTAACCGTATATTCATATTTAGGACTGATGTCATACATTGATATGTCTTCACTTGAATGTGTACATTCGTTTGTGAAAATTGAGAGCGTAGGGGAAGTTGAGTCTGTGCTTACAATTTGTGGAAGGTAATACAAAATCGAATACCAATTGGCAAAATCATTTGAGCTTTCTTTTACCCCGTTTTCCCACCAGGTTCCTTTGTAATAGACTACAGGGCGTAAAACTGCTGGAACTTCTCGGAAAAGACTTACCCAGAAAAGATTGCGGTTCAAAACATGTGCAAGGGATGCTTTTTCGTAGCCTGGCTTGATTTTTTCCTTTTTGAAGTCACCGGCATAATGGCCAAGAAGTGAGAATGTATTAAGTTTGCCGTCCAACTCAGGATTTTTTTTGAGCGTTGATTTTTTGAATCCTTCCATGTCTGCTACATAACTGTAATTTGCCCAGGAAAGATCTGAGACTGTTGATACGAATCCTTGTTTGACCAAGATTTTTGGAAGAAGTGCGAGAGCCTGATTGTGCTTTTCTTTGAGCGTGATTGTATTCCTTTTGTTCATCTCAAAAGGCGTATAGTCGAATCCACCATAGACGCCCGGAGAGCCCATTAAAGTGTGACCATTGAAACTTGCGCAATTTGGATAGAAGACAAATCCGTCTAGTTTTTGAGACAGGTCTTTTTGGTCAGAAAGAATTTTGTTCACATAAGCCGATTCAAAACGGTCAAGCATAAATATTACGATGTTTGGTTCTGATTTTGAAAACGAGAATTTTGCGTTTATTGACTCTTCTTTATTGCGAGATGCTGCAAATGCCTTGTATTCGTTGTTTATTTTGCTGATGTTCCAGATGGAGAGAACTGAAAAGGCAAATACAGAAATCAAAGATATATTTGCGACGGCTTTTTTGAAATTTAGCTTTATTAAGAATGCTGTGGCGAACAGAAGTGCAGCAGCGCAAACTAAGTCGATGAGCAGGAAAAAGCTTGAAGGAGAAGAAAAACCATCGATGAATTTGAGCGTGACATCCATTGAACCATAGTTTCCGCTGAAAGCAAAGGAATTTAATATTGCGGAAAAAAACAGCACTGAGAAAAAAAATGTCAGTAATGTTTGGATTCTTTCCTTGAATAAAAAGAAAATACATGTCGGCCAGAAAACAAAAAGCCCGAAACTCATCCAGAAAGAAGAATGAAGGAATGCGATCGGACTGGCATAATTCTCAATGTTAGAGAATTCCTGCACCGAACTTAGGATAAGTTGTGATGGAAGAACAAGACCGTTCAAAACGCAAAGACCAAGAGATGTTACGGTGAAAATGAAAACTCGTGGTTTGATGCTTTTAAAAATTGGAAGAAATGTTTTTTCGCTCAGATAGATAAGACCTTTTACATAGAATGGAACTGGAATCCAGAACAAAAGGAAAATTGCAGCCAAGAGTCTTTTCTTTATGTTTGCGCCGCCGTTATAAATGAATAATATGTAAGCCGCAAGAATTGTGATTGCGCCAACCATGCATAAATAAAGCACTTTGAGCGGATTTTTCATTTTATAGAAAATATTTTTTACGAGGGAAAAAATATTGTTCATCGTCCAGTAAAGAACAAGTCCCGCCGGGGAATCATAAAGGACTACAAGGAAAACAGTCGCCATGCCGTAAATCTGGATTTTTTCGCGGATTGAATGACCTTTTGAGTAAATTGCACCGGAAATGCAGTTGATTACTGTCATTGCGATTGGCAGAATGTTCACATTGAAAGAACCAAGCGTGAAAATAGCGTCCGGCTTTCCCATATCTCGGATAAAGAAAAAATGTTGTCCTATTAAGTCGGGGAGAGATGAAAGAGTATGGTAGGCAGCAAGAAAAAATGGAATCTGAATCAATATGCCGAAAGATGAGCGTAAAGCCATAATCGGGTGGTAGTGATTCTGTTTATACAGTGTGTTGAGCATCATGTACTGCTCGTCGCCCCGAAAAGCCTTTTTAATGTGGTCAATTTTTGAATTCATTTTTGACTGAATGTCACGTTCCGTTTCCTGCCAGCCTTCAGCGACAATGTAAAGCGGAAGACAAAGCAATGTGACAGTGAGACTTACACCTAGAATTGCAATTCCTGTATTTCCGAACATTTTGTTGAAAATACGATAAGAAATTTCAATTATCTGAGTGATTGGTGAGAGAATTACGTTATATAGAATGGTTGAAATCGTCATATTATTTGCTTAGACTGCTCCAGTTTTCATCTATAAATATATTATCCTTAACAGTGTACCATTCATTTGGTTTCACATCAAAAGATTTTTCCTTTCGAATACGAGTGCTCTGCGCCCTTGAATCGTTAAGAATTGAATAAGCGTTTTTGTCCTCTACTCCGAGCGGTTTTCCTGTGAAAGGATGCTTCGCGTCTTTTATAACATCTTTTGCGGCAAGATAAGGTGTGTCGGCATTTGTCATGTATGTGTAGTCGGTTTTGATTTCGCCATGTGAGTTGAAGTCTTTTACGATTAGGGTTGCGACGAATATTGATTTCCCAAATGGCGTGCTGAATCCCTTCAGATTTTGAATTGTTTGCTGGGCTGGTCCTCCCAAATCATTACCCATTCCATGATCTGAGACTATGATAATCTTTGTATTGTCGTAGACATTGTTCTGTTTGAGGTAGTCAAAGAAATCTTTGTAACGGCTGAAGATTCCGCACATCGTGCTGAATTCGGGGTTTTCTCTTAAAATGCTGTTTCCAAGATTTGTTATATCCTTTGTTTTCCTGAAATCGTATTCTGGTGCCTGGAGCAAAGTCGGCTCGTGAGTCGCCTCATTGTCTAAAAGAATGATTGTTCCTTTTCCCACATCTAATTCTGTGAGTTCTGGAAGATAGTCAATTACGGAATAATTATCCACGAATCGGGCACTGTTATCCCATTTGTTGTATGCCATCCAATAGTCTCTGTGGTAGATCGCGCCACGTAAAACAGGTGAGACCATTTTGAACAATGAGAACCAGATGAAATTTCTGAAAATCTGTGAGCTGATGTAAGGCTCCTTTTCCATACCATGCTGTGCATACCAATGATTTGTGTATGTAGCAAGAACTTTATTATGGCGGATAGGTTCGTGTCCCTTGTATTTTACGATATATGAGATGTCATTCAAGTCTTCGCGGGACTCGACTTCAATTCCCTGACGCTCAAGATTTGGATTCTTGAAATACATGTTACTTTCCGGCTGCTCAAGATAATTCTCATATGGAAGGTTCGCGACTTCTGCGCGGAATCCGTTAGCCGTGAACAGAAGTGGGAGCGTGAGCATGGCCTCGCTGTGTTTGTCCTGAAGTGTTTTCTCAGGTTCTTCGACAGCACGCTGGTTCATTCTGTACGGAGTGTAGTCATAGCCTCCGAAAAGCCCTGGGGTTCCAATCATTGTGAGTTTGCCCATGGAGATTGTATTAGGGTAGTAAGTGAATCCATCAAATGAATCTTTTACTTGTGGAAGTTCCTCAAAAACATACGGAATGAATGGTGAGAAACATCTGTCCTGCATGATGACCAAGACATTCGGCTCTGTTTTTGAGAGATGAAAAATTGGTTCCAAATCATTGTTATAAGATGGATGTGGCATCCGAGAAAATTCTGTTTGTACTGTGATTATGTTTTTTACGGAAATTGCGGTTAGTGCTAGTACGAGTACTAAAAGCAGGGAGTGAAGAAGTTTTGTAAATTTTAGAGTGAGAAAGATAACAAGACTGATAATTGCTAGAATAATGAAAAAATTCAGTAAGAAAGCCGTAAAACTGACAGTAAATTCTTGCGGTTGCATGAATTCAAGCCAGGGTTCAATCGGACCATATTTTCCGCCGAAGGCAAAAGTGTTTATGAGGGCGATAAAAGCAAATGCTGAGAAAGAAAGCGTGAGAATCTTTTTGATTCTTGCGGAGAACAGCCCGTAGAAAGCCCCGCACCATAACAAGAATATACCTGCACTCTGAAAAAATGTAGATATTACAAATACGAAAGGAGATTTGTATGAGTCTACATAGCAGTAGTTGTTCGGTTCGCTCTCGATGATTGTGGTAGGAATCGCAAGACCTGCCAGAATGGTGAGCGAAACTGCCGATGTAAAGAAAAGAAAACAACGCAAGTTTTTGTTCGTGTCAAGAATTTTAAAATGAGAGTCAAAAAAGCGAGCAATGGCTATCACCGCAAACGGAACAAAGGGAAGAACGAGTCCGAAAGCGACCATTGCCTTTCTGAAAGCAGATTTCTGATTTTGCAGGATTGTGAACGGTGCAAAAATGCAGAGAATTGCAAACAGACAAAGAATAATATAGAGAATTTTTTTAGGGTTCTTTATTTTGTAGAAGACATTCTTAACGAGTGAAAGAATATTGTTCATGGTCCAGTACACTACAAGACCTGCGGGTGAGTTATAGAGGACGACAAGAAAAACTCCTGCAAAAATATAAATCTGAAGTTTTTCTCTGAGAGCATGTCCTTTTGAATACAAGAAACCTGAAGCACAGTTGATTATTGTCATTGCAATCGGAAGAATGTTGACAGCAAATGAACCTATATGAAAAGTTGCGTCCGGTGAGCCAAAATCCTTTACGAACAGAAAAGAAACTCCTTTTAATTCTCCTAGCTCAGAGAGAAAATGATAAGCGGCCAAAAAAAATGGAATCTGAATAAGAAGACTCAATGATGAGCGAAGAGCCATAATCTGGCTGTAATGATTCTGCTTGTAGAAGGTGTTCAGAATCATATATTGTTCATCACCCTTGAACGCTTGCTTTATTCGGTCTATTCCCGGCTGTAGTTTTTCACGGGTTTTCCGCTCGGTTTCCTGCCATCCTTCCGCGACCATATAAAGTGGAAGTGTGAAAAGTGTGACGACAAAACTCAGTCCGATGACGGCAACGGCTTCTTTTCCTGTCGCTTCGTATATGAATTGATAAAAAAACTCAAGGATCTGTGAAATAGGAAAAATAATCAGATTGTAGAAAAACATAACAAGTTATCATAAAGTTTTTTTTAAATTAGTGCAATTAAATAGAAAACGATGTTGAGTTTGGCGCTTTATTTATTCAGGGCCTGATTTATTTTCAATCAGCAGATTTCTTGCAAGTAAATGAGATTTCTCCTATTATATTCTTATGAAAAAATCTCTAATTCTGCTGAAATTTCTTTTGTTCGTTCTGATTTTCTTTATTATTACAATTCCACTTGCATTTATACTAAAAGATGATGCGGATTCTTATGCAAGAGTTCTTTTTCACGAATTCTACAATCAGGAAAAAATCGATTATATAATTTGCGGTGCTTCTCATGTTTCTCATGGGCTTGAGGCTGATACAGCTTCGGAAAAACTAGGAAAGGCTGCTTTTAACGCAGGTACTCCTTCCCAAAAAATCGATGGATCCTATGCGCTTTTGCGGCAGGCCGTTAAGCTTTATAAAATCGAGAAGGTCTTTTTAGAGCTTGATTTTGCAGTGGCCACAGATTGTGCTTTCTCAAAACGAGAGGGATTTAAGGCTGAGCACATAGTTGCTGGCGGAATAAAAGATTTCAAAATCAAGACAGATTATCTTCTCCATTGCTCAAGTCCAAAATATTATATCAATTCATTTTTACCGATAGGAAAAGATAAACTTTTGACTCTTAATCCTAAAACTCTCTCAAACAAACTGAAAGCTATAGTGACGGGGGAGTATTTCAAATATCAGTACACAAGCGATGGTTCTGAGTATGCCGGAAAGGGCTGTGTTTTTGATTTTTATGAAATTCCGGCTGGTGGTTATTCTAATGATTCAAAAGAAGAAAGAATAAATATATCGGAAATAAGCGAAGACTGGAAGACAACAATCGAAAAAATCATCAATTTATGCAAAGAAAATCGCATTGAACTGATTCTTTACTCGATGCCATGTTCGGATTTTTATCTGAACGAGCGCGGAAATTACGATGAGTATTATTCTTTCTGCAGGAATTTTGCGGCTGAAAAGGGCTTTTCTTATTATGATTTCAATCTTGCCCGTCCTGAGCTTCTTTCTTTGCGGGATTCTGATTACACAGATGACAATCACCTGAGTAAAAAAGGTGTTTATGTCTGGACGGACGCTTTCTGTAACTTTTTTAGTTCAAAATATAAAGAAGAAAATGCAGTTGGAAAATATTTTTATTCTTCTTATGCCCAAAAAATGTCAGAGATGCCAGATATAATTTTTGGTCTTTACATGATTACGAGCGATGACAGAAAATCAATGGAAATTACACCAATTTCAAATCATGTTGACTCTTCAAAAATCACTTATGATGTTTATGCGATTTGTGCCGGCGAAACCCTTACAATTGCAGAAAAAACGTCCGAAACACAGTTCCTGCTTCCGGCTGGCAAATCAGGTAAAATTCGTGTAATTAGCTACATCGACGGTGTTAAGCAGAACGACTGCACTGAGAATTTCGCATCTTTCTAGGAGTTTCTATGAGTTTTTATACATTTACATTTGCAATTTTTCTTTTGATTTCGCTTTTTGTGTATTATCTTGCTCCAAAACGATTCCAGTGGATCGTGCTTCTTGTTGCAAACACTGTTTTCTATGCTTTTTCAGGACTCGGAAATATTATTTTTATCCTCGCAAGTTCTTTGATTACCTTCTTCGGTGCAAAATTTGTCTCATATATGAATTTGGCTCTCAAAGCCAGAAAATCAGAGCTTTCAAAAGAGGATTTTAAAGCGGAAAAGGCGAGAACATTGACCAGAAAACGCCTTGTACTTCTTTCAATGCTTGTCCTCAATGTGGGAATTTTGATTTATCTCAAGTACTGGCGTATTCTTGTTTGCTCTACGACACTTCTTCTTCCGCTCGGAATCTCATATTACACGCTTACGACAATCGGATACTTCATGGACATTTACAATTCAAAGTATGAGCGAGAGAATAATTTCCTAAAATATTTTGTGTTTGTCTCTTTCTTCCCGCAGCTGATTTTGGGCCCGATTGTCCGCTACAACCAGAGTGGTTTTCAGCTTCGTGAAGGACAACGTTTTGATTTTGAGAACATAAAGCACGGTTTCATGCTGATTCTGTACGGTTCGCTAAAAAAATATCTTGTGGCAGACCTTCTTGTAAAGCATATTAGCACGATTTTTGACGGCGTCTACACAAATTATCCAGGTTGTGTTCTTGTAACAGGAATTTTGATGTATGCAATTTACCAGTATGCGGATTTTTCCGGCGGTACGGATTTGGTGCTTGGAATTGCGGAGCTGTTCGGAATCAAACTCCCGCAGAACTTCAAGCAGCCGTATTTTTCTATCAGCATCGCGAATTTCTGGCAGAGATGGCATATCACTCTTGGTGGCTGGATGCGTGACTATATTTTCTATCCGTTCGCACTTACGAAAGTCATGCAGAATCTGAGCAAGTGGTGCACGAATCATCTCGGAAAGCATTTTGGGCGCACTTTGCCGGCATGTATCGCTAACATTCTTGTGTTTATGCTTGTCGGTCTGTGGCATGGACCTGAACTTCATTTTTTTATCTGGGGCTTATATAACGGACTTGTAATTGCTTTAAGCGATATTTTGAAGCCTGCCTTTGAGAAAGTAAATGAAAAACTTCATGTGAACGCAAAGAGCAGGGGATGGCACATTTTCCAGATTGTCCGCACTTTCATAATCGTGAACATCGGCTGGTATTTTGACAGAATCGTTGATGTGCCTAAATCGTTCGCATATCTCCGAAACACTTTTATCAATTTCGGAAATCCGCTTATGCTTGCTTCAAAAGATTTTATGAATCAGATTCTGGGAAATATTTCGGATTTTCAGAGCCATATCGTACTGATTACGCTTGGCTCGCTGATTATTTTTGTAGTGAGTGTTCTAAAAGAAAATAAAATCGATGTGTACGGCGAGATTCAAAAGAAGAACATAGCCGTTCGCTGGCTGGCATATTATATTCCGTTGATTCTGGTGATTCTTTCACTAAGTTTCAGCGAAGGCGATACGGGATTTATGTACGCTCAGTATTAGCCGACATCCATGTCGTTGACAAGAATTTTGTTTCACAAAATTCTTGCAGCCAATTTGCTTTGCGCCACATCCGTGTGACAAATTTTTTAATAAAAAATTACTGCAATCTCTCGACCATTGCCCACATTGCTTCGGCAGAGTTGAAATTCTCTGGAACGATGTCGGCTGGTGTGATGTCGATGTCGAAAGTTTCTTTGAGAGTGGTGATGAGTTGCACGATGTCGAATGAGTCCAAAATCGCGTTGTCGATAAGACCTGTTTCGTTTTTGAAGTCTACATCTGGTTTAAGTTCTTCCAAAATTTTAAGTAATTCTTCCATTTTTGTGTTCCTTAAATATGTTTTTCCTGATAATTCAGTTTATAAGTTTCCTCGGATTTTCGCAATACGGTGATTTTCCCGTCATCATCGCACAAAACGGCTGGCAGCGGGTGGCTCAAAAAGAGGTAGATTCCTTCTGTGATTGAGTATGCGCCGATGTCACCGAAAACAAGAAGGTCTCCGATTGCAGGGGCCTGAAGAGAAAGCTTTCTGAGCACGATGTCGGCGGTGGTGCAGAGGGAGCCTGCGATTGTGTAGTCCTGGGCGTCTGAAAATGCGTTTGCCTGTGGAATATGAGTGACTGGCGGAACTTTCATGCCCATCATCTGGCCGAAGTAATTTATGTGATTGATTCCGCCATCGATAAGACAGTAATTGTTTTTTTCGTCGCTCTTAACATCGACGATTTTTGTGACGTATTTTCCGCAAGGGGAAGCAACATAACGACCAAGCTCAATCACATATTTGAATTTCGAGTTTTCAATGAGCTTTGAGAATTCTTCAAGTGCTGAGAAGTTGTTCTTTTCATCTTTGCCCGAAAAATAATCATAAGGAAGACCTGCTCCGTATTCGATTTCAATATTTTCCAGAGCGAATTCTGATTGTAGGCGCGTGCAGTAATCTTCGATGAATGGGATTTCTTCGGATATCGTCTTGAATTTCTTCTGTGTGCCAGTGAAGAAGTGAATTCCCCGGATTTTGATGGACGGAACCTGTTTGATTTTGGAAATGCATTCCGCCAGGTCTTTTTGGCTCATTCCGAACTGATTTCCGCCCGTGAGCCTGAGAATTACGGCCTGCTCGTGCTGATTTTCACCTTTTGCTGCTTCAAGAAGATATTCACAGTGGGCTTTTGATTCAAGCGTGATTGTGTTCACTTTGAGGTCGTATGCTCTTTTTACATCTTCTAATATTTTTACGACACCTGAGAAAACGATTTTGTCTGGATTCAAGCCGATTTTTTCGCAGATTGAAAGCTCTCCCGGTGAGCAGACCTCAAACAAAATGTCCTCGTTTTTAAGAAAATCCGTTAGAAAAGCGTTTGCCTTGATTGCATAGCAAAGTTTTGCGTTCTTTGGAAATCTTTTTTGAATCTCATGAACGCGGTTTATAGCTTCTTTTTTATTGAGAAGATAGAAAGGCGTTCCATAATCAGAAGCGAGGGCTGTAAAATCAATCTTTGCAGGCATTTAATTTCTCCGTTAAGGCTCGTTTATCAATCTTTCCGTTCTTTGTGAGCGGGAATTCTTCGATAAAAATGAAATCTGAAGGAACCATGTAGGCCGGAAGAGAGACTTTGAGAAGCGTGACGATTTCCTTTTTTTCGGTCTCTTTTCCGGTGTAGAATGCCGTGATTTTATTGTCGGCGAAAATACAGCAGGCTCGGGTAATGAACTCATGTTTTGCTATAGCGTTCTCAATCTCACCAAGCTCGATTCTGTGCCCCATGTGCTTAATCTGGGTGTCTTTTCGCCCGATGTAATAGTAATTTCCGTCTGTTCCGAATGTGGCAAGGTCGCCTGTTTTGTAGATTCGCTCGAAAGTAGACTTGTTATTTGGATTCTGAACGAAAACTTCGGCTGTCTTTTCGCTGTTGTAATAGCCGAGGGCTACGCAAGTGCCTGAAACACATACTTCGCCTTCGGTGTCTGCATCTGTCACAAGATTGTTGTTTTCGTCGAGAAGAAGGATTCGCTCGTTCGGGAAGGGGATACCCATCGGAATGCCTTTTGTGTAGCTCGCCAAATCTGCTTCAAAAGGAATCCTGAAATATGTGCAGTTGCAGGTGATTTCCGTTGGTCCGTAAAGATTTATGTATTCAGTCTCTGGTAAGAATTTTTTCCAGATTTCAAGCTGTTTGATTGGCATAACTTCGCCACTGAACATGACTTTGCGGAGTTTCTTTGGCACTTTGTAATCAAAGCCGTTGAGGGTTGAGACAATGCAGAGAGCAGAGACAGCCCAAATAAGAATTGTGATTTCGCGTTCTTCAAGGTAGTCAAGGAGTTTTGTAGGGAAGGAGAAGAACATTTTCGGCACGAGATGAACCGAAGCACCTGTGAAGACTCCTGAGAAAATGTCCTTGACGGAAACGTCGAAATCAAATGGAGCCTGGTTTGCGATGTTGTCTTCAGGCTTGATTCCGAAAATTTCAGTGAAAATTGTGATGAAGTCGATTACCGAGCGGTGAGAAACGACAACTGCCTTTGGAGTGCCTGTTGAGCCTGATGTGAAGTTTGCATAGACTGCATCCGTATCGATGATTGAACGGCGGCGAGTGTCTGTGTATTCAGCTTTTTCTTCCTCAAGATTTTTATAGAATAGGGGAGTTACATTGAGATTCGAAAGTTTTTTCTCAAAGCGGCTGTCAGCAATGATGTGCTTTACTCCGAGGGTTGAAATCATTGAGTTGAGCCGCTCGTCAGGGAATGTCGCATCAAAATATGAATAAAAGCAGCCTGCATAAAGTGCACCAAAGAAATATTCAAGAGTTTTGACGCTTTTATCAATCATGACAGGAACGGCCTGACCAGGCTCAAAGTATTTAGCGATGGTGGCTGATTTTTCTTTTGCCCGCTCTACAAATTCTGCCCATGTGACAGAAGAAGTTACATCTGCGAAAGCTGTTTTATCAGGATATTTATTTGCTGTTTCTTCAAGGTAATCTAATATAGTATATTTCATAGTAAATTTATTTTTTCCCCTTTAATTTTTTTGCCAGTCCACGTAATCCGCCGGCAATCGCTTCCATAAAATTGAAAAGTGAAGGGCAATGAGCCTTAATATCTGCAAGCGTGAATGTGAGCGGTGACTGCATTATGCTTACGATGCGCGAATCATTTATAAGATGCACTGAATTGAACTGGAATTTCGGCTCATCAATCATTTTTTTTATGTCTTCTGGAATGTCGCCGGCTTCTTTTATGCGCTCCTGTAATGCCTTATCCGCAAGCTTGTAATACGGAATGTAATTCTTTCCAGAGAATTCACTTGAATAATAATGGATGATTTTTGCGTTTTTTAAGAAAGCGAGTCCGCCGTGGCTTGGCTGACAGTTCCACTTCCCGTCAAGGAATTTCATTTTAAGACCTGTGCGGTAATTTGCTTCGTTGAGTGCACTCTGGTCGTGCTTGTCGTGCTTTGTATAAGCCGAGTATTTCCAGATTTCATTCCATTGTTTGAAAAGCTCGTTTGTCTGTTTTTTTTGCTCCTCGGTCTCGGCTTTTGCGAGAATCAGGCCGCCGTTAATGTTCGCGCCGAGTTTTTTTGTGCCAGAAAAACCAAGTTTCTTGTCACGGGCAAGGAAGTATTTTTTGTGAATGTGCTCTTCGAGCATACAGTGTCCGTCCAAAACGCCGCCTGTAATACAATCTTCCTTTTCAATGTCGCTTAAATCCTCGCAGACAATCGTGTCGCAGTCAATGTAAAGGAAAGAACCGCTTACATATTCTGGGATTGCAGTCTTGATGAGGCGGCTTCGGTCAACGTTCGGCACATCATCCGCGAAGTCAATGCTGATTATCTGGCTTGCATATTTTTTGAGAGCGGTTCGTTTATTTTCTTCTGTAAAGCTTGCATTCGTCTTGTTGTCAACAAGAACGATAATCTGAGCCAAAGGATTGTGCTTTCGGAGGGAATAAGCCGACATCAGCGCCTGCTCGTAATACAAATCCTTTGGGGTTGAGGTTAGGACATATACATATTTCATAAAAATTTAATCCCTGCTGAATAAATCACGTGTGAAAATCTTTTCTTTTACGTCGGCCAGTTCTTCTGAATATCTGTTTGCGATGATTACATCACATTCTTTTTTGAATTCTTCGAGATTCTTTGTGACCTTTGAGTTGAAAAATTCATCACCTTTGTATGTTGGCTCATAGACAATAACCGGGATACCTTTTGCTTTGATTCTCTTCATTACGCCCTGAATAGAAGACTGACGGAAGTTGTCGCTGTTTGCTTTCATTGTGAGTCGATAAACGCCAACGGCTTTGGGATGCTTGTGGATGATTGTGTCGGCGATGAAGTCTTTTCGCGTTGTGTTGGATTCTACGATTGCCTGAATCAAATTCTGAGGAACGTCCCGATAGTTCGCAAGAAGCTGCTTTGTGTCCTTAGGCAGACAGTATCCGCCGTAACCGAAACTTGGATTGTTATAGAAGTCGCCGATTCGAGGGTCAAGACAGATGCCCTGAATGATTGATTTTGTGTTCAATCCGCGGACTTCGGCATAAGTATCAAGTTCGTTGAAGAAAGCAACGCGCAGGGCAAGATAGGTGTTAGCGAAAAGCTTGATTGCTTCGGCTTCGGTGCAGTTAGGATGCAATACTTCGATATTTTCTTTGATTGCGCCTTCTTTTAAAAGAGATGCAAATCTTTCTGCCTGAGTTTTAAGCTCTGGGGAATCTTTTGGCCAGCTTACGACGATTCGGCTGGGGTAGAGGTTATCATAAAGAGCGTGACCTTCGCGCAAGAATTCCGGTGAGAAGAGCATATTCTTGTAGCCTGACTCGACACGAAGCTTTTCTGTGTAGCCGACCGGAACCGTTGATTTTACGATGATCGTCGCATTTGAACCGGATTTTTTTACCAGCTCAACGACAGCCTCAACGCTTGAAGTGTCAAAGTAATTCTTTTCCGGGTCGTAGTTTGTGGGCGTTGAAATGATGATAAAATCAGCGTCCCTGTAAGCCAGATTTGCATCAGTTGTGGCTGTGAGATTCAGTTTTTTTGTAGCAAGATATTCTTCAATTTCTTTGTCGATAATCGGAGATTTTTTGTTGTTAATTAAATTAACTTTTTCCTGTACTATGTCAACGGCATAGACTTCATTGTGCTGTGCCAGAAGAATGGCATTTGAGAGACCTACATATCCTGTTCCTGCGACTGCGATTTTCATATTGACCTCAAGCTGAATATTTTCTCAAATAAAATGAAATAGTAAATAATAATATTATTATTAATAATTACTATTAGTTTACCATTAATAAGAGAAATCTACAAGATAAACCAAAACGACAGCAGAAATAGAAATCGCTAATAAGCAATCTATGGATAAAAATCAAATTATGTGGTAAATTCAGCTTATGAATAAAATTGACTTGGAAAATAAGACTGTGCTCGTTACCGGGGCAGCGGGCTTTATCGGAAGTTTCCTTTCAAAAAGAATTATCGAATCTACAAAATCATGCCGTGTTATTGGTGTTGACTGCATTACTGACTATTACGATGTGTCTCTCAAAAAAGAGCGTTTGAATATGCTTGCCAAATTTGACGGCAGGTTTACCTTTATCAAAGCGGATATTGCCGACAAAACCGCGATGGAAAAAATCTTTACCGAGAATAAGATTTCTGTCGTAGTGAACCTTGCGGCTCAGGCCGGCGTGCGTTATTCAATCGACAATCCTGACGCATACATTCACTCAAACATGCTTGGATTCTATACGATTCTTGAGCTTTGCCGTCATTATCCTGTTGAGCATCTTGTCTATGCTTCTTCTTCCAGCGTTTACGGCACGAACAAAAAAGTTCCGTATTCCACGGAGGATAAGGTTGATAATCCCGTTTCCCTTTATGCGGCAACAAAAAAGTCAAATGAGCTTTTTGCCCATGCTTACGCAAAACTTTATAAGATTCCATGCACGGGGTTGCGTTTCTTTACAGTTTATGGCCCAATGGGGCGGCCGGACATGGCGTATTTTAAATTCACGAACAAACTTGTCAAAGGCGAGCCTATTCAGATTTACAACATGGGCGACATGAAGCGTGATTTCACCTACATTGATGACATCGTGACAGGGATCGTTAATGTAATGGAAAAAACGCCGGAAGAAACTGAAGACGGCGCACCATACAAAGTCTACAACATCGGAAACAACAGCCCTGAAAGCCTAATGTATTTTGTTGAGACACTCGAAAGCTGCCTGCTCAAAGAAGGAATCATCACAGGTCCGGCCAAAAAGGAGCTTTTGCCAATGCAACCTGGTGATGTTTACCAGACTTATGCCGATGTCACCGACTTGCAGAAAGATTTCGGCTTTAAGCCTGCCACACCGCTTGCCGAAGGCCTGGCGAAATTTGCGGCGTGGTATAAGGGATATTATAAGAAATAATTCTCATAAAATGTGTTTTTAGGATTTTAGTGATGCAATTTACCTCTACAATATTTATTTTATTCCTCATCTTTACGTTATTTGTATATTACAAACTTTCTGAGAAATATCGCTGGTGTGTACTTCTTGCTGCAAGTTATCTCTTTTATGCTTCTTTTTCGCCGCTTGCTTTTCTATATCTTGTGCCTACAACAACTGAAGTCTTTTTATTTGCAAGGTGGATTTCTTCCGTTAATGCAAAATACGATGCCAGACTTTCCCAAATTATAGATAAAACTGAAAAAAAAGAGGTAAGGAATCTCTGCAAAAAGGAAAAGAAAAAGATTCTGACTCTGGCATTGATAATTACTTTTGGAATCCTCTGCATACTAAAATACACAAATTTTGTCTGCGGAAATATTCTTTCGCTTTTTAATCTTGCCGGACTGAAAATCAATTACAAGCCTTTTTCTTTTTTTATTCCGCTAGGGCTTTCTTTTTACACTTTTTCGGCAGCAGGATATCTTTTTGATGTATATAACAAAAAATATTCAGCCGAAACTTCTCTTCCGCGATTTGCCCTTTTTATGAGCTGGTTTCCTTCAATTATTCAAGGACCGATAAACAGGAACAATCAGCTTCGCTCTGAGTTTTTTGAAAAGGAACATCCATTTGTTCTTGAAAACATGCAGTTTGCCGCCCAGAGAATTCTATGGGGATTTCTAAAAAAACTTGTCATAGCAGACCGTGCAGATCAGGTCGTAACATATATCTTCGGTTCTTATGATAAGCTGCCATGGTTTATAATTCTTTTCGGGCTTTTTATGTATGCCATTGAACTATATGCCGATTTTGCCGGCGGTATGGATATTGCCCTTGGCGTGTCAGAACTTTTTGGCATAAAACTCGCTGAAAATTTCAGACAGCCTTATTTTGCCACTTCCGTTGCGGATTTCTGGAGAAGATGGCATATTACGCTAGGTGCCTGGATGAAAGATTATATTTTTTATCCCTTTTCTCTCTCAAATGCAATGATGAACCTGAGCAAAAAATTGGGTGAAAAAAGCAAATATCTTGCCCGAATTGTTCCCGCTTGTATTGGAAATGTGCTTATTTTTCTGATTGTCGGAATCTGGCATGGCGCTGAGTGGCATTTTATTTTCTGGGGCTTGTACCAGGGCTTGATTATTGCCTTCAGCACGATTATGGAACCTTTTTTCAAGAAGATAAATGTTTTTCTTCATGTAGACGAAAAGGCTCTTTATTGGAAGATATTCCGGATTATCAGGACATTTTTGATTATCCTTATAGGTTATATTCTTGATGAAATTTCTGACCTCCATCAGATGCTGGGAATGACTAAACAACTTTTTTCTTTTACAAACGGAAATCTGATTGAGAATTTTTCCTACGATGGATTTGGAATTTTAACAATTCTTGTTGTGTTCCTTTTCTCTGCTATTTGGTTTATTGTAAGTATTATGAAAGAAAGAGGAATTGATGTCAGAAAAAAGATAGCAGCTTTTCCCCTCTTTTTGCGCTGGGGAATATATCTTGCCTTGATTCTTTCAACACCTTTTTTTCAGGCTTCTGATGCATTAGGATTTATGTATGCGAATTTCTAAACCTTATTTACGCGCTTTTTTATTTTGTATTGTTCTCACCCTTTGCGTTCTTTTCTTGAATTTTCTTCTTGTTCCATATTCTTCCATGATGAAACGATTTCGTTCCTTTCACGAAGAGGAGAAAAACGGTAATATTGACATGCTTGTTATCGGTTCAAGCCTTGAATTTAACAGCGTAGACCCTGCAGTGATGAGTGAGGAATCGGGACTTCATTGTGCCGTCTTTGCACCTCAGGGGACGAACACGGAGACAGCATATAACTGTCTGGTCGATGCTCTTGGAGCAAATAAAATCAGCACAGTGATAATCGGCTGGACAATGCTTGACCGCTTTGAATATCCCTATAAACCATATCCGTCCAACCGAAGGGCACAGATGTATCGGGAAATGTTTTGCCATTCCAAGCATAACTTTCCTCTTTTGGCACTTGCCTTAAAAAACATAATGAAGCAACGCTATACTATGACTCTGTTTGAGTACGCAGCTTTCCCTGAAAATGCTGCTCAAATAAAAAAGGCAATGCAGTCACGCAAGTATAAAAAACTTCCTTTTGAGCCAGAATCTTTTTTCGAGAAAGCTATGGACATGAATGACATTTATAATCCAAAGTATGAACTTGTAGATGTCCTTGCCTGTTCATACGCAAAAAAGCCGAATCCTGCTGAAAATGAATATATTGAGAAAATTCGTGATTTATGCAAGGAAAAAGAAGTAGATTTATACTTTATTTCTTGTCCATATCCGGAAATTGTTCAATCAAAAGTGAGAGATTATGGACTTATGCTTGATGAAAGCAGAAAACTCTTTAAAAGTCTTTCTGTCAACTTTATTGATATGCAACAGAATTTCCCTGAAATCTCTGGTAATGAGAATTATCATGATTGTGGAGGACATCTGATTATACCTGCAAAGGTTGCCTACACTAAAGCCCTTGTTCGCTACCTCAAGAATTGCAAAAACTAATTCTTTCTATAAATTTTGTAATTATGGTGGGGCACTCTTTCAGATTCTGGTGGTAAAGTCATGTAATCTCCATAATAGATTTTTAATAGCGCATCAAATTGATTCGGTACAGGAAGTGAATATGATTCAAATACATGATTACATGGCGGTAAAAAATAATCTCTTGTAAAGGCATCGCAATATTCATTTTTTGTTCTGTCATACAGAACGGAAACAAACTTGTCTGAGTCACTTGTTTTTTTAGAAAGAATTTTTGCAATTTTTGCATCAAAATTAAAATCTTTACCCCACAAAATATAAAGTAATCCTGATAAAATGTAGCGAGCAAGTTTTTTTAATCCTTTTTTACCATTATTAGGATTTTTATAGATGATATAACACTTGTTAAGTTGACGAATTTTTTTTCCGAGTTTATGGCATTCAGCTTCGGAATTTGTAGCATTATCAAGAGGGTATAAATCTATAAAAGTTCCAAGCTCATATTTTTTTTCATAGCTGTAGCTTGTTTTGTATATAAAATCAGTATTGATAAAGCGTGGTATAGATGTTGTGTAATTTTTTGTATTTTCTCTTGTACATATTTTAAAAGAGCCAAATTCTTCTCTGTTCTGTTCATAATAAGACAGAAGTTTACTTAAATCCTTTCTAAAAAGCATTACATCTACATCATCATCCCATGGAATAAAGCCATTGTGTCGAATTGCACCTAAGAGGGTTCCATAGGCCAAAAAATAATTAATATTTAGTTTTTTGCATATTGAATCAAAAAAAAACAAATTTTTGAGAGTCTCTTGTTGAATTTCTTTTAGGCTTAGTTCTACCATAGTTTATACCTGACAATGTTATGTTGATTTAATCAATTTTTTTTCTATTATAAACATCTAATCTTTTTTTGTAAAAGGGTATGAACTATGCATTATGTTGATCCGGTAATTAAAAATTTTTTAAGAACAAATCAGCCAGAAGACCGTGCTCTTATATCCGTCTTGACCAGAATGAAAATCCTGACGGACTTCCAAAATGGCTTTTTGATGAGGCTGTGAAAAAGATTACCCCTTAATATCTTTCTTTGTATCCCGAAGAAATAAAATTTACTACAAAATACGCAAAACTCCTTAGTCTCGAATATGAAAATGTAACTCTTGTGGCGGAAAGCATAAACTAAGAATTGATATGTTCAGTTAGTTTTTTAGAAGGTATTCATAAAAGGTTCCTTCTGTCTCTTTATCTTTGAATTTATATGTCAGCTTATGAACGGCTGACATTTTTTTTATCTGATTAAAACGTGTCACATTATATTTATTGAATAATTCCCGCTGCAGTATATGGCACGGTAGGTTTGAATAAAATGGAACCTGTTGCCATTCGTTTTTGTAAAAACTGCATGCCATGGTAAAGAAAAAATGTACAAGAAAATAATGATAAAGGTGATTATGTTTTTTCCACCAGTCAAAAAGCATGTCTCTTGTAAGGGTTAAAATAGAATTTGATTTTTCTGAGCTAATAAGCCAACTTGATGCTGCTATTGAACTGTCTCCGCGTTCATTGTTTTTGAATGAAAAAAGTGGTGTATTAAAAATATATTCTGGTTTTTCTGAAAGGTAGCAGGTTGAATCTATCCAGACACCTCCGTGCTTAATAAGCAGTTGAAGCCGCAATAAATCTGAAAAATGAGTTTTACTTATTATGCCTTTTTTATACTTTTCAAGGACAAAATCTGGAAATTCTACATACTGTAAGTAATTTCCTTCAGTGATTATAATAATTTCGTGTTCAGGGCAGTTTTTGCGTATGGAATTTAAGCAGGTCCTGCAAAGTTCCGGGGCGCTTCCTTCTCCTTGAAGCCAGCACCACCAGATTTTATTGGAATATTCGTGAACTTGATTAATTTGTGGCTTGTAGTTTTTTAAGAATGATTCGTATTTTCTTTTTAAACATGAGTAAAAAATATAATTCTTGTAGTTAGATTTCATTTCTCCGGGAATTTTTTTTAAGGTAAGGGTGAAAAGAAGTCTGGCCTTAAAAAATCTCAGATAATTTATGTATTTATTCATTTAATTATTTACCAGCCTTTAATTGAAAGTTTTTTATTATACCTGCAAACATCATTGCAGAAGGGGGGCGTAGAATAAGTTCTGTTACAGCATATACAACAGAGCCTGCTACCATGCCTATTATTATTTTTTGAGCATTACTTTCAATTCTATTACATAAAAAGTAAAGTACCGCAAACATAATTGTAGCCCCAATAATAGATTTTAACAAGTCAAACAGATTTTTTTTGTCTTTAATGTATTTCCAGCCCGCCAAGAGTTTTACAGTAGGTATTATAGTATCGACCATGTAGGAAAGGATTTTATATAGTGTTAACAGGATTCGTTGCTATCTTCATTCTGCTCTTTTGTTGAAACACGCATGTACCCATAGAAAGTTTTCATAATGTCCTCCTATGGAAAATTTTAAACCGCCATGTTAATATTTAGATATGGGAATATATTTAAATCCAAGAAATGAAAATTTTAAGGAATTTTTGAATAGCGAAATTTTTGTTGATAAGACAATGATAATCTCGGTTTTGAATCAGATGATGAAAGGTGCTGGAAAATACATCTGCCTTTCACGACCTCGCCGTTTTGGAAAAACTTACGCAGCAAATATAATTTCCTCATATTATTCAAAAGGCTGTGATTCTCGTGAACTTTTTGAACGATGCAAAATTTCTAAAGATGAAAGTTTTGAATCAAACCTGAACAAGTTCAATGTAATCAAACTCGACATCAACGGCGAATACAGAAATGCATTGGACCGATCAAAACTGATTGCCTGGATTACAAATAACATTCGGAATGAATTTATAGAACAGTTTCCGAATATAAAATTTTCTGAAAGAGATTCGGTTGCAAAATGTATAATGGAAGTCTATGAAAAGACTGGAGAAAGATTTGTTATTTTGATGGATGAGTACGATGTTCTTGTCCGTGAAAATGTCGAAGAAAGCCTTTTTATACAGTATCTTGATTTTCTGAACGGTCTTTTTAAAAGCGATACATTACGACCTGCAATAGCCCTTGCATATTTGACAGGAATCCTGCCGATAATCCGTGACAAAGTACAGTCAAAACTCAATAATTTTGATGAATATACAATTTTGAATGCTGGAAGGTTTTCAGAATTTACGGGATTCACATCAGAAGAAGTCAGGGAACTTTGTAATACATACAATATAGATTTTGATGAATGTCACAGATGGTATGACGGATACAAAATGGTCTGGAATGAAAACGGAAAAACTAAGGAATGTGAAATATACAATCCAGAATCAGTTGTAAAGACTATGCTGAACCATAAATTCGGCAATTACTGGAATAAGACCTCTTCTTATGAAGTGATTTCAGATCGTCTGGCTCAAAATTTTGAAGGAACAAAAGATGATGTAATAAAAATGATTTCCGGTGAGAGCGTTGATATTGATGTTCTTATGTATAAAAACACCGTAACAGACTTTATTTCAAAGGAAGATGTTTTTACATATCTGCTTCATTTAGGCTATCTTTCATATGATGAAGAAAAACAGCAATGTAGGATTCCAAACAATGAGATTCGCTTTGAGTGGCACCGTGCTGTTTCCGTTAATTCTGATTATTCTGTAACAGATAAAATCATAAAGGCTTCAAAAGAACTGCTTTCTGAAACCATAAAGGGTAACGAAGAAGCAGTTGCAAAGGCTCTGGATGAAAGCCATATTCATGTAACCAGCAACCGCAGTTACAACAATGAGGATGCCCTCCAGTCTGCCATCTATCTTTCATATATTTATGCACTCAACAAATATACAATCGTAAAAGAACTTACAACAGGTAAGGGCTTTGCCGATGTTGTATTCATTCCGTTTGTAGGAAACATGCCTGCAATTATAATTGAATTAAAGCGCAACGGAACGGCAGAAAGCGCAATAAATCAAATACATGAAAAGAAATATTTTTCATCACTTGAGCATTATTCCGGAGATTTGCTTTTTGTCGGCATAAACTATGACGAAGATACGAAAAGTCATGAATGCAAAATAGAAAGGTTTAATAAAAAATATTACAGGAAGTAAGCCTATTTTCCTGCAATCAAATATTCGGAAAATTGTTCGTTTAAATATTTGAATTTTCACTTTGTTTCTCACCGCATTCATGCGGTGTTTTTTATACCCTAACTAAACTACTAGATTTTTCCTCAAAATTTTTCGCTATCCTTTAGTCATAAGCGCTTATAAATCTTAACTAAAGGAGATTCCAATGAATCAAAACAAAACTGACTCGCACGACTACTTGTGCGATTACGCAACCATTCTTCGAAAGAAAGGTCTCGCAGATGACGAGATTTTCCACAATCTGCTCGCCGAGTTCAACGGCACTCCGTACATCTGGGGCGGCTCATCAATCGACGGAAGCGACTGCTCCGGCACGGTCTGCGAAAGTCTCAACGCGATTTTTGGGAAAAAAATCCGCGTTACTGCAGACAGCCTTTTCAGGAATTTCTTCAACGAGAAGGCCGATTGCTACGACGGAATACAGGCGGCGTTCTTCCTCAACGAGAGTGGTAAGGCCGTGCATGTCGCGGGATATATGGGCGAAGGTCTGTTCCTCAACGAATCACGGATTGAAAAAAACGGCGGAACACCACGGACACTCAGCGAACTTAAGGCAATGTACTCGCCGTTTCTCATGGTACGACGAAAGCTGGGGGAAAATGCATGGGCATAAATCTCTGCGAAGTGAGTTTTTCGGAACTTTGGTCGCTGGTGCTCAAACGCCTCGTCTACCTCGTGGCGAAGTTCATCAGCTTCAAGGGTGCGGCTTTCATAGTCTGCTGCGCATTCCTGTACATCGGGGTGATTTCGGGCGCGGTCTGGTGCTCGCTGATTCTCGGAATCATCACGAACAGAACAGGCAAGCAGATTATGAACCATATTGGCAAAGGAGAGCATGAAGATGAAAAGACAGATTGCGACAGTCCTGCTTCTGGGGCTTGTAGCAGGGCAGCTTACAGCCCTTCCGCTCAGAGGAAAGCATCTGCGAAAGCAGACGGGGCAGCAAGAAACGCAAAGGAGCGAATCAGAAACATCCTCTCAAACGGAGAATTCTGAAAAGCTCAAAGAAATCTGCGCGGTCATAGACGACCTGCGGGACAATTGGATTTCGGATGTAAGGGAGAAGGAAGAGAGAATCTTTCGGCTCGACGAACGAAAGAAGTTCTGGGTTCGGGTGTCTCTTTGTGAGGCAGTCGTAATAGCAACAGGCGCGTACATAATGTACAAAACAAACAAATAATCAAGGAGAAAATTTTATGAATATCAACACACTTTCAAAGACAACAGCAGATTACGAATCATCAAAACTCGCGGTGGCACTTTATCCGACATCGATGAGAAAGGAAAAGGACGGTAAGACGACCTACCACGCACGCCCGATTTTCAGGAACAAGCTCACCATGGAGAATATCGCGAATGACATCATCGCCACAGGCGCGCTTGAAGGTTACACGCCGGAGCAGATTATTTCAATCTGGCGGGTCGCGAACAACGCCATGATTGACCGCGTTCTAAATGGCTCTATCGTTGACGGCGGAATCGGAACCTTCTACGCAAGAGTCACAGGCAGTTTCGACAGCGAGCAGTCATCGTTCGACTCAAAGAAGAACGCGATTGACATTGCGTTCAGGAGCGGAAAGACCGTGAAGGAGCTTTCGTCACAGATTCAGCCAGTAATCGCACAGGGCAACAGCGTGAAGCCAGAGATTATCTCCGTCACGGACATTGAGAGCGGAAAATCCGACACCCTCACGCCGGGCGGTTTCCTAGACATCACAGGAAAGAGCATCCTTGTCACCGGCGATAACGCTGACGTGGGGTTGTACTTCGAGAATACCGAAGACGAGGCAAAGAGCGTGAAAATCGCTGCTGCAAAAATCGGCGTGAACACATCCACAAGAATCGCCTGCGTGGTTCCACAGCTCGCGAGCGGAAACTACAAGATTAAGATTGTGACGCAGTTTGCAAAGAGCACCGTTCCATGCAAGGAATCGAAGTCGCAGACTTTCAACAATATTTTTTCAGTAGCATAGCAATGCTTACATAAAAGTACAGTAATACTTATACAAAAGCATTACTGTACTTACATACGAGTACGGCAATACTTATACATAAGCATTATTGTACTTACACACAAGTACGGCAATACTTTTCCAAAAGCATTGCCGTATTTTTTTGTCTACCTGAACTTTGCCCGAAGTTCGAACACGGAGCGGACGTTGAACTTCGCGAGTACGCCATGCCAGTGCGAGGCGGCGGTATTCAGTGAGTTGAAGCCGAAGTCAACCTGAAGTTCCTTCTGAGTCTTGCCCGCCATCATGTACAAAAAAGCGTATTTCTGATTTTTGGATAGCTTGTAATAAGTATCAACACGGTCGCAGTAAAACTCATCGGAATTGGAGAAAGTTCCCTGTGAACGGAACGGCCTTCCTTCAAGAACTGCATTTCTGCAAAATGAAAATTCTTCCTCACTCCGAAGGTCGAACATGATGATTTCGGCCTTGTGATTCAGCATTATCTCAAGATTCTCATGCGAAACGCCTTCCCAAGCCAAACAGAAAACAAGAGGTCTCTTTTCTGCCCCGTAAGATTCTTCAAAAAAATTGAAGAAAAGCTCCAAATCATAGAACGACATCGCGCAGTTCACGCAAAAGACATCGCACTCCGGCTTTCTATCCCGAATTTCGTCAAGGCTTGGAATCATCGCGTGCTTGATATTGCCCAGAACATAACGGATTGCTGGTAGCATGAAAAAATACTCGTTCATGTCGAATCTGTAAACACAAACTTTTTTGAATCCCATAAGGTATTCCTCCTAATGGGATTATCGGGAATTATTAAAACTTCTAAGAAAATATTAGGAGAATTAAAAATGAATGACAGACTATAAAAAATCGGATAAAATATTTTTAGTACAAGGAAATCAAAATAAATGCTGAATGTCATTGTTGGCGATGTAAAAGAAGCCATTTATAATACATCCGTATATTTTAATAACTCATACCTGGACAGCTGGATTACAGATCCCTTTGGGAAAAAAATCATCAAGCAGATTGATAAGGCGGAAGTTTTAAGTGCCCAGGCTGTTGATAGTCATGCTCTTGGCGTTATCCCTGTTACAAAAATCTCTGGCGGGGCAAAGACCCTTTTATTAGTGCTCAACGAACCGAAAAAGATTTTTAATGTATCAACATGTGGCAATAACTGTGCGCCTCTTCTTTTGGAAATTGCTGATACTCTTAAAACTGATGTAACCGTAAATTTGCGCCATATTATGGATTTCGGGAACAGAACTTTTAATATAAAAATACTGAATGTAAATAAAACAGCGCATAATATGAAAGAATTTGTAGAACTGATGATTCCGCTTTTACATCAAGAGGCTTAAAATGACAGGTTCTTACGAAGTAATTGTTCAAAACCGAAGACTGCAATACAAATTCACAATCTCAAGAAATATCACGATTCTTCGCGGTGACAGTGCAACAGGAAAAACCACTCTAATAGAAATGATTCGTGCTTACCAATTGAACGGCGAGCAGAGCGGTATCAATATTTCCTGCAAAAAAAAATGCGTGTCATTAGAAGGAAACGACTGGCAGATTTTACTAAATCAGATAAATGACAGCATTGTTTTTATTGATGAAGGAAATTCTTTTGTTTATTCTCAGAATTTTGCAGAAGCCGTAAAAAACAGCAGCAATTATTATGTAATTGCTGTCAGAAATAATTTATTCAATCTGCCGTACAGCATCACAGAAATCTACGGAATCGAAAATGTATCTGGAAACAAATATCAGGGAACTAAACGACTTTACAGCCGTCTGTATAATCTATATGAAAAAAACAGCCCGATCGCAAAAAAACCGGAACTTGTAATTGTAGAAGATGCTAAATCTGGCTATGAATTCTTTAAGCATGTTTGTGATAAATTTTCAATTCCCTGTGTTTCAGCAATGGGGAAATCCAAAATCAGTACAAAAGTTTTAGAATCACCAGCTGATAATATTCTTGTCATTGCAGATGGTGCAGCATTCGGCTCAGAAATTGAAAGTCTGGTACAATTACGGTACTCAAAGAATATAGGAATTTATCTTCCAGAATCTTTTGAATGGCTTATTTTAAATTCAGGCCTTATAAAAAACGGAGATATAAATCAAATCCTCGAAAATCCATCTGATTATATCGATAGTAAAAAGTATTTTAGCTGGGAAGTATTCTTTACAGATTTACTGATAAAATCTGCAAAAGGAACATATCTTGAATATTCAAAATCACAATTGAATGTCGTCTATAAACAGGAAAATGAAACAAACTCTATTTTAAGCAAAATGCCGAAACTGTTTGAATGATAAAGGCAATTTACTTTTTGTTGGAATAAATTACGATGAAAAGACAAAATTGCACGAGTGTAAAATCGAAAAACTAAAAATATAGAAGAATGTGCATAAACAGTATTTTTGGCTTATGTACAAACTAGCAAAATAATTATATTATATTAAAAATATGTCCGAGAAAGTGTAGTTTTTCGGACAAAAGATATACCTCTATGAAACAATCTTTCGATATAGACTTTGTGCTTCCTTGGGTTGATGGAAGTGATAAAAATTGGATAAAAGCTTTTAACGAATATGCTCCAAATGATAAGCAAAAATCTCTTGATTTTTCTGCTGAACGCTATCGAGATTATGGTCTTTTAAAATATTGGTTTCGTGGTGTTGAGAAGTTTGCCCCTTATGTGAGAAAGATACATTTTATTACAAACGGTCAGAAACCAGACTGGCTTAATATTGAAAATCAAAAACTGCATTGGGTAAAACATTCTGATTACATTCCATCTGAGTACTTACCTGTATTTTCATCACATCCAATAGAACTCTATATGAACAAAATAGATGATTTAGCGGAGCACTTTGTTTATTTTAATGATGATTTTTTCCTTACAGCTCCAACTATTTCAGATTTTTTCTTTAAGAAAGAGTTTCCTTGTGACTATGCTATTTCAAATATACAAATGCCGATCCGTACGGTAATGCGAAGTATTGTTATGAATGATTTAACGGAGATTAACAAGCATTTTAGTAAGCGTGAATATATAAAAAAAACTCCATTAAAATATATAAATCCAAAATACGGAAAAATGAATATAAGAACTCTTGCGTGTCTTTTATGGAAGGAAACAACGGGATTTCAAAATTTTCATCTTCCTCAGCCGTATTTAAAAAGTGCTCTTGATGAAGTTTGGCAAAAATGTTCGGAAATTATGACAGAAACTATGCGTTCTCGTTTTAGAAGTGAAAACGATGTTAATCAATGGCTTTTTCGTTACTGGCAGCTTTGTAAAGGTGATTTTTATCCGATTAATCCTCAGAAAGGCAGAAAATATTTTGAATTAGATATGGATATTAACGAAATATGTTTAGCAATTAAAAAACAAAAATACAAAGAAATTGTATTGAACGATGCTGAATGTGAAGATTATGACAAACGAATGAAAATGATTGTTGAGGCATTTGACTCAATTTTATCAGATAAATCCACTTTCGAATTATAGAAATATATATGAAAAAAAAACTTTTAATACTTATATTGTTTTCTCTAATTTATTTTGTTTTTGCTCAAGAATCTTTGAAATCAACAGAAGAAGAATTCTATGATTTTCTTTCGCTTACAGGACAGGCAGAACGTCCAACGCTTGGCTACCGTACTTTGAGCGACAGTACTTGGAAAATCACTAATAAAAGTCATGTCTGGGCTGAAAACAATCTTGGCACAAAATATACGCTTTGGGAAAAAGAAACGCCTTCCGAAAACTGGTTTGCGAATGGTATTGACCAGTGCGTAAAACTCAAAGTCTACGGCCCTGAATGGTATAACAGTTACAATACATTCATTTCTTATGGACAGAATGACGGAGCACTTTGGCAGGGAAAAGGGTACAACACAAGCCTGACAGCGGGAGCAAGACTTGAGGCTTATGGATTTGAATTAACTTTCAAGCCACAGGTGACTTGGAGTCAAAATAAAGAATTTGATTTGATGGACAACAGTGCATATTACTCAAATAAATATGCGTATATCTGGGGGTATGGCAATAATAAAGGAGTGGATGCTCCTCAACGCTTTGGAGATAGGGCTTTTTACACATTTGATTTTGGTGATTCAGAACTTCGTTATACATGGCATACTTTTACGCTTGGTTTTGGCACACAAAGTCCATGGATTGGACCTGCCTGGCTTAATCCTATTATTCATTCAAATAATGCTGCAACTTATCTAAAAGTAGATATTGGACTTAGAAAAACTCAAATCTATATGCCTTTTTTTGATTGGGACTTAGGTTTCATAGAAGGTAGAATTTGGGTAGGAAAACTTACAGAGAGTGATTATTTTGATAATGATTCATCAAATGATCATAATATGATTCATGGGCTTAGTGTTTCCTATTCGCCTTCATTTTTAACAGGTCTTACACTAGGAGCTAATAGAACTTGTCTTGTAAAATGGAACTGGAGTAACTTAAAGCATATTATACCTAGTGAAGATAATTATGTAGGAAGTGATTCTTCTAAAGGCGAGGACCAAAGAGCTTCTTTTACTGCAGATTGGATTTTCCCAAGTGTCGGATTTGAAGTTTATGGAGAGCTGGGCTTTGATGATGGACTTCATTTTGATTCTATTCCACAACATGCACGAGCTTATACGTTCGGAGCAAAAAAAAATGTGTCATTAAGCGAGAAAAATGGATTAACTAGTGAGATTATTTTCGAGTGGAATTGCACAGAAATGTCGCAAGATTTCCAGCTGCAATGGGCTTATAATTTTGGATTTCATTATCAGATTACACAAGGTTACACAAATCGAGGGCAATGGCTTGGAGCAGGCTCAGGATATGGTGGCAGAGGCTTTTATTTAGGATATAAAGTGTATCACAAGAAAGGAAGTGTTCTTGCTTTTTATCATCATTGGCAACCTGACAATAACTATATTTATTGTAAAGCTGTTAATGCTAGTGCTGCAGATGGAAAGCTTAATGAAAAGTATATTCGTTCTTGGAAAACTTTTAATACACTCGGCCTTACCGTAAATTATTTTGTCACAAAATCGTTTTTTGCAGAATGTTCAATTTACAACACGGAAATTATTAATTCTTTGTATGCGGAAAAGGGAAGTGAAGATACAAGGAATTGGCATTTTGAACTATTAGCAAAATACAATTTTTAAGGGGATACAATGTCAAAAATATATGATTGTTTTACTTTTTTCAATGAACTTGACTTATTGGAAATCAGATTGAGTCTGCTTTCTCCTGTTGTTGATTTTTTCGTTATTGTTGAGTGTGCCAAAACTCAACAGGGTAATAACAAACCGTATTATTTTGAAAAAAATCAAGACAGGTACAGCAAGTGGAAAAACAAAATTATTCACATAAAAGTTGAAGATGTTGAAGAAATTTCTCATGAAGTAATTGAAGATTGGAGCATAGAAAATCATCAACGTAATTGTATTTTCAGGGGGCTTGTTAATGCTAGACCAGATGATATTATTATAATTTCTGACCTTGATGAGATTCCGAATCCATATCTTTTGACACATCTTAATGATTATATGGTTCAAGAATATCCAAAACAATTAAAAACAAAATTAAAGAATTTTGTAAAAAAATCTATAAAATTTATTCTTGGAAAATATAAAAAAACAGAACCGTTAACGCTAGAAACGGCTATTGAAAAAGAACCTATAGCATTGAATCAAAGATTTTTCTATTATTTTATGAACTGTCAGAACATTTCAAATGATTGGCAAGGTTCTATTATTTTGCGTTTTAAAGCATTTCGACTTCCTCAAGTTATTAGAGATACGAGAAGAAAAATTCCTTTTGTGTCATTTGATAAAAAAAATGAACAACCATCAGGTTGGCATTTTTCATATCTTGGTGGGAAAGATAGTATTGTTAAGAAATTAAATTCTATAATTGAGGGACATAGAATAAATGATGACATCAAACTTCCTGAACATATGACAACAGAAGAGTATATTTCTTATTGCATTGAGAATGGACTGGATCTTTATCAAAAAGATACATACAAATTTGTTTCTTTAGTTGAAATTGGCATTCCTAATGCGGACTTCTATGTGAACAAATATCCCAATTATTTTAAATTAAAGGAAAAAAATGATTAAACAACTTCTTGGTATTCTCTATCATCCAATTTTGCACAAAATACGACAATCTCATCTTTTGCATACAACTGCTATAAACAAAATGGTAAAGAAATCCATTGTTAATGAAACTAGAAAACCTCGCCTTTATGTTGATGTAACGAATGTGCATTATAAAGACACTGGAACAGGAATTGCTCGTGTTACAAAGGAGATTGCCGTTCGAATTGTAAATTACAATCAAAAATATGATGTAATCTGCATTTTTAATAAAGGTTTTGACGGATATTTCGACTGCAATACGAATGAGTTCATTAAGTTCTCAAAAGGTGATATTTATTTTGGGTTAGACCATGGTATGTATTTTATTATGAAATACGACAAGCTTTACAAAAATCTTATAAAGAATGGAGTATCTGTTTATTTTTTCTTGCACGATTTAATACCTTTACGACATCCTAAGACATGTAGAAAACCGATTATAAACAATTTTCAATATTTTATAAAACGTATTATAAAATATACAGGTGTGATTTGTAACAGTGAATCAACTTGTCAAGATTTGTTGCTTTGGTTGCAAGAAAACCCTAGAATAAAACGTAACGATAATTTTGTTGTAAAATATTCGTTTTTGGGATGTGATTTCACAACAAGAAAAAACATAAATTTTGGAGTACGAACTGATACATTATCTTTCCTAATGGTTAGTACAGTTGAGCCTCGAAAGAAATATGACCAAGTAATACAGGCTTTTGATATTCTTTGGAAAAAAGGCTTTGATATTGAACTTACGATTGTCGGTCGCAAAGGCTGGAAGGCAGAAAAAACTTTTGAGCTTATCGAAAATAACAAAGAATACAATAAACATTTATATTGGTATAATACAGGTATTTCAGACGAAGAACTTTCTAAACTCTATCAAAAATCAACAGCTGTCATTATGGCAAGTATTACAGAAGGCTTCGGTCTTGCTGTTGCTGAGGCTGCTCAATTCAAAAAACCTCTTATTATCCGAAATATTCCTGTTTTCAAAGAAATAGCAGGTGATAACGCCTTCTATTTTGATGGTCTTGAAGCAAATGATTTAGCTTCTGCCATTGAAAACTGGATCGATTTGTATAAAAACGGAAATGCACCAGATTCTGCAAAAATCAAATTGCGTACATGGGACGATTGTACAAAAGATGTTTATGAAATTTTGACAGGAGTAGAAGAAAAATGAAAATAGCAGTTTACATGAATGATTTTATCTATAAATACGGTGGTACTGAGGGCTATACTGCAAACCTGATAGAGGTGTTACAAAACATCGTTGCTAATAAGCGCATTACAATATTAACCGAAAGTTATAAGACGGATGAAGTTGTTTCTGAAAATCAATTTGTGGATAATCTAAATAAAGCATACGGGCTTAATATAAAATCTGACTTCATACGACTTTATTACATTCCGTCTGTAAAAACAAAAGTCAATGAAAAATCAAATAAAGTCATTCGCACTATGCAATTTTTGAAACGTCAAAATGGCTTTTTCCATACACAAAAAATGATTTCTAAAATCACAAAGGATTTTGATTTATTTATCAATGGCTCTCGTTATTCTTTTTATGGAAATGCTTCTAAAAATGTGGCAATCGTTCATTTCCCAAAAGAAAAACTGCTTTCAATTCCTATAAATAAAAAACTTCCATGGTGTAAATTTTTTGCCCAAAAACAAGACAACAGCTTTGCGAACAGCACAGATTTATTCATTCCAAACAGTGAGTTCACTTCTTACTGGCTTACACAAAAATGGCAGATTACGGACGATAAAAAATGTGTGCTTTATCCACCTGTAACGCCAGTAAGTGCAAAAGCAGAGAAAAAACATAATCAGATTTTTGTTTGTTCCAGAATTGAAGCCACAAAGAAGATAGATTTGCTTTTGAAAGCGTTTGAAAGTTCAGAATACTTGAAACAGAATTGTACGCTTGTTGTTGCAGGTTCTATCAAAGGCGAATCAAAAGAATATATCGATAGTATTCAAAAAATCTCACCGTCAGCAAAATTTTATTTTGAGCCTTCACGAGAGGAAATCGAAAAACTATATGCTGAATCAGAAATATTCTGGCATGCAAAAGGCATAAACGAAGAAAATCCTCTATATTTTGAACATTTTGGTATCACGACTGTAGAAGCTATGAGCGCAGGCTGTGTTCCAATCGTCATAAATAAGGGCGGACAAAAAGAAATCGTTGATGATTCTTGTGGTTTTAAGTGGAATACGCTTGAAGAACTTGTTTCTCTTACAGAGAATCTTGTAAAAAATCACGATAAAATAGCAGAACTAAGCAGAAATGCTGTTTTACGTTCTGAACTTTATACAAAACAGTCTTTTGAAAAACAATTCAGAAATATTTTGAAGAATAAACTTGGAATTGATGTAACGCAATGAAAGAAAAATCATTAAAACTTAACGCTGTACTAAACATCACAAAACAGTGCATGAATTTACTTTTTCCTCTTATAACCTTTCCGTATTCTTCCAGAATATTGAATGCAGACGGAATCGGAAAAGTTAATTTTGCGCTTTCTATTGTTTCTTATTTTTCGCTTCTGGCCGGTCTTGGAATAGGGAAGTATGCCACTCGTGAAGCTGCAAAGATTCGTGATAACAGAATCTTGTTGTCTAAATTCACAAAAGAAATTCTTACGATAAACTTTACGACTACTTTGATTTCATATCTTCTTTTCTTTATTGCTCTTTTTGCAGTTCCTAGATTTTCTGAGTATCGTGGGCTTCTTTGCGTTTGCAGTACAACGATACTTTTCAGCACATTCGGAATGGAGTGGCTTTATAATGCAAAAGAAGAGTATGTTTATACAACTGTACGTGGTATGTGTTTTCAGGTTTTAAGCCTCGTTTTACTTTTCACGCTTGTAAAAACAAAAGACGATTATGTTAAATACGCTTCAATAAATGTAATCTCAAGTGTTGGTTCTAATATTTTGAACTTCATAAATATAAGAAAACTTGTTGATTTTAGAATAAGAGTTGAAAGAGAGATTAAAAAACATTTCCGCCCGATTTTGATTTTGTTTGCTTCTAGTGTTGCAGTAAGTCTTTACAATGAACTTGACAAAACAATGATTGGCTTTTTGGCAAATGATGAGCAAGTTGGTTACTATTCTGCTTCGACAAAAATTACAAAACTTGTAATAGCTTTGATTACGGCTGTTTTGACAGTTATAAGCCCGCGTCTTTCTAATTATGCAGAAACAAACAAAGAAAAGTTTTTTGAACTTCTCGAAAAGACTTTCAATATAATTCTTATGCTCTCGCTTCCATTTATGTTTGGTCTTATCGTAATGGCACGACCTTTAACGCTTTTGTTCTGTGGAGAAAACTTTGAGCCATCGGTAAGAATTATGCAGATTATGTCTGTCATTATATTTATGATTCCACTTGGTGTATTTTGCTCAACTCAGATTTTTATACCGCTTAGAAAAGACAAATATACTTTTTATCCAGTCCTTGTTGGTGCGCTCGTAAACGCGATTTTCAATGTGGTTTTGATTTCGAAGTTCGGAGGCTTGGGGGCAGGAATTGCGACTGTTATTGCAGAAAGTTCAGTTACATTTGCAAGTTTTGTTTTAGTGAAAAAATCTGGAATATCCCTTGGAAAATTATTCTCGTTATTTTATCAATATATTATTTCCAGTCTACTGATGGGGATAACTGTATATTTCATAATGAAAAAATTCAATGATAGTTATTTTTTTATGTTCGTGGATATACTCATAGGTATTATTGTGTATTTCTTGATATTATTTCTTCTTAAAAATAAATATGTTTGGCAAATTGTAAAATCCAAAATTCCATCGTAATCTTTTACCTGCAAGTCTTTTTATGTGCAGAAAAGTTTTGTCATTTGCCTTACTAAGTAGCGATTCCGTTTTATAGTCGTTTCTGAAAATCTGTGATATAATCATTGTTATGGAACAAATCAGAAAACTGCCTGTAGGCATTCAGACTTTTGAGCGCATTCGTTCAGAAAATTACATTTATGTAGATAAAACTCAGTTTGTATTCGAATTGGCGAATCTGAGTCGTCCGTATTTTCTGAGTCGTCCGCGTCGTTTTGGAAAGAGTCTACTTCTTTCAACATTCCGTGCGTATTTTGAGGGAAAAAAAGATTTGTTTCATGGCCTTGCACTCGAAAAACTTGAGGAAAAAGTTGCAAAAGAAGAAAATCGTGAGGCTTGGATAAAATATCCTGTTTTGTATGTGGATTTTAACACAGGTGACTTTTCCTCTTTTGAAAAACTTGAAGAAACGCTTTCATTCCGCCTTTTTGAATGGGAAAAGGAATATGATGTTCATAGTGAGGCAAAGACAATTGCAGACAGATTTTCAGTTGTAATTGAAACTGCATGCAAAAAAACAGGGCGTCAGGTTGTCGTTCTTGTCGATGAATATGATAAGCCTCTTTTAAGCGTCGTAGATAATGTTCAGCTTCTTGATAAATATCGTATGCTTTTAAAATCTTTCTACGGAATCTTAAAAAGCTACGACCGCTTCCTGCGTTTTGTTTTTCTGACCGGGGTAACAAGGTTCGATAAGGTTTCTATTTTCAGCGACTTGAACAATCTGATTGATATTTCGATGACCGAAAAGTATTCTGCTATATGCGGGTACACACAAAAGGAGCTTGAAACCGTTTTTGAGCCAGAAATAGCCCAGCTTGCCGAAAAAAAGAAGATTTCTCATGAAGAATGTATTGTGCAATTAAAAAAAATGTATGACGGCTATCATTTTACCGAAGACCTGCTCGATATCTACAATCCATTCAGCACGATGAGTGCTTTTGTGAACAATAATCTCGGAAGCTACTGGTTCGCCACAGGAACACCGACTTTCCTCGTAAAGATGATGCAAAAGACTTCTTTCCCGCTTGAAACGCTGGAAGACGGGATTGATGTTGACGGCACATCTCTTGAAGGTTATCGCTTAAACAGTGAAATGCCCGTTCCAATGCTCTACCAGACAGGCTATCTTACAATCAAGGATTATGAAAGCGATATTCAGGCGTTTACTCTTGGCTTTCCAAATAACGAAGTTCGTTACGGCTTTTTCAAGTGTCTTGTTCCGTATTATGCGGGGTTCGAGAACGGAACAGATAAAATTGAAATCGTGAACTTTATAAAAGAAATTCGAAGCGGGCAGGTCGAAAAATTCATGAGACGTATTCAGGGGATTTTTGCAGCTTCTCCAAAAGAAACAAGCCAGAAATATTACGAACTGAATGCGCAGGCTTTTTTCTGGCTTATTTTTAAGCTCATCGGCCAATTTATCCAGTGCGAGGTGCAGAATGGCGAGGGCAGAAGTGATGCTGTCGTATGGACAAAAGAGGCAATTTATATTTTTGAGTTTAAACTTGACGGCACGGCAGAAGAAGCGATGTCGCAAATAAACTCGAAGAATTACGCAATCTCCTACGAAACCGATGGACGAAAAATCACAAAGATTGGAGCAAACTTTTCAAGCGAGACAAAGAATCTTACTGATTGGCTGGTAGAGTAGTCATACTCTACATAGCTTTTCCAGATATTTTCGGCTGTCATGTGAAGGGCACCTTAAACTTAGAATACACCTCTTTTTTTTACTGGAATTTTACTTCGATTTTCAATTGAACCACAAAGCATTTTTATCTATAATATAATTATGCTTCTTTATCTTGCCTTCAAGAATATCATTTCCAAAAAAAGCTCTTTTGTCATCATTCTTTTTATCGCCTTTGCCGTTATGATGCTTGTCGTTACCAATGCGGTTTTTGACAGCACGGAGCAGGGCGTCCAGGAAACATTTGTTTCCAGTTTCACCGGTGACATCGTTGTTCGTCCTCTGTATAAATCGCCGCTTTCTCTTTTTGGTGACGAAACTCCTGTAACTGGCAAACTCACGGAGCTTCCAAATCTCATTCCTTACAACGAAATTTATGATTATCTTTCAGCCTGTCCTTTTGTTTCCGATCTGGTCCCGCAGGTTTCTGGTATTTCCCAGCTCTCCAGTGACAGCGAGGATACAAAATGCTACATGTTCGGTGTTCCGGCTCTTAAATATCTCGAATTAATGAAATCTATCAATATTATAGAAGGAAAACCATGGGCAGACGGTGAAAAGGGCATCATGCTTTCCTCTAAATATGCCAGGGACATGAATGTTCGTCTGGGAGACACTTTGCAGTTTGCGATTAGTGAGGGCTTTTCTTCCCGAATCCGTGCAGTTCCTCTTACCGCGATTTATGATTACTCTGTTGAAAATTCAATTCTCGACAAAATCGTTCTTACCAATCCTGAGACTGTCCGTTCTATCATGGATATGTCTGATTTGTCAGCCGCAGATAAAATCGAAATCTCTGAGAGCGCGGAGAATATGCTTTCTGATTCTGATTTGGATGATCTTTTTTCTGATGCAGAGGACAAATCTGATGTCGTTCACACAGAAGAAATAAAAATTTCCCAGGAAGAAATCGAAGCTTTTGAGAACAGCTACACAAATTCCTCGTCATGGAATTTCCTTATCTGCCGTGTAACTGACCACAAAAAAACAAATAAAATTATCAAGGATTTAAACAAAGTCTTCAAAGAGAAAGACTGGCCTTGTGAGGCTGTAAACTGGCGTTCATCTGCTGGAAGCACGGCTTTTTATCTTTTTATCCTCCGTCTTATCCTCAATATCGGTATCATTATCATTCTTGGGGCTGGCTTTATAGTCGTAAACAACACTCTTGTAATCAACGTCCTTGACCGAATCCGTGAAATCGGCACAATGCGGGCTATCGGTGCAAACAAACGCTATATCACCAAAGAATGTGCCGCAGAAACTATGATTATGGCTTTCGTTGCGGGCGTCCTTGGCTGTGTCTTAGGTTTTTTTGCTTCAATGGCTGTTTCTGCTTCTCATCTGACTTTCTCAAATACTTTCCTTATCCAGCTTTTTGGCGGCTCGGTTCTGCACACTTCTGTAAAACTTTCCAATCTGTGCAGTGCTTTTGGACTTTCACTTTTCATTGGTCTCATCGCATGGATTTATCCTCTTATAAATGCAATCCGGGTTAATCCTGTTGAGGCTATGCAGGGGGTAAAATAATGTATCAGACAAAAATAGCACTTCGCTCCCTTATTTATCGTAAAACACAGTATGTTTCGCTTTTTCTTGTCTGTATGTTCGGCGTGGCAATTTCGCTTGCTGCTATTGCAATCAGTACCGGCATGATTCGCTCGCTCGATCAGAAGGCTCGCATTTATTACGGTGGTGACTTTGCCCTGATGTGTGCCAAAGATGATGCCTGGCTTGATATTTACAATTATGAAGAAAATCTTGAACTTGTAAAATCTGTTTTGCCTAAAAATGCAATCGTATCGCCAAGATTTGAGCTTGACGGGCGGCGTGGTGCCTTCTATTTTGAGGGCGTCCAGGCCCTTCAGCAAACTTTCAAAGGAATCGAAATAGAAAACGAAAAATCACTTCTTTCAAGCCTGACTTTTGTTGAGGGCGGGGTAGAAAATGTACTTTCTTCGGTCGGGCAAAAAAATTGGGTTTTTATTTCACAACCAATTGCAAAAATGCTTGGTGCCCATGCAGGCGATGAAATAACTCTCCAGCTCGAGACATTTGACAATGTTTTGAATACAGTACAAATCGAAATAAAAGGAATTTTTCAGGATTCCAGCGTATTCGGTATGTATACTTCCTATTTTGACTTCAGTTTCCTCAAAACTGCATACACTCGTCCTGAAGATTATGCAAATCGAATCTGTGTATATTTTCCCGGCAGAAATATTACAGAAAAAAAACTTCACGAATTTTATGATTCTCTTTCTGGCGTTCTGAACATGTATCAATGGGTCGATGACAAGGATGATTATATTGATGTTGACTCGTTTGAAACCGAAACATGGGGCTTTATTCCTCTCAGCGCAAACCTCAATGACGTTGAGATTATGGAACTTGCCATGGATGCAATCATAACTTTTATCGTTGTCATCCTCACTATTATCATAATTGCCGGAATCGGAAGCACATATCGCGTTCTTATCATGAAAAGAATCACGGAAATCGGCATTTACATGGCTGTCGGCATGAAAAAACACTCGATTGTTTTTACTTTGCTGACTGAGTCTTTGCTTTTGCTGATTAGCGGTTGCATTGCAGGAATTCTTCTCACTGGAATTTTCTGTTCAATTATCTCTTTGTTTGATTTTTCCTTTATTCCTTCTTTTGATATGTTCCTCGAACAAAGTAACCTTTGTCCACGTCTTGATGTTATAAAAAGTGTGATGGTGATTTTTTCTGTCATCGTTGCTACGTTGCTGGCTGTCTTGTATTCCACGCTAAAATCAATTAAAATCATGCCGGTACAAGCACTCGCAGTCACAGAATAATTTTATGGGAGTTCAACATGAAACTTACTTACAATTTTAAAAAAACTGCACTTTTTGTTTTTACGCTTGCATCTCTTTCTTTTTCGGCAAACGCTCTTTCTGCAAAAGATGTCGCAGAATTGCTTAAAAAGGCTGAGAGTGCCACATCTTTCTATGATACGGATTTTACAGCTTCTTATGAAGTTGTTCAGGAAAAGCCGGGCGAGGGCAGAAGCAAAACCAATGCTACAATCTATCGCCGTGATACCGAAGCAAAATGGACAATCCTAATCACAGCCCCTCTAAAAGACAAGGGCAAGGGCTATCTCCAGACTGACAACAGCATCTGGTTCTATGATCCGGCCGACCGTCGCTTTACTTTCTCAAGCTCAAAAGATAAATTTCAGGGCACAAACGCAAACACTTCAGATTTTGCGCCACAAAGATATTCTTCCGATTACTCTGCCGAAAAAATTGAAGAAGTAAAACTCGGTAAGCTCGACTGCCTGCTTTATACTCTCAAAGCCACAAACAAGAATGTCGATTACCCGCAGATTAAATTATGGATTACCAAAAATGACGGTCTCACACGCAAAAAAGAAGATTATTCTCTGTCAGGCCAAAAACTCCGTACAACTGCAATTCCGTCATATCAGAAGGTTGACGGCAACGGGAAAACTTATCAGATTCCTGTAAGCATGGTGATTCAGGACAATCTTAAAGGCAAAAAAATTGATGGCAAAATGGCATACGAGAAAACTGTCATTTCAATCTCAAATGCGGTACTTGCAAAACAAGACGATGCCGTTTACACTAAGCCTTATCTCGAATTGATGAGTGGCAAATAAAAAACGTGATTAAGTTAAAAAAGTTTATTAATTTTCCTGCAATTTCTCTTGTTTTTTCTTTGCTTGTTTCTCCTGCCTTTTCGCAAGAAAGCGATTCTGGTGGAGCAGTTTTAGTTGAATCCGCAGAATCTTCCGAAACTGAACAGGAACTTGATGACGTTGATTCGCTTTTTGAAAATGCAGAGGATTCTGATAATGCTATCGTGACCTCAGATTCTCCTGACGGAACGAACTATAATATTCAGCTTGGTTCCTTGAAATTCCCGATTGAAGTTTCAGGTTTGATGAATACAGAGCTTGGTGGCGCATTTCTTCGGGAAGATAGTGTAAATGATGCAACATTCTATTTCGATTTTAAGAACTATATTTACTTTATAACTCGCCCGGATAAGTATCTTACTTTGCGTGGTACTCTCAAAACGACTATGCCCAAAGACAGCTCGGATACAGCGCAGGAGCAGAATAATCATCTTCTATATATTTATGAGATGTATTTCGATTATCTGGTGCTTGATCGGGTTTATATAACGGCTGGTAAAAAGAAATCCATATGGGGAAATATCCGCCTGTTCTCAGATTACTATGATGAAAAGGAAAATATAAGTTCTACCGATGACACACAGGCAACAGACTTAATAGATAGCAACGTTTATGATGCCCAGTATACGAATATTCTTTACGATTCACGTGAGTATATTTCCGGAATTATAAAAATTCCTTTCTGGAATCATACATTTACAGCTCTTGCTATGTATAATGATGAAACTAACGTCAGCTCAACAAAAACCGAGAATATGTCCCTTGCATCAAGTTTGGAACTGATTTTTTTCAATACATCAATAAATTTCTTTGGTCGCCGGTTCAAGCTTAAGGAGACTGATGAAGACAAAAACTCGACTACGCAGCTTCCGATTGTCGGTATGGAACTCAAACGCACTTTCTTCAATTTTGATGTTTACGGTCAGACTATTGCGAGGGTGCAGGACGGAACCAAAGCCAAAGAAATTTTTAACTCTCATTTTCAGGATTTTTCTACATTCAACCGCGTTGTTTCAACAATCGGAACTTACCGTATGTGGACTGAGAATTTTCCTTATTTTGGATTTAATATTGAATTCCAGAATATATACAAGCCAAATCCATCCGCAACAGAAAATTATTTCACAAACCGCATGGCCCTGCAAGTCGGAATGGCTAAACTTGGCCCAGAGCGAAACATAAAGCCTGCTATTCAATGGAACCACAACTTTACGGATCGGTCTGGCTTTGTAAAGCCTGGTATTATCTTTTCAAGGGTCCTTCCGCATTGTGACTGGAAGATCGGCGCAAAGTATGAATACGGCAAGGTTCGCTTTGATTCTGAGACCGGTGAGCAGCACAAATTCTCAAAACTCACCGCAGGAACTTACATAACAATTAATCTTGATTATTAGTCTTGGATTTTTCCGTCTCGAATTTTGATTACATGATCGCTCAATGCTACGATTTTTGCGTCGTGTGTTGAGAATACGAACGTAGTTTTGAGTTCCTGATTGAGTTTTTTCATTAATTCGAGAATCTGATCACCGTTTTTAGAGTCGAGGTTTGCGGTCGGCTCATCGGCAAGAATTACAGGGGCTTTTGTGACAAGTGCACGGGCAATGGCTACACGCTGACGCTGACCGCCGGAAAGTTCGCTTGGCTTGTGATTGCGCCAGTCTGAAAGGCCGACTGTTTCCAAAAGAAATTCAATCCAGTCGCGTTTTTCGGAAGCCGAAAGAGTGGTGCTGGCAGGAGAAGGACCGAGCGTGAGAGGAAATTCAATATTCTCCCATACATTAAGTACAGGAATAAGGTTGAAAGTCTGGAAAATGAATCCGAGATGGCTTCGACGGAGTTCTGTGAGTTTTGAATCAAGTTTAAATGGAACTTTTTTGGATTTTTCCAAATCTATTCCCTTGTAAACATCAGTGCCTTCGAGAATAATTGAACCGGAATTGGGCAAATCGATGAGGCCAATCATATTGAGCAATGTGGATTTGCCAGAGCCGGAAGGTCCTGAAAGAGCCGCGAATTCGCCTTTTTCGATTTTAAAAGACGCGTTGTCCACAGCTTTGACCTGTACCTTTTCCATCTGATAGATTTTGCTTACATTTTTGAGTTCAATTACTGCCATGTGTTGAATTATACAAGATTTTCCCCCATTGCACAATTGAAAAAGAATTTATTATGACTTAGAATAATTGAATATGAAAGGAATTATTCTTGCCGGTGGTAGCGGCACTCGTCTTTATCCTATTACAAAAGCTGTGTCAAAGCAGATTCTTCCGCTTTATGACAAGCCAATGATTTATTATCCGTTGAGTTGTCTCATGCTCGCAGGTATCCGCGAGGTTCTTATTATCTCAACTCCGCGTGATATTTCTTTATTCAAAGAACTTTTTGGTGACGGAAAATGGCTGGGTATGAGCTTTGAGTATGCCGTTCAGGATAAGCCAAGGGGGCTTGCAGATGCGTTCATCGTTGGCAAAGATTTTATCGGAGATGATGATGTAGCTCTTGTTTTGGGCGACAACATTTTTTATGGTCAGAGTTTCACGCAGACTCTTAAAAATGCACGCAAAAAGATTGAATCAAAAGCCAGTGAAGCTGTTATTTTTGGCTACATGGTAAAAGATCCTACGGCTTATGGCGTCGTAGAATTTGACAAAACTGGCAAGGTTCTCGGAATCGAAGAAAAACCAAAAGAACCAAAATCAAATTATGCGGTTCCAGGCCTTTATTTCTATAACAACGAGGTCGTCAAAATTGCGAGCGAGGTAAAGCCTTCTGCCCGTGGTGAAATCGAAATCACAGCCGTTAATAATGCATATCTTGAGCGAGAAAGTCTTTCAGTTGAGCTCCTTGGACGAGGTATGGCATGGCTCGACACCGGCACTTACGACGGACTCCTTGAAGCAAGTAACTTCATTGCCACAATCGAAAAGCGTCAGGGAATGTACGTCAGTTGTATCGAAGAAATTGCTTATGCAAACGGCTGGCTCACCAAAGAACAGCTGCTTGAGCTTGCGGCTGGCTACAAGACCGATTACGGTGAATACTTGAAATACATAGCGGGAAAATAAAAAGAGGCCTCACAGATTCGATTTTGCTACGCAAAATCAGGTAGAATTTATTTTAAAGAGATTCCGTAGGAATCTCAAATCTGTGTGGCAACCTAAATTTTAGGAGCAACTTATGTTTGACTTTAAGAAGTGTACATCTTCTGACGGAAAGACTTTCGAAGGCTTGTATGAGATTCAGCCTAAAGTCTTTGGAGATGCGCGCGGATACTTTTTTGAGGTTTATTCCGAAAAAGATTTTTTTGAAGCCGGACTCAAAATGAAGTTCGTGCAGGACAATCAGTCTTCTTCAAGCAAGGGCGTTCTCAGGGGCTTGCATTTTCAGACCCAGCACCCTCAGGGAAAGCTTGTGCGGGCAGTCAGCGGCAAGGTTTTTGATGTCGCCGTTGATCTTCGAAAAGGCTCTGCCACATTCGGAAAATACTACGGAGTTGTTCTCGACAGCGAAAAGCAGAATCAGTTTTATATTCCGGAAGGATTCGCACACGGATTTTATGTCCTTTCTGAGACTGCCGTATTCGCCTATAAATGCACGGATTTCTATGATCCGAAAGGCGAGGGCGGCTTAATGTGGAACGATCCAACAATCGGAATTGACTGGAAGAGCGTTGCTCCTGAGATAGAGCCGCTTCTTTCAGAAAAAGACGGCAAACATCCGGCATTCGATGCGAACGGCAACTATTTTGACATCAACGGAAAATGGATTGAAACGAACTGAAAGTGGAAAGTGGAAAATTGAAAACTAACCTCAATTTGCGTACACGAAAAAAATAACTTTCCACTTTCCCTTTTCCGTTTTCAACTAAACTGCTTTTGAAAAGCAAAAAAAATTATATGGAGAAAACTATGCCTAGAAAACTAACAAATATATTAGTAACTGGTGGGGCCGGCTTTATCGGCTCGAATTTCATCAACTATCTCTTTGGGCTCAGCGCAACTGGCAGCAAGGAGTTCATGGATTCTGGCTTCAAGGGCAAAATCGTCAATGTTGACTGCCTTACTTATGCCGGAAACCTTGAGAACCTTTCTATGGTCGAGGAAAAATTCGGAAAAGGTGTGCCTGAGAACGAACGACGATATTTCTTTGAGAAAGTTGACATCTGCGACCGTGCCGAGATTGAGCGAATCTTCAAGCAGTACGACATCGACACTGTTATTCACTTTGCGGCAGAGAGCCATGTTGACCGCTCAATCTTAGGCCCAGAAGCATTCATCAAAACTAACGTGATGGGCACTTTCACGCTCCTTGATGTAGCACGAAATTACTGGGGAATCTCTCTCGATCATCAGCGGGACGATGTTCTTTTCCATCATATTTCCACGGACGAAGTCTACGGCTCTTTGGGCGAGACCGGCTATTTCACTGAAACAACTCCTTACGACCCGCGAAGCCCATACTCTTCTTCAAAGGCTAGTTCTGACCACATCGTAATGGCTTATTATCACACTTACGGTCTTCCAATAACTCTTTCAAACTGCACGAACAATTATGGTCCATATCAGTTCCCTGAAAAGCTTTTGCCGCTCATGATTTCAAACATCCGTGACGGAAAGAACCTTCCTGTTTACGGCGAAGGCAAGAATATCCGCGACTGGATTTATGTCGAGGACCATAACCGCGCTGTCTGGCAGATTGTAAACTCTGGCAAAACCGGCGAAAAATACAATATCGGTGGTGAAAATGAATGGCAGAACATCAAGCTGTTGCATAAGGTAATCGAAATCGCCGCACCAAAAGTCGGAAAAACGGCAAGTGATGTTGAAAAAACAATCGTACACGTAAAAGACCGCCCTGGTCACGACGCCCGCTATGCAATCGACTGCAGCAAAATCAAAAAAGAGCTCGGCTGGGAGCGTAAGATGACCTTCGAGCAGGGGCTTTCTCTTACAGTAAACTGGTATCTTGAACACAAAGAATGGGTAGACCACATCTTGAGTGGTGAATACAAAAACTGGATCTGCGCAAACTACGGAGGTAGATAATAAATTCCTCACAGAGCTTTGGAGAACACAGAGAGACTATAAAAAAATCTCTGTGTTCTCTGTGCTCTCTGTGAGAAATTTTAATAATTGACTATGGTTTGGATTATTGGAAACAAGGGGATGCTCGGTACTCAGATTTGCCGCACCCTTTCAGAAAATAAAATTGAATTTGTCGGCACTGACAGCGATGTGTCAATCCTCGATTATCCGGCTCTTGAAGGCTTTGCTTGCTGCAAAAACATTTCTTTCATCGTGAACTGCGCGGCTTACACTGCCGTTGACAAGGCCGAAAGCGACGTTGATTTTGCACGAGAACTGAACGCAAACGGTCCTCGGAATATCGCGCGTCTTGCAAAAAAACTTGGCGTTCCGTTCATTCATATTTCAACGGACTATGTTTTTGATGGAACAGCTTCTTCTCCAATAAGCGAAGACACTCCTATAAAACCAATTGGTGTTTATGGCCAGACTAAGGCAGAGGGGGAGAGGGCAATTTCTGGAGAAACAAGTGATTTTTACATTCTCCGAACGGCCTGGCTTTATGGCTGGAGCGGAAAGAATTTCGTCTATACGATGATTCGTGCGATGAACAGCCACGAAAGTGTAAAAGTCGTGAATGATCAGAGGGGAACGCCCACAAACTGCGTCACACTTTCTTCAGTGATTTTAAAAATCATCGAAAAGCGGGCTTGCGGCGAGTCTGTTCCGAACGGAATTTACCATGTCACTGATTTGGGCGAAATCACATGGTTCGACTTCACAAAAGAAATTTTTGCGCAGGGGCTTGGAAACGGTCTTATCACTAACAAAAACTGCGTCGTAAATCCATGTGCTACAACAGAATATCCTACACCAGCGAAACGACCTGCATATTCAGTGCTTGATAAATCAAAGATTCAGAAGACTCTCGGAATCACGCTTCCAGACTGGAAAAAAAGTTTGGGCGGCTTCTTGAATTCTGAACTCTTTGACAAGACTCGCATTGAATAGTAGAATAAATTGTGTTTCTTGTATTATTTATAACAGTTATTTGTATTTTTCTCTTTGTTCGTATTCTGATTGTTTTTCAGACACCCATTCAGTTCTTCAGTACGGGGCAGGACAAAGGCTTTAAATTCAGTGAAATTGTCCTTCTCTGGAAGCTTGCAAAAGAGGCCGAGCTGGAAGAGCCTGTAAGTCTTTATGTTTCGGTTCCCACGCTCAACATGGCAATTTCAAAAATCGTCATGGATGCAAAAGCAAATGGCACGGAAAGTCTTGCATCAACACAGAATTTTATTTCAAAACTCTACGAGTATCGCACGAAGATTGATTTGGATCATGAAAACAAAAAGGGGCTTGAATCTACAAAATATCTCGAAAAAGGTCAGCGTCTCCGTATTATCCTCAAAGGCAAGGGCGTATTTGTTTCAGAAATTTTAAGCGTTGGCTATGAACTTATAATCCGTGTTCCTCTTCAAAAAAATGTCAAAGTAATCGAAGGCAGTGATTGGGTAACTCATGATGTCAGTGTTTATCTATGGCGCAAAGGTGATGCTGGCTATGTCTTTGATACTCGCGTTACAAATGCAGGTGTGTTCCAGGGACAGAGCGTAATTTATCTTGCTCATACAAATCAGCTGGAACGTGCACAAAAACGCAAGTCTGTCCGGGCTGAATGTCAGATTTATGCACAGCTGTATTTTCTCACCGAAGATCTTCCTGATTACGATGCCGTTGAAATTGAAGATGGATATAAATGTCTATTGGAAGACATTTCAGAAGACGGCGCGATGATTCGTATTGGTGGAAAAGGCAAGCAGAACATCAAGATCAAGCTTCAGTTTGACATTGATGACAGGCTTATCATTATGTTCGGAATTGTTCGTGCGGTCGAGTTCAATCAGGAATTAAATCAGTCGCGGCTTCATTTTGAATGTTTGCATATTGAAAAAGATATGAAGAACAAGATTCTCGAATTCATTTATCGGGATCTTTCAGAAGAAAAGAAAGATGAGCTTACGGCCCTTGCGGAAGTTGAGCAGGAAGGCGTTGAGAGCGGCGACATCCAGGAAGGTGAGAGCGAAGTTAATACAGCCGAAGAAAATCTCAGCCCAAACGAAGTGCTAGATATTGCGGCTGACTCAGATGATTCCATAGATTCAGAAGATTCCGCTGATTCAGAAGAGACAATTGATTCTTCTACTTTGTTTGATGAAGGAAATGTCGATACCAAGGCTGCCGAAGAGCTGGCAAATTTAGAGATTCCTTTTGAAAGCAGGAGCATTGAATGAAAAACAAATTCATTCTTGCGTTTTTGATATTTTTTTCCTCTTTACAAATTTTTGCCGTATCATCACAAACTGAGAAAAACTTTATAAAAGCGAGCCTTGCCGAAAAAATTACGATTGTTAAAAATTTAAAAGAAAAAGACCTTGTTTCTGTCACACAAAAAGCCCTTGATTTTTCAATTGAAAATTCCTCTGTCTTAAAAGACGACAAGGATTTAACGAATCTTGCGCTTGCTTGTGTCCTTGTGCTTCCGTCAGATGCTGAATCAATAAAAAACTTAAAAAATTCCGATTTGCAGCAAATTTCTGAAAAATTCATGACGATTTTCAAATTGTTTAAGAATCCTGAGCTTCGTCGTGCGATTATGAAGAATCTGGAGCTTTATTCCGGCAATGACCAGTCGCTCACTGTTTTGTTTCTTAATGACTATCTTGCATCAGCTTACAAAGCAAACGAAAACGAAGAGAATGTCCTGGAAGAAGCCATCATAACGATTGGCAAAATTGGTGATAATGAATCTCTATCAATAATTTACAATATCTGGGTTTCAAAAATCTGGGATAAATATCATAAAGCCATTGATGATGCGCTTGTCTCTCTGTCCCGAGATTCCTTTGGCGATGCAATCAGAATTCTTTCCTCTTCAAAAATTGAGGATTCTGCGCATTATTTTAAAATTTTGAAAAAATCTGATAAAATTTCTGAAAATTCTTTGTGCCAGATTGCCGAAAACGCACTTTTAATTGCTATTAATAATGTAGAGAATTTGAGCGCAAAAAGCGAAGATTCTGAAAAGGCGTTTATAGGTTTTCAGCTTGATACTCAGGAAGTTCTTACGGAACACAAATGGTCCCATGCGGCTTCTGCAATCAACAGAAACTTATTGCTGGCCAAAAAAGCTTATGCAAAAGGAACAATGGGCGAAAAAGATTTTGTCAGACTGATTAAAACTTCCGTTCAAATTCCTTCACACGACCTTGCTCAGAGTCTTACAGATATGCTCTCAGAGTGCAATCGCAAAGTAGAAAATGCATCTTCGGACGCCAAAGTCGAAATGCCTGCCAAGAGCGTTGTTCTTGCTCTGATTACTGCATTAGGAGAATTGGGAGACAAAACAGCCTTTGATACGCTTTTATCAGTGACTTATCTCTCATATCCGCTTGAAGTCGTTGACGAGGCCAAAAAGTCTCTCCAAGCATTAAATTGGTAAAAAATCTTAAAAATCCTGTTTTTGTCTCCAGTCTGATTCTTGCAATTCTTTTTTATTCGGGAATAGCAAAAATCAAGAATAGAAGTCCGTTCGTCTGTTTTGCAAAAAAATCTGAGATTGTGAGAATTGAGGGCTTTGTGACATCCAATCCTGTTAAGACCTCATTTTTTGGTTCATCTTACAAAACATCCTTTTGCATAAGAAAGGCTTTTACTTCATGTGGTATATATGAATCAAGGGGAGAGGCATCCGTTTATTTTCCCTGCGAGCTTGTTGAATCTTATTATCCAGGAAAATTGTACAGCAAAGTTTTTTCTGGTGGAAAATGGGGGCTTGTTGAGAATGGAAGTGTTTTTTCTCTTGAAGTAAAATGCGTTCAAAAAGGAAAGGAAATTATATTCTTTGTTGAGAACGGAAAATTCCTTGGCTGGCACGGAAATTGTTTTCAAAAACGCGTGGCAAGATTCCGTGCATTGTGTCGTCTTCAGTTCAAACGGCTCATGTATGCATGGGGAAAGGCAGGCGGGCTTCTTCTGGCTCTCCTTTCGGGGAGCCGTGAATACACAGAAAAATCCGTTTCAGATGCTTTCCGTGATTCGGGATTGTCACATATTCTCGCTCTTTCCGGGATGCACCTCGGCCTTTTCGGTGGAATAGCGCGTTTTTTAGGACGTAAGGCTAGTGGAAGAAATCTTGGGGACGCGATTCAGCTTGGGGCAGTTGCGTTTTTTGTGTGGTTCGCGGGACTTTCTCCTTCTTTGTTCAGGGCTTTTCTTGCAGCGTTAATTTTGTATCTCAACTCGTTTTTCAGGATGAACCGGCCCGAAGGACTTTCCCTTCTTTCATTTTGTTTTATTATTCATTGTGTGATTTTTCCTTCACATATTCTGGAACCGGCATTTATGCTTTCTTATGCTTCACTTGCGGGAATTATGATTTTTGGAAAAACTTTCAGGAAGTGGTATCCAATTTTTATTCCGTATAAGATTCGCATTTCTCTTTCGGATTCTTCGGCAGCTCAGCTTTCAACTGCTCCTGTCGCGATACGTCTTTTTGGAAGGCTCATGCCGCAGGGAATTGTCGCAAGTCTTTTTGTGTCGCCGCTTGTATTTCTTTTTTTGTATTTAGGGCTTTTTGGTGTGATAATTTGTCTTCTTGTGCCTTTTCTTTCTGTGCCAATAAGTGTTATTATGAGTGGATTGTATTTTTTAATCAGTAAACTGGTTTTATTTTTCAGCTTTAAATAATAAGGAAAAAGATTTGGAACACCCTGACTACAACAGTCCATTGGCTTTGAAAGCGTTTTTGGACGAAAACGGTATGGCAATGCAAAAGAAATTCGGGCAGAATTTTTTGGTGAATGCCGATGCCCGCAAAAAAATTATCGATTCTCTTGATATTGACGAAAATTCTACCGTGTGGGAAGTAGGGCCTGGTCTTGGCAGCATGACTGACGAGATTCTTGGGCGCGGTGCAAAACTCACGGCCTTTGAGATTGACCACGGATTTGCCAGGCTTGTAAGGCAGTTTTTTGAGAATTACTCAGAGAAAGGCAAATTTGAGCTCGTTGAGGGCGATGTTCTCAAAACATGGAAAAAATATTCCGATGAGCATGGCGTTGCCCAAAGATTTTTTGGAAATCTTCCGTACAATGTTGCCGCCACAATAATTGCGGACACAATCAACGAGGGAGTTCGCTTTGATAAGGCCGTTGTCACGATTCAAAAAGAAGTCGCTCAGAGAATGACCGCAAAGGAAGGAACTGAAAATTATTCTTCGTTCTCCGTTTTGTGCCAGTGGGCCTACAATGTCAAGAATATTGTTGATTTGGCAGGTGGAAATTTCTGGCCCGTTCCGAATGTTGCGAGCAGGGTCGTGCTCATGACAAAACGCGAGGATTTTCCGCGGTGTAAAAATCCCAAGCTGTTCATGAAAATGCTCCGTCAGCTTTTTTCTTCACGAAGAAAGACTGTGCGAAACAATATGCTTGCTCTTGCGGGCAATGAAAAAACAGACCAGGCTCTAGAAAAGGCCGGAATTAAGGGCAGCGTGAGAGCCGAGGATTTGAGCGTAGATTTGCTTCTAAAACTTTCGGACGCTTTGAATGAGGTAATGTGATAAATGCCACACAGGTGCAAGATTCCTGCAGAATCTTACTTTTATAAATTTACTGATTTTGCATAGCGAAATCGAATCTAGGCAAGCACGTCAACGAATGAGCTTGCTGTGGCAATTAAAAAATTCAAAATGAAGAAGTTTTTGTTCTTTTTGCTTTTTATTTTTGTGTTCTCGATTTTACCCCAAAATCTTTTTGCGGCTGATTCTTCAAATTATGATGATATTAATTTCCCTCAGTGGGCAAAAGATATTCGTCGAACAGAAATTATTACGTTCGGTTCACTTCCTTTTGTTACGCTGTGGACGACCGTAGGCTATTCTCTTTATCAGTACGGGGAATTCCGAAATCCGCTCGATAAAAGCACGGATTCTTTCACAGAGGATGATCAGTGGAAAATAATCAAAATTTCTGCAGTAACTTGTGTAGGATTGGGACTGACAGATTTGGCTATCAATATGATTTCCCGTACACGAAAGGAGAGCAAACTTCGGAAACTTCGCGAAATGCAACCGTATACTGTAACAGCTGCAAAAGACCGTACTCCTCCAAGATTGCATGAAGACGAGACAGACGAACAGGCCGAAGAGAGACTCAAACGCGAAAAGGAAATGGAAAATCTTCCACCGTCCGAAAGTTTTATCGAGGGAGTTGAAAGTGCCATTTTTTAGCGCAAAAATTCCTGCTGATTTTGCGGGCTTTACAAGACTCGACAAATATATCGCTTCTCTTCCAAGTTCTGCGTTCGATGGTACAAGCATGAACCGCTCCAAACTCAAAAGCGGGGCCACAGAAATCCTGCTCAACGGAAAAAACGCAAAACTCTCCGCAAAGGTAAAGGCGGGTGATCAGATTGACATTCAGTGGGAAGAAAATATCCCCGAGGACATAGAGCCTGAAAATATCCCTCTGAAAATCATTTATGAGGATGAAAATGTCTGCGTCGTGAACAAAAAGCAGGGAATGGTCACTCATCCGGCAGCGGGGAACTGGAACAGTACGCTCGTGAACGCACTGTTATATCACTGGGGGCGAAATGCGATTCATCAGGACTCAACCGAAGAAGTGAACGCCGATAAAAGACGACCTGGAATCATTCATCGGCTCGACAAGGACACGAGCGGAGTCATAATCACTGCAAAAAATCGCTCGGCCGAAGAATTCTTGCACGATGAGTTTTTGCATCACAACCGAATTACAAAAGAATATATCGCAATTTGCTGTGGTCGTCCAAAAATCCTTGAAGGCAGGATCGAAACTCAGATTATCCGTGATCCGCGGGACAGAAAACGTTACAAGGCCGCCGTCGGTACGGAAGAAGGTAAAAAGGCGATTACACTTTACAAATGCTTTGCAACTTACGGACCGTTCTCGCTTATGAGAATCCGAATCAAAACCGGGCGCACACATCAGATTCGCGTGCACATGAAATTCTTAGGCTGTCCGGTAATGGGAGATCCGATTTACGGGAATTTCTTAAAAGGTTCGCCGTTCCAAAGTGCAAGCCTCATGCTCCATGCATATTTATTAAAAATCCGTCTTCCAGGTCATAAAGAACGGTCTACATTCAAGGCGCCTGTTCCGTTGCGCTTCAAAAAAGTTCTCAGGACATTGCACGAAAAATATGGAAGTGGAAAATTGAAAACGGAAAACGGAAAATGAAACTTGAAAAATTGCGAATTTTGCATGAACCATCTGATTCTTCACCTTTTCTTGTTGTTTTTAAGCCGGCTGGGCTTCCGAGTGCACCGCTTTTTGAAGGTGATGAGAGCGTTTTGACGGAGGCAATCCGATATTTTCCTCAGATTGCACTTGTTCATGGCAAAAAAGAAGTTGAGCATGGGCTTGTCCATCGAATTGACACGGAGACGGCAGGGCTTGTTCTAATCGCGACTACGCAGGAATCATTCGATAAGCTTATTCAATCCCAAAAAGACGGGAAATTTGAAAAGTGGTACCGTGCAGATGTCGATAACATTCCTGATTGTGCAGAGATTCTTGGTGGATTTCCGTCGGCTCCAAACATCATAAAAAATCAATTTGTTGCCGAAAGTGCTTTTCGTCCGTTCGGGCAAAAAGGGCGTGAAGTTCGGCCTGTGACTCAGAATGCGGGCAGGGCAGCTCTCAAAAAAGGCGGGAGTGCCGTTTATCAGACAGAAATTTCTTTTGAATCAGAAAACGTCGCTATCTGCCACATAAAGTCAGGCTTCAGACATCAGGTTCGCTGTCATTTGGCTTGGTGCGGCTTCCCGGTAAAAGGCGATAAAATCTACAATCCAAATTTTAGAGAAAAACTCTTTATTTCAGAACATGCTCACGAATCTCATGAAATGAAATTCACCGCGTTCAAAATCAGTTTTCCTCATCCTCTGACACAGATTCCTCTAGTTTTTCAAATGTAAAGAGGCAGAATGCTTTGATTCGATTGTAAAATGCCCTGTCAATCCGTTTGTCAATGAACGGAAGCTTTATGATGTCAACTCCGCCAAGCGCATAAATTATCCAGTTGTCGCCGTAACGAAAAATAGAGATTACGGCAATCATTTTACCTTTACCAATCGCACTGATAAAGCTTTTGTAACGCACTCGGTTGATGTTCTTCATCTGATAAAAAAAATACGTGCCGAATTTTACTGACTCAATCCTGCCTGTAAAATAATCAAGTGGTTTCATCAAAAATTTTTCAGTGATGATTTCCTTTCCGCCGACTTTTTCGATATTCTGGATTTTTGCGTCTGCGTAGAGGTAAACGATTTCGTTATCTTCATCGGTGTAAAACGGAACTTTTGTGTAGCTTTCCTCGTCTTTGAGCATTTTGGATACAATTTCTGTAAGGTTCTCGTACTTTTTGTAAGGAAGAATTTTGATTATTTCCGCAAGATGGTTAGGATTCACTTTTTTGACCGCGGAAATAAGCTGGCTGGCTTCGGGAATATCGTTTATCCGCGAGTATTTGAGCTTTCCGATGCTGTTACAGACAACTTCACCTCGTCTGAGCGCGAGAATTTCTGCTGACGTAAGCCTTCATTGAAAAGATAGTCAATTTCTCCGCCCATTATCCTGACTGGCGTTTGCGAAAAAATCATGCTGAGAGAAAAAAGTGAAAAGAAAAGGAAAAATACTTTCTTCAATTTATTACCACAATTTTTTTTGAATTAGTTTAAACTTTTCTCGCACATCACGCAAGAATGTGATATACTATTTGAATCATGATTGCACGTCATATTCAGGAAATGATAAATTCTAAGGGTGCATCAGTCATCCGAAAAATGTTTGAAGAAGGCATCGTGCTCAAAAAGGAGCATGGTGAGGACAATGTTTTTGATTTCACTCTGGGGAATCCGGATTTGGATCCGCCAGAAAAAGTCATCAAAGCTATCCAGGAAGAAGCAAAAGACACAAGCCACGGATGTCACGGCTACATGCCAAACGCAGGCTATCCTTTTGTCCGTGAAGCAATTGCTCAAAAAATCACAAAAGAGCAGGGAGTCGCTGTTTACGCAAGCAATGTGATTATGACTGTTGGGGCCGCGAGCGCGCTCAACTGCGTTTTCAAGTCGATTCTTAATCCGGGCGATGAGGTTATTGTTCCGGCTCCATTCTTTGCCGAGTACCGCCATTATGCCAAAAATCACGGCGGCATTCTTGTTGAAGTTCCTTCAAAATCTGATTTTTCTTTGGATTTAGAGGCAATCAAGTCAAAATTATCCGAAAAAACTGCCGCAATTCTTATCAATAATCCGAACAATCCTACAGGCAAGATTTATTCCGAGAGCGAGATTAAAGAGCTTGCATCAATTTTAACTGAAAACAACAAAAAAACAGGTCGTGTCACATACCTTGTGTGTGATGAGCCTTACCGTGCGATTGTTTATGATGGGGCAAAGGTTGCACCGGCTTTCCAGTTCTACGACAACACTGTGATTGTATCTTCATTTGCAAAAGATTTGAGTTTGCCTGGCGAGCGAATAGGTTACATCGCCGTAAACCCGAAGTCTCATGAGCCGGAAGAATTCATCAAGGCCGTAACGTTCTCTCTAAGAGTTTTGGGCTGCGTAAACGCTCCTGCCTTCTTCCAGAAAGTCATCGCCAAATCCTGGGATGCCGAGGTCGATTATTCAAGCTACAAAACACGTCGCGACAAGCTCATGGCAATTTTGGACAAGGCCGGAATCGAATATTTCCGTCCGCAGGGAGCTTTCTATCTTTTCTGCAAAGTTCCTGCAAATTTCAAGGGCGACGACGGCGATTTCACTGATTATCTCAAAAAATATCTGATTCTTGCGGCTCCAGGAAGCGGTTTCGGTGGCAAAAATTGGTTCAGGCTTGCATATTGTGTTTCTGAGAAGACAATCGTCAATTCAGAAAAGGCGTTTATCGAAGCTATGAAGAATCTCTAAAGAGGCATGATAAAATTACATCCGTGTAATTTTATCACGGCCAAGTTTTCACCGTTGGCGAAAACTTGCATTTCCGTTGCATCCATGCAACGCCGCTAACGCGGAGTTTATAAGGAGGAAAAAAATGAAAATAATGATGGTAAGTTCTGAGGCGGTTCCTTTTGCAAAAACTGGCGGTCTTGCTGACGCAGTTTCGGCTCTGGCAGGAAATTTAAGCCTTTTGGGACACGATGTCAAAATCGTAATTCCCCGCTACTATAAAATTGACCGGAAAAAACTCACTGCCCTCGAAGGTCCGATGGGAGTTCCTGTTGGAACAGGTCAGGAGTGGACAGAAGTTTACAAAACGCCGCTCCCAGGCTTCCCGAAGGTAGAAGTCTATTTTATTGATCATGAGGCTTGCTTTGGCCGCGATGGCGTATATGGCACAAAGTTTGATCCGGATTTTTCGGACAATACATACCGCTTTTCACTCCTTTGTCATGGAGCATTCCAGATTTGCAACAAAATCCAGTGGTTCCCGGACATCGTTCATGCACACGACTGGAGCGCAGGCCTGGCACCGGTTCTTTTAAAACATGTATGTCGATGGCAGCCTCAATTCAAGCACACGGCAAGCGTTTATACAATCCACAATATCGGCTATCAGGGCGTTTACGGAAAAGACAAATTCCCGGATTTAGGAATTGACTGGGGCCTGTTCTATGGAGCAGGCTTTGAGCGTAACGGCGCAATCAATCACTTGCAGGCAGGAATTTCAAGCGCGGACATGGTAACAACGGTTTCTCCGACTTACGCTTATGAGATTCAGACTGCTGAAGGTGGTTTTGGCATGGACGGTCTTTTGCGCGTTCGCAGCGATGTTGTCCGGGGAATTATCAACGGTGTTGACATCTCAACATGGAATCCAAAGACTGACAAAACTCTTCCTGCAAATTATTCAGTTTCTAATATGAAGGGAAAAGCTGAGTGTAAAAAAGCCTTGCAGGAAGCTTTTGGTCTTGAAGTCGATCCTGATATTCCGTTGATTGGTATGGTAGGCCGCCTCGTAAGCCAGAAAGGCATCGCTGAGGTATTTGCCCCGTCTTACGGCTCAATCTACAACATTTGCCGTGACATGAAGGTTCAGTTTGCGATAATAGGAACAGGCGAAAAGTGGTGCGAGGACGAAATCAACAATCTTCAGTCAAAACTCCCTAATCTCCGTGCAAAAATCGGCTACTCAGAGCAGCTCAGTCACTTGGTCGAGGCGGGAAGCGACTTCTTCCTCATGCCTTCTCAGTACGAGCCATGTGGTCTCAACCAGATGTACTCAGAATTGTATGGCACTTTGCCAATCGTTCGCCGAACAGGTGGCTTGGCCGACACTGTTCAAAATTACAACCAGGAAACAGGCGAGGGTACAGGCTTTATGTTTGACGCGCTCACTCCTGGAGCAATCTATGACACTGTAGGCTGGGCAGTCTGGGCTTACTACAACAAAAAAGACCATATCAAAAAGATGCAGAAACGTGGAATGGAGCAGGACTTCACATGGAAAGCAAGTTGCGAAAAATATGTCGAAGTTTACAAAGAAGCTCTTGCACGAGGCTGCGGAATTTGATAAAATCAATTCTAACCCCTTGAGTCTGCGTATGCGGACTCCAAATGTCCATAAGGAGAACATACACACATGAAAAAGTATGAACTCATGACTATCTATCCTATCGAGGATGAGAAGTTCAAAGACGGCACAGAGAAAGTAAAAGCCGTTCTCGCACAGTTTGGTGCAACAGTCGAAAAAGAAGAGTCTTACGGAGACCGTGACCTCGCTTACGAAATCGCAAAACAGAAGAGAGGTCGATTCGTTCTTTTCACAGTCAAAGCAAATCCTGCTAAAATCGTTGAAATCAACACTCAGTTCCGATTGAACAACAATTTGCTCAAATCTCTTTTCGTTAAACTCGACGACAAAGAAGCAAAATAAGTTTGCATCACCACTTTTACACCTTTGGAGGCATTAAATGACTGATATTAATAGCGTCACAATTGTAGGACGTTTAACCCGCGATTTGAACGGTAGTGATCAGCGTGAATACGCATTCACACCAAACGGTCAGGCTCGTGCGAATATCAGCATTGCAGTTAATCGAAGCCGAAAACAGGGTGATCAGTGGGTAGATGAAGCAAATTTCTTTAATGTCACAATCTGGGGCAAAACAGCCGAGAATCTTCTTCCTTATCTCAAAAAAGGTAAGCAGATTTGCGTAGAAGGTTATCTCAAGCAGGATCGCTGGCAGGATAAGACAACAGGGCAGCAGAGAAGCAATGTTTCAATCGTTGCAAACAATGTTCAGCTTTTAGGCGGAAATTCTGGTAACGGCGGTGCACAACCGTCTGGGGGGTATACACCGAAATTCCAGCCACAGCAGCAGAACAGCTTTGCTCCAAGCAATGATATTCCTGATTATAGCGACCAGAGCTTTGGCGGTCCACAAGACAGTGGTTTCCCAGAAGACATCCCATTTTAATTTATAGGGGGCATGAAAAAATTACTTCCATGTAATTTTTTCACAGCCGAGTTTTTGCCGTTGGCATAAACTCGCACATTCGTTGCCTCCATGCAACGCCGCTAACGCGGAGTTTTTATAGGAGAACACTATGTCAGACGAAGTTACAAACGAAGTCGAACTCAAAGTAGATACACAGGGCGCATCTGAAGGCCGAGACGGTGAGGACAAAGGCGCTCGCGGTAAAGGCAAAACATTCTTCCGCAAGAAGGTTTGCCGATTCTGTGCTAACAAAGCAAAAATTGATTACAAAGATGCAGACGGTCTCAAACGCTTCACAACAGAGCGCGGTAAGATTCTTCCACGCCGTATCACTGGTACATGTGCAAAACACCAGCGCGAGCTCACAGTAGCTATCAAACGTGCTCGCAATATCTGTTTGTTGCCATTCGTAACAGAGTAAATCGAACGGGTTTTACATCCATGTAAAACCCGATTCGTGACAAGAAATGGTCGCACAAAAATGTGCTAACGCATTTCTTGCTTTCCTTATCGCTTGCATCCATGCAAGCAGAATAGCCCTACGATCCAACTCCTGGTAACGCGGGGCAGAATAAAATCCAATAGGAGCTTGTAAAATGAAAGTTATTCTTTATACAGACGTTAAACACCTCGGTGAAATGGGTGATGTTAAAAATGTTGCCAACGGTTACGCTCGCAACTTCCTTTTTCCACATATGTACGCAGTTCCGTACAATGATCAGACTGTAGCTTACTTCGAGTCTCGCAAAGAGGAAATCGAAGCACGCAAAGAGCAGAAACGTAAGGATGCTGCAAGCCTCAAAGACAAGCTTGAAGCACTCACAATCGAGCTCAAAATGCCAGCTGCTGCAAACGGAAAACTCTTCGGTTCTGTTACAGCTCTCACAGTTTCTGAGTACTTGGCTAAGAACGGATTTGAGGTAGAGCGCAAACGAATCGACATTCCTGGCGTTACAATCAAATCAGTTGGTAACTACCACTGTACAATTCACCTTTATGAGTCTGCAAACGCTGAAGTCAAAATTGCTGTTACAGCACAGGAAGACGAGAACGCTAAAAAAGCAGAGCCAAAAAAGGCTAAGAAAGAAGAAGCTGCTGAGCCTGCAAAGGAAGAAGCTCCAGCTGCTGACGCTCAGTAAGCTTTAGCATATTTTTATAAATGCCACACGGATTCGATTTTGCTAACGCAAAATCCTTTAAATTGAAAAATCGTAGATTTTTCGAATCTGTGTGGCTTTTTTTATGGGGAAAAATATGGATTCTGTTTTGAAAGATACTATACCGCCACATAATGACGAGGCGGAACGCGCGACTCTTGGTGCCATGCTTCTCAACTGGGGCTCGGTTAGTGCGATTGCGACTCTTTTGCGTGCTGAGCATTTTTATACGCAGCAGAATCAAGTTATTTTCCGTGCCATGATGCGTCTTTTCTCAAAGGGTGAAACTTGTGACACGCTTTCTCTTGTCGAAGAACTTTCTAAAACCGGACAGCTTGAACAGTCGGGCGGGGCAGCATATATTGCTTCTCTCACTGATGTGGTTCCAACTGCGGCAAATATCGAATATTATGCGAAGATTGTTTTTGAGCGAGCAACTCGTCGTAGCCTTATTGATGTGTCTCAGCAGATTAAGGCCTCGGCTTTTGATGAAACCCGTGACTCAAAGCTTATCCTTGAAGAAGCCGAAAAAAAGATTTTTGACCTTGCTGACAACGAGCAGACAACCGTAGTTCATTCAATGGGTGACATTGTTCCGCTTACTGTCGATATGATTGAAAAGAACTACAAGAGCAAGAATACATTCACAGGCATTCCTTCAGGCTTTTCAAAACTCGACACCATGACCAGCGGTTTCCAGAAAGCCGAGCTTATAATCATTGGTGCGCGCCCTTCTATGGGTAAAACAGCCCTTGCCCTGAATATGATGGAGCATATTGCCGTCACAAAAAAAATTCCGTGCGGTTTCTTCTCATTGGAAATGTCACATGTTCAGATCGGCCAGCGACTTCTTTCTCAGAACGCGCGAATCGCCGGTACCAAACTCCGCACAGGTATGCTCAAACTTGACGATTTCCAGAAACTCAACGATGCGGCTGGCCGTTGCTATGATGCACCTCTTTACATCGTTGATACGCCAAACATGCAGCTCATTGATTTGCGAGCAATGGCAAGGCGTATGAGAACGAATCAGAAAGTCGAAGTAATTTTCATCGACTATATAGGTTTGATTGCTACAGAAAATTCGGCTGCTCCAGTTTACGAGCAGGTTAGTGAAATTTCAAAATCTCTCAAATCACTGGCCCGAGAGCTTAATATTCCGATTGTCGCTCTCTGTCAGGTAAGCCGAGACGCAGAAGGAAACGAACCAAGCTTGAATCAGCTGCGAGGATCTGGCTCAATCGAACAGGACGCTGATGTCGTAATGTTCATTCATCGTGAGCGAAAAAAGCAGGAAGACGGCGAGGCCGAGCCTGTTCAGGATGCAAAAATCATTGTAGCCAAGCAGCGAAACGGTCCTATTGGCGATGTACCATTATTGTTCCTTAGCTCAATCACACGATTTGAAAATAAAGCTAATGAAGACGAGTAATAAATCGAATTAGTTTTTGATATTGCAATAAATCACAAACCACCCGTCAAACGGGTGGTTTGAACACAGCCTATAAGGCTCGGTTCCCAAGCTGAGACTTAAGTCCCGGCTTTCACTGACGTTCAAGTCTATTGCAGATTGACTCGTCGCAGCCCC